>Ga0310691_10000073_pt1 | contig 194137 bp, 136 predicted proteins | sample 176DNAGHGlowgp2_FD_203887 | JGI IMG/M metagenome (GOLD analysis project Ga0310691, IMG submission 203887) | Sheep rumen microbial communities from Palmerston North, Manawatu-Wanganui, New Zealand - 1766 DNA GHGlow gp2 (v2) (version 2) | ecosystem: Host-associated > Mammals > Digestive system...
AAGAACAAATAAAGCAATACAATACAAAATCAATGCAAGGCCTAGAAAAAAACTTGGATTTATGGCACCAGTTCAGACTTTTTTCTTACCTTTGCAGACATAGTTGCATTTTGGAGTTGAATCTTCCAATATATAAAAATTGTTGCTTTTTTTTGTGGTTTCAGAAAAAGTTCTTACTTTTGCAAATGGAACTATTAACTAAAACATAAATGACTATGAAGAAATTATCAATTCTTGCGCTCCGTAGGTGCTCAGGCGAGCAAAGCTCGGAGTTCATTTGTCAACTGTCAATTATCCTCATGGCTCTTGCGATGCTGATGCCTGAGGCTGCTTCGGCGCAGTTTGCGTCGGCTCCTGCATTCCCTGGTGCCGAGGGGTACGGACGTTACACCACTGGCGGTAGGGGCGGTAAGGTGATTCACGTGACCAGACTGGATGACTATATAGACAATATGGACTATAGCGAGACCCAGACGAAGGATGACCCTAAGCAGTATGTGGGTACGCTGCGCTATGCGCTGGCTCAGAAGGGACCACGCATAGTGGTGTTTGACGTGGCTGGCACGATAGAGCTGAAATGCCCTCTGCGCATAAAGGAGAATGACGTGACTATCTTAGGACAGACGGCGCCTGGCGACGGTATATGCCTGAAGAACTACACGTTTGGCATCAATGCCAACAATGTGATAGTGCGCTACCTGCGTTGCCGTATGGGTGATGAGGGCAAGCGCTACTGGAGCAAGGGCGAGAAACTGACGAACACGGCGTTTGAGGACGACGCGATGAACTCCTACCACAAGGACGGTCAGGAGTGTCAGAACATAATAATAGACCATTGCTCGCTGTCATGGTGTGTGGATGAGTGTGGCACGTTCTACGGCAACAAGGACTTCACCATGCAGTGGTGCATACTGTCGGAGAGTCTGCGCATGTCGGTGCACGACAAGGGTGCACACGGATATGGCGGTATATGGGGCGGTGCTCAGGCTTCGTTCCACCACAACCTGCTGGCTGACCACGACTCACGTAACCCACGCTTCGACCACGGATATGTGAACTCACTGGCTGGTCCTGTGGACTTTATAAATAACGTGATATACAACTGGGGCAGCAACTCAAGCTATGGCGGCGAGACTTTCCCTGACGCTGAGGCGAAGAAGTTTAACATGATTAACAACTACTACAAGCCTGGTCCTGCTACGAAGCCGAACACTAAGCCACGTATGCTGAACCCTACATCATACTGCAGCAACTGCAACAAGGCGAAACCTGCTGACGTGAAGCCTGGCATGTTCTACATGAACGGCAACGTGACGGAGGGATTCCCTCAGAGTGTGAAGAACAACTACGGTGGGGGTGCGATATTCCTCGACAAGAAGAACGGTGTGCCACCGATATCTAAGATGTATGAGCTGTTTGCACACGGCGAGGCTGCGTTCCCTGCTCTGGATGCGAAGTTCAACTACAACACGGTGAGCACGCAGACGGCTGAGGATGCTTATGAGAAGGTGCTGGCATACGCTGGTGCTTCACTGAAGCGTGACGCTGTGGACGAGCGCGTGACTAACGACACAAAGACGGGCACATATAAATATGAGGGATCACACGGCTCTACGGGTGGCATGATTGACACACCGAGCGACGTGGGCGGATGGCCAGTGCTGAAGGGCACACCACAGGCTGATGCAGACAAGGACGGCATACCTGACGCATGGGAGAAGGCTCACGGCCTCGACCCTCAGACAGACAACTCGGCTACGTTCACCCTGGACAAGAAGGGTTACTACACCGACCTCGAGGTGTATGCCAACTACCTGGTGCAGGAAACAACCAAGGCTGAGCGCGCTGGCGCAAAACAGACGTTTGAAGAGTATTATCCTATTAAGTAACGATACGCGAGCGATGCTCGCTACGATACGCTGACGCTACGATACGCTGACACTACGATACGTGGCTATGCCACTACGATACGCACCTACGGTGCTACGAAAACGAAAAACGAAAATCCCTCTGCCGATTGGCAGGGGGATTATTATAATATAGGGAATTATGGTCTTCGTAGTCGCTTTAGCGACGTTTCGTAGCAATCGAAGATTGCGTATCGTAGGGCTGAAAGCCCGTATCGTAGGCGAAGCCGTATCGTACTAAGCTACACGTTGACGATATCAAGAATATCGGCGAAGACACCTGCAGCGGTGACACCTGCGCCAGCACCGTAGCCCTGAATCATGAGAGGGTGGGGGTTATAGCGTTCGGTGTGGAGTATGACGATGTTGTTGCTGCCCTCCAGTTTGGCAAAGGGAGTGTCGAGTCCCACTTTTTCAAGGCTCACAGAGCATTTAACGGGAACGGGAACGTTAACGTTAACGGGAACCCCTTGAACCAGCGAAGCGTCTTGAACTTTTGAACCAGAGCGAAGCTCGTCTTGAACCAGCGAAGCGTTAACTTCCAGCTTCGCGATGAAGCGAAGGCACTCCCCAGCCTCTGCCACCTCCTTGCGCAGTGCCTCGAAATAGGGGTCGAGCTTTGGCAGGTTATGCCAGAAATCGTCGAGTGTGCCTTCGAAATACTCCTGTGGAACGAAGAGATGCTTCTCTACCTCATCCTGACTGACCTCGTAGCCTGACTCGCGTGCCAGGATAACGAGTTTGCGTATCACGTCGATGCCAGAGAGGTCGATGCGTGGGTCGGGCTCGGAGAAACGTTCCTCCTTTGCCTTCTTCACTGCCTCAGAGAAGGTTACATCGCGGCTTATGGTGTTGAAGATAAAGTTGAGTGTGCCACTGAGCACTGCCTCTATCTTGGTAATCCTGTCGCCAGACTTCACCAGGTCGTCGATGGTGTGAATGACGGGCAGTCCTGCACCAACGTTGGTCTCGAAGTTATACTTCACGTCGTTCCTTACGGCTGTCTGCTTCAGTCTGCGATAGGCATTGATGTCGCCAGATGCAGCCACCTTGTTGGCACATGCCACAGACACCTTAGCATCGAGGAAGTCCTGATAGAGCGTGGCGATATCGTAACTGGCGGTACAGTCAACGAACACCATACAGCCCTCTACCTCCTTGCGCAACTGCAGTACGCTGTCGTGTATGAGCTGTAAACTGGATTTGGGTGACTTGGCAAACTCCTCCCTAAACTGCTCCATAGAGAAACTGCTCAGGTTGAGTCCCTGCTTATCGGTCATGATATTGAATATATCCACAACCCCCACAATCCTTAGGTTGAGGTTGCGCTCGCTGAGCAGCAGCTGTTGCTGTGCTGCCATCTGTTGCAGTAGTGCTCCACCCACGGTTCCTGTGCCGCAAAGCACCACATTAAGTATCTTCTGTGCCATAATTGGGTTCAATTGTTCAAAAGGTTCAAGGCGCGCTTTGCGCTGGTTCAAACGTTAACGTTAAATGTATTGGTTTGCCCTCCTTGGTAAAGCCGTCGATGTGAACGGTGTAGGAGCCACGATCGCCTGCCTCGCGACGTTTCTTGATTATAGAACTGACGCGACGTGAGAGGTCGGTACTATCCTTGACGGTGATATTGGCGTTCCAGTATATCACTGGCCATGCCGTATCAGGGTCAGGAGCGTGGAAGGGCTTGTACTTCTGGTAGCCCAAGGGGAAGAGAACCTTCAGTGCTGCAGAACGTGACGAGCGACGCATGTCGGCTCCGCTCTTGAGGGTGATGCAGATGGCTGCCATGCCACCCTTGCCTGCGCCACCCATGAGGAATGGGGTGTCTTCAGGACGTATGAAGTCGATGCGCTCTATTATCTCCATAGGGTAGGAGAGGGCTATCATGCTACTGGTGGAACCCACTGAGGGATCGTCGGTGGGGTCGCCCTCTTCTAGTCCGTCAACGAAGAACCTGAGTGGTTTGCCACGATAACCCAGTACGCCGTTGACCATCTGCACTCCTGGGAAACGCATGATGGCTGCCTCGAGGTCGTACAGACCACGGTCCATGAGTTCGTCGGCTACCATGGTGCGTGATGCGAGCATCTGGTAGGTCTCGGTGACTTTTACTTTTCTCTCTCCTTTTACGGTTATCTCGTCGAGCAGGTGGGTGTTGGCAATGTCGATGGTGTTGGTGACAATCTTCATGTCCTGTGACACCTCACTGGCACGGTTGAAGTAGCCTCGCATGGCTGGCAGGTGGTGGATGACATCAGGCAGGCTGTCGCTGTCAATCTTGATATTCTCCATCTGTGTGCGCTTGCCTTTCTTGGCAGAGAGCAGCACCATAGTGCTATCGGGCATATCGAACCCCTCAAACCAGAAGCGGCCGTCCTTGCCTGTGATGTATATGTTGGCTATCTGTTGCGAGGGTGCCATCATGCTCACTTTGACTGCCTCCTGCGGTTTCTTGGTGCTGATATTGCCAAAGACCGTTCCGCTGAGGGTCTGTCCTATCTCGTAAGGCATGGTGGAGGGTTCGAAGACCTCAGGCACACGATTGAGTTCCCACACGATGCTTGAAGTGCTGTCAGCCCTGCACAGACGGTCGGCGGTGATGGACATGGCGATGTTGGAGCCTACGGGCACGGAGCGTAGCTTTTCTATCGGAGACGAGATCGTCTCCTCGGTTCCCGTTCCCGTTATCGTTCCCGTTATATTATTAGGCAGCAAACCCTTCTTCACGTCTTTCGGGTTCATTATATGGAGGCGCTTCTTAAACAACAGTGACTCATCAGTGCCTAACATATAATAGGTGTATGCCGCCATAGTGTAGTCGCCGCTGGAGAGGGTGGGGGGCAGAGGCAGATAGCCTCGGAACAGTCCTGCTGACTTGGCAGAGTCAGGACCTCCCAACTTAACCCTCACTTTAAGGTTGTCGGCTGCATCACGCAGTTCCACATACACATATTTGCTCTGCGACTCGGGTTTCTTCTTGAGGCAGTCATACACCCACGCCCTCATTCGTGCTGTGTCGCCAGAGAGATAGAGGTCACGATCGGTCATGACATACACCTTCTCTTGCGGAAACAGTTTGCGTTGCTTCTGCACAGTTGCTGATGAGCCTTGTGCCACAGCCGTTGTTACACACAGCAACAGCAGCAGGGCAAGCATGATATGTTTAGTGTTGTGATGCATAGTCGAAGTCGGCGAGGATGCCATCATCGGGACGCTTGGTAAGGAGTGAGACAGTGACAATGACTACAGAGGAAACGAGGAAGGCGGGCAAAAGTTCGTAGATGTCCCATACACCACCGATGGGGCGCACGCCGTATTTCCAAACGAATATCATAACGGCTCCTGCCACCATGCCGCCGATGGCACCTGCAAGGGTGGTGCGCTTCCAGAAGAGGCTGCTGAGCATGACGGGGCCGAAGGCTGCGCCAAAGCCAGCCCAAGCGAATGATACGATATTGAAGATGGAACTGTCTGGATTCCATGCTAAGACAAGGGCGATGCAAGCCACGGCAATGATGGTGAGACGAGCCACTATCATAGAGGTTTGGGGTGATACCCTGACATGGAGCACATCCTGAAGAATGTTGTCGGAGAAACTGGAGGCGGCAGTGAGCAACTGCGAGTCGGCAGTGGACATGGTGCAGGCAAGGATACCCGCCAGAACAACACCAGCTGCAAGGGCAGCGAGCACGCCATTGGTGGCGAGAACGTGAGAGAGTTCGATGATGGTGCTCTCTGCTGCGCTCGTGGTCTTAAACTGGGTTATGATGCCAGCCTCGGCAACGGAATAGCCAATGATGCCAATGGCGATAGCCACGAACATAGAGATAAAGACCCATGTGGTGGCTATGCGACGTGATATGGGTATCTGCTTTTCGTCCTTGATAGCCATAAAGCGCAACAAGATGTGAGGCATACCGAAATAGCCCAATCCCCACGCCATGGTGGAGATTATGGTTATCAGTCCGTAGGGTTTGGAAGAGCCCGTGGCGATGTCATGGGATGCTGACAGGGAGAAATAGCCTGACAGTTTCTCGGCATTGGTTATCACGGTGTCGATGCCGCCAGCCTTGTCAAGGGCAAAGCAGACGATGAATGCTAAGGCGAGTGTCATGACGATGCTCTGAATGAGGTCGGTGGTTGATACTGCCATGAATCCGCCCATTACGGTATATGCAACGATGATGCCCGCTCCCACTATCATACTCTCATGGTAGGGGAAGCCGAAGAGGCTGTTGAGAAGTGTTCCCACTGCCTTGAATCCGCTTGCCGTATAGGGCACAAAGAAGATGAGAATGATGATGGCTGATATGCACATCAGGATGTTGCGCCTGTCGTGGAAACGCTTGGAAAAGAATTCGGGAATGGTGACTGCCCCTACACGAATGGTGTAGCGACGCAGACGAAGCGTGACATAGAGCCAGTTAAGATATGTGCCTATGCCAAGACCTAAGACGGTCCAGAAAGGGTCAGCCAAACCTGTGACAAATGCTAAGCCTGGTATGCCCATCAAGAGCCATGAACTCATGTCGGATGCCTCAGCACTCATAGCTGCAACAAGCGGACCGAGTTGCCTGCCACCTAAATAGAACTCTGCTGAATTACTTGTTTTCTGCTTGCCGTAGTAGTATCCTATATATACCATAACGAACAGATATACTACGAAAGATGTAAGAATTAAGGCCTGTGTCATGAAGGAGGTTAGAATAAAAAATGTTGTCCTACGCGGATTCGAACCACGACAAACAGAACCAAAACCTGTTGTGCTACCATTACACCATAGGACAATCCTAAAATGACTGCTTAATGCAGCGATATGTTAACCCTTATTCTGAGTTTGCGACTGCAAAGGTACGAAAAAATAACGGGAACGTGAACGTGAACGTTAATTTTTTCTATTTCCTGTTCTCAATTTTCAATTATTTAACTGAAATGAGGTAGTAACTCTTCTTACCACGCTGGGCAAGAATGTACTTGCCGCCTATGAGGTCGTCAGAAGTGAGGGGACGGTTCTGGTCAGTGAGTTTCTCCTTATTGATGGAAACACCACCACCCTGCACCATCTTACGCATCTCACCCTTGGAAGGGAAGACCTTGCATGAGTCGCTGGTGAGAATCTCGACAGATGGCTGACCAAGCTGGTCCTTGCTAATCTGGAAATGCTCCACGCCCTCGAAGACATCGAGGAAGGTCTGCTCATCGAGTTTTTCAAGGTTCTCCTTGGTTGACTTGCCAAAGAGAATGCCTGATGCCTCGATAGCTGCATCGAGGTCTGCCTGAGAGTGAACAAGCAGGGTAACCTCCTCAGCGAGGCGCTTCTGCAGCACACGGCGACCTGGGTCTTGCTTGTGCTCCTCAACGAGAGAATCAATGGTCTGCTTGTCGAGGCTGGTGAATATCTTAATGTATTTCTCAGCATCGTCGTCAGAGACGTTGAGCCAGAACTGATAGAACTTATAAGGAGAGGTACGATTGCGGTCGAGCCAGATGTTGCCGCTCTCGGTCTTGCCAAACTTCTTGCCGTCAGCCTTAGTGATGAGAGGGCAGGTGAGGGCATAGGCCTCCTGATCGTTGCCAAGGGTGCGACGGATAAGCTCGGTGCCTGTGGTCATGTTACCCCACTGGTCGTTGCCTCCGAGCTGCATCTTACAGTTCTTGGTCTGATAGAGGTGAAGGAAGTCATAACCCTGCAGGAGCTGGTAAGTGAACTCGGTGAATGAGAGTCCGTCGCGGGCTGTGCCGTTGAGACGCTGCTGCACAGAGTCCTTAGCCATCATGTAGTTGACGGTGATGTGTTTGCCCACGGTGCGTGCAAAGTCGAGGAAGGTGAAATCCTTCATCCAGTCATAGTTGTTAACCATCTCGGCAGCATTAGCCTCCTTAGAGTCGAAGTTGAGGAACTTAGACACCTGCTTCTTGATGCACTCCTGATTGTGGTAGAGTGTCTCAGAATCGAGCAGGTTACGCTCCTGTGACTTGCCTGAAGGATCGCCAATCATGCCTGTAGCTCCACCAACGAGGATGATAGGCTTATGACCACACTGCTGGAGGTGGCGTAGCATCATGATGCCACAAAGGTGACCAATGTGGAGTGAGTCGGCAGTAGGGTCGGTGCCGAGATATGCTGTTACCATCTCTTTCTGCAACAGCTCTTCTGCGCCTGGCATAATCTGTGCGAGCATGCCGCGCCATTTGAGTTCTTCGATGAAATTCTTCATAAAAATATTTCGATATGTCGTTATTTCGGTATGTCGTTATTTAGAGTCTCTATCCTAAGGCACTGGATCGTAACCTGAGCCTCCCCAGGGGTGGCAACGCAGGATGCGCCTGATGGCGAGCCATAACCCCTTTAGCGGACCGTGCTTGATGATGGCTTCCTTGGCATACTGTGAGCATGTGGGGGTGAAGCGGCACGATGGGGGAGTGAAGGGACTGATGCAGGTTTGGTAGAACGCTATAGGCATCAGCAGCAGGGCTGTCAGGATTTTGCGCATGACTCAGTGATACGTTGCAAGAGGTTACGCACTCTACTTGTAACCACGTGGGTGGGGTAATGCTTGCTGTCGAGCCAGATGAAAGCTACGTTGGCAGTGGTACCCTCAGGCAAACGGAGCAGGTCTTTGCTGGTGCGATAAGCCTCGCGAATCTGACGTTTAACGTGGTTGCGGTCAACAGCGTGCTTAAACTGGCGTTTTGGAACGGAGATGAGTAGGCTGTTGCCACTCTGCTCTGGAGTGACGAGGCGAAAGACTACACGCAGTGGGAAGGCAGAGAAACTCTTGCTACCCTGACCTGGCTCAAACAGCCTGTCGATGAGATGATGGCTGCACAGCCTTTCACGTTTGGTGAGTGTATTGGTGTGAAAGCCCATTGGCTGATTAGTCTTCTAACTCTTGAAGGAAATGGCGCAGGGCACCCGTCATAGAGGGGTAGCGCTCAGTAGGAGCCTCGAGGTTGATTTCGAAACCTGCCTCACGTGCTGCCTTAGCGGTTGAAGGTCCGAAGGTGCCTATCTGCAGGTCGCCAGACTTCATTTCAGGGAAATTCTCCTTGAGTGACTTGATTCCTGCAGGTGAGAAGAAGAGCGCCATGTCGTAGTCGAAGTTCTTCTTCTCCTCCTCGTTGAAGTCGTTGCTGACGGTGCGATACATGACACACTCTGTATGATTGAGTTCCTTAGAATCAAGGAGCTTGCTGATTGAGTCGTTAGCTACACTACTCATGGGGACGAGGTATTTCTCGTTCTTATGCTTGATCATTGCAGGAATGAGGTCGTCAATCTTTCCTGTAGCACCAAAGAAAATCTTGCGCTTGCGATAGGGAGCGTACTTCTGAATGTAGAGGGCGATGGTCTCTGTGACGCAGAAATACTTGGTAGTTTCAGGCATAGTGATTCGCATATCTTTGGCGAGCTGGAAGAAATGGTCGATGGCATGGCGAGAGGTGAAGACAATAGCTGTATAATTAGATATGTTCACCTTCTGCTGACGAAACTCCTGTGTGGTGATTCCTTCTACCTTTATGAAAGGACGGAATACCAACTCTACGTCAAACTGCTTGGCTATCTCGTAGTATGGAGAATTAGTGCTTGTTGGTTTGGGTTGTGATACGAGAATCTTTTTTACCATCGTTAATCCTAAAAGTTAGTGCTAAGTGTGTGAGTTATAAAACCTAAAATACCTATTAAAATAGCGACTGGTATCGCTTCAAGGGTGCAAAGGTACAAAAAAAAACGCAAAAAACGGCTATTTTTACTGAAAAAGATGAGAAATTGCTTGTATAAACTTAATGTTTTTGAGATAATTATCATCAAAATGGCAACAAAAATGCTTTTTTCAGCACTACAACCAAGATACATATAAGCTATGGCAGCAGGCAAGAGGGTGGCACTCTCAAGGGCGAGGAAGAAATGACGCTCCATTTTGCTCATGTTACGCTGTTGCCTATCGAAGAATGTGGCATGGGTAATGACGATAGCACACTTTCTTATGGCAAGATAACCAAGGAAGGCAAGTGCAAAGAGTCCCAGTGCGAGATATCGCACATTGTCTGATGCCAAGGGCAATGCTCCAGCCTCTATCACGTAAGCATAGCACAGTAATGATGCTACGAAGATACCCTGATAGATGAAGTAAGTGAGGTAGGAAGCCTTCTTGGATGCTTCAAACAGTATGGTGGAGTTGAGCAAAGGACGGCGTGTGAGGTTGTGGAACTTATAACTGAGATAACCACGAGCCTTGATAATCATTACCACAGAAAGGGTGAAAAAGATAACCATGAAGAGGTTTACCCAACTGTCATACTGCAAAGGGGTGTTGATGAGTTCGCCTGACTCGCCAAGATTCTTCAGCGACAATCCGTCGTGCCACAGATGCGATGTGGCAGAAAAGAAGTTCTGGTATATGTCGATAGTGTCAGACACAATTTAGAGTTCGAATGCTTCCTTGAACTTATCAACGAGATCGAGTTTCTCCCATGTGAAGAGCTCCACCTGCATCTCCTTGGTAGGGTGATAAGCAGAGGTGAAGACCTTGGTGATGGTCTTAGGGTTACGTCCCATGTGACCATAGGCCGCTGTTTCACGATAGATAGGCTGGCGTAGTTTGAGTGTGCGCTCGATAGCCTTAGGACGGAAGTCGAAGAGGCTGTTAAGTTTCTCAGCTATCTCACCGTCTGTCATATTCACCTTGCTCTTGCCGTAGGTGTTGACATAAATGCTTACAGGCTCTGCCTTACCGATGGCGTAGCTGAGCTGAACGAGAATCTCGTCGCTGATGCCTGCTGCCACAAGATTCTTGGCAACGTAGCGAGCCGCATAGGCTGCACTGCGGTCAACCTTTGATGAGTCTTTGCCAGAGAAGGCACCACCACCATGAGCACCACGGCCTCCATAGGTGTCAACGATGATCTTACGGCCCGTAAGACCTGTGTCGCCATGAGGTCCGCCGATTACGAACTTACCTGTAGGATTGACGAGGTACTTGATATTGTCATTGAAGAGCGCCAAAATCTTTGGGTCTTTCAACTTAGCCTTGACACGTGGAATAAGTATATTCTTCACATCATCCTCAATTTTGGCAAGCATCTTCTCGTCCTCGTCAAACTCGTCATGCTGGGTAGAGACAACGATGGTGTCGATGCGCTGAGGAATGTTGTCGTCGCTATACTCTATGGTTACCTGCGACTTGGAGTCTGGGCGCAGATAAGTCATAACCTTACCTTCCTTGCGTATCTCGGCAAGGGTTTTCATAAGCAGATGGGAAAGGTCAAGCGAAACAGGGATATAACGGTCTGTCTCGTTAGTGGCGTAGCCAAACATCATACCCTGGTCACCAGCTCCCTGCTCTTCCTCCACCTCGCGAGAAACACCCATGTCGATATCGGTGCTCTGTTCGTGAATGGCTGAGAGAATGCCACAAGAATCGCCGTCAAACTGATACTCGGACTTAGTGTAGCCGATGGAGTTGATGGTTTTACGTGCTATGGTCTGCAGGTCTATGTATGCTTCAGACTTTACCTCACCCATGAGCACCACCTGTCCAGTGGTTACAAAAGATTCTATGGCACAGTGAGACTTGTCGTCGTAAGCCAAAAACTGGTCGAGTAGGGCATCACTAATCTGGTCAGCCACCTTGTCTGGATGACCTTCTGAAACTGATTCTGAGGTGAAGAGGTACATGTATTTAGTTGAGAGTTAAGGGTTGAGAGATGAGGGTAAAAAGATAAATCCCGCAAAAGCTATGTGCTTCTGCGGGATTTACTATTGGTTTCTTACTTACGAAGACCGAGAGCCTTGACAATAGCACGATAGCGGTTGATGTCGCGATCGTAAAGATAATCAAGAAGTGCGCGACGCTTACCAACGAGCTGTGTAAGTGAACGAGCTGTCTTGTAATCCTTGTGATTCTTCTTCAAGTGCTCTGTGAGGTGCTTGATGCGGAATGAGAAAAGTGCAATCTGGCTCTCTGCTGAACCTGTGTCAGTAGCAGACTTGCCGTACTGTGTGAAGATCTCAGTCTTCTTAGCGTTGTCAAGATACATAGTGTTTCTTTAATGGTGACTGTAATGAGTAATTGTATTACTATCACATATCTCGGATGATCTAAATGCCCAGTCACTTACAGCAAGAGAGGCATCCTCGAATGCGGCATTTTTGAAAATGCGGGTGCAAAGGTACAAAGAAAAGTTGAAAGTTGAAAGTTGAAAGTTGAAAGAAGAGGTGTTTTGAGGATAGAATTATATTTTATTAACAATTCACTCTTCAAAATAAACCCTTTTCACTCTGTTACTTACGCCTGTGAGCATCTCGTAAGGTATGGTGTCAAGACGCTCGGAGAGTTCGGTGATAGGCAGGTTATTGCCAAAGATTTCAACGCTGTCGCCCTCTTTGCAGTCGATGCCTGTGACATCAATCATGCAGACGTCCATACATATATTACCCACATACTCAGCCTTCTTGCCATTAACGAGGCAGTAGCCCTTGCGGTTGCCCAGATGACGGTTCAGTCCGTCAGCATACCCTATAGGTATTGCCGCTATTACGCTATCCTTATCGAGAATGGTGCAACGAGAGTAGCCCACGCTGTCGCCAGCCTTCACATTACGCATCTGCAGGATGGTGGTTTTAAGTGAAGAGACATTGCTAAGTATCTTGTTGTTACGTGGATTGATGCCATACAGACCAAGTCCCAGACGACACATATCCATCTGACGTTCAGGGAAATGTTCTATGCCTGCGCTATTGCACATGTGGCGTATGATGTGATGAGAAAAAGCCTCCTGCAGAGCATCGGCACCCTTGAGGTAGAGGTTGAACTGTTTTTGGGAGAAATCATCGAAACTATCGTCGTCGCTACCCACGAAATGAGAGAACACAGAACGAGGGATGAGAGCATTCTGATGTTTGAGATAATCAATGAGACGAGGCATATCGTTGATAGGGTCGAAACCCAAACGGTGCATACCAGTATCGAGTTTGATGTGTATAGGCATACCTGTGATGCCCTCCTTGCGTGCAGCATGACGCAAGGCATCAAGCAGACGGAAGGAATAGACCTCAGGCTCGAGGTCGTAGTCGAACATAGTCTTGAAGGCTGTCATCTCAGGATTCATAATCATGATGTTGGCAGTGATGCCAGCCTTACGCAGTGCAACGCCCTCATCGGCAACTGCCACAGCAAGATAGTCAACACGATGGTCTTGCAGAGTCTTGGCTATCTCTACTGCTCCGGCACCATAGCCGTCAGCCTTTATCATGCAGACGAGTTTCGTTTCAGGTTTCATGTGCTGACGATACCAGTTGAGGTTTGCCACTACAGCAGAGAGGTTGACCTCGAGTATGGTTTCATGTACTTTCTCCACCAGTTGCTCTGTTATGGAATCAAAGGAGAAATGACGTGCGCCCTTGATAAGTATCACCTCATCATGAAGAGTCTCGAAGTCGCTGCTCTCCAGAAACGACTCTGTGTCGTCATAGAAACTGCTGTTGTCTATCTTGATGAGGTTGGCATTCTCCTTAAGTGCAGGACCGATACCGATAAAACGCTCCACTCCACGACTTATGGCGAGGTCGGAAACCTGACGATAGAGCGTGCGGTCAGTCATGCCGCTCTGCTCTATATCACTGAGAATGAGGGTATGTTTGCGTCCCTTTTCGTCAGGACGGCGATGCATGAAGTCGAGTGCTATGTCGAGACTGGCAAGGTCTGAGTTGTAGGAGTCATTGATGAGTGTGCATCCGTTACGACCTACCTTCACCTCAAGGCGCATAGCAACAGGTTCGAGAGTCGCCATACGGTCAGCCAGTTCCTCAGGCGTGAGTCCGAGGCGTAGGGCTGCTATGGCACAGGTGATGGAATTCTCTATTGAAGCCTCACTGATATAGTTGAGTTTATATGACCCTTGAATACCCTTATAGGTATAGGATATAGTGGTAGAAGCCTCAGTCTTCTCAATACCACGGACATAAAAGGTGGCATTGCTGTCGGTAGTGGACCAACTGAGTTTCTCGCCCTTGAATTCGCTCTTGCGCAACACCCTGAACACTATGTCGTTATCGGCAGGATAGATGAGAGCCTTGCAGTTGGCAAAGAGTTCAAACTTCTCACGGCACTTCTCTTCCATAGAGTGGAAATTCTCCTGATGAGCCTGTCCGAGAGAGGTAAAAATTCCGATAGTGGGTTGTATGATGTTTGTCAGTCGGCGCATCTCGTAGGGCTCGCTTATGCCAGCCTCAAAGAGAGCCACCTCGCTGTCTTCGTTGAGCATCCATACTGAGAGCGGAACACCAATCTGTGAGTTGTAGCTGCGTGGAGAACGAGTGACGTTGATGGATGGCGAGAGCAATTGGTAGAGCCATTCCTTAACCATAGTTTTGCCGTTGCTGCCTGTGATACCTACAACAGGTATGTCGAACTCATCGCGATGACGCTCAGCAAGTCGCTGCAGGGCAGCGAGGGTGTCTTTCACAATAAGGAAATTGGCACCTTCATATTCTGTTTGAGCAGTGTCAACAACAAAATTGCGCACACCGCGATTATACAGCTCTTCGATGTACTTATGACCGTCATTGCGCTTTGTACGCAAGGCGAAAAAGAGAGTCTCCTCTGGAAAAGACAGAGAACGACTGTCAGTGAGAAGGAACGAAATGTTTCCTTCTGTGTTACCTATACGTCGCGCTCCAATGAGTGTGACAATCTGGTCTATAGAATATTTCATTAGAATTTGTCTTCTTCTTTGTAGTTGTCGAAATCGATGCCGTTGATTTTCTGATTGAGAGCATAAGCTAAACCACACAACAGGGAGAGACCCGTGGTGAGGATGATGCCAAAGATGCCTACTTTAGTTTTCTGTTTCATAATGGTATTTTTTTATGTGTGGAATATTGTATTTTTTTAATAGCTTGCCGAGCAAGGAATGCCGAGTTGTTCTACCATGAGTTTGATGGAGTCGAGCACAGAGGGCTCAGCCTTCTTCAATCCCTGTGCTGGAGTTTCACGATCTATGGTGTAAATCATCACCTGTTGAGGCTTTATCTCCTTTACGGCATTGAGCCAGGGCTGGATGAAAGACTCTCCAGTGTTATCAACCGACTCTCCATTGAAAGCACCCTTCATAAACATAGTCTGGATGATAACATGGCCATTGAAGCGTTTCAGGTTGCTGATCACCTCGTTGACATCATAGGAGGGTGATACAGGTCTGTCCACCTTATTTATATATAGGGAATTGACAGTGTCGAGTTTCTGTATATTGTTGTCCACCTTCATCAGGGCGTCATGCACGTCAGTGCGATGGATAAAAGTAGCGTTACTGAGAACGGAAATCTTAGCCTCAGGAAAATATTTGTTTCTCACCTCGACAGTGTCGTCTATGATACCTGCAAAATCAGGATGGGCAGTTGGTTCGCCATTACCTGCAAAGGTTATGACGTCAAGTTTCAGTCCCTCGCTGTGACGCTGCACGAGCACTTTGGCGAGAGCCTCCTTTACCTCCTGACGGGTGGGGCGCTTGCTCTTGGGTTTGAAGTCCCGGTTGAATCCACATTCACAGTATATGCAGTCGAAAGAGCAAACCTTACCATCGCCAGGCATCAGATTGACGCCAAGCGATACGCCCAGTCTGCGCGAGTGTACCGGACCGAAAATCGGTGATGGATATATTATTGTTGACACTTGGTTGGTTAAAAGTTTATAGTTGTGAACGTTTCAGTTCTATGCGGAAGGTAGTACCTTTGCCCAGTTCTGAGTTGAGTACGAAGATTTTGCCGTTGTGGTATTCTTCTATGATGCGTTTGGCAAGCGACAGTCCAAGACCCCATCCGCGTTTCTTGGTAGTGAAGCCAGGTCGGAACACGTTGTTGATATTCTTGTGCTCAATGCCTTTGCCTGTATCTTTTACGTCAATCAGCACTTTGTTGGCGAGTGTCTGTGTAGAGATATGTATGCTGCCCACGCCGCCCATTGCATCTACAGCGTTCTTGCACAGATTCTCAAACACCCATTCCAGCAACTGCGGGTTGGCATAGACCATTGCGCCCTCTGAACCCAGGTCGGTTGTAATCTGCACTTTGTTAGAGGTGCGTCGTCCCATGTACTCCACCACATGTTCAAGGAGTTCCATGAGGTTGGTGTCTTTGCGTTCAGGTGCCGAACCAATCTTAGAGAAACGGTCGGCTATGAGTTGCAGACGTTTTACGTCCTTGTCCATCTCGGGTATCAGTTCGTCATTAGGATACTGTTCCCTCAATATCTCCGTCCATGCCATAAGGCTGGATATAGGAGTGCCCAGCTGGTGTGCTGTTTCTTTTGACAGCCCCACCCAAACCTTGTTCTGCTCAGCTTTTTTGGAGGTTAGCAAGGCAAAGATGGCAATGACCACGAATATGAGTACTATGCCCAACTGAACGTAAGGGTAGTAGGCAAGACGTGTGAGGAGCAGTGAATCGTCGTAGCATACCTGAAGGATGTCTGTAGATTTCATGCCTATCTGTATTTTGATGGGCGTATGCTTGCGAGCCATGGATTTTGCCATCTCGGCAGCAATCTTGAGGCTGTCAGGCGACTCTATCTTTACGTTTCGGTATATCTGGGCATTACCATAGGCATCGGTCACGATGACGGGGATGGTATTGTTCTGTTCCAATACCTTGAGCACCAGGTTAAGGTCGGTGTCCTCAGTGGCAGTATTGAGCGAGTGCATCGCCTCAGCCCATATCTCCATACGGTTACGCTCCTCCTGAGCCAAGTCCTTTACAAGGAAGTGGCTGGACACAAGCGATGCTGCCGCTATAATAACCGCAGTAGCAACCAACGCTATCTTTACTTGCCTTATCTTGTCAGTCCAGTACATAAGACCGTGCAAAAATACAAACTTTTCCTCGATTGTGCAAGAGAAAACAAAAAATCTTTCCGCATGCGCATACATAGTAACCGCAAAAGCGTTAAATTCTTAATAAATGCTAAAAAGAAGATAACTCTCAACTCTCAACTCTCAACTCTCAACTATTTTTCGTACCTTTGCGAGCGATAACGTTTTAATTCGAATTATTTTAGTCAATTTATGAATCTTGATTTGCTTACGGCTATCTCTCCGATAGATGGTCGATACCGTGGTAAGACCGAATCCCTTGCTAACTATTTTTCAGAGTATGCGCTGATAAAGTATCGTGTCAGGGTGGAGATAGAGTATTTCATCACCCTTTGCGAACTGCCTCTGCCACAGCTGAAGGATTTTGACAAGAGTCTCTTCCCAACACTTCGTGGCATATACCAGAACTTCTCTGAGGCTGATGCTCAGCGTGTGAAGGATATAGAGAAGGTGACCAACCACGACGTGAAGGCTGTGGAGTATTTTATCAAGGAGCAGCTTGACAGGCTCGAGAAGGATTCTCTCGGCGAGGGATACTTTGAGCAGAGTCGTGAGTTTATACACTTCGGACTTACCTCACAGGATATTAACAATACCAGCGTACCTTTGTCAGTTAAGGATGCTCTGGCTGATGTGTTCATTCCTCAGGTGGAGGAACTGATACAGCAGTTGAAGGACTATGCTGAAGAATGGAAAGATGTACCAATGCTCGCCAAGACTCACGGACAGCCAGCTTCGCCTACACGTTTGGGCAAGGAGGTGATGGTGTTCGTGTATCGTCTGGAGGAACAGCTTGCCACGCTCAAGGCATGTAAGTTCACCGCTAAGTTTGGTGGTGCCACGGGTAACTTCAATGCTCACAAGGTGGCTTACCCTGCATACGACTGGAGAGAGTTCGGCAACAAGTTTGTGAGTGAGAAACTCGGACTGGAGCGCGAGCAATACACTACGCAGATTTCTAACTACGACCACTTGGGTTCGGTGTTTGATGCTATACGTCGTATCAATACTATCATCATTGACCTTGACCGTGACTTCTGGATGTATATCTCAATGGAATACTTCAAGCAGAAGATTAAGGCGGGCGAGGTAGGCTCAAGTGCAATGCCACACAAGGTGAACCCTATAGACTACGAAAATTCAGAGGGCAACCTCGGCATAGCAAATGCCATACTGCAGTTCCTGGCTCAGAAACTGCCGGTAAGCCGTCTGCAGCGTGACCTTACCGACTCTACCGTACTGCGTAATATCGGTGTGCCACTCGGTCATGCGGTGATAGCTATACAGTCAACACTCAAGGGGCTGCGCAAACTCATTCTCAATGAGGAGGCGTTGCAGAAAGACCTTGATAACACATGGGCAGTAGTGGCTGAGGCTATACAAACCATCTTGCGCCGTGAGGCTTATCCACATCCATACGAGGCGTTGAAGGCTCTAACACGCACCAATAAGCACATGGATGAAGAAACTATTCACGAGTTTATTAAGACTCTTGAGGTAAGCGATGCTGTGAAGGCAGAGCTGATGGCTATTACGCCAAGCAACTATACAGGCATTTAAGTAACTCAAAATAAATAACGGTCCGTGAGGACCATCATATTAACATTTTACACAAAAAACAAGACACAATTTATTCAAAACTAAAAACCAAAAGACAACATGTTGGAAACAGAAAAGGAAAATGTGCAGGACGCACAGAACTCTGAATCTACCCGTGAGGGAGGTTACAGTCAGGAAAACAGCGGCTATCAGCCACGTCAGCCACGTCAGCGCGTTCGCATAGCGAGCCAGCGCCCTAACTACGGTGAGCGTCCTCAGTATGGATCTCGTCCTAACTATAATCGTGGCAATCAAGAAGGAGGTTTCCTTCCTGAAGGTTTCGGTGCAGGATTAGGCGCAGGCAATTCTTCAAATAACGAAGGCGGTTATGATAATGGCGGCTACAATCGTGGTGGCTATCAGCAGCGTGGCGGTTATAATCGTGGCGGCTATCAGCAGCGTGGTGGTTACAATCGTGGCGGCTATAATAATCGTGGCGGTTACCAGCAGCGTGGTGGCTACGGTCAGCAGTTCGAAAATGATGAGCAGGGCGCAGACAACTATGGTCAGCAGCGCGGTGGTTATCAGCAGCGTGGTGGCTATCAGCAGCGCGGTGGTTACAATCGTGGTGGCTACGGTCAGCAGCGCGGTGGTTATCAGCAGCGTGGTGGCTACAATCGTGGCGGTTACGGTCAGCAGCGCGGCGGCTATGGTCAACGCCAGCACACACCAGGATATGATCCCAATGCAAAATACTCAATGAAGAAGCGCATTGAGTATAAGGAGAATAATATAGACCCAACAGCACCAGTTCGATTGAACAAGTTCCTTGCTAACGCAGGCGTTTGCTCTCGTCGTGAGGCTGATGACTTTATCGAGGCAGGTGTAGTAACAGTAAACGGACAGGTGGTAACAGAACTCGGTACAAAGATACTTCGTACTGACGAGGTGAAGTTCCATGATCAGCCTGTAACACTTGAGAAGAAGGTTTATGTGCTCCTCAATAAGCCAAAGGACTATGTTACCACATCAGACGACCCACAGCAGCGTAAGACTGTCATGGACCTTGTGAAGGGTGCCTGCCCAGAGCGTATATATCCTGTAGGACGTCTTGACCGTAACACTACTGGTGTACTTCTTCTCACTAACGATGGCGACTTGGCTTCAAAGCTTACTCATCCTAAGTACCTGAAGAAGAAGGTATATCATGTGTTCCTTGACAAGAATGTTACTTTGAACGACATGCAGCAGATAGCAGAAGGCATAGAACTTGACGACGGCACGATCAAGGCTGACGCAATAGACTATGCTCATGCTACAGACAAGAAGCAGGTGGGTATAGAAATACATTCAGGCAAGAACCGTATAGTTCGCCGTATTTTTGAGCACCTCGGATACAGGGTTGTTAAGCTCGACCGCGTACAGTTTGCTGGTCTTACCAAGAAGAATCTGCGTCGTGGTGACTGGCGCTTCCTCACTGAGAAGGAGGTTGATATGTTGCGCATGGGCGCATTCGAATAGTTCATAATGCATAATTCATAGTTTTCGTAGCGAAGCGTATCGTAGCACCGCAGGTGCGTATCGTAGTGAAGCGTTTCGTACGAGCAAAGCGAGTATATTTATGAAACGTACAAAAATAGTTGACGCTTTGTCAATGACAGAATTTGGCAAGGCGATAGAAGTAAAGGGCTGGGTGCGCACGCACCGTTCAAGCAAGGCAGTGGATTTCATTGCCCTGAACGACGGCTCTACCATCAAGAATATACAGATTGTTGTTGACCCTGCCAAGTTTGATGCAGAAATGCTGAAGCTGATAACTACAGGTTCATGTATCAGAGCTTGCGGCACACTGGTTGAGAGTCAGGGTGCAGGTCAGGCTTGTGAGATACAGGCAGCAGAGATAGAGGTCTATGGCACATGCGGCAATGACTACCCAATGCAGAAGAAGGGTCAGTCGTTTGAGTATATGCGTCAGTATGCCCACATGCGTCTCCGCACCAACACATTCGGTGCTGTGATGCGCATACGCCACAATATGGCAATGGCAATACACACATATTTCCATGAGCACGGATACTTCTATTTCCACACTCCTCTCATCACAGCCAGCGACTGCGAGGGAGCAGGCAACATGTTTCAGGTTACTACCAAGAACCTCTATGACCTGAAGAAGGACGACGAGGGTAAGATAAAGTATGACGATGACTTCTTTGGACAGCAGACTTCACTCACCGTGTCAGGGCAGCTGGAGGGCGAACTCGGTGCTACAGCCTTGGGTGCTATATACACCTTTGGTCCTACGTTCCGTGCCGAGAATTCCAACACTCCACGCCACCTTGCTGAGTTCTGGATGATAGAGCCAGAGATAGCCTTTATGGATCAGGAGGAACTGATGGACCTTGAGGAGGACTTCATCAAGTATTGTGTGAAGTGGGCTCTTGACAACTGTAAAGACGACCTCGAGTTCCTCAACAAGATGATAGACAAGGGGCTCATTGAGCGTCTGCAGGGCATACTGAAGGAAGAGTTCGTACGTCTGCCTTACACTGAGGGTATTAAGATACTTGCAGAGGCTAAGGCTAAGGGCAAGAAGTTTGAGTTCCCATGCGAGTGGGGCGACGACCTCGCTTCAGAGCACGAGCGCTACCTCGTAGAGGAATACTTCAAGAAGCCTGTAATAATGACCGATTACCCAACAGCCATCAAGTCATTCTACATGAAGCAGAATGCGGCACAGGGCGAGGGCAGCGTAGGCTACAAGGGCTGCGTGGCACCAGGTCCTACGATGCAGGGCACCGACGTTCTGTTCCCACAGATAGGCGAGATAATGGGCGGTTCAGTACGTGAAGAGAGCTATGACAAACTCATGGCTGAGATAGAGCGCCGTCAGATGGACACTACCCACTTGTGGTGGTATCTCGACACTCGTAAGTACGGCACATGTCCTCATGCAGGTTTCGGACTCGGTTTCGAGCGTCTCATACTCTTCGTGACAGGTATGCAGAACATTCGTGACGTGATACCATTCCCACGTACACCGAATAATGCCGAGTTCTAAGCTGATAAACACTTCAGATAAGTATAATTTATATTAAATAAAAGGAAATTCCAACTGAAAAGTTTGGCGTTTCCTTTTTTTTTCGTACTTTTGCAAATTATGAGGTTATTTTGTAAAAATAAAATTAACTGGAAGGACTATAACTATAACAAAACCATAAATTACAAAACCATTATGAGAAAAATCTTATCTATTATTTCCATGTTCGTCATGGCTTTGACAGCGTGGGCTGTGGATTCTGGAACTATCAACAACACTTCTGGCGGTATTCAGATTAGCGCAGCAGCAGGATGGAACGAGTCTCTCTACGCTGAGTGGGCTCAGTATTCAGGTGCAACTAACTACAATGTTTATGTTAAGGGAGGTCAGTACAGCGATTTCACTAAGATAGACGGTCAGTTGGTGCGTAGTTACGGCACTTATAATCGTGCTGACGCTTTAGGTCTTAAGGCTGGTACAAACTATGCTATCAAGATTGTGCCTGTAGTAAACAATGCTGAGGTTGCTTCAGCAGCAAGCACAGCTACTAACATTATCGTAAAGAACTACAACCGTGAGGGCTATGCTCACTATAACGCTACAGCAGGTGTAGGTGCTTACAACAATGACGGTACTCTGAAGTCTGGTGCTCGAGTAATCTACGTAAGCAAGGCTAATGCCAAGACCATACAGCTCTCTATGAATGCTGGTGGTAAGTCTGAGGAAACTCGCACTGGTATTCAGGATATCCTGCAGGCTTACGAGAAGGGTGCAGAGACACGTCCTCTCGCAGTTCGTATCATTGGTCAGCTCAAGATGGCTGATATGCCAGAGTTAGGCAGTTCTTCAATAGGTCTGCAGGTTAAGGGTAAGGGACAGAACATGAACCTCACCATTGAGGGTGTGGGCAATGATGCTACCTTCCATGGCTTTGGCGTTCTCGTCCGTGCTTCTAAGTATGTTGAACTCCGTAACTTTGCAGTAATGATGCATGCAGAGGATGGTATCAGCTTTGATACTGACAACGAGCACGTTTGGGGCCACAACCTCGACATCTTCTATGGTCAGAACAAGGGTGGCGACAAGGCTAAGGGCGATGGCTCTTTCGATGTTAAGGGCACATTCTACTGCACCGTTGCTGCTAACCACTTCTGGGATTCAGGTAAGTGTAACCTAAACTCTAATGGCGACGAGGTTGACTATGTTACCTATGTTAACAACTGGTATGACCACTCTGACTCACGTCACCCACGTGTTCGTAAATCTAAGCACCTCCACGTTTACAACAATTACTTCGATGGCAACTCTAAGTATGGCGTAGGCTCTACTACGGGTTCTTGCATCTTCGTTGAGAAGAACTACTTCCGTAACTGTAAGTATCCTATGCTTATCTCTCTCCAGGGTTCAGACATACATAACGGTGTTGGCTCTAAGGATGAGACCAAGGGCACTTTCTCAAGTGAGTCAGGCGGTATCATCAAGGCATTCGACAACTACATGACTGGTCAGAACAGCTTCGAGCCTTATGTAGCAGGCCATGCTACTTACAGCAAGCATTTCGATGCTTATGTTGCTTCAAGCCGTAACGAGCCGGTTCCTTCAAGCGTAGTTGCCCTCAGCGGTGGCTCTACCTACAACAACTTCGACTCAGCAAGTGACTTCTATTCTTATTCTCCACTTGCTCCAGCCGATGTTCCTGCTTTTGTAACAGGACAGTATGGTGCTGGTCGTATGCAGGGTGGTGACTTCAAGTGGACATTCAACAATTCTACTGAGGATACTAACTATGACGTTATCTCAGAACTTTCTTCTGCCCTCAGCTCTTACACTGGCAAGCTTGTAAAGGTTTACGGTGACATGGGTGCAGAGTCTGGCGAAGAAGGTGGTGAAGGCGGTGAAGGTGGTGATGACCCAACACCAACTCCAGACCCAACACCTGCACCAGAGGGTGATGTGTGGATACTTGGAGATAACGTCCCTTCTGGTTACAAGGTTGATGGTAGTGCTTCTGTTACAAAGTACGCCTATAGCAGCGATATCGTAAATAGTTCAAATCTCTTTGTTGTAGATGCTTCTCAGCACACTGTTACTATCCCTGCAGGCTACAAGGTAACCTCAGCTACACTCTATGCAGTTAATGACAATAACAGTGACAATAAGGGTAAGATAACGGAGATAGCAGGTAAAACCTTCGACGTTAGTTTGAAGAGTCGTAAGGGTGGCTCTTTGGCTGTGGCTACAGCTTCTGATATTAGCGTTACTGGTTCACTTACCTTCACCATCACATACAAATCTGGTGTTAAGCTCCTGCTCAATGTGGTAAGTGATTCTGCAACAGCTATTGAGCAAGTTGCTAATGTATATGAGGCAGAGACTTCACTAGCTAAGAAGGCAATAATCGGTGGTAAGCTTGTGATAATAAAGAATGGCAAGTTCTACAATGCTGCTGGTGCTCTCGTAAAGTAAAGTAGAGCAGGATAAAAAGTGCTCTGCACTCGCTCAATAAGGCGGAAATTCCAACGAAAAGTTTGGAGTTTCCGCTTTTTTGTGTAACTTTGCACTGATATATCAGACAAACAACTAAACAATTACAATAAAAAATGAAAAAAATCTTATCTGTTATTGCGTGCATGTTCACGGCTGGTGCTATGAATGCACAGACGGTGGATGGACGTAACTTCGGCATCGACGGCTTTGCTGCCTATGAGGGAGTAAGTGGACAATGGTATCATGCTGGCGGCACTACTGGTGGTGCTGGCGGCGAGGTGGTTTATGCAAGTAACCTTTCCGAGCTTCAGGCTTACCTCCAGTCAAGCAAACCTTACATAGTGCTGGTTGATAAGGATATCGACACTGGTATTACAGCCTATGTGGACGACCTCAGCACAGGTCACCTCTGCGACAAGCAGGACGGTTCAGAGGGTGTTGCTACCACATACGGCGAGCGCATAATGGTGGCCGACAACAAGACTCTTATCGGCATAGCCAATGCTCAGGGCAAGGCTCCTCTGTTCTCTCGCATTACTTTCGTTATGCAGTGTACCTCTAACGTTATAATCCGCAACTGCCGCTTCACCATGGTGGGAGCACCTATTCTGAAGTCAGGCGAAAACAAGATTGTTGCCTGGCGCGAGGGAGTACAGAAGGAGGTTGGCGACCCAGACTGCATAGGCATACAGGCTGACGCTAAGAGTGCCAAGACTGATGCAGGCGGCCACATCTGGATAGACCACTGCGAGTTCTTCAACGGCAATGCTGCCAACAAAGACCGTTATGACGGACTTGTTGACTGCAAGAACAATGTACAGTGGCTTACTATTTCTTACAACCTTTTCCACGACCACGACAAGGCTTGTCTCTGGGGTAAGGGTGACTCAGACGTGTTCGACGGTTGCCGCACCATCTCAGCTCACCACAACTGGTTCAAGGATATACAGGGCTCACGTCTGCCTCTGCAGCGTGGTGGTCATGTGCATTATATGAACAACTATCAGGTGAATGCACAAGATGGTTGGGATCTCCGCACAAAGTCTGAGGGCTATGCCGATGCTTGTTACTTTAAGGACAGTAAGGCTTCAATTCTTCCTGATGGAGGTGGCACGCTTAATATCAATAAAGAGTCAGGCTATGGCGTGATATACGACAACTGTGCACGTGTTATTACTGGTCATCCAGGTGTGTCATTTAAGAATGACCCGGCTAAGCACGATAAGGAGTTTGCTGCCTCTACCTATGTTAAAGGCTCTTGGGTTCCCACCCAGACCTGGAGCGGCTACTACGTAAACAGCCACGATAAGGCAGAGGATGTTCCTGCTATCTGCGAGAAGTATTCTGGTGCAGGCAAGATAGATATATGGAAGGAATACGCTTCTACAGTTCCTGCCTACAGCCAGACGAGCCTCCAGACCGCTATCGACAATCCTCGCACCATCGCGTCATCAGGTCAGACCTACTACGCCTACGATGCTCAGGGCAACAAATTGACTAAGGCTCCATCTCCAACAGCTGTCAGTGAGGTTCAGGAGGCTAAAAAGTTCAATAGTTCAAGTGTGCAGAAGGCTATTGTTAACGGCAAGCTCATAATCACTAAGGATGGCAAGCAGTTTAATGCTGCTGGTGCACAGGTGCAGTAAGCTGTATGCGTATTTGTCTGATATTTGCAATGAGGGCTGAGGCTCAGCCCATAATAGAATACTTTGGGTTGAAGGAGCAAGAGGGCTTCTTCAACCCTTTGCTGTGTAAGTTGTATGCAGACTCACCCCCAGCCCCTCTCTTGGAGAGAGGGGAGCAATTACAAAAGGTTGCATCTACTTTATTGCAGGAAGATAGTACATACTCCTCCCCTCTCTCCAAGAGAGGGGGTGGGGGTGAGTCTCTCTTTGTCGTCCTCAACGGCGTAAGCCACGACCGTGACTTGATAGGTTGTGAGGCTGCTGCTGTAACCACTCAGGTGGCGATACAGAAGTTGCAGCCTGACTTGGTTATCTCATGTGGCACCTGTGGTGGCTGGCAACGCTATGGTGCGAGGGTAGGGCAGACCTACATAGCCGACGGAGTGATGTTTCATGACCGCAGAGTGCCTGGCGATAACGAGTGGGACACTCAGGGTTTGGGCAACTACAAGGTGTGGGAAGGCTCATGGCGCATAGCTGAGGCTCTCGGTCTGCCTATGGGAAAGGTTACCACAGGTTCCAGCTTCGACCTCTCGCCTGAGGAGGATGCCCTGATAGATGCTAATGGGGGCAGACTCAAGGAGATGGAGGGAGCTGCTGTTGCTTTTGTCTGTTCGCTCTATAAGGTGCCCGTTATGCTGGTGAAGGCTGTTACTAATCTTAGGGATGTGACTATAGCCCAACCTGATGAGGGAACTGATAGCCAGATAGACGATTTTCAGGAAAACCTAAAAAGGGCTTCCCTGTCATTGAGGGAAACCCTTGTAAAGATTATTAGCTTATGCTGATTATTGCTGCTCTTGTCCAGCAATATTAAACTTCTTATTGTTCTTAAGGATTACCAGTTTTCCGCCAAGGATTACCTTTTTGGTGTCAAAATTTTGTGCCTTGCTCTCTGTGCTCTGTACAGCCTCTATGCCTGTTGGTGTGTCTGTGGTGTAGAGAGTGATAGAGAGACAGAGCTGTTTGACTGCGGGGGTGAAGGTCAGTTTGTCGGCTACGGTGGTGGCGAAGTCTATCTTGTGCGAAACTGTTGACTTGTCACCAGGGAATACGTAGTCTGTTGCTGCGTATTCTGTGCCGTTCACCTCTTTCATGTAGGCGTCTACAGCGGTTTCAGTATTCTTTCGGTTGTTGAAACCATCAAACTTTATTGCCTTCACATATACCCCTTCGGGCAAGGTGATGGTATATTGTATAGCGCTGAACTTCACGTATGGAGCAGAGGCTGACGGGTCGTAGGTCTTGTCGCCTTCATTGGAGATGACGTAGCCTCCGTCGAAGGTCCAAGGTGAGTCAGCACCTTTAGTTGTAGAGGTAGAGTTGGCGTTCAGTGCAGTGGTCGCAGATGTCTTATACTTGCCTGTGTAGGTTGCATTGTACTTCTTTGAGAAATCCCCTGAGCCTGCAAGGTTTAATATGTCGCATCCGTTGATGAAGTTGATGTCCTTGCAGTAGGCAAGCCACATTCCCTTCTGTGCCTCTATCTGCACATTGTCGAATGTTATGTCGTGTATGTAGCTCTCCTTCCTGCCATAGATGTAGATGGAGTTGCCGCGCTTCCAGTGACTGTAGTAAGGGCAGTTGACAGCGGTGATGTTCTGGAAGAGGAAATCATGGAAATCTGGAGTGGTGCTTGTTACTGCATCTTCTGTCACTTTAGATGGGTCCTGAGGGTCATTGTCATACAGACAGGTTATGACGATAGGGTCTCTGACGCCGTCCATCTGACTGTTGCGGAAGGTGAGGTTATATACGCTTCCGCTGCGGTCATTATTGCTTTTGATGCGGAATCCAGTCTCCGTGCCCTGAAAGTCGATGTCTTCGTAGAGAATGTCGTGGAGATTCTTCGTGTAGCTGCCTACCGACATACCGTGACCAGCCTTGCAGACGATGTTCCATGCATGGACATACTGTGCATCGGAATCCACTACCACATTGTCATCACCCGTGTCTATCTCGCAGTCGTAGATGTTCACATACTGTGTCCAGACGGGGAAACCGTCGGTGTTGTGTGATGGGTCAGCAGCTTCTGACGATGGATTCTTGATGGTGATATTATGTGCGGTGTTATGTGCACCCTTGCCGCTCTGACCGATGGTGATATTGGTATTGGGAGTGTTCTGTATGCGGAAATTGCGGAAGAGATAGCGCTCTCCCTGCCAGAAGCGTATCATGGCGCTGCGAGTAGTCTTCTTGTCTTCTTTCTTCGCAGTCTCTACGTCGTCCCACCACGGAGCACCCTGTCCGTCGATGATGGATGTCTCCTGACTCTCACCCTCGATGATGATGTCTGATGCGCCACTCTTGCCGGTGATGAATGGGCTTGACATCTTGGCAAAGCCGTTGTCGTCCTTTGGGAATGTGTCGTGATCGAGCATCTTCAGTGTGGCACCGGCAGCGAGGTGCAGCACGGTCTTCGATTTCACTTGCAGACATCCTGAGAGCCAAGTGCCGGCAGGGATTACCACCATACCGCCCGCAGAAGGCACATCGTTGAGCGCCGTCTGTATGGCAGAGGTATTGTCGCTGGAGGCGGTTGAGGCACCGTAATCCGTGATATTCAGGGTGTTGGCACTGGTGATGGCAGCGATAGAAGGCAGTTCAACAGCTGTCCATCCCTCAGGTGTGTTCTGTGAAGCCTTTTCGGCAGTTACGTCGCTGTCGGCAAGGGCGATAGCAGGCATCAGTGTGCATAGGACAAATAATAGTTTCTTCATCATCTTAATAGTTTTATGGGGCAAAGGTACGAAAAAAATGCAATACAACAATACTTTTACAGCAAAAAGCTATGCTTTTGCCTTTAGCAGCAAGGCTTTTAACTATATAATGCAATGCTTCTATATAACAAACTAACTTACTTTGTTTATCAAACTAACCTACTTTGTTTAACAAACTAACTTACTTTGTTCATCAAACTAACTTAGTTTGTTATTTAAACTAAGCTGTTTTGTTAGTTAAAAGCTTAGCAATGGCACCATAAAAGCTATGCTTCTACAGATAAAAGCTGTGCTCTGGAGAAAGAAAATCAAGTGATTTTATTCAGGAATTACGCGCGAGGCATTGTGAATTATGAATTATTTTTGTACCTTTGCACAGATAATCTAAACAAAAGAAGAATAAACTAAACAAGAGAAAGAACATGAAACGGATAGTCTTGATTATAGGTTTGCTGTGTGTGCTCGTTGGGGCAGGTGCTGTGTATGGGGTTTGTATGGCAAAGGAAAACCAGATGACTGACAAGAGAGAGACGAGCCAAAAGGATGAAATGGAGGCGGCTGTGGACTCCATATACCAGTATATACTACCAATGTATTACAGCGATGCGACAGGGAATGACATCGATTACGACGATTGGTTGGAAAGGTTCTGCACCCCGAGTCTGCGGCATCAGGTGCAGATGATTGATGACTGGGAAGAAAAGAACAGGGAGGTTGGGCTCGGCTATGACTACTGGATAGGTGCACAGGACTATGAGCACCCAGTGGTGAAGGTTGTGGGCAGCAAGGCGAGGACTGACTCTACAGGCACAGTAAGAATAAGCATAACAGAGGAGAATATGACGCCAAAGGTGCGCTATATGCGACTGGAGATGAAAAGGGAGAAAGGGAAGTGGCTGATAGATGACTTCAAGGATGAGGACAATGATGATGGTAGATTGTCAAGTCTGAGGCAAATCATAAAAAACTTCTTTGAGATTTTGAAGGAAATATAGAAGTGTAAAAAATAAAACAAAGTTTAATTGTTAGCGAAAAGTTTGGATATTCTGATACTTTTCGTTAACTTTGCACATTAAAGGGGCACAAATGCCCAATGAGAGCAACAACGGATGGACTTCAGCGACATCATAGGACAAAGAGAGATGGCTGCGCGCCTGAAGGCACTTGCCGATGAGGGCAGACTGCCTCATGCCTTGATGCTGTGTGGTCCTGACGGGGCTGGCAAGATGGCTCTCGCCATAGCGCTGGCAACTTACATTTTGAACGGGAACGTTAACGGGAACGGGAACCTGTATAAGGTGAGGGGCATAGAGCATCCTGACCTGCACTTCACCTTTCCCACGATAAAGTTGAAGAAGTGGAACTCGGAGTATAAGCCCATAAGCGACGACTTCATAGAGCAGTGGAAGGAAATGGTAACGGGGACGGGAACTGGAACGGGAACAGATGTAGATCCTTACTTCTCACTTGCCGACTGGATGACGGCGATGAAGGCTGAGAAGCAGCAGGCACTGATAACCGTTGGCGAGGCAGAGGAACTGATAAAGCGCCTCTACATGAAGTCTAACCAGGGAGGCTGGAAGATAAGCATCATCTGGTTGCCTGAAAGGATGAACCTGGAGTGCGCCAACACCATGCTGAAGCTGATAGAGGAACCTCCAAGCCAGACACTCTTCATAATGGTGAGCAGAGAGCCAGAGAAACTACTCGAGACCATACGCTCAAGGGTGCAGCGATTCGACGTAAAGCCGATAGCCTATGACGATATGCTACAGGCACTGAAAGAGCGCAGAGGACTGAGCGACGAGGATGCTGAAAGAGTGGCACGACTGGCTGGCGGCAACTGGCTCGCAGCACTCGAGGAACTGAATGCAGGCAACGAAAACCGCCTGTTCTTCGACTATTTCGTAACCCTCATGCGCAAGGCATACATGAGAGATGTGAAAGACCTCAAGCGATGGGCTGAGAGTGTGAGTTCGCAGGGTAGGGAGGAACAGCGACGGATGCTGGTTTACTTCATGCGAATGGTGAGAGAGGCATTCATGTACAACTTCCACAACAAAGAGCTGATATACATGACAGACGAGGAGGAGAACTTCTGCAAGAACTTCGCCCGTTTCGTAAACGAAAACAACGTGCTGGGCTTTCAGGAAATCTTCCAGACAGCCATACGCGATATAGGACAGAATGCCAACGGCCGCATAGTGTTCTTCGACATCACGATGAAGACAGCGGTGCTGATACATAGTTCATAATAAGGTTAAGGGTTAAAAGTTAAAGGTTAAGGGGTAATTGCTAATTGCTCATTCTTGCGCTCCTAACGGTGCTCAGGCGAGCAAAGCTCGGAGCCTAATTCCTAATTAGAATATATGACAGACTATCAAAATATGAAATTTACCCTCGGACCTACCTGCGCCAGAGGATTGTGCGCTAAGGGAGTAGGCAGGAGCGACCACCAGTTGAATACCTACGACTGGCTTGCCGATGTGCCTGGCAATGCCGAGAGCACTGACCTCGTGGAGGTGCAGTTTAAGAATACCCGTAAGGCTTATTACCATAACGTAAACGGACTGGACCTGAAGAAGGGCGACTGGGTGGCTGTAGAGGCTAACCCAGGTCACGATATAGGTGTGGTGACCTTGACAGGCAGACTCGTATCATTGCAGGTGAAGAAGGCAAACCTGAAGTCGGCTGACGACATTCGCAAGGTGTATCGCTTGGCCAAAGATACCGATATGGACCGTTATCGCGAGGCTAAGAGTAGGGAAGAGGCTACGATGATACAGAGTCGCCAGATAGCCAAGGACTTAGGCTTGCAGATGAAGATAGGCGATGTGGAGTATCAGGGCGACGGCAACAAGGCGATATTCTACTACATAGCCGACGAGAGAGTGGACTTCCGTCAGCTCATCAAGGTGCTTGCCGAGACCTTCCATGTGCGCATTGAGATGAAGCAGATAGGTGCCCGTCAGGAGGCTGGACGAATAGGCGGAACAGGTCCTTGTGGCAGAGAACTCTGTTGTGCCACATGGATGAAGGCATTCTCAAGTGTCAGCACCAATGCAGCACGCCTGCAGGATATCTCGCCCAACCCACAGAAACTGGCTGGCATGTGTGCCAAACTGAAGTGCTGCCTCAACTACGAGGTGGACTGCTACATGGAGGCAGGCAAGGAGATACCGCCAAGAGATGTGGTGCTCGAGACTCAGGACAGCGAATACTATTTCTTCAAGCAGGATATACTGGCTGGCTTGGTGACCTACTCCACAGCCAAGAAGGTAGCTGCAAACCTTGAGACCATAACGGCAGAGAGGGCAAGAGAGATTATAGCCATGAACAAGGAGGGCAAGAAACCTCTGTCGCTGGCTGAGGACAGCAGAACAAAAGAGGTGGAGCGTCCTAAGGATATGCTCGACGGTTCAGACCTTACCCGATTCGACAAGGCGAAAAAGAAAAAGAAGAAAAAGAAGAACCGTCCTGCACCAGACCACCAGCAGGAGCACAAGTTCCGCGAAGCGCCTGAGCACCTACTGGAGCGCAAGAACAATGCAAAACAACAACAGAGAGAGGGTTGAAAAGATTAGTCAAAGGCATACTGATAGTGGCTGTGGCTTTGCTCGCAGCCTGCACCAATGAGGTGGCTTACCATCATTACGAATCTGTGGCTGAAGAGGGATGGGACAAGGAAGACACCTTGCTGTTCAAGACCGATACACTATACCACACAGCCACCTATAGCATAGAGGTAAACCTAAGAACAACCTCTGACTATCCCTACAAACAGGTGATGCTGATGGTGGAAGAAAGGGTGTTGCCCAACAAGGCTAAGAGAATATTCCCTGTGACACTACAGATAGCCTCAGACGAAGGAGAGCGAGAGGGCGGAAAGCTGCAGTATTACGAACTGGAGAAACAGCTCTCCTTGCAACAACTCTCACAGGGCGACTCGCTACAGTTCAGGGTTTATCACAAGATGAGACGCCTCTCTCTGCCTGGCATTAAGGATGTGGGGATAAAAATAGAAAAGGTTCAATAGTTCAAGAGTATGGCAAAACTCCTTTGGGTTGACGATGAGATAGAACATCTCAAGGCTCACATAATTTTTCTCGAGAAGAAAGGCTACGACGTTGTTGTAGCCTCTAACGGACTGGATGCCATAGAGCAGTGCCAGCAGCAGACGTTTGACCTTGTGCTGCTCGACGAGATGATGCCAGGTATCACGGGACTTGAGACCCTTCAGCGCATAAAGGAGGTGCAACCTCAGACTCCAGTGGTGATGGTGACCAAGAGCGAGGAGGAAGACATTATGAACCAGGCCATAGGCTCAAAGATTGCCGACTACCTCATCAAACCCGTCAACCCCATGCAGATACTCCTTGCACTTAAGAAACATGTGCACCAGAGGGAGATAGTGACCGAGGTGACCCAGCAGGGCTATCAGCAGTCGTTCATGGACATCTCGATGCAGATACAGGACTGTCGCACCTTTGACGATTGGAAAGAGGTGTATAAACGCCTCGTGAGATGGGAACTGGAACTTGCCTCTACAGGCTCGTCAATGACCGAGATGCTGAAGATGCAGAAAGAGGAAGCCAACATAGGGTGGGGCAAGTTTATCAAGAACAACTACATAGACTGGGTAACGCCTGGGGCAAAGGCAAAGACGGAGCGCCCGCTGATGTCTAACCGCATAATGCCTGACTGCGTTTTCCCCACTATTAGCAACGGCGATAAGGTGTTCCTCATCGTGATAGACAATTTCCGCTACGACCAGTGGCGCATGCTTGCCGAAGAGATAGGCGATATGTTTGACATAGACGAAAACCTCTATTGCAGCATTCTGCCTACTGCAACCCAATACGCCCGCAATGCCATCTTCTCAGGACTGATGCCTCAGCAGATAGCCGATATGTTCCCAGAACTGTGGGTGGACGAAGACGAGGAAGAGGGCAAGAACCTCAACGAGTCACCTCTTATCAAGACACAGATAGAACGCTATAGACGTAAGGACTCATTCTCTTACCACAAGATAAACGACTCAAACGGTGCAGAGAAGATGCTCAAGGAGTTTAACTCCCTGCTCAACAACGACCTCAACGTGGTGGTGATAAACTTTGTGGATATGTTGTCACACGCCAGGACGGAGTCGAAGATGGTGCGCGAACTTGCCAACAACGAGGCGGCTTATCGCAGCATCACCCTCTCGTGGTTTAAGCATGGAGTGCTTGGCGAACTCTTTGAACTCCTTGCCCAGACCGACTATAAGGTGATTGTTACCACAGACCATGGTTCCATACGTTGTGACAAACCAGTAAAGATAATCGGCGATAAGAATACCAACACCAACCTCAGGTATAAGCTTGGCAAGAACCTCAACTGCCAGTCAAAAGACGTTTTCGTGATATCCAATCCGCGAGCCGTGCAGTTGCCTGCGCCAAATGTCTCCACCACTTACGTGTTTGCCACAGGCAATGACTTCTTTGCCTATCCCAACAACTATAGCTATTACGTGCAGTATTTCAAGGACACCTTCCAGCACGGAGGCATTTCTATGGAAGAGATGATTATCCCACTGATAACGATGAAGGGAAGGAAGAAATAGTTCAAGAGTTCAAAGATTCAAGAGTTTAAAGATTCAAGAGTTCAATGGTAATAAGATTTACACTCGACAATATACACGAGGCAGCGAGAGAGTTTCTTGCAGCCACTAAGGATATGGGCACCTGTTTTGCTTTCTATGCCCCTATGGGAGCAGGCAAAACGACGTTCATCAAGACTCTGTGTGAAGAGCTCGGGGTGGAAGATGTCATCACCTCGCCTACGTTTGCAATTGTAAACGAATATACCGATGGCGAAGGACAGCCCGTTTACCATTTCGACTTCTATCGCATAAAGAAGATGGAAGAACTCTATGATATGGGTGCCGACGAGTATTTCTATTCAGGCAACCTCTGCCTCATGGAGTGGCCAGAGATAGTAGAAGATGCTCTACCTGAGGAAACAAAAAAAATTACCATCACTCCGCAGAGCGATGGTAGTAGGGTAATTGAATTTTAGTCAGCCTTACACTTACAGTACAGACTCAAACTTAGCCTGCAAGGTAGCCTTGTTGGCAGCTCCTACGAACTTGTCAACGATGACACCGTTCTTGAAGAAGAGAATGGTTGGGATGTTGCGTATGCCGAACTCAGCAGCAATCTCCTCGCACTCCTCTACGTTACACTTGCCGACAACCAGTTTGCCGTCATATTCCTCTGCCAGTTGGCTGATGATAGGACCAATCATCTTACATGGTCCGCACCACTCTGCCCAGAAGTCAACTGCTACTGGCAACTCTCCGTTCTTCAGAGACTCAAAGTTCTCGTTTGTTACTACTACTTCCATAGTCTTTTTGTTTTTGGGGTTTGTTATTACTTTATTACTTACTATAATTAATTACTTCTTCTTACTTTTTCTTGCGCTTCTTATTTTTTTACTTTTTACTTTTTACTTTCTTCCGAAGGAAGATCAGAAGCCTTCCAACTCGTAGTATTCATCCTCAAGAGCCTTCATCGATTTTTTGTCTTCCTCGAGTATGAAGGTGTCATTACTATCGTTATTCTTCTTGGCAGGAGCATCTTCGATGATTATTATCTCGTCGTTGCCCGTATTGCCCTTCTTCGGAGCATCCTCAAAGATTATGATGTCTTCTTCCACCTTCTTTTCAGGTTCGGTAGGAATGATTATCTCTTCTTCCACCTTATTATTATTAGGGGCTGGCTCCTGTATGATTATCTCCTCCCGAGGTGTGGTAGCTTCCTCCTTCGGAATGATTATCTCCTCCTCAGGTACGGTAATAGTTTCCTGTGGTACGGTAATAGTCTCTTCTGGTATTACAACTTCCGTGCCATTTTGTTCCTTGACAGTCGTTTCAGGGATTGTTATCGTCTGCTCTGGCACAGTTATGGTCTGCTCTGGCACGACAATAGTCTCTTCTGGTACAGTTATAATCTCTTCAGGAGTCTTTATCTCTGTACCCTCTGGCACCTTGATTTCTGTTTTCTCAGGAACTATGATAGTCTCCTCAGGTATAGCGATGGCATTACCGTCCTCCAGCTCCTTTTCAGCGTTAGGATCAACAGGCTTAGCACCACCAGGAGCCACCTCTTCTGTTGGCAGAATTGGTTTGACTGGGTCTGTGTCGATAGGCACACCATTCTCGTCCAGTCTTTCACGCTTAGGCATATCACTCTTTATGTCAGACGCACCCTCAGTCTTCACCGTCACAGGCTCATACAACTGTTCTGGTCTTGCTATTGGCAGCGAAGCGAAGTTCTTCACATAGAACGTGTCATAGTCGTTGTAGCTATAGCGCTGTCCTATGAGGTCGAGGTTCTCCTTAGATATAATAAGAGGTCTTGCCTTCTGTGCCGTTTTGCGTATGCCCTCCTGCTGCATGAGTATCTTGGCATATTGGTTAGCCTCGTCGAAATTACGGAAACCGCTTACCGTCATGTGGTGCATACCCTGTGCGTCGTCTATGGTTATGTCGAAATTACGTACCATGAACGATGTGAAGTTGTAGCGTGCCAACTGGAACAGCAACTGGTTCTCCTTGAGTGAGTCAGGAGCATAGGCAAAGACGAATGCGTAGTCGGTATTGCGTTCCTTGCTGAATGTCTTGGCTGCTATACTGTCAGCTTCTGTCATCACGTCAGAACGGCGATTCCATACGTCACCCAGGTCAAACTTGGCACCATAGAGCCTCTTGCCAGCCTTCACGCCGTTGATTATCATACCAGCCATCTCGCTCACTGGACTCTTAGGGTAATCCTTCACTATGGTCTCCATGCTCTCTCGGCACGCCTTCAGGTCGCCCTCGTTGAGCTTAGCCATACCATAGAGGAAGATGAACCTGTCACGGTTTTCGCCAAGTGAGAAACGTTTCTCAGACACTTTCACGTTGTCATACAGTTCCTTAAACCTGTCAGCCTTGAATGCCTCGTATGTGGCACCATAGAGCGAGTCCTCTATGTGTTTGCCATATCGGGCATTCTCATAGAAGTAAGGGTCGGTGACGGTAAGCGTCCACTTCGATTCTGGGCAGTCTGCCTTCAGTTTGTCAACATAGGTCTTAGCCTTGTCGTGCTCATCTTTCCTTGAGTAGAGCAGGAAGAGATGGTAGTATGCCTCATCCTTTGGTTCAAAAGTAGGGTATTGTTCTTCGAGTCTGCGGAAAGCCTTCTCACTCAGCGGCAGGTTGTTGAGTTTGTCTTTGAATATTATTGCCGACTTCAAGAGACTTTCCATTATAATCTTGTCGCTCTCAGCCTTCTGTTCGTCAGTAAAAGGAATCTGTGCCAGATAGTATTCGCGCTTATGCGGATTGTTGACGGCAGAGTCCATCTTAGCCGCTAACATCTCCTGGCGTTCCTCTTCTTTTGCTATAGAGTCACGCTGTTCGTCTGTCAGACTGTCCCAGTCCAGTTCAGGCTTTTCGCCGTTCGAACCTATGTCGCCCACCACGGTCTTATTCGTGCGTTGCCAGTCGTCCACGTTCTCACGCTTTCCCCACAGTCTTTCGAAAGCCTGCTTACCCTGTTGTACAGCCATCGGACTATAGAAATACCACGGAGCGTTGTCTGAGCTGCCGCTCATCGTTGGGGTGGCGGGTCTGTTGGTATTGGTGTTAGTATTTGATGATGGCAGGTTGTTGCCTCCGCCCTGTGCCTGACGCTTCTCCAACTCAGCCTGAGCCGCCTCTTGTTCCTCTTCTTTCTCTTTCTTCTTCAGTTCCTCGATGATGTTGTCAATCTTCTCCATCAATTCTCTCTCTGGCAGTCGTGACAGTTCCTGCAGAGAGTCTTGCAGGTGTATGGCATCAGTGTAAGGCACCAGTTCGTCGAGCACCTTCGAACGCTCCGACAACTGAGGGTAGTCAGGTCTGTCCTTGTCCAGCAATCCTATAGCTTCGCCATAACAACGCTTGGCATCGCTGTATCGTTCTGTTTCCCAATACAGGTCGCCAAGGTGTAGCAACAGCACACCTTTCTCTATGCCCGAACGTGTGGCGCCCTTGTTACCTTTCTCGTATGCCCATATAGCGTTTAGGGTGTCATTCTCTGCCAGGTATATGTTACCTATGGCATAGTATATCTGGTCGAGGTACTCTTTATTGTTGTCGTTGCGAGCCATTCTGCGCAACCTGCTGATCATCTTCTTCGACTGTCCCTTAGCCATCACCTCAGTCATGGCGATATTGGCGTTAAATCGCAGTTCGTATGAAGGGTGCTGTCCCAGAACCTTTTTGAATGCCTTATATGCTTCTTTATTATGCTTCTGTGCAGCCTCTATCTGTCCCAAGAGGTAATACTCTCTTGCTCTCTGCTTCGAGCGCATCTCGTGTTTTATGACCTTACGCAGATACTTCGTAGCCTCAGGCAGGTCGTCTGTGTGCAGGTAATAGTCGCAGAGCGTGTAGTCCCATTCCTTCTGTGCTCGCCAGTCTATGCTGTCACGCTGCATATTCCTTATCACGTCCTCAGCGTCATACAGCCATCCGTTTTCTATGTAGCACTTCGCAAGCCAAGCCCTTGCCTTGCCATATATGGCAGGCTGTCCCTTATACAGACGCGACATATAGGCGAAGGTGGCTGCTGCCTCGTCAAACGAGCCCATATAGAATTGGCTTCGTCCCATAAGCATCCATGCCTTCCACAAGAAGGGGTTATACTCTTTTCTGGTAAGCCATTCTATATCTTTCTCCGTTTTCCTACGGTCTTTATTCCACACGGGTTTAGCCTTTATGCTGTGCAGGTGTATCGCCTTCTCAGCCTTCGTTATGGCAATCTCGTAGTTTGCCTTGCCCAGTTCTCTGCTTGCCTTGTTGCCTACGGTGTAGAGTGGTATCTGTTCGGTAAAGTTATCTTTGTTTCCGTTCTCTTTCTCTACAGAGGCATCTATGTATGCCAGCGTACCATTATAGTATATGTTGTATTTTGCGGTGAAGGCATGCCAAAAACGAGTTGATGCCGTATTCTTTTTTGTAGAACACGACACAACGGCGAGTGCCACGAGGCACAACAAAGCAATATGTTTTCTTAAATCAGCTATAACCTTTAACCTTTAACCGTTAACCTTTAACCCTTAACCCTTAACCGTTAATCTCAAACCCCGCTGCCTTCAGGTCATTCCAGAAGTTTGGGTAGCTCTTGCTCACCACCTCGGGGTTGTTTATTCTCAGTCCTGGAAACATGATGCAGGCTGGTGCAAAAGCCATCGCCATACGGTGGTCTTCATAGGTGTCTATGACTATATTGCCACGCACCTCATGGCGTATGCCGTCCCAGCTGAGCACACCCTCTTCGTTGTCATCGAGTATGAATCCCAGTTTCATCATCTCATTCTTCAAAGCTGCTATGCGGTCGGTCTCCTTTATGCGTAGGGTCTGCAAGCCAGTGAAGCGGAACGGTATGCCGAGCAGCGCCGTCGTTACTACCACCGTCTGTGCCAGGTCTGGCTGGTTGGTGAAGTCGAAATCGAAACGAGGCAGTCCACGATGGTGTGCACTCAGCGTCACGATGTTTGGGGTCAACTGCGTCTTCTCGGCAAACTCAGTCTTTACGCTCAGCATAGAGAAGATATAACGTATTGCCGAATCACCCTGTCTGGAACCGTCCATCAGTCCAGGCAGTCTCACTACGCTCTTGTCGTCGTTGCCGTGCTTCTTAGCCAGCAGCGCTATTATCTCATACCAGTATGAGCTGGCACTCCAGTCGTTTTCTATGGTGAATGGCACACTCTTATACGCCTGTGGCTTCACCTCTATCGTGGATCCGTCTATCCAGTCCACGTCAGCCCCAAATACTCTCATGGTGCATATCGTGAGGTCTATGTACGGGCGTGATATGATGTTGTCCATAAGGTGCAGGGTCAGTCCCTGTTCCATCGCTGGACCTATCATCAGCAGGGCAGAGATGTACTGTGACGAAACATTACCCTCGATGCTCAGTCTGCCACCTTCCAGTTTCTTGCCACGTATGCGTAGTGGAGGGAAACCCTCGTTCTCCACATATTCTATGTCGGCACCCAGTTGGCGCAGGGCATCCACCAACACCGAGATAGGACGATGCTTCATCCTCTCCGTACCCGTTATCACGTGCTCGCCCTCCTGGGTGCACAGATATGCCGTAGTGAAGCGCATCGCCGTACCAGCCGCCTTGATGTCTATCTCGTAGGGCATATCCCTCAGGGCAGCCACTATCACGTCCGTATCATCACACACACTCAGGTTCTCAGGGTGTATTATCGCATCTTGGCTGTTGTTGTTTCTGTGCGCCAAGGCATTTATCACCAATGCCCTATTGCTAATGCTCTTTGAAGCAGGCAGGTTTATGGTGCAGTTTATGCCGTCAGGCGCATGAAGTATATATTGCATTTTCAGTTAGTATTACCGTTATATATTAAATATAACGCAAAGTTATGATTTTATTGCGACATACGCAAGAAAAAAATGAAAAGTTTGGAGGATTCAAAAAAAGTTTGTACTTTTGTGCCTTAGATATATGATAACAGAAGACGATATACTATTGATGCAGGACGCTATGCTCCTTGCCCAGCATGGCGAAGGACAGGTGAATCCTAATCCGCTTGTTGGTGCGTTGATAGTAAAGAATGATGATATCGTAGCACGTGGTTACCACACTCGCTACGGAGACCTTCATGCCGAGCGTGAAGCTTTCAAGGATGCCGAATCAAGAGGTATAGACTGTAAGGGCGCCACTTTATATGTTACGCTCGAACCTTGCTGTCATGAGGGTCACCAGCCACCTTGCGTGGATGCTGTTATAGAACATGGCATCAGTCGTGTAGTGGTGGGTCTGCTCGACCCCAATCCTCTCGTGGCTGGTAAGGGACTGGAGATATTGCGCTCTAATGGCATCGAGGTTGATGTGATGGAAGACGAAAACGAAGACGAAAACGAAAACTGTGTTAAGGCAGCTCAGGAACTCGTTAAGCAACTCAGGATGCAGAATCGTGTGTTCCTTAAGTTTATCACCACCAACCAACCTTGGATTACAGCCAAGTGGGCTATGACGCTCGATGGCAAGATAGCCACATCCACAGGCGACAGCAAGTGGATAACCAATAAGCAGTCTCGTCAGCGTGTTCACATGCTCCGCAAGAATAATATGGCTATTCTCTGTGGCATAGGCACCGTGATAGCCGACGACCCCATGCTCAACGTGCGTCTTTCTGAGGAGACGATGCAACGTCTTGGTATTAAGGAACATGAGGTGCGCCATCCTATTCGTATCGTTGCCGACCGTCAGGCTCGCATCCCTATGGAGAGCCAGCTTGTCAGCACTGCCCATGAGTATCCTACCATCGTTGCTTATGGCAACTCTGCTGATGAGGAGAAACTGCAGCAACTGCGTGATGCAGGAGTGACGTTGTGGAACTGCAACACTCTTACCGAACTCGTTCAGCGTGCTGGAGCCGAGAAGATAGACTCCATACTCCTTGAGAGTGGCGGCACCCTGAGTGAGGCACTGCTCAGTGAGGGACTGATAGATGAGGTTGTGGCATTCGTGGCACCTAAGATAATAGGTGGTAAGAGCGCTCGCACCCCTGTTGAGGGCGAGGGAGTAACCCTTATGTCTGAGGCAATAGAACTCGAAGACCAGATAGTCGAGACTGTAGGTAGCGACGTGATGATATCAGGACTGGTGAAGAAATCAGGTTCAAGGGATTAAAGAGTTCTTGCGCTCCAGTAGGTGCTCAGGCGAGCAAGCTCGGAGCAAAAGTTCAAGAGTTCAAAGGTTCAAGAGTTCAAGAGTTCAAGAGGTCAAGGTTTTCGTAGGCGCTTGCGCCGTTTCGTTTTCGTAGCGAGCTTGCTCGCGTTTCGTAGTCACGAAGTGACGTTTCGTAGCGTCAGCGTATCGTAGCACCGCAGGTGCGTTTCGTACGAAGTTTTATGTTTACAGGTATAGTAGAAGAAATAGGAACCGTAAAGAGTATTAAGAGGGGTGCCAAGAGTATCACTCTCGAAATATCTGCCTCCAAAGTGCTCGAGGGCACTGAGGTGGGCGATTCCATCTGTACCAATGGCGTATGCCTTACAGCCACCACCGTGGCACCATCCTCTTTCACTGTCGACGTAATGCCCCAGACCATGCGCATGACCTCCTTCAGTCTGCTCAAACCAGGCAGCAAGGTAAACCTTGAGCGCGCTCTCACCCTGCAGTCGCGCCTCGGGGGGCACATCGTCTCTGGTCATATCGACGGCACAGGCAGGGTGATAAAGCGTCAGCAGGATGATACAGCCCTGTGGCTGTGGATTGAGGCACCAGCCCATATCATGCGCTACATTATAGATAAAGGCAGCATAACCATTCAGGGTGTCAGTCTCACCGTTGCCAAGGCTCCCTCTATGCAAGAGAGGGCAGGGGGTGAGTCCACTTTCGCTGTATCTCTCATCCCTCATACCCAGGGTGCCACAACCCTACATACTGCTAAGGTGGGTGATACCGTAAACCTTGAGAACGATGTGATAGCCAAATACGTAGAGAACTTCGTACGAAACGGCGTAAGCGCCTACGAGACGCAAACGAAAACCGAAGCATTCTACCGTGATTTTATGTTAAAGTGAATATGTACGATTTCAATACAATAGAAGAAGCTCTTGATGCACTCCGTAAGGGTAAGTGCATACTTGTGATAGACGACCCCGACCGTGAGAATGAGGGCGACCTCATCTGTGCGGCACAGTTTGCTACTACAGAGAATGTCAACCTCATGGCGAGCGTAGCCAAGGGACTGATATGTATGCCTATGAGCAAGTCGTTGTGCGAACGTCTCGACCTTCCACAGATGGTGATGCACAACAGCGACAACCACCAGACGGCATTCACCGTCTCTGTTGACCATATCTCCACCACCACAGGCATCTCAGCCGTGGAGCGTGGCGTGACGGCACGTGCCATAGCCGACCCTGACAGCAAACCCATAGACTTCCGCCGTCCTGGTCACATGTTCCCTCTGCAGGCTCGCGAGGGTGGTGTGCTGGTGCGCTCAGGTCATACTGAGGCAACCGTTGACCTTTGTCGTCTGGCAGGACTCACCGAGGCTGGTCTCTGTTGCGAGATAATGCGTGAGGATGGTACTATGATGCGTACCGCCGAACTGCTCCAGCTCGCTAAGGAGCATGACCTCGTCTGCGTAACCATCAAGTCGCTCATTGAGTATCGTCGTCGCACCGAGAAACTCATAGAGCGTGTGACCGATGCCGACCTGCCTACCAAGTACGGCTCTTTCCGTGCTGTGGGCTATATCAACAAGGTGACTGGCGAACATCATGTGGCACTCGTCAAGGGCGATGTGAGCACCCCTGAACCAGTCCTCTGCCGTGTCCACTCCGAGTGTCTCACGGGCGATGCCTTTGGCAGTCTGCGCTGCGACTGTGGCGAACAGCTTGCCGAGGCCATGCGTCGCATCGAGGCAAAGGGTAGGGGAGTGTTGCTCTACCTGCGTCAGGAGGGTCGTGGCATCGGACTCATCAATAAACTCAAGGCTTACAAGCTGCAGGATCAGGGCATGGACACCGTTGAGGCTAACATAGCACTCGGCTTTGCTGCCGACCTGCGCGAGTATGGCACAGGTGCCAGCATCCTTGCCGACCTTGGCGTGCGTGACCTCATCCTCATGACCAACAATCCGCAGAAGATTAGTGGTATAGACGGTTTCGGTTTGAGGGTCGTTTCTCGTGAACCCATCGAGATGACCTGCAACGAGAAAGATGAGTTCTATATGTACACCAAATACGCTAAGATGGGTCACTTGCTTCATGTAAAGAACCCTAAAAAGAAATAATAATTCAAGGTAATATCTTAACTCCTTAACAACTTAACTCCTTAACTCCTAAAAAAAATATGAAAAAGATTGAAGGAAAGCTGGTGGCAGCTGGCATGAAGGTAGGCATCGTAGCCTCTCGTTTTAATGACTTCATAGTAAACCACCTCGTAGCAGGTGCTGAAGACTGTTTCGTACGTCACGGAGGCAACTCCGACGACCTCACCCTTGCACTCGTTCCAGGTGCTTTCGAGATACCTCTCACAGCACAGAAGATGGCAGCCAGTGGCAAGTATGACGCAGTCGTTTGTCTCGGTGCCGTCATTCGTGGCGCTACCCCTCATTTCGATATGGTGGCTAACGAGTCAGCTAAGGGCATCGCTCAGGCGGCAATGAAGTCTGGTGTGCCAGTGCTCAACGGCATCCTCACCACCGACTCTATCGAGCAGGCAGTGGAGCGTGCAGGTACTAAGGCAGGCAACAAGGGTGCCGATGCCATGATTTCAGCCATCGAAATGATAAATCTCAACAAAGAGCTTTAATATATTATCAAGAAGTAAAGAAGTTATGTCCCTCTAACTTCAATAGTCTTATAACCCCTTTCGGTTCTTGCTCTGGCAAGCGTAGCACCAAGGTGCGTCCGATTACCCCCGTTTCGCGGGGGACTGAAACCCATTAAAGGGGGAGGACTTTGCACACTGTCCGCATGGCTTGGCGTGAGTGCTGAAAGCACGACCTTTCTTCCCTATAGCTCAGGCGCAGAGCGGAGTTCTCTTTGCGTAGAGATGATTACCTGACCCCAGGTCAGCAGTGTATCGAGAGAGGGCACTTGCAGAAGCTTGCTTATGGCAAGGGGCTTATCGAGAGACACGTTAGGCTCAAAGAGCCAATCATCTCGCCTTTGCGAGAAACAAAATAATCCGTGAAAATCTGAGAAATCCGTGGTAAAACTTAATTATCAATTATCAATTATCTAAATGGGTCAATACTGGACACGCAAGGGCGACGAAGAATTTGAGGATGATAAAACCATCAACCCCTTCGAAGAAAAACGGATAAAGAGCGACAGGAATAATCCCCGTCCGAAAGAATAGCATAACCTTTAGATGCAGAAGCATTACTTCTGCATCTAAAAGCATTACTTCTATCTCTAAAAGCATTGCTTTTACAAAAAGAGAGAAAAAAATCTAATTTCTAATTTTTCAATTTCTAATTTTACGAAAAACGAGAAGTTTTTCGTAAACAACCTCCTAACCTCACTTAATCCCCTGTCATCCCAGTGTTTATGCGCCTTCCCGATAGTGACCTCTTTTCGAAATAGGTCACTATACAGGTCACTACAGAGGTCACTATAGACCCCCCTCCCTGCCTGCAAGCAGGCATCCCTCCACCGAGAGGGAGGAAAAAGATTACAGACAATTTATGGTAATTTATCTCCTGCCCTCGGGAAGGAGTGCCCACAGGGCGAGGATGGGGTCAAGTGAGGTCTCAAGTGACCTACATAGTGACCTGTCGGCAAACATAGGTCACTATGCTCAGCCCAGTATTCATGCGCCTTGAGAGCGTTTTAGTGACCTTAGGAGGTTATTTTTGAAAATTCTTTTTAATTTTCCGAACACACCTTTTGTCCACTAAGTGGGATGAAACACACAGAAACAAGCCGTTTCAGTACCCTTTTTGAGTTTTTTTTTCTTTGTATTTGCGAGAAAATAATGTACCTTTGCAGCAGACAAAAGAAAAATATTATGGCACAGGTATCAATGACAGTCCGTATGGCTCTAGAAGAACCAGTCTCTACTAAGGGATTGGAAGCTTTCTATGCTCTTAGAGAAGAAGCAAGAAGAAATGGTCTGCAAGGTATGAGCCTTAATGATATCAATGCTGAAATACACCGATAAGCTACCCCTTAGCTGCTTCTGTTTCCTTAACTTTTTTGAATAGCTCGGAGGCGAAGACGAGGTCGTTGAGGTCTTCGTTGGTGGAGCTCATGACCTGTGCGGAGTTGCCTCGCCAGCCTACGCGTCCCTTGCAGATGAAGATGATGTTCTCGCCGATGCCGAGGACGGAGTTCATGTCGTGGGTGTTGATGATGGTGGTGATGCCATATTCCTGAGTGATGCCATGAAGGAGCCCGTCGATGACGAGGCTGGTCTTAGGGTCGAGTCCTGAGTTGGGCTCGTCGCAGAACAGGTATTTGGGGTTCATCACGATGGCGCGGGCTATGGCGACGCGTTTCTGCATGCCGCCTGAGAGCTCGCCAGGGAATTTGTCGCCTGCACCTGAGAGGTTGACTCGGTCGAGGCATTCCTGTGCACGGTGCTTGCGCTCGCGCAGGGTCATGGTGGAGAACATATCGAGGGGGAACATGACGTTTTCGAGCACGGAGATGGAGTCGAAGAGGGCGGCTGACTGGAATATCATGCCCATCTCGCGTCTGAGGCTGACTTTCTCCTGTTTGGTCATGGTGACGAGGTCGCGTCCGTCGTAGAGTATCTTACCGCTTGTGGGGGTGAAGAGTCCTACGAGGTTCTTCATGAGCACGGTCTTGCCTGAGCCTGACTGTCCGATGATGAGGTTGGTCTTGCCGTCTTCGAATGTGGCGTTGATGTCGTGAAGAACCTCAAGGTCGTCGAATTTCTTGTATATGTGTTGAACGTGGATCATTGTTTTTAGGGGAGTGATAGTGGAGTGATAGGGAGTGATAGTGGAGTGATAGGGACATTACCCTTTTAGTCTTTGACTCCATTATTCTTGATTATTCCCTCGCAATAGGCGTTGAGTATTTTGCTGGTTCCATTTGCTTTAAATTCAAGTTGGTCGTATTGCTCTTGACTAATGTATCCAAGGTCAAATGAGAGTATATTATAGTTTCTGCATTCGTCTAAGCTGCCTTGAGCTATGTTAAAGAACCGAAGTTTGTCTTGTTTGCTTAACTTTCTGTAGCCTTCAGCTATATTGGCAGTTATAGATACAGCTGCACGGGTGAACTGTGAGCGTAGCCCAAAGCGTTCAAACTCAGGGAATTGGGCAGTTACTTTATATACGTATAGACAGTAGTCATAGGCTTTTTGCCATGCTATAATATCTTTGAATGTTTGTTTCATTTATATTGTGTCAGTCTATTACATTTGTCCCTATCACTCCCTTATCACTCCTCTATCTCTCCCTTATATATTGTGTCAGTCTATTACATTTGTCTCTATCACTCCCTTATCACTCCTCTATCACTCCCTTATCACTCCCACAAAAAATTAACTTAACAACTGCGTGAGGAATACATCGGCAAAGAGGATGAGCACTGAGCTGTTGACCACTGCTGAGGTGCTTGCCTTGCCCACCTCGACGGAGCCGCCCTCGACGGTGAAGCCGCAGAAGGAGGAGACGGAGGCGATGATGAAGGCGAAGACGGTGCTCTTGATGATGGACATCCACACGAACCAGGACTTGAAGGAGTGCTGGAGTCCGATGGTGAGGTCGTCAGGAGCTATTATCTGTCCGATGAAGGCGGTGGCATAGGCGCCCACGATGCCCATGACATCGGCAAAGATGACGAGACACGGCATGAGGGTGATAAGCCCCAGTATCTTAGGCGCTATGAGGTAGTTGGCTGAGTTGACACCCATCACGTCGAGGGCGTCAATCTGCTGTGTCACGCGCATGGTGCCGAGTTCTGAGGCTATGTTGCTGCCCACCTTGCCTGCGAGTATGAGACACATGATGGATGAGGAGAACTCAAGCAGCATAATCTCACGAGTGGTGTAGCCGCTGACCCATCGGGGCATCCATGGCGACTGTATGTTGAGCTTTATCTGGATGCAGATAACGGCTCCGATGAAGAATGATATGAGCAGTACGATGCCGATGGAGTCAACGCCGAGCTGCTCCATCTCCTTGACATACTGCTTGCCAAACATCCTCCAGCGGTCGGGGATGGTGATGGCTCGCCCCATGAGTATGAGGTATTTGCCGAGTATGTTGAGATAGTTGAAAGGGAATAGCATGCTATGATTTGATTTATATGTAACTCCGTGCAAAATTATAAAAAAAAAATGAAAAACGCCACATTTATGAATTATGAATTATGAATTATGAATTATTTTTTGTACCTTTGCATCCAAATATACTTAAAAAATTTACAATTATATGGCATCATTTATTGAAGATAAAGTTGTGATGGAGGGTATTACCTTCGACGACGTGTTGTTGATTCCTGGCTATTCAGAGGTTTTGCCAAGAGAGGTATCACTGAGCACAAAGTTCTCACGTAACATAGAACTGAAGATTCCGTTCGCATCGGCTGCGATGGACACGGTGACTGAGGCTCCTATGGCTATTGCTATTGCCCGTGAGGGTGGCATCGGCGTTATTCACAAGAATATGTCGATAGAGGAGCAGGCGCGTCAGGTGGCTATAGTGAAGCGCGCCGAGAACGGTATGATATACGACCCAGTGACCATTCAGCGTGGCAAGACGGTGAAGGACGCTCTCGACATTATGGCTGAATACCACATCGGCGGTATTCCAGTGGTGGACGAGGAGAACAAGCTGGTGGGCATAGTGACCAACCGCGACCTGCGTTTCCAGAGCAACCCTACACGACTGATAGACGAGGTGATGACATCAGAGAACCTGGTGGTGACACATCAGCAGGTGGATCTGGACAGCGCAAGCAAGATACTGCTGGAGCACAAGATAGAGAAACTGCCAGTGGTGGACGACGAGAACCACCTCATGGGACTTATAACATATAAGGACATAACAAAGGCTAAGGACAAGCCAATGGCATGTAAGGACGCCAAGGGCAGACTGAGAGTGGCTGCTGGCGTGGGCGTTACGGCTGACACCTTCGAGCGTATGGAGGCACTGGTGAAGGCTGGTGTTGACGCTATCATCATAGACACGGCTCACGGTCACAGCAAGGGCGTAATAGAAAAGGTACGTGAGGCTAAGGCTGCCTTCCCTGACGTTGATATCGTGGTGGGCAACATAGCTACTGGCGAGGCTGCCAAGATGCTGGTGGAGGCTGGTGCTGACGCAGTGAAGGTGGGCATAGGTCCTGGCTCTATCTGTACCACCCGTGTGGTAGCAGGTGTGGGTGTGCCACAGCTCTCTGCCGTATATGACGTGGCAAAGGCTCTCGAGGGCACTGGTATTCCTCTCATAGCCGACGGCGGTCTGCGCTACTCAGGTGATATAGTTAAGGCACTGGCAGCAGGCGGCTACTCAGTAATGGTGGGTTCGCTGGTGGCTGGCACCGAGGAGGCTCCAGGCGAGACAATCCTGTTTAACGGACGTAAGTTCAAGTCTTACCGTGGCATGGGTTCGCTGGAGGCAATGGAGAAGGGCTCGGCTGACCGCTACTTCCAGGGTGGCGTGAAGGAGACCAAGAAACTGGTGCCAGAAGGTATCGCTGGACGTGTGCCTTACAAGGGAACCGTGCAGGAGGTTATCTATCAGCTCGTGGGCGGTCTGCGCTCAGGTATGGGCTACTGCGGTGCCAAGGACATAGAGGCTCTGCACAGTGCTAAGTTCACCCGTATCACCAACGCTGGTATGCTGGAGTCACACCCTCACGAGGTAATCATAACGAGTGAGGCACCTAACTATTCAAGACCACAGTAAAGAAAGTATAAAGTTTAAAGTTTAAAGTTTAAAGTGAGAAGATGAAGAGAATTCTTATTTTTTCATTATTAATTATTACTTCCTTTGCCGCTCAGACGGCGAAGGGACAGGACGACCCTGTGGTGATGACTATTAACGGGAAACCCGTGAAGCAGTCGGAGTTTGTGTATTCATATAAGAAGAACAACGGTCCTGACGTGCTGGAACAGAAGACTGTGAAGGAGTATGTGGACCTGTTCATAAACTATAAGTTGAAGGTGGAGGCTGCGCTCGACGCTAAACTCGACACGCTGACATCATACAACAAGGAGTTTCGTCAGTATCGTGACCAGCAGGTGCTGCCCACGATGATAAACGATGCCGACGTGGAGCTGGAGGCACAGAAGATATATGACGACACAAAGAAGCGTATAGGTCCTGACGGACTGGTGCTGCCTGAGCACATACTGCTGATGACAGGTCAGAACCCCAGCGACTCGCTGATGAATGCCAGCAAGCAGCGTGCCGACTCACTCTATGCCGTGATACAGAAGGGTGGCGACTTCGAGGCTCTTGCCAAGCAGTACAGCCAAGACCCAGGTTCGGCACAGCGCGGAGGCGAGATAGGATGGATAAGCAAGGGACAGACCCTGAAGGGTTTTGAGGATGCTGCCTTTGCCCTGAAGAAGGGTGAGGTGTCACAGCCTGTGCTGACTGAGGTGGGCTACCACATCATCAAGATGAAGGATAAGAAGCAGTTGGAGCCATACGACTCTCTGCGTGACGATATCTATAAGTTCATAGAGCGCCGCAACCTGCGCACACAGATAGCCCAGAACCGACTGAAGGCTATTGCTGAGGCTAAGGGCGTGAGCACAGAGCAGGTGATGGACGAGCGTGCCGACTCTATCTCAGCCATAGACCAGGACATGAAGTACCTTATCAAGGAGTATCACGACGGACTGCTGCTCTACGAGGCAAGCAACCGCGAGGTATGGGAGAAGGCTGCCAAGGACGAGGCTGGGCTGAACAAGTTCTTTAAGAAGAACAAGAAGAAGTATGCGTGGGAAGAGCCACGATTCAAGGGCATAGCATACCACACGAAGGACATAGCCGACGTAGCAGCAGTGAAGAAGGCTGTTAAGAGCAAGAGGTTTGACGAGTGGGCTAAGGTGCTCCGTAGCACCTTCAACAACGACTCTGTGCTCCGCATACGTGTGGAGAAAGGCATATTCAAGAAAGGCGACAACGCACTCGTTGACAAGATGGAGTTTGGCGTTGTCGACGCCAAGGTGAAGCCCGTAAAGAATTTCCCTAACGACGCTGTATATGGCAAGATGCTGAAAGCACCAGAGGAGATGGGCGACGTGAAAGCTCTCGTGACTGCCGACTACCAGGAGAGTATGGAGAAGGACTGGATAAAGAAGCTCCGTGCTAAGTATCCTGTAGAGGTGAAGTGGGAGATGATTGATAAACTTAATATTACTCCGAACGAGTAATGAGAAAGATACTGAACATATTACTGGGTCTGACGGTTTCAGCCCTGATGGTTGCCGCTCCCCACTACATAGACGAAGTGGTGTGGGTGGTAGGCGACGAGGCGATACTGCGCTCTGACATAGAGATGGCACGTATGCAGGCTGAACAGGAAGGTGTGAAATGGGAGGGCGACCCCGACTGTCGCATTCCAGAGCAGCTGGCTGTGCAGAAACTATTCCTCAATCAGGCTGCGCTGGATAGTATAGAGGTAACGGAAAGCGAGATAATGCAGGGCGTGGATCAGCAGATAAACGCCTGGATTCAGATGGTAGGCTCAAAGGAGAAACTGGAGGAATACCGTAAGCAGAGCGTAGCCGAGATGCGCAGCGACCTGCATGACGAGTTCAAAAATCGCGAACTGATACAGCGTATGCGTCGCAAACTGGTGGAGAACGTAAAGGTGACGCCAGCCGACGTGCGTGAGTATTTCCGTGACCTGCCTTTAGACAGTGTGCCTATGGTGCCTACCACCGTGGAGGTGCAGATAATCACTATGCAGCCTCGCATACCGATAGAGGAGATAAACAGGGTGAAGGACCGCCTGAGAGATTTCACAGACCGTGTGCAGACAGGCAGAACGAGTTTTGCAACCCTGGCACGACTGTATTCTGAAGACCCTGGCAGCGGTGCTCAGGGCGGCGAGTTGGGCTACACAGGACGTGGTATGCTCGACCCAAACTTTGCTGCTGTGGCGTTTAACCTCAGCGACCCGAAGAAGATATCTAAGATAGTGGAGTCAGAATACGGTTTCCACATCATACAGCTCATAGACAAGCGCGGCGACAAGATAAACTGCCGTCACATACTGCTGAAGCCAAGGGTGTCACAGAGCGACATAGACTCTACGCTGGTGCACATGAAGGTGCTCACTGAAGACCTGAACAATAAGAAGTTCACCTTTGATGAGGCTGCCACCATGCTGTCTGACGACAAGGACACCAAGAGCAACCGCGGACTGATGTCAAACAACAGCGAGAGTGGTCGCACATCACGCTTCGAGATGAAGGACCTGCCTACTGAGGTGGCACGTGCAGTGGAGAAACTGGATGTGGACTCGGTATCAGAGCCTTTTACTATGATAAACGCTCGTGGCAAGACGGTGTGCGCCGTGGTGAAACTTAAGAGCAGGACTCCAGCCCACAAGGCTAATATGCAGGAGGATTTCCAGGTGCTGAGCAACGTGGTGCTCAACCGTCGTAAGGAAGAGACGATACGCGACTGGGTGAAAGAGAAAATAAAGTCCACATACGTAAAAATGGACGACCGCTATAAGAACTGCGACTTCGAATATGAAGGATGGGTGAAGTGAACAAGAAACATAACGGAATAGAATGGCACAGAATCACGACGTTGATGGTTCTGTGTCTTTTTGCCTTTGCCACGGTATTCTCGGTAATGGCGAAGAAGGGTAGGGCAGTGACGAGAAAGGTGGACGAGAAGGTCTATCTGCGTCATGCCGACGAACTGTCATACGACATATACGGTTCACACCCCGATGCGCAGTTTCTGAGAGGTAAGGTGTATTTTGTGCATAAGGGTATGCACCTCACCTGCGACAGTGCCTACTTCTATGAGAACACCAACTCCTTTCATGCCTTCGGACATGTGAAGATGCGTCAGGGCGACACACTCACCTTATCAAGCGACAGGGCTTACTATGACGGCAACGACGAGATGGGTCATGCCTACGATAATGTGGTGCTGACGCATAAGAAGTCGAAGCTGTTCTGTGACACTCTGGACTATGACAAGATGTATGGCATAGCCGATGCCTATGGAGCAGCAGGCATAAAACTGGTGGAGGGCAACGATGTGCTGACAGCCGACTGGGGAAGGTATTTCTCTGACACCCGCCACTCGGAGTTCTACTATAACGTGGTGCTGACCAACGATAAGGGGCTGCGCATAGATACCGACACGCTGTATTACGACAATAAAAAGTCGCTCGCCCATGTGCTTGGACCTTCCACCATACTGTCGGAGGGTAGCAAGGTGAAGACGGAGAATTCTTTTTACAACACCAGAACGGAGGCTTCGCAGTTGTATGGTCGCTCTACGGTGTATAACGATGGCAAGGCGATAACTGCCGACACGCTGCTGCATAACGACAACACAGGGCAGAATGAGGGCTTTGGCAATGTGGTGTATAATGACACGCTGAACAAGAACATGTTGCTTGCCAACTACGTCAACTATAACGAGAAGACGGGTTACGGATGGGCTACAGACAGTCTGGTGGCAATAGACTACTCGCAGAAAGACACGATGTGGATGCACTGTGACACCATTCGCGTGCGCACGTACCATATCAATACTGACTCCGTTCAGCGTGAGGTGCTATGCTACAACCACGTGAGAGCCTTCAGAAGGGATTTACAGGCGGTATGCGACTCGCTGGTGATGCTCTCCAAGGATTCTTGCGCCACGATGTATAAAGACCCTATAGTGTGGAACGAAGGCAGTCAGTTGCTTGGCGAGAAAATAAATATCTACTCCAACGACTCTACGGTGAGGTATGCCGAGGTGTTGGGACAGGCATTATCGGTAGAACGGCTGACGGCTGACACGACATACTATAATCAGGTGTCGTCACGAGATATGTTTGCCTACTTTACCGATGGCAAACTGAGGCAGAACAGCGCCATATCGAATGTGAAGGTGGTGTATTACCCCGTGGAGGAGTCTGATACGAGTGTCATAGGACTGAACTACACGGAGACCGATACGCTGAGGATGTATATTGCCCCCGACAGAAAATTGGAGAAGATATGGATGAGCGCCAGTGAGGGAACGATATATCCTATCACACAGACACCACCCGAGAAGCATAAACTGCCGTCATTTGCCTGGTTTGACTATGTACGTCCGCTCAATAAGCACGATATCTTCGTTTGGCGACCCAAGGCGAAGGGCACAGAACTGAAACAAGAAAAGAGACGCGAGGCTCCGAAAAGAGCACCCATAACCCCATAACCTCTTAAACTTTACACCCTTTGGACATTATTCAACTACTTCCCGATTCAGTAGCCAACCAGATAGCGGCAGGTGAGGTGATACAGCGCCCAGCCTCAGTTATCAAGGAGTTGGTGGAGAACGCAATAGATGCGGGGGCAACGCATATACAGGTGCTGGTGTGCGATGCAGGAAAGTCGTCGATACAGGTTATTGACGACGGTTGTGGTATGTCTGATACTGATGCCCGACTGTCCTTTGAACGTCATGCAACCTCAAAGATACGTCAGGCAGTGGATTTGTTCTCGCTGCACACTATGGGTTTCCGTGGCGAGGCATTGGCAAGTATAGCTGCTGTGGCACAGGTGACGCTGCAGACACGCACCAAAGACGACGAGGTGGGTACGAGGATTCGTATTGACGGCTCGCAGTTTGTGGAGCAGGAGATAGTATCATGTCCTGTAGGCAGCAATTTCCTCATCGAAAACCTTTTCTTTAATATCCCTGCACGAAGGAAGTTCCTGAAGTCTAATGCCACAGAGATGAATAACATCATGCAGGCGTTTGAACGCATCGTGCTTGTTTATCCACAGATAGCATTCACGCTGCACAGCAACGGTCAGGAGGTGATAAACCTGCGTGCCGCAAACTTCCATCAGCGCATAATAGACGTCTTTGGCAAACGTATCAACCAACAGCTCCTGAGTGTTGAGGCTGACACTACGGTATGTAAGATTTCGGGTTTCGTGGGCAAACCAGAGTCTGCCAAGAAGAAGGGTGCTCACCAGTTCTTTTTTGTCAACGGCAGATATATGAAGCACCCCTATTTCCATAAGGCGGTGCTGACGGCATTCGACCGTCTGGTGCCAAGTGGCGAACAGGTGTCTTACTTCATCAACTTTACCGTAAACCCTGAGGATATAGATGTTAATATACATCCAGTCAAGACAGAGATAAAGTTTGAAAACGAGCAGGTGATATGGCAGATACTCATGGCTGCCGTGCGTGATGCGGTGGGTAAGTTCAGCGAGGTAACCTCTCTCGATTTTGATACTGAGGGAAAACCAGATATCCCAGTGTTCAACTCTCAGCCTGAGAGCAATATTAGGGTGCCACATATTGATTACAACCCTTCCTATAATCCTTTTGCTGAACAGAAGAAGGCAAAGCAGAATAACTACAGTTCTTCACAACGTAGTGCGAAAGGGTGGGAGGAACTGTATGGCGACACTCTCAGCCTTAATAAGGGTATAGAACAAACGGGTTCTTTCAATCAGGACAATCCCTTCGGTCAGGACAATTCGTTCAAACAGGATGTAGTAGCCCCTACTGACACTCTCATGGGCGAGATAACCGACGATACAACTGTCTTGCAGCATTCTGCACGTTATATTATGCTCTCGCAGAGCAATGGGGTGTTGATGATAGATCAGCATCGTGCCAGTGTGCGAGTGTTGTATGACCAGTATATGAAGACCCTCAACGACAGAACCGCTCATTCACAAAAGGTTCTTTTCCCTGAGGTGGTGGAGTTTCCGCCGTCTTATGCAGCATCCCTTGATGAGATACTGGCAGAGTTGCGCCTCTTGGGTTTCGACATCACCAACCTTGGCGGAGGCAGTTACAGCATAGCAGGCATACCATCAGGACTTGGCGGACTGGATGCCGTAGCCCTTGTCAGCGACCTTGTTACAGAGGCTTACGAGCACGGCGTGGGTGCTACAGGTCAGATACACTCCATCCTTGCCCAGGGACTTGCTGAGCGCGCTGCTATTCCGTATGGTGAGATTCTTGATGCACAGGCAATGCGTCATCTGCTTCAGCAACTCTCTCAGTGTGACACCCAGCGATACACCCCTAATGGCAAGAAGATTGTTGCTTCCCTCGCCGATGAAGAGGTAGAACGTTTGTTTAATTGTTAATAAACACTAAAAGCAAGCAAATTCTTCATTCTTCATTCTTCATTCTTCATTAATTTTTGTACCTTTGCACTCGCTTTTGAAAAGTTATTTTCGAAAGGGCGTTTAGCTCAGCTGGTTTAGAGCATCTGCCTTACAAGCAGAGGGTCGGCGGTTCGAATCCGTCAACGCCCACAACGAATACAACGATTATAACAAAGCCTTAGAGGGCGTTTAGCTCAGCTGGTTTAGAGCATCTGCCTTACAAGCAGAGGGTCGGCGGTTCGAATCCGTCAACGCCCACCTCTCTCTCTCTAACTCTTTTAACCCCGCAGTAGGATTTTCCGCTGCGGGGTTATACTTTATTATGAGGTGTAAAAAAATCAGGAGTTAAGTAGTTAAGACAACACAGAGAGCCTCATGGTTATATCTTAACTCCTTAACTCCTGACTCCTTGGCTCCTAAATGTATCAGAAGTTTATTGTAAATGAACCACCGAGAATAAAGGTGTTGCGATCCTTCTTTATGCTTTGGCTATAAGGACTGACGTCGAAACCTTCATTGATAAATTCATTATACAGAGAAGGTGATGCAGCCTGCATGAATCCCATTGGAGCATATTCCATTGTGTAGGTCTTGCGAGAATAGTCGTAGTCAAGGAATATCTTCCATGCGAAGTTGTCCTTGTAAGCATAGGTCAGTGATATGCCCGTACCTATCTTATAGGTGTTGTTAGCTCCTACAGTGAAGTAGTCCCATGAGGTTTCGTAGTCTTGAACAGGATCCCTTCTTTGCATTTCATAATGATCATCTGTTTCTCCTACTAGGTCATATACCTTACCTGATACAGTAGCCTCAAGGTTAATTTCTTGCATGATGCTTCGACCAACGAGGAACTTTGTACCGAGGGCAAATCTCTTAGACAGAGGAAAATTGAAGTAAGCGCCGAGGTCAACGGCAAACTCCGTCAGGTGGTCGCTTTCGATGGCGAATTTCACATTATCCATGTCAACCCATTCTGCTATTTGATCCAGTTCTTCTTCTGTTTCAGCCGTTTCAGACATATAGTCAACGAATGCGTTTACATCCTTCCAAGCATAGTCGGTTATACCGCCCCATCCTTTGATAGGAGAAGAGTTGACGCGCAGACGACCACCCAGGCCGAAGTATTTATTGAAGAAGTAAGCTCCCTCAACGCCTACTGCTGTTGATGTACCAAACTTCAGGTTGAATCTTGGATCACCGTCACCCTCGTCAAATTCAAACTTACCCATGTCGAAGTCCATATTTCTTGAACCGAATCCCATACCCATTGAGAGGCTGAAGAATGATGGGTTCTCGATTATGCTCTTACCAGTAGTGAGGTTGTTTCTGAGCAGTCCCTTACCCTTGAATATCACATCGCTCAGGGCATAAGCAAGCTCGGTTGACATGATACCGATACCAGCACCTGAGAACACGTCGCTCACCCAGTGGCGGTTGTTAAGCACACGCATGATACCTGTTGCCGTTGCTACGGTGTAGCCTGCTACAGAGTACCAAGGTGAACGTGTCAGACCATACTCCTTATGCAGGATGGTAGCACCCACGAAGGCTGTTGCCGTATGACCTGAAGGCCATGAGTTGGCTGTTGAGCCGTCAGGACGCATCTCCTTGGCGGTATATTTGATACCGTTTACGAAGCCAGCCATGATACCGTATGACATTGCTGTGGTGGCAAGGAAGCGTCCCCAGTCAGAACGACCCTCTACGCCTGCCACCTTCAAACCTACGGTGAATGCAGGACCAAAGAACTGCAGGTAGTCATCCACGCCCGACTTGAAGTTGGTCACCAAAGAGTGCTTGCCTTGCTGCTTAAAGCCATACTTCTCGCTCTTAGCTATCCAACCAGCCACAAATACTGGTATGCCCACGAACGTCAAGTCTTCCATTGGCTTGTAAGCCCTCACGCCTGGGTTGGTATGCATCCATGTCCAGTTCTCCTTTGAGAATGGTGCACGGTCTTTATGCAAGAACTCGATCTCAGTGTTCTTGTTCGCGTTCCCGTTCGCGTTCCCGTTCCAGTTTTTGTTAAACTTCATCTCAGCCTCTATCTGCTGAAATGTCTTCGCTGTCTGTTCCTGTACAGCCTCGTAGTTAGCCATTTCTTCTGCTACAGAAGACCCAGCGCAACAAAGGGCTGCGAAGACTAACATGATACTCTTCTTGATTTTCATAATACTATTATTTGTGGGGTGTATAGTTATTGGTTAATACTATTTCACCCCACAAAGTTACATTTTTTAATTTAATTATGCAAGTATTATGAAAAAAAAATGCTTTTTGCGTTGAAGCAAAAAGCATCTCTTTTATTTCTTTTTCAGCGTTATAACTACAATCTCACGTGGCATTCCGAAGCGGAAGGGGAAGTTTCCTCCGAATCCTGTTGAAACAGATAGCAGGGTGGGTCGCTCCTCCGTCGTCATTCGTGAAACACTGTTCCCGTTATCGTTCTTGCGCTCCAGTTGGTGCTCAGGCGCTTCGCGGAACCCGTTCCCGTTATCGTTCCCGTTCCCGTTATAATAGTACTCTCCTCCCCATTCGTCATACACCATGCTGGATGGTGACCATCCGAAGAGACCGAACTGTGTGCCGTGGGTGTGACCAGCCAGTGTTATGTCTGGTTTTATCACAGGCATTATGTGGTGTCGCCATGCGTTAGGGTCATGAGACAGCATGATGGAGAGGGTAGGGGTCTGTTTGTTTTTGTCTAAGGTCTTGGCTATATCGCCGACAGCCTTCTTGATGTCACCAAACTGTGGGAATGGTGGCAAGCCCCAGTTTTCTTCACCTATTATATATATAGAGTCGTTTCCGCGATGTATTATGCGATGCTCATCCTCCAGCAGGTCCCATCCGAAACTGCGCTGGGTATTCCTTGTGCGCTGCACCATTGCAGCCTCTTCCTTTGCAGGCAGTTTCAGGTATGTGGAGTAGTCGTGGTTGCCCATAATGGTCATCACGCCGTCTGGTGCCTTAAGTGACGAGAATGCCTTACGGTGTGCCTCCAGCTCGTTAGGGGTGAAGTTCTGTATGTCGCCCACGAAGCATATCAGGTCAGGCTTCTGCGCGTTGATACTGTCCATTGTCTCCTTCAACAGGTGGGCGTATGGACCGCGGAACGAACCCACATGACCGTCCGAAAACTGTACTATCTTATATCCGTCAAACGCCTTGGGCACGCTGGTGCTTTCGTATGTTATGTGCTTCACCTTCAGTTGGTTGAAACCTATTGTGATGCCATACACTACTATATACACTATAAGGAGTGCCACTGCTAGTCCTACGTATGTGCCCACCTTTGGTATGAGTGAGAACAGACTGAACAATATCTTCGGTACGCACACCAGCACCATCACCAGCAGGAATATGTTGGTGGCGGTGTATTCTTTCTCCAGTCCAGCGTTAAAGAACAGAAACTTGGCAAAGAGTGCCAGCACTACAACCAGCGGCAACCACCATAACCATTTGAAGAATGAAGAATGACGAGTGAAGAATGAAGAATGTGAACTGAGGGCTGCAGGTTTGATATAGCGCAAAAAGATATATAGGTCGCTGCAAAAGCAGAGACCTATAACCAGTATTGGTACGAATAGTTTTACCATATTTACTTAGCTGGAGCAGCAGGTGCTTTCTGCTGTGTTGCGCCGAATCCCTGAGTGTTGTTAGGGTTTGTCTGTGGCTGTTCGGTAGCAGCATTCTCTATTACTGAAGCGTCTGAAGCAGCCTGTGGTGCTACGTAAGCGCAAGCTATTGAGAGCACTACCATAGCACAAGCCAGTGTCCATGTAGCCTTCTCGATGAAGTTTGTTGTCTGGCGCACGCCTGCCACGCTGTTAGCGCTTGAGAAACCTGAAGCAAGACCGCCACCCTTTGATTCCTGAATGAGCACGATGCCGATCATGAGAACTGCTGCAATAAGAATGAAAATTACTAAAAGTGTGTACATTTTTTGTTTTGTTTTTTTTAATTTATTATTTATCTTTTTTAATTTATTCTTTAACCTCTAACCTTTATTTCGAGTTCGCTATTATCAGTTCGAGGAATCTTTTCTGGTCCTCGTAGTATTTGTTGTTGCTGTTGGCTTTCTCGTTCACCTTTTCCATTATGTCGAGTGCCTTCTTATACCTTTTCTGTTTTATGTATATGCCAGCCAGTGTCTCGGTCAGGTATTCGTCAGACGTCATCTCGTCGCCGTCCCCCTCTTCTTCCTGTTCTGGCGTATATTCCAGTTCCTCTTGCAGGGTTATCTTACCCTCATTATTTATAAAGGCATCAATCAGGTTATCAGTCTGGTTCACATTCTCGTTATCGTTCCCGTTATCGTTCCCGTCCCCATTAATGTCCTCGTTATCTAATTCTTCAAAGTCGGTAGAGAGTAGGTAAGCCACATAGTCTGTTGTGGCATCCACAGCCGTTGGTTTGCGGTGCTCCTCCTTCTTCTCTTTTTTCAGTTCGTCCTCTTCTGGTATGGTACTGAGGAACGTGTCTATGAGCGATACCGTACGTGAATCGTCCTCCTGTGCCACTGCCGCCCTTCTGTCGGGTTTGTTTGTGAAGCTCTGTGGCGACTTACGTTTCAGTCGGTAGTGTGCCGCCTCCACTAGGTTAAACAGTACCCTACGGTCTGTTATGTATATAGCCGAACGGCGCAGTTCCTCGTCGAATGTGGAGTCGTGCAACAGATACAGGTTCTTGAGCAGCAGCAGCCTTGCCGTCTGGTAATACGGATGCTCAGCCGTGATGCGTCTCAGTTCGTAGAGCGTCTCACGGTTCATCAGCTCAGGATGTTGTATCAGTTCTTGTATGCTCATTACCAATTAGATACTGTTGCGTTGAATATCTGGTCGCAGAGGCTCTGACACATCTCGTCCACCAGTCTCTCCTGTACAGAGTTCAGACTCTGCGTTGATTCATAGGTGGTATTGGCAGTAAACTGCCTCTCGAAGTCCTCGTCGTGATTCTTGTTGTTGGTAAACCTTACGTTCACGGTCATTATCAGCTCCACTTGGTTGGAGTAGCCGTCGGCAGAAACCGATTTGTTCCTCTGCTGATATTGTGTTATCTCGCCCTCTATCTTCAGGTCGCCGTCGCGCTTCACCTGCTGCAGTCTTGTCTGACTCTCAAACTTGTCCTTCAGCATCGTGTTGAACATTGGTGCCATCGGTCCCCACACGTATGTGGCACGTATAGGGAAGTCGGCTATCTGTATCGTCTTCGTCTTGTTATAGTCTATGCTTGCGCCAGTAAACTTATACGACACAGAGCAGGCTGTTGTCAGCACCAGTACTAACAACAACGTTAACGCTGACGTTAACCTTAACCTTTTTATGTAGCCTTCAACTTTCAATTTTCAACTACCTAATTCCAAACTCTTTCAACCTCCTGTATAGGGTGCGGTCTGATATTCCCATCATCTCGGCAGCCTTCTTACGGTTTCCTCCGCAGCGTTCCAGGGCCATTTCAAGTGCCTTCTTGTTCAGAGCCGCTATATTCAGGTTTTCTGGCTCGGCTATCTCCTGGGCGTAGTCCATAGACTGCATGTTGTTACGATAGGCAACAGGCATATTCGTGCCACCTTCCACCAGTTGGCGACCGCTTGGTGCCGTCATCTGTCCTTCGTCTATCTGCTTGCGCAACGAGTTTATCTCGCGTCTCAGGTCTGATACGTTGCCCCTCATCTCGTAGAGAATCTTGAACAGCATCTCCCTCTCGCTCTCGTATGTGCGACTGCCGCCTGCCTGTGGCTGAATGGTGGCAAGTTCGGTACTCTCCTCATTCATGGGCACGTACTTCAGCAGGTCGTCCACGTCTATCGTCCTGTTGTTTGAGAGTATCGACATCTGTTCGGTGATGTTCTTCAACTGTCTCACGTTACCAGGCCACTTATATTTCATCAGTACCTGCTTAGCGTTCTCTGTCAGTTGTATGCGGGGGAAGTGGTATTTCTCCGACATCTGCATGGCAAACAGTCTGAACAGTAGCACTATGTCCTCGCCTCTGTCTCTCAGCGGTGGCATCTGTATTGGTATGGTGTTCAGTCGGTAATACAGGTCTTCCCTGAATCGTCCCTCACTTATCGCCTTGCGTATGTTCACGTTCGTAGCCGCTACTATGCGCACGTCCGTCTTCCTTATCTCCTGTCCTCCCACTCTTATGTATTCGCCAGTCTCCAACACGCGAAGCAGTTGTTTCTGGGTAGAGAGGGGCAGTTCGCCCACTTCGTCCAAGAATAGTGTACCCTTGTTGGCAATGCCGAAGTAACCTTCGCTCTCGCCTATGGCACCCGTAAACGAACCCTTCTCGTGTCCGAAGAGTTCTGAGTCTATCGTGCCCTTAGGAATTGCTCCGCAGTTTATGGCGAAATATTTTTCGCGCTTTCTTGGCGAGTTGTCGTGTATCACGCGTGGTATAATCTCCTTACCCACACCACTTTCGCCTATTATCAGCACTGAGAGGTCTGTTGGTGCCACCTGCAGAGCTATATCCAGCGCACGATTCAGGGCATCGCAGTTGCCCACGATGTTATAGCGTTGCTTTATGTTCTGCAGTTCCTTCAGGTCCATTTTGGATGCAAACTTGTTCGCACGAAGCAAATAATGAGTGTCAGCATAGCTGGCTCATGGCGCGTTTAAGCAATTTGCGAGTGCAAAGTTACAAAAAATGTTTAATAGTCCAATAGTTCAAGGTGGCAAAAGTGCCCCTCTTACTATTCTTTAACAGTTTTTTCCTCCGTAGGAGGAGTGTTTTCGTCTGCCGCCTTGATATATGTTACGTTTTCCCTACGGTGCTCGGCAGGATTGAAGCCTTTTTTCTTCACGGCGAAGCGAGCCTTATCGCCATCCTCCTTCTTCTCGTGATATAGCTTTGGCAGAGGGTTGGCATTCACCTCGTCGTAGTCTTTGCGGTTTCTCTCCACGTCCACCACTAGGTCTATCGCTTTATACAGCCCCTCAGCCTCAGTCTGTGTTATGGGTATGCTGATGCCGCAGAGCAGGGTAGTGGTCTCTTCGTTTGTGGCTTTTTCGAATGCATCGTCACACTGTCCCTCGTATATCTCCACCACAACGTCAAATGCCATGAAGTCGTCGCCATCATACATCCTGCCTGCTGCTATCGGACCGAATATCTGTATGCCTTGCTTCACCAGTTCCGATACGGCAGGGGCTATGATATTCATCTCAGCCGAGTCGTCTGCAGTAGATATCTCGTTATTCAGTGATGTTATCGCTATACGTGGATTTTGTATTCCGAGGTCTCTCTTCAGCGTCTTCCACAGCATGGTGATGTTGTTTACTATATCCTCCTGTGTCAAGGAGTTAGCAGCCTCTGCCATACCCACCTGTCCTTTCATGGCAGTAAGTCGGCTGGTACTGCTTATGCGTATCGTCGTTGCCTGGTCCACCTTCTCGTCAGTCACCTCCTTTAGTGCTTTCCTCAGGTTTTTCGCCATTGGCAGACATACTATGCCTTTCACTATGCCGTCTTGATAGTCTCTTACGGCATCGCCCAGCGCGCTTATCTCAGGTTGCCCGTCAGCACCATATAGTGCCACGTCATACATCTCAACCAATCCCTCCTCATCCAGCAGGGTGTTGAGCAACTCGCATTTCTCAGCAGGTGCGTTGCCCACAAGGGCTATACAAGGTATATTTTTCATTCAGTATATGTAATTTCTAATTCCTAATTCCTAATTTCTAATTCCTAATTTCTAATTCCTAATTTCTAATTCCTAATTCCTGACTGCTTACTGTACAGCATTCCGCAGGCAGCGAATATATCCTGTCCCCTAGATGCTCTGATGGTGGTGAATATGCCGTGCTTGGTCAGGTAGTCACGCAGGTTCTCCATCTTCTTCTCGTCGCTGGTCTTCAGCGGCACATCAGGTATGCTGTGAAATCGTATCAGGTTCACCCTGCAGTCCAGTCCGTCAAGCAGCCTTACTATCTCCCTTGCGTGTGTCGGCGTGTCGTTCAGTCCGTCAAAGACGATATACTCGAACGATAAGCGCCTTTGACCGCTGAAATCGTAGTTTTTCAGAAGTCCCACGACTTCTTCAATACTCATTCCCTTCTCGGCAGGCATCAGTTGCGCCCTTTGTTCGTGGATGGGTGAGTGGAGTGATATGGCGAGGTGGCATTCGCTCTCCTCTATGAATCGTTTCAGTTTGTCCTTCACGCCCACGCTGCTCACCGTTATGCGCCGCGGACTCCATCCGAAGCCCCACTTCGCGGTCAGTATCTCCGTAGCCCTGAGCACGCTGTCCAGGTTGTCCATCGGCTCGCCCTGCCCCATGAACACTATGTTCGTCAGTCTCTCCCTCTCGGGCAGCGACACTATCTGGTTCAGTATGTCGCCTGCCGTCAGCTGTCCCTCAAAGCCCTGCTTCCCTGTCTGGCAGAAGAGGCAGTTCATCTTGCATCCCACCTGGCAGCTCACGCATAGCGTAGCCCTGTCCTTCTCTGGAATAAAGACCGTCTCCACCATCTTTCCGTTGCTCACGGGGAATAGGTATTTCACCGTGCCGTCCTTCGACCGCTGACAGTCCACTGGCGGCATCATCCCCACCTCGTAGTGCTCCGCCAGCAGTTCGCGGTTCTTCTTCGAGATATTTGTCATGAACTCAAAGTTATCGTAGGCGCTTGCGCCGTATCGTAGCGTCAGCGTATCGTTATCGTACTCGCATAGCGAGTTTTGGTAAATCCACTTCGCTATCTGCGAGCCGGTGAAGGCAGGCATCCCCAGTCCTTTGCAGACTTGGCGCATCTCCTCCTCTGTCATGCCCAGCAGGGCTTTCTTCCGGTTTCCGTCCACGTCCTTCTCGTTTTCGTTTTCGTTAGCTTTGTTTTCGTAGCCCGCAGGGCGTTTCGTAGTCACCTCCGGGGTGACGTTTCGTAGCCGCCGGAGGCGACGTTTCGTTACCTGTTAAGGTATTTCCTCCCCTTGTATATCACCAGTCCGGGGGCGTATTTCTCCACCCTCTGTCCCATCATGTTATACACCGGGGCGTCCACGCTGTACATGGTGGCAGGCGTAGCCTGTCGCTCGCCGTTGGCGCTCACCATGTCTATCGCCGATATGCCCTTTATCTTCTTCAGTCCTGCCATAGCGTCTATCTTGCCATATCCAGCCTGAATCACGTTGCCTGATGGTATCAGCAGCGGGTCGGTGATATACTGGTCCCTGACGCAGGTTTCCTGTAGTATCTCCCTGATCTTGTTCGCGGTCAGCGTAGGGTCTGCCTGCATCCACAGTGCTATGATGCCTGCTGCGTGGGGCGTTGACATCGATGTGCCTTGCTCGTAGGCAAACCAGCTCTTCCTGCCGCCGCTGCTCACGCTCTTTGCTAAGCTGCCGTCATTGGCTAATTCAGACACCTTGCTGCCATTTTTCTCGAAGTAGGTGTCGTCATAGCTGTTATATCCCGAGAGCATGAAGTGGCCGGGAGCCACCATCGTGGGCACTGTCAGCCCTGTGTCGCTCAGTCCGAAGCTTGAGAAGTCTGATATAGCCCCTATCACCTGCGGCTTCTTCGTTATCTTTGACGGCGTGGTGCTGTAGTTCTGTTCCTCATTCTTGTAGTTGGTCCAGTCCAGACGCGTTATGTATGAGCCCACGCTGATTACCGATTGGTCACATGTGCCGGCGTTGAAGGCTATGTCAGGCATACCGGCGGTATATCCCTTGTCAGCCAGCATGTCAGGTATGTAGAAGCCAAACTCCGCCGCGTTGTCGTCAGTACGTATCACGTTGATGTGCGCTCCCTCCGTCACGCCCTTCACCAGCAGTACCAGTCTCAGGTCTTCGCTGTCCATGAGGGCACTGTTATTCGTGCCCGTAGTGTATGTCACCACTTTCTTTCCGTTGATGTTTACCGCGTTGCCCTTTTTCAGCTGGTAGCGCATCATGAGGTCTGGGTCTTCCGTAGGGTCAGCCGATATGAAGTGCTCGTTTATCTTCGTCGCGTCAGTTATCAGCTCGCCCGTCTTGATGTTCACCATTCCTATCTGTGCGGTGAAGTCCTTGCCGTCAGAGGCATACGCTATCATGTCGGCATTAGAGTAGGAGTTATATGGTGACAGTATTCCGTCAGCCGTTTTCGTTATCCCCATGACTGCCTTCAGCTGCCAGCCGTCCGCTGCCGCTGCGCCCATCTGCTTAAATATAGACATGTTGTTGTCAGCAGCATTAGCCGTTGATATCACCACTACGCGCCCCTGCTTGGTGCCGCTCTCTGTCAGTGCCTTTACTTTCTTTGCCGTAATCTCGCTGCCGTCATGCAGTTGGTCCATGTTACCCAGGCTTATGCTCACCACGGCGGGCTTGCCTACCTCGGTAGCATATTTGAACACCTCCTCTATGGCGTTACTCACCGTTGCCTGCTTGCCGTTCGGCGCTACACCTACCAGCACTATGTCGGTCTCTGGTGCCACGCCCTGCCATTTCCATGTGCCGTCCGTCACTGCCGACCCCGCAGCGATACCTGCCGTGTGGGTGCCGTGAGAGTCAGTCGATGAGTCTGATGACATCTCACTGATTGTCTCAGCGTCATATTCCAGGAATTGCGAGCTCGTGCCGGGAATAGCTACCAGCGCCTTCTTCACGCGGGAGTTGCCCTGTGCGTCCTTGAATGCCACGTGGTTGAAGTCTATGCCCATGTCTATGATGCCTAATACCACGCCCTTGCCAGTATATGCCTGTGGCAGACCCGCCGCCTTGGCATCAATGGCGTTGCCAGCCTTGTCAGCCTTGGTGGCTGTGCGTGCCTCCATGTTCATGGGTTTCACCTTGCCGTCGGGCACTGCCAGTATTATCTCTTCCACGCTCTCCAGCTCAGCCAGTTTCCCGGCAGGCACGCTCAGGAATGCCACGTTGTCAAAGGTGGAGTTCACCTTTATGCCCATCTGTTCCAGTTTCTCCGTCGGACATTCCGCGCCTTCCTTCAGGTATGCCGTCACGCCCAGCGCCTTCACGCTGCCGTCAGCATTGTAATCTACGCTGTACAGCTCCTTCACCCTCTTCCGGTAAGCCTCCTTGGCCCCGTTGCCCTGTACGCCAGCCTTCGACGTGACAGCTGTCGCTGCCGACTTCTCTATAATCTCCGTCAGTCTGCTGTCTATCTTCTGTGCCCCTGCCGTCATGGCTACGCCCAGCATCATCATCATAAGTAGATTCTTCTTCATAACTTTTTCTCTCGTGTTTAATTTGTTCTTGTGTATGTACTTATCTATTGCATATTGCCTACAAAGTTACAACATTTCTTTGAAATGACAAAATTTTAGTTGTCGCCGCAGGCTCACGATTCCCTGTCTCCGCCCCATGAAAAATGACACTTTGCTACTGAAACGCGGCATTTTCCTTTCATTCTGCTTTCCTGGAAAGTGCCACTTGCAGATGCAAAACAGAGTTCCGCGGGTGCTCTTTTTAAGCCTTTTTACCGTCCGCGCATTCCCTCTGCAAGCTGTAGCTATGCTTCTGCCCTGCTAAAGCTATGCTTCTACACTGCTAAAGCAATGCTTCTACGCTGCTCTTTCATAGCGATAACGCTCCTTTTTCTTAGTTTTTATGACCATATTTTCAGTTCTTCGGGCGGACGGAAATAGCCACAGGATGCCAACCTTCTTACAGTCAGCGGTTTACGAAAAATTCCTGAAATTCTCGTTTTTGCCGCCTCTTGCCTTTTTGTTTCCAAAAACGCTGTTCTCCGACGTTTGTCTAAAGTTATAGTGTCAGTAAAATGGCGTATTTTGCAGCAAAGTGTCAAATCTCTTGTGCGGCTCGTTTTTTTTTATTACCTTTGCACTCGTAAACTACTCCCTCACATCCTAATGATAGACTATCAGGCGATAATAGACCATTACTACCCCGAGGCTGAGGTGCCCGAGTTGCGCCACATCCTCATGGTCCACAGCAAGGCGGTAGCCGACAAGGCTGCCGGCATCGTCGATGCCCACCCCGAGTGGGGGCTCGATCGCGACTTCGTATATGCTGCTGCCATGCTCCACGACATCGGCATCATACGCTGTGATGCGCCCGGCATACACTGCCACGGCACCGAGCCCTACATCAGGCACGGGGTGATAGGGGCTACCCTTGTTCAAGAGTTCACAGTTCACGTTCCCGTTCCCGTTCCCGTTGACTATGCGTTTCGCATAGGGAGGGTATGCGCACGCCACACGGGCACTGGGCTTCCGGGGCTGGAGCCCGAGACCCTCGAAGAGCAGGTTATCTGCTATGCCGACAAGTTTTTCTCCAAGACTAAACTCGACCGTGAAAAGACCTTTGACGAGGCGTGCCGCTCGCTCATGAAGTTTGGTGCCGAAGGGGTCATGAAGTTCGAGGCGTGGCACAAAAGATTCCACGTGTCCTGACTTTGCATAAAGTCATCAGTTTTCGTCAATAAGGTATATTCTTTCTTGACATATATCATGAAATTACATTTTTTAACTTTACTAAAGTCACTTTAATGGGTAAAAAGTGACAAAAATCCGCATTATTTGCTTACTTTTGCACATATATAATATGTGGAAATACCTCTGGTATAGGGATACTGAGCTAATATCTTTAGAAAAAACAACCCTCGGACATGGCATGGAGAACAAGCCTCGTTGTCCGGCAAAGTGGAAATGACAATGAAGGAATTACGGAATATATCAGTTTTAGTTTTCTGTCTGATAGTCTGCATGGTGGCAAGCGCACAGCCTGCTCCTGCCCCTGCTGCCATCAGCATCGGCGGCAGCGTATATGGCGGCGGCAACCACGGTGATACCGGCGGCAACACCGCTGTCAACGTCTATGGAGGCAGCATCCATCAGGTGTTTGGCGGTGCGCGCCAGGCTGACATCAAGGGCGGTGCCCTCGTCAATATCGACGGCGAGAACGCCTCCTCATATATCGTCATCGACAAAGTTTATGGTGGAAACGATATTTCAGGTAACATAGGCTCGCCGTCGGCTCTCTCCGCCGAGGCTACGGTGCCCAGCGTGCTCACGCAGGCGTCTGACAACAAAGTTGACAACACGTGGAACACCTACGTTCGTGTATCCACCAAGATACAGGTTGCCGAGGGTGACACCACTGCCGCTCCTGGTGCCCAGCCCGTATTCATGGGACAGCTCTACGGCGGCGGCAACGGCGACTATACCTATTCGGCCAAGAAGGCTAACGGACTCTACGACGTGACCGTCGATGCGGTCACCATCGAGGATGTCAACAAGCCAGAGGTGTCTAAGGCATATCTCGAGATTCTCGGCGGCACCGTGGCATACGGCTACGGCGGCGGCAACAACGTGACGGTGACCGAGAAGACCGTCATCAACTTCAACAACCCGAGCGAGGTCGTTACAAGTGTGAAGGACACGAGGTTGGTCTCTGAGGGTGAGGGCGAGTTGCTCACCGATGCGCGTCTGCACGACGACATGGGCATAAACCTCGCATACTCAGCCCCGAGTCTGTCCGAGTTCCAGTTCGACCGTTTCTTTGGCGGCAACAACAAGGCTGACATGGACATTCTTCCTACCTGGAACCTCAAGCGGGGTAAAATACGCAACCTCTACAGCGGAGGCAACCGAGGCAATATGACCGCCTCCACCGGCATACTGATTGAGATACCTGCCGCTTCCAACATCAAGGTCGATAACCTCTATGGCGGTTGCCGCATGGCTGATGTCATGCCAACCGTCAACGGTGTCTATACGCCGGTGGATAATTACCCGGGCTATAAGTTCCCGAAGGAACTCTCTGCTCGCGTGCTCGTGCGCGGGGGCGACATAAATAATGTGTATGGCGGCAACGACATCACTGGCAGGGTCTATGGCGGCAGTGCCATAGGTATCTATGCCAGCGTGAATGGCGACGTGTATGGAGGCGGCAACGGCTCATACGCCTATACCGACAACGCAGCCCTTGCTGACGACGAGACCTACGGCGACTTCTATTACACCGTCCCCGCAGGCAAGACCTCCGTTCAGGCGCTCAACGACTTCCGCCCTAATGCCGAGCAGGTTTCCATACGTCTCCATTCGCCTGACAAGACTAAGCCTACCATCATCAAGGGGTCAGTATATTGCGGCGGCAACAGCGCGTCGCTCAAGACCACCAAGGCTAACCCCATGGTGGAGCTGAAGATAGGCTCCTATGTGATAGCCGAGAATGTGTTCCTGGGCAATAACGGCCGCAACATGATACGCTATAACGAGGCTGACAAGGATGAAGAGGGTAATACCGTCACGGGTGCCGTGGAGGGCGTGCTGCGCACCATGAAGAGCGATGGCTTCAGCACCATCGACCTCACCGATGCCGACCAGTTCAAGGCATACATGCAGGGTGCTGCTATGCCGCTGGTGCCTCAGGTGGTGTTCGACTCTGAGGCTAAGGGCGACCCTGACGACTATGTGCCTTTCTCTACCTATGTAGGCTCCTTCTTCCTCGGTGGCAATGTGGGCAGCATGACGGCTCCCGGCACATTCACTATGGATAATCTCAACTCCATCATCATATATAATAAGTTCGTAGGCGGATGTAACGATGCCTACGTAGCTGCCACCGACTACAACGCCGAGCACATGGGCGGCGTAACCGAAGCTCCCACGGCAGGCAATCCTAAGATTCGCATGGATTTCGAGGGCTTGAGGCTCAAGCCTGGTAAGCTTAACGATGCTGAGAACGGTCTTGATTGGAACACCAACGGCAAGGATGGCGATGCGCGTCGTCTCATTGGCGGCAACGTCTATGGCGGATGCTACAACAGCGGATATGTCAATGGCGACATCATTATCAACCTTGACCAGAGCACGGTAGATAAGACCGAGGTGTTCGGCACAGGCGAGAGAGCATCAGGCGTTAACCCCACGATACAGCGTGACGAGCTTCTCTTCACCTCTATGGGCATCTTCGGCGGCGGCTATGGCGAGAACTCCGAGGTATGGGGTTCCACCACCATCAATGTCAAGAACGGCTACCACTTCAACGTCTATGGCGGCGGTGAGAAGGGCGTCATAGGCAAGAAAGAGGAAGACAGCTATTCATATAACGCAAACTACAGCACCCACGTCAACCTCATGGGCAACGTGAAGGGTGCCGAGACTGGCGACATGGCAGAGGCAGAATATCTGTATGGCGGCGGCTTCGAGGGACTCGTGGCTGGCGACACCCACGTTACTCTTGGCAACGGCCGCGTCAACTCCACCTTCGGTGGCGCTGCAAATGCTGACATACTCGGACACGCAGAGACTATCATAGGCAGTGGCGGCTTCCCATACGTTATAGATGACGTATATGGCGGCAACGACCTCGGTGGCAACATACAGGGCAGGGCCGACCTCAAGACCAGAGTGCGCGAGGCAATACGCTCCAAGATGTTCAACAGCGGTTCTGCAGCTACAGCTTCATCATACGTGGAGTACCTGCAGGGATATGTTAACGAGATATTCGGCGGAGCATACGGCGGTTACAACTACGAGAGAATCTCCGATGGTGCGGGCGGTTATAAATCAACCGTTCTTGCAAATCTCCTCAACAGCAACGCGACCAAGGAAGTCAATAAGCCTTACCTCAACAATGCCTTCGTACACATATGCCCAGTGCGTAACAACGACAGTAAGGTCGATGCCGTATATGGAGCAGGCTTGGGCAGTGAGGGCAGTTCCGATAGTCCAGCGAAGGCGCACATTGGCGACATGATGCAAGACCGCAGCTACGTGCTCATCGACATACCCGACGCTTATGATAAGCTCAGAACCCTCAAGGTGTTCGGTGCAGGTTCCTTCAACGGCTTAGGCATGGACATAACGAGGAGTGCTTCAGATGCAGATCCTAAGTTGGCCACAGCCGTTATAGACCTCATGGCTGGTGAGGTGGATGCTGTCTATGGCGCAAGCTACCATGAGGGCATCACACGTCGTACGCTCGTCAACGTGCCCGTTGGCTCCACCATTATTACAAACAGTATTTTCGGCGGTGCTTACGGAACACGTAATGACAACGACCGGCCTTGCGATGCATTCGAGGCGAACGTAAACTACGCCAGCAACGATGCCATCGTGCGTCACGCCGTCTATGGCGGCAACAACAACGCGCGCCGCACCCTCTACGGCAAGGTGAACGTCAGCAGCAACGTATGGTCCGACAAGGAGAAGGGCTATCAGGCTACCGTCTATGGCGCAGGCTATGGTAGGGACACCTGGTCACAATACACCGAGGTGAATCTCGAAAGCGGTGCCAACGTCTATGAGGCTTACGGCGGCGGAGAGATGGGTATGGTTATCAACAAGGAGACCGTGGCAAAGTGGAAGACTACCAAGGACAATCTCTATGTTGACCTGCCAACAGGATATGCCGACAACGGACTCAGCGACGCCCTCGCCCTCAGCAACAAACTGCATGAGCGCGAGTCATCACGACCAGAGAAATACAACACCAACGTACATATCAAGCAGGGCGCCTATGTGGGTGGCTACTGCTATGGCGGCGGATTGGGATATAATAATGTGGAAAACAGTGGCAACGTCTATGGCACCACATACATTGACCTGCTCGGCGGCACGGTGAAGAAAGACCTCTATGCCGCAGGCACCACGGGTTCCGTCAAGGATTCCCTCAATATCGGTGGCGGCTTCATAGCCTCTTCCACGGCATACATAGAGGGCGGCACCGTGCGTAACGTATATGGTGGCGGCTGGAAGGGCAGTGTAGGTCACCATAACGGTAAAATCGATGAATCAACTGATGACGACATACTCGGCGAGACCCACGTTATTATTGGTATTCGTGAGGATCAGGCGTCTAAGCCTGATGGCTACGGCTACTACGTAGGCGTACCAGCCATTCAGCGTAATGTGTATGGCGGTGGCGAGGGCGGTGCCGTATTCGGTACTGCTAATATAACACTTAACAACGGCTACATTGGCTATGTATATTCAGCCACAGAGCCTACAGAGAAACCTGAAGGCGTTGAGGAGATACCTGCATACGAGAATGCTTATGGTGGCTGGTATCAGCAGAAGATACACGACGAGACATGGACAGACCACGTAGGTGCTAATCGCCTTTATGGCAGTGGCAATGTATTTGGCGGTGGCTACATCGACAATAGTAGCGTTGACAAGACTAATGTAAAGATGTGGAACGGCAAAATCCGTAACAGTCTCTTCGGTGGCGGCGAGATTGCCGCTATCGGTCGTGGTGTCGTTACGGTGGGTGGCTATCAGAATAGTGAGCGCACCCTAAGAAGCAACCTCAAGCTTGGCAAGACCCATATAGAGATGTATAACGGTCACGTGCTGCGCGACGTGTTTGCAGGCGGCAAGGGCTATGACAACCTCGGTCGTGTAGGTACGCTCTACACCGACGGCTACGTCTTCGGACAGACCGAAGCCTTCATCCGTGGCGGCGAGATAGGTACTTTGGGTAACTATGACGAGGGCTACGGCAATGTATTCGGTGGTGGCGACCTCGGCTATGTATATGGAATAGGTGAAAAGAGTACAAAAGAAACAGGTACAGCACCAGGACGTTGTTATTATACTGCTGATGGTACGGAGAATGGTACTTGGACAGAAGACTGTAAGGTTGTGGTTGAGGCTTATGCCCAGGTAAAGCCAGAACAGAGCGTTACCATCAACGGTCATAATTATTCTCAGTACGAATATGTTACTACTGACGATCTTAACACACTGAAGGACAAGACTGCCGATGCTACTACCTGGAATAAGCTTGATATTGACAACAGAGGTATTGTGATTCATAATGCTATCTTCGGTGGCGGTAATGTAGCTGATGGCTCAGATAAGGTGTATGCTAACACCCGAACAGTATTCGGCAACGTTACGGCAGCGTTGCGCGATATAGCTTGCCGCGACCTTATCAGCGTTGGTACAGAGCATATAGGCGGTCTTTATGGCGGTGGCAACCTCTCGCTGGTTGACGGTTATCGTGAACTGCATATCTCTAACTATGGTACTGACTACTATAATCTTACATCAGAAATCTCAAGAGAGGAATATGACAAGCTTACCGATCGCGAGCGTGCATACTTCCGTCTGCGCTATACTTGTAAGAAGGAGTTCGATGGTGGTACTGATGCTGATGACATATCTTATAAGGGACATAGTGTTGGAGACAAGATTTTTGAAGACGAATATAAGGAGCTCCCATCAACATACCAGACAAGTGAATATTGGTCGGAGGATGGCGTCTGCTCTATCTATGCAGGCAGATTGCTTAATACTCTGCAGCGTGCCGACCTTGTGGGCGTTGTAGGAAGCCGTATGGTGCTTCAGGGAGCGCGTGACCGTGTGACTGAGGTACAGGATAAGACGGAATATACCATCAACCGTGTGGGAGAGTTGTCGCTGAAGAAGGTGGTTGCACCAACAGGAGACACTCACGGAAACTATTTTGGCATCTACAGCGTTGTGAACTATCTTGGCAATCTTACCAGCGACGTACTGATGACCGACAAACGTGTAACGGATTCAGGTGACGCTGATGGAACAACGACCTACCACGATTGGAAATATAATAATCGTACCGGTCGTAAGCGTAATACAGCTACGTGTGATAATAAGGTGGCGCTTGCTTCCGGCGTGTTCCTTGAGCTTACTACAGAGTATAGCGGCACTGAAGGACATAGTGCTAAGGATTATGGCTACATTACGGGCGTGGTAGAGCTCGACCTTATCAATGCTAAGGCTGACGCCGTGGGTGGTGGCTATGTATATGCCAAGAACGAGCATGGACAACGCTCTAATAAGACGTATAATATGGTGCGCTTGTCTGACTATAATAGAAATATAGACTTACGTACATATAAGATGTACGAATATAGCCCTACTGTGCTTGAGGAGATACAGACATCAGGTAACTTCATTCACGGAAAGGCAAAGACCATCATCGACGACTGTTATCCTCATAACCTTGAATATAAGCCTAATAGTACTAACTACTCTGAGGCTCACTACTGGTATATCAAGGGCTCTATATACATCTACGATCAGGTGATTTCTGCCTACACAGGTGCGCCTACGGCTTACATCAAGGATAAGCACATACCGCTCACCATCACGGCAGGTTCTCACGGTACTCTGAAGCTGGTTGACGTAAAGCCTAACAAATATGCTTACTGGGCAGATGCAAGCCATTCTGCTAAGATAACTCGAGACGGAGAGATAAAGGTAGATAACGGTAGTGTCACCTATAAGCTTAACGACGTTATAACATATTGGGATTGGAGTCAGTTGTCTGATGACGATAAGAAGCACTTCGTTGACGAGACTTATGTCAACATAGAGACAGGCGAAGTAACGCTGACGCCTGGAGGAGAAGATGTTCATCCTTCTAACAACATCAGTCATGATACGGGTTATGTACTCGACTTCAAGATGAATACTCCTCCTGCCTGGAATACTGCGGAGCCTGGTCCTTCATATAGCACCAATGATGCTGGCGTTTACGGACAGCGCGAGTATAAGCAGGGCGAGATAATAACTTGGGATGTGGTTGATGCTTATCCTCCATCGCTCATAGGCACTGCTGGTCAGGCAACTGTATCACGTGCTTACGTGGCAAATGTGCCTGTGACATACACCTACAACAGCACCGAGAAGAGCGTCAACAAGGGTGCGGCTATTCCTGTTACTGAGTATAATGCACTCTCTGACGACGTGAAGGCTAAGTTTGAGGCTGCTAAGATGTGTATCAACACCTTGCAGCTCAATGAGGAAACCTACATAGTATATGGTGACCTGCTCACTGACACTGACATCGATAGATATAAGGCTTCGTTCTCAACTGATGAACAGAAGGCTGCTATCGATGCTTGCCTTACTGATGCATACATCTGTGAAACTACAGGTATGTATGGCGGCAAGAGTTATGACAGTAGCACTAAGTACAGCGCAATACAGGGTTGGGCTTCACTGACCTCTGCTGACCGTGCGAGCGGCAAGTTCCATTTCAACAAGGATGCCTTCGACGTGCTCATTGACCCGAAATATGGTTCTGACAATAAGACTCTGGATCAAAGATACGGCGCGCCTTACAGCGTTGCTCAGCCAGTAGAGTATAAAGCTGTGTATAATGGTAGTGAAGCTTACGTATCTCCTGCTGGTGAACTAAACAGGACAATAAATAAAGGTGACATAATTGACCGCACAGATTACGAGAAGCTCAAGAATGAGAAGTATCACTATACTCCTATAGTGGTTGCCAACACACCATCTGAGGGCGAGGACATATACATCGCCAAGGCGGCATTCACCAAGGGCGGTATGGCTTACGCTCAGGGACAGGTGATACAGTCAAGCACCTATCGTGCCCTCTCTCACGATGAGCGTACAGCATTGGTTGAGACAGTCAAGATAACCAACACCAGCAGCACGCCAGTAACTTACTTCTACTGTCGTGAGGCTTATAACGGCACACACACTGTAACCAATAGAAAGGGTGCTGGAGGTGTTATAAGCAGTGAGACCTCTAATGGTTCAGGCATTACTCCAGAGGTCGGTTGGGTTATCACAAAGACCGATTATGACGCTCTCACTAATAATCAGAAGAACTTCATCATCAAGGGTGAGGAGCCTACGGAGACCGCTACGCTCTATGTAAGTAACGAGAGTAACATTCAGGACCTCTCTAAGGATAAGGTCATCTCTGTTATATATCAATATACTTACAACGAGAATGACGACTCTGGCGATAATGTAAGTCTAACTAACGAGATGCACGTAATCAATATCCATCTGGAGTTTGAGAGTGGTGCTCCTATCATCGACCGTCTGTTGGCTCCTACAACCGTATTGCCAGGCACTACGGTGGGCATGAACCAGCCAAGGGTAACGCCGGGTGCTTACGAACTCATCGGTGGCGGATGGGAGATATTCGAGAACCAGAGCGATGCCGAGCTGCACCGCAATGGTCAGGAGTATCTTAACAACTCTACTCCAATGTATTATTATCAGGATGGCTATTACGTAGCATATTATGCTAAGAGCTATTTAGGTAAGACATACTCTAATGCGGTACAGTTCAGCGTTGCCAACTACCACGACCTGAAGGCAGTGATGGAGGCTAAGGAGCACCATTACTACATAGACCATAAGGACGCTCACCTTACAGGCAAGCGCATACCTAAGGTTTATATCAATGACTATACGGCTGACGGCGAGAACGGCCTCGAACTGCTGAAGGACCTCTATGACCTGAGCCTCATCAGCAAAGACACGCCAGGCATAACCGTTAACGGCGACAACGTGATAACCTCTACAGGCAAGTTCAAAGACCACAAGCTGCTCAACAGCTCAACCGTGAGGGGAGCCGACGACCTCGACTTCATCCTGCGCACCAACCTTGCCCCGGGCTCTACGCCGTGGACGCCGATAGGCAGCGGAGAGGAGACATGCTTCGGAGGTAACGTGCATGGTGACGGTCATTACGTAAGCGGACTCGACAACTCACTGTTCGACAAGCTCTGCGGCAACGTCTATAACCTCGGCGCAATGGGTTCATTCACCACTGGCGGCATAGCCAACAGCGGCGAGGGCACGGCAGAGAACTGCTGGGTTAAGAACACTGACGGTGCAGAGATAACTAACCCGATTATCGGCATCATCAGCCCTGCTGAGAAGCAGATACAGAACTGTTACTACCTCTCTGCAGGGGCAGCAGGCACTCCGGGCGGCTCACGCGTTGCGGCTACCGCACAGCAGTTCTACAACGGTGAGGTGGCTTACAACCTTAACCGCTTCTACCTCTATGAGCGCTTCAACCAGCACGGCGGTACTCCTGCCACAACCGACACCTACGTACAGGACCGCTACGGTAACGTTGACTTCATCTATGCCGATGGCGAGATACCAGACGAGGATGATGTACGCCTGAACAGGACGACTGGCAATTACGAGCCTCTCTACCCAGATGACTACATCTTCTTCGGACAGACGCTGAACTACGGCTACGTGGTTGGTGCAGAGCATCAGGATGTACCGTCACCAATTATCAAGGACTCTGACGGCGATTACGTAGAGACAAGCTCTGCAGGCAACCGTGTGCTCCGTGCTCCGGCTTACTTCCGTAGCAGCACTATGAGCAAGGCGTTCTTCAATCCATACGCTGTCTTTGCTAAGCATAAGGAAGGCGACGAGAACACTTTGGTTCAAGACGGCATGACGGCTATTGACTTCACAGGCTATAACGATGTGTTCTACAATAATGGAGGTACCGTTACTGCCAAGGCATACGTCAATGGCATTGATGAAAAAGGCAACTTCTTCGCACCGCTGCTTGATGCAGAGACGGCACTGACCAACTTCAAGAACTTCGGTCTGACGAAGAACCTGCTTGCATATACCGAGGCACCTGAAACGGGTGATGAGGCAACTGTGGCAGGCAAGACGGGACACGCCGTATCTCAAGCACTTGAGGAGTCTCGCTACGCCGAGACTAATACAACTTACGGCACCGTGGCACCAAAGGATGAGTCACAGGTAATGGCTCACTGGGTACAGAGGAATGCTGGACAGCTTACCTACAGTGCTACCTACGACCACTTCCTCGTTGACCGCAATGACTTCTATGCACCAATAGGATATACCTTCGATGGTTCTTCACGTATGTGGCATCAGCGCATACCTGACACCTACGCTGGACTGAACACCGGCTGGGAGTCAATAAGCCTGCCATTCAGAGTGCTGTCTGTAGGCACGCAGCAGAAGGGTGAGCTGACCCACTTCTATACCGGTGATGAAAATGAAAAGGGAAGGGTAGGTCATGAATACTGGCTGCGCAAATACAAGGAAATAAAGAGTACTGCCGAGTCATCCACCATGGAGGCTAAATTCATAAGCCTTGCAAAGGGTGAGGGTGCGGATGCGTATAAGAAGGCTTACACCAACACCTTCCTCTGGGATTATCTGCATAAGAACCTCGATATACTGGATGGTGAGACCGTAGGACAGAACGAGTATTACAAGACTACGCATGAATACGAGGGATATCCTCTCATGCAGGGAGCTACACCTTATATTATAGGCTTCCCAGGCAAGGAGTTCTATGAGTTCGACCTCAGCGGTGAGTGGAAGGCACCTAAACTGCCTTCAGGCTTCGAGCGTCAGGTTGTCACCTTCGCTTCTGTCGTGGGTGCTACCATCAACGCGAGTGATGCCGACATGACTGGCGTGAAGTATGGCAACTACACCTTCAAACCTAACTACCTCAATCAGAAGATTCCGGCAGACGCCGGCAACTTCATGATGGCTGACGGCACCAGCAGTGTAACTGACAGCGAGGGCAATATATGCAATATACCTGCCGGCAGCAGATACGAGAAAGTGACTGGCACGTCGAAGACACTCCTGCCGTTCCGCGCTTACTTCGTAAGCTCTGGCAGCAGCCATGCCATGAACATCATATTCTCTGAGGCTGAGGAAAAGCCGGAGGTGACACCTGAGAAGGACGATAAGCCGAACATCACGCCTAAGGGTGATGCGGAGGATGATGCCGACGGCAAGATTACCTTCACCTCAGGCGTTGGCACCATCACGGCTAAGTCAACCCTCGACGAGCCACGTGTGGTACTCGTATATGGAGTGGGCGGCGCCCTCGTCAAGGCATTCGACCTGAAGCAAAACAGCAGCGTCACCATCCACGTGCCTTCAGGCCTCGTATATGCTATACGCACCGTCAGCGGTGATTATAGCGGCAAACTGTTAGTAAGGTAAAAACAAAAAAGATATGAAGATACAAACCATGATGAAAAGAAACATACAACATATCCTCTTCACCCTGCTCCTTCTGGTTGCAGGAATGGAGGCGTGGGGATATACCACTACTTACCACATCATCAACCTTGGCAGGCTGAATGATAATGGTCAGATGACAACCAGCCGGACCGAAGCACTGAAGTTTACTAGTGAGTCTGGAACTATAAGCCTGCCTGACCAGTACAAGAGCCCGTTGGCGAAGAACTGGAAGTTCTATGCTGAGAGTGATGTGACCTACAACTCCACCACCAAGGCATACACCTTCAATGGTGATCCTTCGTTGCATGAGGGCTTGGATGTAACGGCTGACTCGCATGTTTATATCACATACGAGATAGACGAAGATGCTTTCAACACCATCAACATCCATGATGGCGGTGTCTATCGTATCAAGGCAGATGATAAATATTACCTACAGCAAACAGTCTGGAATGGCGACCCCAACACGTCATTTACGAGCAATAACTCTCTCCCTACTACAGCAGCTTATTGTTGGAGGTTCAATATCGTTGACCCCTATCAGATAACCATCCAGACAAAGAGTGGTAACACAGTTGGCAGCTATGGCGTGCTGACAGATTTTTATCTGTGTAAGGGAGGCAACTTTGGTGACATTCGTCTGAGAAAAGATATTGCTACAGCAAAGAATACTGGAGTTTGGGCGTTCGCTTTACTCCATGGAGGAACATCAGGCACGTACCGCATCATTGTAACCGATGGCGCAACAGGCAATGAAACGGGAATGGATGCGAATGGTCATGCATATATCAACCGTGGTAGTGGTAAGTCACGTTACAACCAATACAGTGGAAGCACCTACAACAAGTGCGACCTTACCTTGACGCCACTCACTTACAACTATATCTACAATATAGTAGATAAGGATAACCATATAGCTATCAAATATACCACTACCACACCAGAACTGGTGGGAAGGAAACTGACGAGCTATACTGACATCCCAGCGGCTATCCGCAGTCCTTATCTGAGGAATGAGACGATGACTTTCTACTCCTTCATTGGAGCTTATGATGCAGCCAAACTGACTGATGAGTACGTGACAGATGGTACACCTTTCTTGAGCGGAGCAAATATCTACGTTCGTTATACTACAGACCACCTAAACGATGCAGACAAGATTCTGCACCTGCAAGGTAATCGCATCCTTAACGTCAAGGTGAATGGCGACTATATCTATGACGATGGTGGCACGTTAAATCATGAAACGACCGATGCCAACAAGAAGCAACTCTCACATATTTGGTATATCAAGGGACAGGATCCGTACGCTGTTCAGATACAGAATGCCGCATCACCTAATCGGTATATAGAATATAATACAGGAACGGGGGCATTAACATTAACTGACTCGCCTACCAATTACCGCTTCGTATTATTGGAAGGAAGCGATGAAGGTGATATCAACCTCTACGAGCAGATGGAACTTGTTGCTGCTACTGGCACTACAGACCTCTATCGTATCGCTCGTACAGGTGATGATTTCAGTATCAGCACCTCGACTGCTACAGGCACAGATGACGCACAGGTGAGGGCATATCCCGAAACTACAGCTCTTCACTATTACCTCATTGACAAGGCAAAGAAACTTATTAAAGGACCAATTGATTTCGCAGCATCACGACTGTCCCTGCCTGACGAGTGGGTTAGTCCGTTGGTAAGCACATACCATTATTATACCACCTCTGGGCTCGATGGTGATACTTACAATCCATCGGGTGAGGTAACGCAGTTGTCTCAGGTCAGCGAGGGTGACAATATCTATGTCACCTACGACGTTAGCGATGCAATTGACATCACAGGCGGTACTACCTACATGATGCGATTTGATGGTGAATACTTCAACCAGGAAAATGGTAGCGACGGTGTCATGACTACCACACGTAAGGCTATGTACCCATATAACAATGGTGACTTCAATCTCTATGTATATGGTAATGAGCGTTGGAATGAACAGTTGGAAAGTGGTGCCTCTACTCGTAGCCGTTGGTTGTGGTATGTAGTCAGCCAGCATAACAACACTCCCCTCACTGGTGACAATAAAGACCCTTACCATGTAGTGATTAAATCTTACCAAAACCAAAAGATTAAGATTAGCGATAGTGAGGAATACGAGGGACACACTTATCTGCGTACATACAAGCCCACAGACTATGCTAATGTGGTGACGAGCGTATCATACGAAAATCCAACGTATTCTGCCGCCCATAACAGTATAATGTCCAAAGAGAGGGTCAATGGCGATCCTACAGAATACATGCTGATAGGCACCTCGTTAGACAAGGTAAAACTGGTAACTCTCAATGAAGTTGATGGTTTAAGACGTACCGTCAACACATTTGAGCAGTATTGGAAGAACAACCCAACGGTGAAGAGCCTCGTGGGGGGAGATGACGTACCTGCCGCGGATAACACGACGCTGACTGAAAAGGGATGGCACAGATTTACTTCATGGGCTTACTCTGTCTCTTGGAATGACGCGACCAATACCAAGAAACTGGAGTCAGGGCCACACTGGTATCAGACCATCTCTATGAACACTGGTGAATTCACTTTCGAAGAAGTTTCTCTGAAACCACAGGTAATCCTTTTGGATAAGCATGGTTGGGAGATAATGCGCACGCCTCTTGATCAGCCAGATAAACTGAAGGAGTATAACAGTCCTATGGTAGAGCGATATCACTGGTATCCTAAGTCTTCTAAGACAACGGGCTACCATAAATATACTGTCAGCGACCAAGAGATTATTGTGTATGATGCAGGTGCAAAAGCTACAACATATCGCTACACACATAACTCCACCTCACTTGCTGATAGCCCTTATGATCACTTCACGGAACACGGGTGGGCGGTTCAGCCTGATAAGGTAAAGACCGACTTCTACGTCACTTACGATGTAAAGTCACAGTATGCAAACAGTTTCGCTGGAGCCTCTACAGAAGGAACATTGCCATCTGTTACATATTTGATTAAACAGAACAGTAAATGGATTAAGACGGAAGATGGCACGACACTTTCTACCGCAGATGAGAAGCCTACTGACAATAACAAGGCTTTGTGGTATCTGAGACCTAACTTCAATATCGATCGCGAGATGGGTTATCTTTACAAGGGTGAGTCTGGTGCTCAAGAAGATGCTAAGAGTAAGGCGGAGACTGATAATGACAACTATACAGCAGGACTTAACGGTTTCGACCCTTACAATATACAGATATTCAACTCTCAATATCAGCTCCGTTATCTGACTGCTAACACCACTGGGTCACACCTTGATGGCGGTGCATGGAATGGGAATGGTACATCGAGCAAAGTGTCTCTTCTTAATATTGACACAAGACAGACTGTTACTGGTTATGACCTAATCACTTTGAATATTACCAATGCAACCTTTATGGCGGTGCAGGATAATAGCGATAATCTGCGCCTGATGCCACGCTTCGATCATCAGAAGGTTATGACAAACTTCACTGCCTTATCCACGTTTGACTTGAATCCTGAAGAAACTCAGACAACAGTGTTAGAGCGTTTCACTCAGCCAACTGTGGTACATAGTTCTGACGAGCTTCTTGATATGGATGGTCACTACCTGCTTGCCAATGACTTCACTTTTGATTCTGACTTCACCTCTCTTGGCACATCAGATGCTCCGTTCAGGGGAACTATAGACGGACAGCTTAATACATTAGGTAATCCAGGCAAGCCTATAGTAGCGTATGCAGAAGATGCTATTATCAAAAACGTTATACTTGATGATGTTAGCATCAGCAGTGGCAATGAAAAAGGTAATGCGGGAGCAATCTGCTGCGAAGCGACGGGTGACACACGTATCTACAACTGTGGTGTAAAGAGCGGTACTATAAGTGGCACTTATGCTGGTAGTATCGTAGGCAAACTTAATGGGAACTCACGCGTTATCAATTGTTATAGTTTCGCTACAGTGAGTGGCAGTACCTGGAGCGCAGGTATTGTGGGCTATAATACCTTCCAGTCAACAATAAACGATTTGCGCACCATGGTGATGAACTGTATGTTCTATGGTGAGATTAGTTCAGAGACTAACATTTCGCCTATTTATGGTGGGAAAAAAATCACTAATGTAAGTAATTTGAACGGATACAATTACTATCGTTTCGATGCCGACTACAGTAGAAACGGCAACATCACGGCATATAACTGTGCATTGGCTGCCGAGGAAAAATATCTGACACGTTTCGAGTTCTTCCGTAATGTACTAAACAGTAACCGAGAGTTAGCTGCGTGGTATGCTACGGGTGACCCTAACAATGGCAAAGGAATGGGTAATGCCTGCGAAATGGCAAAGTGGGTATTGGATCCAGCTGATAAACCGTATCCTATACTTAAAACACAAGGCTATTATCCGTCATTTATCAATTATGAGGATGCCCCGACATTAGGTGAGATATCGTTAACGATTAACGAGTCTAACACTACACCGGGCGGTCAGACTAAACCAACAGGAGCATCAATTAATTCAGATTACACAAATACTCTTACGGTTTATGACAAGGATTTAGCCCACAATCATTTTAACTACCGGACAGTTCGTTTGCCTTATTATAATGAGGTAGGTATAGGCAACTGTACCAAAAACAAAGTAGTCACTGGTTGGAAGATAACAGGGTTCACAGGAGAAGGTACTCAAGGACATTTTGTTAATAATACGCTTGACTATTCTGGCACGACTCACGATGAGGGTGTATATCCTCCATACAACTTTGCCGACCGCTATTGCACTGACAAAGACAAATACTCTGTCAGCGGACGTGTTTTCTCGCAAGGCGCCTATTACGACGTGCCAGAAGGTGTAACGGGAATAACTATTGAGCCTTATTGGGGTGCGGCAGTTTATCTGTCTGACCCTACATACGACGTAGCTTACCCTAAAGGTTATGCCAGTGCTGTATTTGTATCAAATATGGGAGACAGATATGTTAATGGCAATACAGCATCCATTAATGGCGATGATCAGACTGTATATACAACTTATTCAAAAGCTTTTGAGCAAATTGCTTCTTCTGGAACCGTATATGACAATGCTATCGTATTGGTAGGCAACTATCATCATTATTGGGGGCCAAGTTCTCCTTCTACCACCAAGGCTTTTACCATTATGTCTGCGGACTTAAACAACGACTGCGAGCCAGACTATGGATTTATCGTTCAGCATGGAACAAACCGTCAGGATATCTCAGCCATACGTTTCGACTTTATCAATTCACCAGGCTTGGGTATGATACAGAAGGTTGAAACGGATAAAGCTATTCCGAAGCATGGTATTTGGTGTCCTAAAGGCTGGTTCGAGGTGACGAATACCACCTTTATACAGTTTACTCAGTTTGAATATGATAAAGGTGGTAAGTCTGCAGGCTCACCATTAATCCTATTGGGCGGTATTTACGACCAGTTTATTACTGCGAGACAAAACGTTGCTAACTCTACAGAATACATACACCTTGGCAGCAATATCTGGATGAAGGAATTCTGTAATGGCGTGCATACTAATGCCCAAAATTCCAATACAACCCGCCACATCCCAATCTCTGTGACTGGTGGAGAGTTTGAATCCTTCTATTTGACAGGAACCTTCCGACCAAGCGTCAATTCTATAACGGACAATGCAGAATGTTATATCAATGGTGGAAAGTTTGGCGATATGGCAGGTGCTGGTCAGGAACAACTAAAGGGTGACGTCACTTGGTTGATTGACCATGCTGACATTACCAATTTCTATGGTGGTGGCATCAATGGTCAAAAGCCTGTAACTGGAAATATATATGTTGAAATCAACAATAGTAACGTAGAACTTTATTGCGGTGGACCTAAATTTGGCAATATGTCAAGCGATAAGAAGGTTACGACAAAAGCTAAAGGCTCTACATTTGGTAACTTCTATGGAGCTGGTTATGGTGGTACTTCTTACTTTAGAGATATGACCAAAGATGTAACTGGAGGAAGTGAATGGGACAAATATGTTGGTGACTATACAAGAAAATACGTTGCAGAAAAAGGTATATCAACTGAATACGAGTATGAATTTATCCCCTATTCGGGTGGTCAAAGTGGACAGGCCAATTATGTGGGACGTTTTTATGTCTTGTATGCCTCATTATCTTTGGCAGAAACCAAGGACGTGGAGTCTACACTGGAGGATTGTCATATTACAGGCTCGTTCTATGGAGGTGGCAAACTGGGACGTGTTGATGGTGACATCACATCGACATTAAAGAATTGTATCGTTGATGAGAATGTATTTGGCGCGGGCTTCTCTGCAAGTGTAGAAAAGGTAAATGTGGTACCCAAAGGAGCAAAGATGAACCCCAACCCTGATTACAACGAAAGTGTGGGTGTGTTTACAGATGGTGTTTATCCTGATGGTGAAGAATACACATGGACTCATGCCGCAAGTGTTTCTGCGGGAAATGAATTTGATGACACAAATCATTTAATATATACCGTCGAAGACCTCTCAACTCTTGGAACCGTAACAGGAAAAGTAACCCTTAACATCAATGGCACAACCACAGTAGGCGAGAGCGTTTATGGCGGTGGTGAGGAATCTGCTGTGAATAATGACACAGAAGTAAATGTTAATGGCGGTATTATCGGAACAGAAGGCGAGGGCGGTGCTCGATGGGGCAACGTCTATGGTGGCGGTAAAGGTAAGGAAGATGATGTCAATGCAGGTATGGTGAAGGGTAATACCAACGTAACCATCAGCGGTACTGCAGAAACAACAAAGATTCTTCATAATGTATATGGTGGTGGCGCATTCGGCTCTGTCGGTACATTTACTTATAACCCATCAACTGGAACTACTACTCTTGCGGATAATACAGGCATGGCTAACGTGACCATCACTGGTGGAACATTCGGTAGTGACGGTAAGAATAATGGTATGGTGTTCGGCTCTTCTCGTGGTTCAGAAGGCGATCCAGAATCAAATCCGCTTGTCGATAAGATGGCATGGGTTGGCAATACGAACGTGGTTATCGGAACCACTTCCGCAGAAGATAACACAAATCCTTGGATTAAGGGTTCTGTATATGGCGGTGGCGAGAACGGTCACAACTTCCAAAACGCATCAGTGACTATACATAGCGGTACTATCGGTATAGCAGAGGGCTCTCCAATTACCGATGATGGCGGTACGCCTGATGACCCTTCTGATGATATTACCTACTCAGGAGCCCGTTACCCTTCTCGTGGTAACGTATATGGTTCTGGTTGCGGTACCGACACCTACAAAAAGACCGTAAGTGAAGTAGAAAAGACATACTTTGACTTTAACGCTGGTATAGTGCGTGGTAATACTACCGTACAGATTGACGGCGGTCACGTGGTGCACAACGTATATGGCGGTGGCGCTATGGGCTCAGTGGGCACATACACCCTTGCTGATGAAGCATATCATACAGCGCATCCTGAAGTGCCTGTCGGCAAGCCAATCTCATGTGCAGAGGGTACTGGCACTTGTACCGTTACTGTCAGCGGAGGTCAGATAGGTGTTGCCGGTGCCAAGATGGCTGGATATGGTAAGGGCGGTCCTGATCACTATGGTCATGTGTTTGGTGCCGGTCGCGGTGAGATGCATGATCCTGACCAATATCCTAATTTGGAGACTTGTGCATACTTCAATAAAGCAATATTGAATATCAGCGGCTCGGCATTTCTGACAGGTTCTGCCTATGGCGGCAGCGAGAGCGGACACGTGTTAGGTGATACTGAGGTGACCATCTCTGGCGGACAGATAGGATGTGGAAAAAATGCTACGGAGCCATACGGAGCTGGAGTATGGGTTGACGGCTATGTTCCATCAGATGATTTGGAATGCGCAAGCTGGCCATACGAAGCACCATACGCACCACATGACCTTTACGCTAATGCTACTCCTCCATTGGATGAGTACAGCAATGGAAAATCTACCGAAGGCGGAAGACTGGAGGCTTCTGACGGACATACTTACTATGGTAATGTGTTTGGTGGCGGCTCAGGTTGTGTTCCTTATTTCGACACAACTGAGGGCATCAGTAAATATCTGAGTACGGCAGGAAGTGTAGAGGGAACCGCTACGGTAACTATCAGCGGCGGTCATATTCTGACTAATGTATATGGTGGTTGTGAGGCTACGAATGTGAAGGGCTCTGCCACTGTTACGATGACTGGCGGTACTGTTGGTGTGCCACGTACATTCAGTCAAATAGTTGCTCATCCGGTTACGTGTTACGTCTTTGGTGCAGGCAAGGGTGACCAGCGTATCTCCTTCAATAAGGAGACGAATGTGGACCGTGCAACTGTCAGCATCGTGGGAGGAAAGGTTTATGGCTCTGTCTTCGGCGGCGGTGAGGATGGTCACGTATTACAGAATACGACAGTGAACATCGGCACGGATGAAGGTGAGGGACCAACAATTGGAACACTTGGTACCTCTTACGTAGATGGTAACGTATTCGGCGGCGGTCGTGGTTTCAGTGGTGATGCACTGACGGCAGGTAACGTGGGTGGTTCTGTAGAATTGAACATCAAGAGTGGTAAGATTCTCGGCTCTGTCTATGGTGGCGGTCGTCTGGCATCAGTGGGCTACGGTCTCTATCTGGTGGATGAAGAGATAGAGGAAGACGGACAAAAGATAAAGCCTTATGGTATCTTGCGTCCAGACGATAAGTATGATGGCTCTTATCCTAACCCAAGTTCTGACCCTGCTTCTACCTATTATAATAATGGTCGTGGTTACATCACAATAAACATCAGCGGCGGTACCATCGGTAACGACAATGAGTATATCTACAATCCTACTGCTGAGCAGAAGGCTGTGATACCAAATACAACATTTGACTATCAGAACCATTTGCAATATACCAAGGGTGGTAATGTGTTTTCAGGCGGTATGGGACGTCTCTATGCTCAGGATGGTACGACATTACTGTTGTTGTGGCCAAAATTAGGTAAGTGTAAGGGAACCACACTGAACATGACTGGTGGAACGGTGAAGAGCAGTATCTATGGCGGTGGCGAGATTGGCGCTGTGGCTGAGGATGCAACGGTGAATATCAAAGGCGGTACAGTAGGTACGAAGGTCGTTGATGCGGATGATGCTACTAAGTATTACTACTTCGGCAGTGTGTTCGGTGGCGGTAAGGGTAGCGTCGATGACATCACTTATCCTGAGGGCACTCCTGAAGAAGAGCAGATTCCTATCAGCGAGGCAGGAACGACAGGTGGCAATGTAGCCGTTAGTCTGAACGAAACGGTTGCTTCTGATGCAGAGGGTGCTGTCGTACACCAGGTATTCGGTTGCAACGATATGAACGGTTCGCCAAAGGGCACAGTAACAGTACACGTATATTCTACACAGACTCCTGAGAATGCCAATATCAGTACTAAGCCTGCCAAGAATTCTGATAAGTATGACGTAGAAGCTGTATATGGCGGTGGTAATCTGGCTGCATACATCCCTACGGATGATAATTCAAAGGCATCAGTGACCATCGACGGCTGTGACCTCACAAGTATCAATACTGTATATGGCGGCGGTAACGCTGCTTCTGTTCCTGCTTCTGAGGTGATTGTCGCTGGTACATACGAGATAGGTACAATCTTCGGTGGCGGTAACGGTAAGGATAAACTGCCATCGGGTGAAGATAACCCAGGCGCTAATGTGGGTTACAAGGCTGACGGTACAACTACCTATGGAAAGGGTACTACTTTTGTTGACCTCCAAGGCGGACTTATACATGATGCTTATGGCGGTTCTAATGCTAAAGGTAAGATATGGAAGACTGCCAGCGTTAGTTTGAACGAGGCAAAGGACGGAGAAAGTGGTGCTCCGTGTTGCCCTCTGGTGCTCGACGAAGTGTATGGTGCCGGTAACGAGGCTTACATGGAAGGCGGTACAAGCATTGACCTTGTATGTATCTCTAAGTTAGGCACTCTCTATGGCGGTGCAAAGAATGCAGATGTCAATGGAGGTGTGATGATGAATATCCAGAGTGGAAACTTCGAACGTGTGTTTGGAGGCAACAACATAGGAGGCAACATCAACGGTGCTATAGAAGTCAATATCGAAGAGACAGGATGTTATCCTATCATCATAGGCGAACTCTATGGCGGTGGTAACCTTGCTGGCTATTCTGTATATGGTTATAACGACGACGGCACGATAAAGGAGAGCGGCGAGACGCCTCTCTATTCTGACCCTACGCTGAACATCAAGTCATTCACCAGTATCGGCAGTATTTACGGTGGTGGTTATGGTGAGACAGCCGTGATGGTGGGTAACCCCAAGGTGAACATCAACGAGGTTGTGGGTGAGCCGGGCGATTATCCTAATACAGGCGACTATGACGCTACGGGCTTCAAAGGCAAGGACATGACGATAGGCGACCACACCGTAACGCTGCCTGCCCACGCAAAAGACAAGATTGGTGCTATAGGCAACGTCTTCGGTGGTGGTAATGCTGCCAAGGTTATAGGTAACACCACTGTCAACATTGGCACGCTGAGCACCATCAACTTCAACACGAAGGCGAGCGGTGAGGCTAATCCTCGCACTGACGTTCCCGTTGAGGGTGTTGACATACGCGGCAACGTATATGGCGGTGGCAACAATGCCGAGGTTACTGGTGATGCCAACGTGAACATTGGCAATAAGGTTACTACGCCATAACGGGAACTTTAACTTTAACGTTAACGGGAACTAAAGGGACTTCAAACGGAGTCCCTTTTTCTGTTTGTGCGGCTCTTGCGCTCCAGTAGTGTGCTCAGGCGAGCAAGCTCGGAGTTCTTAGCAAGGGCACGCGGTTACTTAGCACCCACACGCGGTTGCTTAGCACCCACGCGCGGTTACTTAGCAAGGGCACGCGGATGCTTAGCAAGGAAAAAATGCAAATAAATTTGCATCTTTGCTTGAAAATTACTAACTTTGTCCTCATAAATAGATAGAAGCGAGAAAGTATATGAAGTACGCTGACTACATAAAAGAGATTGAGATTGACGCTCTATGGAGTGGCAGAAAGCACATTAAGTGGACGCTGGACCCACAGGTGAACATACTGAGCGGAGTGAACGGCGACGGTAAGAGCACCATACTGAGGCGTGCCATAACAGGGGCAAAGACTATCAATGCGATAGAGAAACAAGGCATAAGACTGGTGACCGAACCCAGCGATGCCGAGTATATACGCTATAACTGGATATGCACCCCCGACGTGCGCTCAGAATATGATGAGAACCTGCAAGGGCTGCTGGAGAAGTATAACGGGAACGTTAACGGGAACGGGAACCAAGACAAAGAACGCAGAGCTTTGCTCTACGACATCATCGACAAGCTCTTCAGCGCTACGCACAAGATGGTGGACAGGGAGAAGAAGGAGTTTACTTTGCTCTTCTATGGCGAACCGATAGACCTGAAGGTGCTGTCGAGCGGAGAGAAGCAGATGCTGACGATACTGCTGGCGGTATATTTAGAGAACGGCGAGCACTACGTGCTGTTTATGGATGAGCCGGAGGTGAGTCTGCATGTGGAGTGGCAGAAGAAACTCATCGGCATCATACGCCAGCTGAACCCTAACGTGCAGATAATTCTCTCCACACATTCGCCTGCAATGATAATGGACGGATGGATGGATAAAGTAACGGAAGTGAGCGAGATTACAGTATAACGGGAACGGGAACGCTAACGGGAACGCTTTGAACCAAAGTTTTGTCAAAACTTAACTCATACATAACATCAGACTACGTTCAGGCAGCTAACACGCTGAGGGGCAAGTCGGCACGTAAGCGCATAGTGGCTTACGTGGAGAGTTATGATGACGTGTTGTTCTGGAGGATGGTGCTGTCGGAGTTTGAGGACGAGACACGATATTTTGAGGTGATGCTGCCATCGCGGGGCAACCTGAAGAGAGGCAAGAAGCAGGCACTGATGTCGCTGATGCATCAGAAGGTGGGCACACACATGATAGCGTGTGTGGATGCCGATTACGACTACCTGTTGCAGGGCGAGACGACGCTGAGTAAGTTTATGCTGAGCAACCCCTACGTGCTGCACACCTATGTGTATGCCATAGAGAACTACCAGTGTTACGCCCCTGGACTGCATAATGTGTGTGTGATGTCAACGCTTAATGACCATGAGGTGTTCGACTTCGTTGATTTCCTGGCGCAGTATAGCAGGATAGTGTTCCCGCTTTTCGTGTGGAGCGTGATGCTATACAGGGAGGGCAGCTACGGCAAATTCACCATAACGGACTTCAACACCATAGTGAGCATAAGGCACGGCAGGATGAGCGATGTGCCTAACGCCCTGAACAAACTGAGACATAAGGTGAGGGTGAGGGTGCAGAGTCTGCAGCGCGAACTGCCTGGCAAGAAGGAGGACTACCTGAAGACGAAGGACCTGCTGCTGCAACTGGGTGTTACACCTGAGACCACCTATATGTATGTGCAGGGACACCACCTGTTTAATAATGTGGTGGTGCCTACGTTGCAGACAGTGTGCGACGAACTGCGACGCGAGCGAGAGAAGGACATAAGGCATAAGTCATGCCACGCCCTGCAGATGCAAAACGAGCTCTCGGCATACAACAACTCGCAGAGCGACATATCGCAGATGCTGAAAAAAAGCTTAGGCTACACCCACTCCGCACCATACAAACGCCTGCTCAGCGATGTGGAAAAGATGCTGAGCAAAGACGGGAACGGATATAATAACGACAACAAGGACAACTTAGAACAACATTATCAGAGTTAATCCGTGAAATCCGTGGTCAAAAGATTAATAACGACAACATAGACAACGAAATGAAAAGATTACTAAACCTGATAGCGCTGATAGTGCTGACGATAGCAGCAACAGCCAAGACGTATTATGCTAAGCCAAACGGAACGGGCGACGGCTCGTCACCCGAGAAGGCCGGGGCGTTTACTACTCTCGTGAACCAACTGACGGCTGGCGACATACTGTACTGCCTCGGCGGACAGTATGACTACAGCAACACGATATCAATAAACGTGAGCGGCAACAGCGATAAATTCGTAAACATCTGGGCTTACGAAGGCGAGAAACCTATCTTCGACTTCCGCAAGGTGAACTATGGCTCAAGGGGCATCAGCAATTCGGGCAACTACGTGTATATGAAGGGGCTGACGATACGCTACTCGGGCAAGAATGGACTGCTGAACTCTGGCTCGTACTGCAGATTTGAGATGCTGGACGTGTATGGTCACGGCGATACAGGCGTGCAGATGAAGGGCGGTCACAGCAACCTGATACTGAACTGCGACTCACACGACAACTTCGACTATGAGCTGGGCGGACTGAACGCGGCAGACTTCGGCGGCAATGCCGACGGCTTTGCCGACAAGCAATATACTGGCGGCGGCAACACATACCGCGGATGCCGCGCATGGAACAACTCCGACGACGGCTGGGACTTCTTCCAGCACGTGTCAGGGGGATACGGTCCTACGATAATAGAGGAATGTATATGCTATAACAACGGTCCTGGCTATTATAACATGGAGGGACATGCCAGATATGAGAAGGACAAGGCGTGGTTTGACCAGTTTGCAGGCGAAGGCATAGACGTGACATCAAAGCGCGAGGGCAGTCCTAAGTATAGGGTGACATTAGCGAACTACATAAACCTTGGTAACGCCAACGGATTCAAGCTGGGCGGCGAGAGGACCAAGCACGACGTGATACTGAGAAACAGCCTGTCGGCATACAACGGCGTGACATTCCACCTGGATGCAAGTCTGGGAGCGAAGGGTATAGACCAGAACAACAATGCTGGTGAGATGTGGATATACAACAACACCAGCTGCTACAACGCCAAGAACTATGGCTTCGACCAGTCGGCATGCGGTACGGCACACCTGTATAACAACCTGACATACAAGGGTAAGAACGGCGACGTGATAAACTGCGCCTCATATGAGGAGAAGAACAACTCATGGAACATTAGCGGACTGACGGTTACGGATGCGGAGTTTGAGAGCGTGGACGTGGAGGGGCAGATATTAGGAGCACGCAAGGCTGACGGCAGCCTGCCCGACCTGACGTGTATGCGTCCGAAGCCTACGTCGGTGCTGATAGACAAGGGTACGACGGACACAGGACTGCCATACTACGGACAGGCCCCCGACTTAGGTTGCTTTGAGTATAACAACGGAGGTACACCCCACATGCCTGCAACACTCACGGTGACAGGCAATGCCACACAGGCAGTGAAGGCTGGTCGTGCCATACAGACGGTGACAATAACCGCTGGCGGTTCGGCAACGGGCATAGAGCGTACGGACGACACCACAGTGCCAGGAGTGACGGTAGCGATAAGCGGCATGACAGCAACCATCAGCGGCACACCCACAGAGGCAGGTACATACGTCATGACCTTTGTGCCAACAGTGGATTTCGAGACAGACGTAATGGCTACCATCACGCTGAACGTGAGTGATGCATCAGCACCAGTGGTGGCATACGTAACGAATGGTACGACAGGTACCAGCGATGCCGACGCCAAGATAGTTGCAGCTATAAGATCTGCTTTTATGGTGGAGGTGAAGGACGCCAACAGCACGCCCAACCTCAGCGAATGTGACGCGCTGGTGATTAGTCCAGTGCCATCATCAGGTGCTGCTGCCATGGCAGGACTGAAGAACTACAACCTGCCTACGGTGTTGCTCAAGCCTTGGATGATGAAAAGTGGTGTGTGGAACTGGGGTACGGCAGTGAACACCAGCGACGTAGCAGTAAACGTGTCTGATGCCACACACGAGATATTCCAGGATGTGGAGATAAACGGCGGCAAACTGCAACTTTTCTCTTCAGCAAGCGGCAGTGCCGTGACGGCTATCAGCCAGCCGACAAGCTGGCAGGACTACACTGTGCTGGCAGCACCGACGAGCAACAATGGATACATCAGCATAGCCGACCTGACGGGTGCCACCCTCAACGGCAGCAAGATAGACAACCGCTATATAATGATAGGAGTGAGCGAGGCATCAACGGCCAACCTCACAGCAGCAGCGCAGAAACTGATTCTCAACTCGGTGTATTACGTGCTGGGTATGGATATACCTACGGGGGTGGTAAAGATTAACGGGAACGGGAACGTTAACGGGAACGCTAACGGGAACGGGAACGTTAACGTTAACTTGGTTGGCCAGAAAGTGAGTGATTCATACAAGGGCATAGTAATCAGCAACGGTAAGAAGGTGCTGAAATAATTCTCAATTCTTGCGCTCCGTAGGTGCTCAGGCGAGCAAAGCTCGGAGTTCAATTGTCAATTATCAATTATCAATTCTCAATTATACTACATGTTAGATTTTTCTTTTTATTCACCTACGGAGTTTGTGTTCGGACGTAATACCGAGGCAAAGACAGGAGAGTTGGCACAGAAGTACGGTGCCAAGAAGGTAATGATACTCTATGGCGGCGGAAGTGCCGTAAAGAGCGGTCTGATAGGCAGGGTGCAGGCTGCACTGGATGCTGCTGGCATCAAGTATGTGGAGATGGGGGGCATCAAGCCAAACCCAACTGACGACAAGGTGCGCGAGGGCATAGAACTGGTGCGCAAGAATGGTGTGGATTTCCTCATAGCTGTTGGAGGAGGCAGTGTGATAGACACAGCGAAGTCTGTAGCGTGTGCAGTGGACTATGACGGCGATTTCTGGGATTTCTATATAGGTAAGGCAAAGGTGACGAAGGCTCTGCCAGTGGGTGTGGTGCTCACCATACCAGCTGCTGGTTCTGAAGGTTCAGGCAATGCCGTAATCACCAATATGACCACCAAGCAGAAGCTCGGCATCAAGGAGCCCATGCTGCTCAGACCTAAGTTTGCAGTGATGAACCCCGAACTCACCATGACCCTGCCTGCATGGCACACTGCATCAGGTATATGCGACATGATAGTGCACATACTGGAGCGCTACTTCTCAAACACCGAGGGCGTGGAGATATCCGACCGTCTGTGTGAGGGAGTGATAACGGCAATCATCAACGAGGCACGCAAGGTGATGAAGAATCCTGACGACTACGATGCAAGAGCCAACATAATGTGGAGCGGCACGATAGCTCATAACGGAACCTGTGGCGTAGGTCGTGAGGAGGACTGGGCTGGTCACCAGATAGAGCACGAGATAAGTGCCATGTATGACGTGACCCACGGCGCAGGACTTGCTGTGGTGACCCCAGCATATATGCTCTTCATGGCACAGCACCACCCGGCACGCATCAAGCAGTTTGCTGAGCGAGTGTTCGGAGTCAGCGATGCAGTAGAGGGCATCAACCTCTTCAAGAAATTCCTGCATGAAGACCTGAAACTGCCAGTGACCTTGAAGGAACTGTTGCCAAACCTTTCAGAGGCTGAGATAGATGCTGCCATACCACAGTTTGTGGCTAACCTGCATAGGAACAAAGGCGAGAAGTTTGGTGCCTTCTATCCTATAACACCTGACGTAACGACAGAGATATTGAAATTAGCAAAATAAACAAATGAACATTACAAAAGACATTATCTACATTGGACAAGACGACAAGGAGACAACCCTCTTTGAGTCACAGTACATGCTTGAGGCTGGCATGTGTTACAACTCTTATCTCATCGACGACGATAAGATAGCTATCATGGATACCTCAGACCAGCGCACTTTCGAGGCTTGGCTGGAGGATCTGAAGAAGGCTCTCGACGGCAAAACGCCTGACTACCTCGTGGTGCAGCATCTGGAACCAGACCACACAGGTGGAGTGGAGGAGGTGCTTAACCTCTACCCTGAAATCAAGATAGTATGCTCGGCTAAGGCTGCAACGATGATACCGCTGTATTTCCCTAACCACGACATCTCTGAAAAAGTGATGACGGTGAAGGAGGGTGACACCCTGGAACTGGGTAAGCACACACTGCAGTTTATCATGGCACCGATGGTGCACTGGCCTGAGGTGATGGTGACATACGACCAGACAGACAAGGTGCTCTTCTCTGCTGATGCATTTGGTAAGTTTGGCGTGAGAGAGGCCGATCCAGACGACTGGGCTTGTGAGGCTCGCCGCTACTACTTCAACATCTGTGGTAAGTATGGCGGTCCTGTGAGCACACTGCTCAAGAAGGCTGCTCAGCTGGAGATAGAGCAGATATGTCCTCTGCACGGACCTATACTCAAGGGCGAGGCTATGGCTGAGGCTCTGCGACTCTATACTATATGGAGCGCATACGGTGTGGAGGCTGAAGGCGTGTTTATTGCTTATGCTTCAATACACGGATGCACCAAGGAGGCTGCAGAACTGCTCGCTGCAATACTGAAGGGCAAGGGCTGCAAGAAGGTGGCTATTGCTGACCTGTGTCGTGAAGACCAGGCTGAGGCTATCGAGGATGCCTTCAAATATGGTAAGGTGGTGCTGGCTGCCTCATCTTACGATGCAGGACTCTTCCCACCAATGTATGACTTCCTGCACCATCTGCAGATTAAGGCTTGGCAGAACCGTGAGGTGGCTCTGATAGAGAACGGCTCATGGGCTCCATCGGCTGGCAGAGTGATGAAGCAGATGATAGAAGAGATGAAGAATGTAGCCATCAAAGGCGACCTCGTGACCATCCGCGGACGCATGAAGGATACTGATATTTCGGCTCTCGAGGCACTTGCCGACGCAATCCTTGCATAACGAATTTTTTGACATACTGCTTCAAGCAAAAAAAAAAGCAAGTGATGGCGACCTGAAGGGTTGTTATCACTTGCTTAATATTGTGTTGCACCGTGCCGTGGACGACCGTCTGACGGGGAGCAACATACATTTTGGCGGACTGTTTGCCAAGACCGATTTCCTGTGTAAGGAACACGGCGTGGACCGTTCCGTCTATCTCGCCCTCAACGATTTCCGTCACCGCAAGGACGAAGACCAACCCACCTGTTGGCAACGGGACATAAAGTGTCTGGCGTTGTTCCTCTCATCCATCTATGGTGAGAAGGTACCCACTGAACTTGCTCCCGTGCTATCTTATTCTACTCCCTCAAAGAGGGATGCCAATGTGGCAAACAGTGAGGTGCAGAGACTGATAGTTAGTGGGTGGGATGAAGGCACCATCTACGGCCGTTCTGACTACGGTGAGGATGTGGAGGTGCCGCTGCCTGAGGGCTATGAGTATTTCCTGAAACTGCTGAAGGAGGGCGACCTGATAAACGTGGTGGCTGACAAGATACTCATCTACCAGCCTGACTATCTGGTAGACATTTCGTCTGTAGCGGCTTGTTTTGAGTCGTATGCCGACACACCATACGTGGCACTGCTCAACCGACTGAAGACCACACCGCCTACAAGGGCGATACACTTGGGTAACCTCGCCTCGCAGTTTCTTGACGAGGTGGTGCATGGCAAGGATGTGGACTATGCTGAGAGCGTGACCCGCTTCTTCCATCATAACGCTATCGACATGGCGGCGGCTGAGGGCATAGACGCTTCTTTCCACAAGGATGCGAGGGAACAGTTGGAGAATATCCGCATTGCTATTCACGAGACGCTGGAGAAAGAGGTGGGCAGGTTTGATGCCTCACAGGTGTTGCTCGAACCATCGTTCTTCTGCGAGACTTTGGGACTGCAGGGACGTATGGACTTGCTGCAGCGTGACTACCGAGTGCTGATAGAGCAGAAGTCGGGCAAAGGAGGTTTTCCTTCACGCGACCCTGACACCCCTGTGTATCAGGAGAAACACTATGTGCAGATGCTCCTCTACATGGCGATGCTGCATTACGGCTACGAGCGCGACGGACAACCCATTCGCAACAGCGACATACAGTCGTTCCTGCTCTACTCAAAATATAAAAAGGGACTGGTGCGCTTAGGTGTGGCACCTGAGCTGTTGCACCGTGCACTGATGCTACGCAACCAGATAGCATACTGCGAGATGTCGTATGCCAAGGGCGGGGCAGAGGTGCTCCTGCGCATGAAACCCGAGCAGCTCAGACGCAAGGAGATGAGCGACCGCTTCTGGGCTACGTGGGTGCGACCTGAGATAGAAAGGGTGCTCACGCCGATACAGACGGCGACACCTCTGGAACAGACTTACTTCCTGCGTATGCTGCGCTTTGTTGCCACTGAACATGTGCTCTCTAAGATGGGACACAACAATAAGGAAGACTCTGGTTTTGCGGCGAAATGGCACAGCAGTCTGGATGAGAAACTGGCTTCGGGTAGCATCATTGACCGACTGGAGATACAGGAGTTGGTGAAGGACGAGAGTGGGGTGGTGGCTCTGAAACTGACACAAAAGACGGCTGACGAGGCTGGCATAGCTTCGCTCAACTTCAGACTGGGCGACATAGTGACCCTCTATGCCTATGAAAACAATACCACACCCGACATACGCAAAACCATAGTGCATCGTGGCACCATTGACGAGATGTATAACGAGGAGTCACACCTTATTATAAATATAAGGTTGCGCGCCCCACAGAGTGACGAGGTGGTGTTTGTCCAACGCAAAAACTGGTCGTGGGCTGTGGAGCACGACTTCTATGAGGCTTCCACCACGTCGCTGTTCCGTTCGCTGCATCAGTTTCTCTCTGCTCCAGCACATCGTAAGTCGCTGATACTGGGACAGCGCAGTCCTGAGGTTGATAGGGGCATAGAACTCAAGGGCGACTATGGTGAGTTTAACGACTTGGTGCGTGGAGCTATGCAGGCACGAGACCTCTATCTCGTGGTGGGACCTCCTGGCACGGGCAAGACATCCTTCGGACTGCTTAACATACTCAAGGAACAACTGCTGCAAGGTGGCTCTATACTGTTGATGGCTTACACCAACCGAGCGGTGGACGAGATATGCTCAAAACTGGTGGAGGAGGGCTTGGACTTCCTCAGGATTGGTTCGCCATTCTCTTGTGAGAGACCCTACCGCGAGTACCTCATAGAAAACAGGACAAAGGAGTGTAAGAATATAGGTGAGATAAGGGACTTGATAGATAACTGTCGCATCTTTGTGGGCACCACAACGGCTATCACCTCGGCATCGGTTTCGCTCTTCCGTCTCAAATCATTCGACCTCGCCATAATAGATGAGGCGTCGCAGATACTCGAACCCCAACTGTTAGGACTGTTATCTGCAACAAAAGATGCGAATATCACAAACGCCCCTCTCTTTAGGGTTGCTCTCCCCCGACAAACGGGGGAGCCAGGAGGGGGTGAAGAGTCTATTGAGAATGGGGGAGGGTCTTCTATTCAGCGCTTCGTACTCATCGGCGACCACAAGCAGTTGCCTGCTGTGGTGCAGCAGTCTGAGGAGGACTCCAAGGTCACGGAGCAGTGCCTCATAGACATAGGCTTGACCAACTGCCGTAACTCGCTCTTTGAGCGACTTTATAACGGGAACGTTCTTGCGCTCCGTAGGTGCTCAGGCGAGCAAAGCTCGGAGTACGGGAACGGGAACTATTGCTTGCGCAGTAGGCTCAGTGTTAAATCCTTGGTTAACGTTAACGTTCCCGTTCCCGTTGTCTATTTCCTCTCCAAACAAGGTAGGATGCACGCAGAGATAGCGGAGTTTCCTAATAATGCTTTCTATGAAGGTAAACTGGGTGTGGTGGGACTGCCTCACCAGTTAGAGACGATAGAGGGCAGGCGAATAGAGTTTATCGCTGTGCCAAAACCAGCTGAGACAGAGAGTGACAAGGTGAATGTGAATGAGGCTCGCGTCATAGCCCGTGAGGTGGTGAAGGCAATAAAAGAAGCGGGCGAAAACTTCGACCCGCTTAAAACTATTGGCGTCATAGTGCCTTATCGTAATCAGATTGCCGCTGTGCGCCAGGCTATAAATGAAGAACTAAATGAAGAATTAAGAATTAAGAATGAAGAATGTGAGTCACCACTTGCGCCAGCCGATTCTTCATTCTTCATTCTTCACTCTTCATTAAATCAAATCACCATCGACACCGTTGAGCGTTATCAGGGTTCGCAGCGTGATGTCATCATCTACGGTTTCACGGTGCAGTACCAGTACCAGTTGAAGTTCCTCTCTTCAGCCACGTTCACCGACCCCGTCAGTGGGGCGTTGATAGACCGTCGTCTTAATGTCGCCCTCACGCGTGCCAAGAAGAAAGAGATTATCGTGGGCAATCCTGATATCCTGTGCCATAATGAGATTTTCAAGAAACTCATTAATTCAGTTCACAGTTCACTATAACGGCATATTGCCGTGCTTCTTAGGAGGATTGCTCTGGTTCTTGTTGCGACTCATCTCGAGTGCCTGTATGAGGCGAATGCGAGTGTCGCAAGGTGAGATAATCTCGTCTATGTAACCCAGACGTGCTGCTGGCAGTGGGTTAGCAAACTTCTCCTGATATTCGGCAATCTTCTCCTGACGCTCCTCTGGTGTAGCCTTGCGATAGAGTATGTTGCAAGCACCCTCAGCACCCATCACGGCAATCTCCGCTGTTGGGTAGGCGAGGTTCACGTCGGCACCGATGCACTTTGAGTTCATCACGATGTAGGCACCACCGTAAGCCTTACGTGTTATGAGCGTAATCTTTGGTACGGTAGCCTCGGCGAAGGCATAAACAATCTTGGCTCCATGACGTATGATACCATGATGCTCCTGATCCACACCAGGCAGGAAACCAGGCACATCCTCCACAGCGATGAGAGGGATGTTGAAGCAGTCGCAGAAACGTATGAAGCGAGCAGCCTTGTCGCTGGCGTCAATGTCCAGCGCACCAGCAAGGAAGTTTGGCTGGTTAGCTACAAAACCCACTGTTCTGCCTGCCATTCTGCCAAATCCTATCACGATGTTCTTAGCGTATTCAGGCTGTATCTCGAAGAAATACTGCTGGTCGCACACTGGCTCTATGATGTTACGTATGTCGTAAGGCTGGTTAGGGTCTGTTGGCACCACGTTGTCCAACTCATGACATACGCGAGTCACCTCGTCAGTGATAGGGTGCACAGGTGCATCCTCCATATTGTTTGACGGTATGAAACCTATCAGTTCGCGTATGGTCATCAGTGTCTCCTCATCGTCGTTGCAGATGAAGTGGCTCACACCGCTCACGCTGTTGTGGGTCATCGCTCCGCCCAGTGTCTCCTTGTCCACATCCTCGTTGGTCACAGCCTTCACCACGTTAGGACCAGTGACAAACATCTGGCTTTGCTCCTTCACCATGAGTATGAAGTCGGTGAGGGCAGGGGAGTAGCACGAACCGCCTGCGCAAGGTCCCATGATAGCCGAAATCTGTGGTATCACACCGCTCGCCATCACGTTGCGCTTGAATATGTGGGCAAAGCCTGTCAGTGACTCCACACCCTCCTGAATGCGTGCACCGCCTGAGTCGTTCAGACCTATGATTGGCGCACCGTTCTTCAGGGCAAGGTCTTGCACCTTAGCTATCTTCTGTGCGTTGGCAGCACTGAGCGAACCGCCCAGCACGGCAAAGTCGAAGGCATAGACAAACACTATCCTGCCGTCAATCTTTCCGTAGCCGCTTATTACGCCGTCGCCCTCTATGCGCTTGTTCTCCATGCCAAAGTCGGTGCAACGGTGCATCACGTGCTTGTCCATCTCCACGAATGTACCCTTGTCGAGCAGTGTCTCTATTCTCTCTCTTGCTGTAAGCTTCTCTTTTGGTTTTTCTACTCTTGTAGCCATATCTTTCTTTTTTTACATTCTTCGTAGTCACAGAGTGACGTTTCGTAGCGAGTATCGCTCGCGTTTCGTAGTCGCTTTAGCGACGTTTCGTTATGTTTACATATCCAGTTTCACGAGCACCGCATTAGCCATTACGCTGTCGCCTTCGTTCACCAGTACCTCCTTCACGGTGCAATCCTCAGCCACCTTGTAGTTTGACTGCATCTTCATTGCCTCCATGGTCAGCACTGAGTCGCCAGCCTTCAGCTCGTCGCCAGGCTTCACGAATACCTTCACTATCTTGCAAGGCATAGGTGCTGTGATGGTGTCAGCCTGTGCACCAGCCTGTGCGCCCTTCGACTTACGCATACGCATGTACTTAGCCTGCGAGTCGAGCATACTCACGTCATACACTGAGTAGTTCAGGTTCACGCGGTAGTGCTTGCCCTCCTCGTCCTTTGTCAGTTCGGCGTTATATGAGTTGCCCTTATGAATTATTGAGCAGACGTTCTTCTCCAGCATACATACGTCAACGTCATACACCTTACCGTCTATCTCTACCTTTACGTGGTTGCCCTCCTTCTGCAGCAGGGTAACCTCCATCATCTTATCTCCAACTTGTATTTCCACGATTAAATATTGAAAATTGAAAATTGAGAATTGAAAATTTAACTGTGAACTATGAACTATGAACTGTGAACTGTGCACAGAACCTACACCCTCAGCACTCCCTTCTGCAGTCCGAAGGCGCGCCATCTGGTCAGAGCCGAACTCTCTTCCGTCACTCCGTTAGGCTTGTTCTCCTCCACATTCATCAGGTAGTCTATGTATGCAGCAATCACCGCCATAGGCTCTGAGTCGGTCTTGAATCCCTTGCGTGGCTTCAGCCTCTCCTGGTTGCGCTCTATGAAGTAGGTGTTGTAGTTGCCGTTCTTAAAGTCAGGCACATCGATTATCCTGCGCAGATAACGTATGTTTGTTGTCAGTCCCGTAATCTTATATTCATACAGCACTCTTCGCATACGCTCTATGGCATATTCGCGCGTCACAGCCCATACTATCAGTTTGCCAATCATAGGGTCGTAGTGCATAGGTATCTCGTAGCCCTCGTAGCAGTGTGAATCTACGCGCGTACCTATTCCTTGAGGTACTGTCAGCTGCTGTATCACGCCAGGTGAAGGCATGAAGTTGTGCTCCGTGTCCTCAGCACATATACGGCACTCTATGGCGTGACCGTGCTGCGACAGGTCTTCCTGCTTGAAGCGCAGAGGCTCGCCAGCTGCTATGCGCAGCTGCTCCTTCACCAGGTCCACGCCAACCACCTCTTCCGTTATAGGATGCTCCACCTGCAAACGGGTGTTCATCTCCAGGAAGTAGAAGTTGTGGTGCTTATCCACCAGAAACTCTATGGTGCCAGCGCCCACGTAGTCCACAGCCTTAGCCGCAGCCACCGCCTTGGCGCCCATCTCCTTGCGCAGTTCGTCATTGATGAATGGTGATGGACTCTCCTCCACTATCTTCTGGTTACGACGCTGCACCGAGCATTCACGGTCAAAGAGGTGAACCACGTTGCCGTGCTTGTCGCCCAGTATCTGGAACTCTATGTGGTGAGGTTCCTCCACAAATTTCTCTATATATACCGTATCGTCGCCGAAGCCAGCCATCGCCTCGCCTCGTGCGGCGTTATACATCTCCACCACGTCCTCTTCCTTGGTGATCAGGCGCATACCCTTGCCGCCACCGCCCATCGAAGCCTTCAGCATCACGGGGAAGCCAATCTCCTTAGCCACCCTCACAGCCTCTTCGGCGCTCTTCAGCGGTTCCTCAGTGCCAGGCACCACAGGCACCCCAGCCTCTATCATCTTCTTACGGGCAGAAATCTTGTCACCCATCTCCTCCATCGTCTCAGGCTTCGGACCTATGAACGTGATGCCCTCAGCCTCGCAACGGCGGGCAAACTCGGCATTCTCGCTCAGGAAACCATATCCTGGGTGAATGGCATCAGCACCATGCTTCTTAGCTGCTGCTATGATATGGTCTATGTTGAGGTAGCTGTCGCTGCTCTGCGCGCCACCTATACACTCTGCTTCATTGGCAAACAATACGTGGCGCGATGTGCGGTCAGCGGTGCTATACACAGCCACGCTCCTTATGCCCATCTCGTAACAGCTGCGCATAACCCTCAGGGCTATCTCGCCACGATTGGCTATCAAAACTTTCTTAATCATGCACTTTCTTTTTTAAGGAAAACTACGAATTTCTCTGCAAAGGTACAAAGAATAATTAAGAATGAAGAATGAAGAGTGAAGAATTTCCTCATTTTTTATGAAAATACCCTCCTGCCCTTATTTTTTTCCGTATTACTCTTTTTTCTGCCTCAACCTCCCTAATTCTTCGTTATACCGCATGAATACTGGGCTGAGCTTAGGGAGGTAGGGGCTGAGACCTCCCTCAGACCTCCCTTACACCTCCCTCAGACCTCCCTAAATAATTAGGAATTAGTAATTAGAAATTAGGAGTTAGAAACTCATGCAACGAGGAGCGGAACTACCTTATAATGAGCCACATGGCTGCATTCCGTACTGTCATAGCCCAAAGCCTTCATCGTCTTGCCCAGACTTATCTTGGTGCTGTGGTTGACCTTCAGGCTTGGGAACTCGCTGGTAATCACCTCAAGGAGTTTGTTGCAGTTCATGGAGTGTGATGGCTCTCCCTTTTCGGGCTTGCGGAAACAGGTGCACACCATATCCACCATATCCTTCTTCTCCATATACTTGGCATTGAGCAACTGAATGCGAGCCACCTCATCATTATTAAACCAATAGGGCGACTCCTGCACCCTCAACTCATGGAGCACCTGAGCATAGAGCTGGTCATAGTCTATCAGACCTGTATTGTCGATATACTGCCCGTTAGGTATGGTGAGGCAGATATAGCGGCGAGAGCCAGTAGCATCTTTCAGCGGATGGGGGTTGTTGGTGGTTGCCACAAAGGAGGCATAGCGGAGACGGTCTTCCTGCATCTGTCCGAAGATAGGACGAGCATTCACCTTGTTCTTAGAGAGTGTCTGCTTCAAGGCAGGCAGCTGACTGTCTCGAATGGCATCAAGCTCATCGAGGTTCACCAGCAGGTTGTTGGTCAGAGCCATCTCCTTGTCAAACTTATTCGACAGGTTGAGATGGTCCAGATAATACTCCCTCAGGTGAGGTGGCAACAGTCGCACTATGAAGGTGGTCTTGCCACATCCTTGCGCACCTATCAGGGTAGGCACACATTCATTACCATGAACAGTGTCCATCTGCAACCAGTGAGCCACCACCGAACGAAGCCATGTGGACAGATAGCCCATACGCTCAGAATCCACACCTGGCAGTCTGTTGAACAGCTTAGCCACATGGTTCTGACCATCCCATTTGGGCAAACCGTTCAGGTAGTCGGCAATGGGATTAAAGCTCTGCACATCATTAGAATTGACATACTCAGTGATGTCAGTCCTTGGCGACTTATTTCCACACACCTGCTCACGCTTGGCTCTCAGTACGATGCTGTTGAGCGCCTTCTCGCTCAGTGGTTGCCATTGGGGTGCTTCATCTTCACCTAATGGAAGGGTTACATACTCTACCTTTTTGCTCAGCTCATTGCGACGAAAAAGGTAATTCTCTTTCAGGAACAGCTCTGCATCGAGCATCTCCTGTTGTGCTTTTCCTGGATTCTCTCCAGACATAAAATTTGTACTTTGCATAAAACTTAAATTAATTAGTTAATAATGGTTAGTTAGTTAATTATACGAAGTCATAAACTCCGATTTTCGTTATGCAAAGTTAACAAAAAGGGCTGGTTTATGCAAATAAATCGTAGTTTTTAACACACCAATTTTTCGTGCAAATCTCTCGCTTTTCGCACCATCTCTATGATGAAGGATGAAAAAAAACTTTCAAAAAAGTGCATTTTTGCTCAAAACAGCCAAAATGTGCAGGGTAGTTTTTAACATTTATAATTAAAGACAACCAAAACAACTTATAACAACTTTATAGTGGTCAGTTTAGCAAACCAGCTAAACTGGAGTTTAATATCATTTTGACAGGTTTGCCAAAATACAAAAACTTAATTGTCTCTTTTTTGTCCTTGTTGTTTTTATCAAAATTAGGGAGGTCTAAGGGAGGTGTAAGGGAGGTGTAAGGGAGGTCTCAGCATCCTACCTCCCTATGCCCAGCCCAGTATTCATGCGGGATGAGAGCAATTTAGGGAGGTTGACCACGAAAAACTTATAGTATTTCGTGAAAGTAAAAATTAAGAAGTAAAAAGTACCAATTTTATCACGAAAAGGAAAAAGCAATGCTTTTAGCTGCAGAAGTAATGCCTCTGCATGCAGAGGTAATGCTTCTACATACAGAAGCTATGCTTTGAAATGCCAAATACTATTCGCAATTTTCTTCTTCGCTATCTCTATCATCTCTATCACTTTTAACATCAGTTTCTCCTACATTTCTACGCTCAACCTTTACCACGAACTCATTAAGTGTCTAGTCATTTACGAACTTGATGTCAGGTGTAAATTTCAAGGCTCAGGTGATGCCACTTCCTGCACCTGTGTAGGGTAGCAAGTTGATACCATGATTGAACAGCAACTTGTTCCTTGGAACCGATGCACCATGCTGGCTGCCTTTCGCTGCCTTTGCGTTGTGATTTGCTAAAAAATAGTACCTTTGCAATATCAAAGACAACGTCCGATGGAGTAATATGAAAAGGCAAATCACAATAAGGATTATTCCGTTGTGAAAACATCCAAGGTGGGGCAACTCGCCTTTTTTCTTTGTATATCATTTTGAGACTTATCAACAAGTTTGAGGCAATCTTGCAATCATAATCCCCCCCCTCAAATAGAAACAGACCCCCCGCCCTGAAAGACTTGCTTGCCAAACCAATCGGGGCTATCCTTCTAAGGCGGAGTGAGGTAGTGTCTCTGGATTTTTTGCTTTCTCTTTCTAATACAAGAATCCCAACATCCAGAGGGGGAGCTTGGCACCTGCATCGGTACCATCTCTCCATTCTTGTCGCATAAAAAAGCACCGCAAGCCCCAACCTGCGATGCACTACGCTTTATTTTTATACTTTACTTACGCAACCTTCATGAGATCGAGTATAGAATACACCCTCGTCATGTTTTCAAATGTGAAGTACTGGTCATCAAGCACCATCCACTTCTCACGCTCTTTAACTGACATCTGCTTTATGTCAGGAAAGAAACTAACAGGTATCAGCACCTCACGCCCATCTGTCAGGCGTACGAGCATCTTGCCACGATGAGCCTTGAAATTCAAGTCTCTTATACCTACTGTAACGTCTTTCATCTTACACATATCGTTGTCCTCCCTTTATTTACTTCTCTATATCTATTGCTATAGTCTTCTCGCCATTAAAGGTCTTTGTGACCTGCTCGTTGATAAAATCCCAATGACGATTGATGGCAGCTACAAGCATTTCATTATCCTTAGCCGAAAGACTCGACTCTGCTATTTCTACACACTGCTTACCATTAGATTCTATCCATATCTTAGCCAAAGAATGCTGGTGTCTCATACCCTTTCTAAACACATGAATATGTCGTCGGTTATCATTCGCATCAAGCGAAATAGCAACAAGTATGAACATTCGCAGAAAAGCCAACTGCCCCATATATCGTTTCTTTCTTATTGTATTCTGTTGCAAAATTATGAATAAAATACTAATCCTCCAAATTTTTCTTTATTTTTTTGTCCCATTGCTCTTGAGCTCCATAGGTGTTCTAGTTTTCTAACATAGCTAGTTCCAAATTCCCTGTATGACTGATAAATGTTAAAATTGCACTGCGATAGTGCATTTTTCTTGCTTTTTGTGCACTACTTTAGTGCAAAAGTTGTTCTGAACACATTTTTAACATCGTGTATTTCGTCCTCTTTTTGTCAGTTTGGCATAATTTTTGTATATTGGTCTCTTGTGAGACAAGGTGTCAGCACTCGGCAAAGCAAAAATAAACGAGTTTGTTTTGTGCTTTGCACTCGTTTTTGTACCTTTGCAGACGAAACGCTACGAAAACAAAACATAATATACATATATAGATAAATAATGAATACGCAAGAAATTCCCGTCCTGCTGCTTACGGGTTACTTAGGCAGCGGAAAGACAACACTGCTGAACCGAATACTGAAGAATGAGAAGGGTATAAGGTTTGCAGTGATAGTGAACGACATTGGCGAGGTGAACATCGATGCCGACCTGATACAGAAGGGGGGCATAGTGGACCAGAAGGATGATTCGCTCGTTGCCCTGCAGAACGGATGCATATGCTGCTCGCTGAAGATGGACCTGGTGCAGCAGATTAACGACATCACAAAGATGCAGAAGTTTGACTATATAGTGATAGAGGCAAGCGGCATCTGCGAGCCTGCGCCGATAGCTCAGACGATATGCTCGATACCTTCATTAACGGGAACGGGAACGGGAACGTTAACGGTTATTCCGAAGCTGGACTGCATCTGCACGGTGGTGGATGCGCTGAGAATGAAGGATGAGTTTGGTTGCGGCAAGACCCTGCTGGGTGCTAAGCGCGACGAGGAGGACATAGAGAACCTGGTGATTCAGCAGATAGAGTTCTGTAACATAGTGTTGCTGAACAAGGCTGCGGAGGTGGAGCCTAAGGAGCTGGAGAGGGTGAAGCAGATAGTGCGCGCCCTGCAGCCTAAGGCGAAGATTATAGAGTGTAACTACGGCGATGTGGACTTCGACGAGATACTGGGCACTGGCATGTTCGACTTCGATGATGTGGCGACCTCGGCTGCATGGATAAAGGAGATTGAGAATGCGAGCAACGGGAACGGGAACGATAACGATAACGGGAACGTTAACGGGAACCACCATGCGGATGACGATGATGAGGATGATGACGAGCACCATCATCACCACCACCATCATCACCACCACGATCATGATGATGACGACCACGATGAGGACTGTGAGTCTCGCCACGGGGGCGAGTGCACATGCGGACATCATCACCATCACGGACACAGCCACACGGAGGAGTATGGCATAGGCACTTTTGTGTATTACGCAAGGAAACCGTTTGACATCACCCTGTTTGACGACTTCGTGGCTCGCCGCTGGCCTAAGAGTGTGATAAGGGCTAAGGGACTGTGCTGGTTTGAGGACCAGCCTACGCTCTGCTACATATTCGAGCAGGCTGGCAGACAGGTGCAGCTGCAGAATGCAGGACAGTGGTATGCCACCATGCCTGAGGAGGAGCTGAAGCAGTTCCGCATAGACAACCCAGGGGTGAACCGCGACTGGGACGACAAGTATGGCGACCGTCAGCAGAAGATAGTCTTCATAGGACAGAAAATGGATGAGGAGGCTATTAAGGCTGAGTTGGATAAGTGCCTGACGGAAATTCAATTTTAGAGGAGTTAGAAGGAGTCAGAAGGAGTTAGAAGGAGGACTCCGAGCTCTGCTCGCCTGAGAGCATCGCTCGAAGAAGAAGACAATAGTTGAGACCTCAACTGATTTGTCCTTTGTCACTTAGTACCTGTAATGTCCTCTATCTCCCTCTAACTTCTAATAACTCTATTTCTCACAACGGATAAGGACGTGAGAACCGTCAGAGAGGGTGGTAGCGAAAAGATAGTCGCTGCCACCTTCTTTTAGTTTTAGCCGTTTGCGCAGTTCCTGCACGGTGGCAGGGAAATTGCGGATGGTGAGGTTAGCATGGCTGATGCCCTTGAGAAAGCGCTTGAGGTTAGCCTTGCTGAAGTCAGTAACATCCACAATGCGGAACTGACGGGCTGGCACTCGGGGAATGGGCTCTTTGCCCACAAAGAGGTTGCTGTTAGGATGCAGTTTGCTGAGACCATAGCGCTCGCCAAAGACATCTTGCAGACCAGCCTTGAGGATGGAGGCGTTGGGTTCGAAAAGAAAAGACTCACCCCCAGCCCCTCTCTTGGAGAGAGGGGAGGAGTATGCATTATCTGTCAGCGAAAAAGCAGATAAAACATTTTGTAATTGTTCCCCTCTCTTCAAGAGAGGGGTTAGGGGTGAGTCTGTTGGAGTGTCTTCTAACTCTTCCTCCTCCGTCTCGAGGTTGACGCAATGGAAGGTGATGGGGTGGTCTGGCGCCTTGTCTTTGCGCATGATGATGAGGAGCTCCTTGCATTCGCCCTTGACGCTGATGACGTGGACATCGGTGACACAGCGCAACTGGCGCAGTGCCTGGGTGATGTCGAGCATGGGCGAGAGCTTGACCATGATGGCAACGCCTATATTTAATAAGGTGTCCTGGAGCTGGGTGATGTCTGGCGAACAGTCTTCCAAGCAGAAGACTTTGTTGCCTGCGGAGTCACGACGGGCAGGGTCGAGGAAGAAGACGATTGATAATTGACAATTGACAATTGACAGTTGATAGTTTAGAGTTGAGAGTTGTTCTTCGCAGGTGGCATTGATGACCTCTGCATTGCTGATGCCGAGCAGGGGGAGGTTATGGCGTGCCACATCGCAGAGCGCTGCCTGCTGTTCCACATACACGGCACGGGAGAAATGGGGGGCGAGGTAGGAAAAGTCAACGCCGAAGCCACCTGTGAGGTCGATTAAAATTGAAAATTCTTGCGCTCCATAGGTGCTCAGACGAGCAGAGCTCGGAGGACAATTGAAAAATGACAATTCTTGTGCTTTATATCGTGCTGTTGCCTCGCTGGAGCACTGTTCGAGGGAGAGGCGAGGGGGGAAGTGGAGGTCTTTGCCTTCGTCGTAGATAGCAGCCCAATGGGGGAGTTTCTTTTTTGCCAGCTGGTAGCCCTCTATCTGCTGGAGCACCCAGGTACGATTAACGCCCTCAGGCATGGGTCGTAATGCCAAAGGGCGCACAGGGTCGTCTTTATGATGGCGTATGTATTCCTGGTCAGTCATCAGTACCACTTCACGTTATTGCTGTAGCTGGAACGCTTGTCGTATTTCAGGGCATCGGTAAGCGTTGAGGCATTACACTTGAAAGAGAAGTTGTATGAGGTGTAGGGGGCGAGCACCACGGAGCATGCCATAGAGAAGCAGTGGAGGTCGCGAGCCAGTGAAGCGGTGGTGAGACTGAGCTTACGGTATTCGAAGTCGTAGCCGCTGTTTACGGTTATGTTCCATCCGCTTGACAGACTGATGTAGCCATAGAAGTTGAGGTTGTGGGTGAACTTATACGGATAGCGCATGGTCTCCTTATTGAAGGTGCCTGAGGTGTTTTCGCGCATGTTGATGCCATAGCTGATGGTGAGGCTCCACGGCATGGAGAACTTGAGGTAGCCGTCGTCATCGGTCTCAGCCATCTTGCCGCCGCTTTCCTCAGCCTTCTTCTGTGCTGCCATCATGTTGGGGTCAACATTGCTCTCTACGCCAGTGTCTGTGCTCTTGCTGTCGTCGCTGTCTCTTCCACCATCCTTGCGCTTATTCTTGCCACCAAAGAGTTTGCGAAGTTTCTCAGGGTTGATGGTATAGCTGAATGTTTGTGAGAGGCCTTGGAAACGGCCGAAGCGTCCGCGACTCCACTCGGTGTGGGTTCCTACGTAAGGTTTGCCATTATTGTCGAGTTCGTAGGCATAGGTGGCGAAGACGGCATTCATGGAGAAGGTGTAGTTCTTCCACCACTTGAGGCGAAGGTCGACGACAAGGTCGCTCCAAGGACGCTCCTTGGCTGCCATGTTATATGACATGGTGGCAGCAAGGCGGTCGATGACGCTAATCTTGCGTATGCCTGTGGAATCCTTGTCGGAACGTATCTTCATCTCGATGTTATTGTCGAGGGTGAGGCTAACCCTGCCCGTCTTGCCTGAGCCTGGACCGCTAAACAGATTATTGGCATAGTAAGAATACTGAACGGGTGTCTCTACACCTTTGGAATCGGTCTTGATATAGGTGTCGTAATAGCCATAGCGTGAGGCACTGAAGTCTGGCGCGTAGCTGAATGAAACCTGTGGCGTGAACACATGTCGTATTGCCATAATCTTGTCGCCGAAGATTTTGCGGTTAGGAATAAAGAAACCATAAATCTTGGTGTTAAGGTTGACTGAGGCATTCCAGTTATACACGTTGTAGAAGCCCTGAATGGTGTCGAGCACCTCTCTCTGGTTGTCCACATCCCACGAACGAGCTATCTTCTGGGTGTACATGCGGTCAACGAAGGTAAAGCTTGGAGTGACGGAGAGATATTTAGCCACGGTAAACGATGCCTTGACGGGGATGGTGTGCATCCATCCGTTGCGCCAGTCGCGGGTGAAGCTGGAGTGAAACAGCTGGCTCTCCTTGGTGTGGATGGTGTTGGATATCTGTCCTGTATATGCTACGTTGATTTTCTCATACCAACGCTGTTTGCCTACAGCATGTTTGCGCTTGAAGGGGTAGAACTGCGTGAGGTAGATATTGAGGTCGGGCAGGGTCATGTCTAACGTTGAGTCGCGCATGTTCTGCGCCAGGCTTGCCTGAGAAGAGAGGGAGAGTCCGATGCTGCTCATGGTGGTGCTCCATGACACTGATGACGTACGAGTGGACTGGGTACGAAGGGTAGGGTTGTACATGGAGGTGAGGTTGTTAGTCTCATAACTTGTAGATGAGAAGTTGACGCTTGCCGTGAGTGATGTGTAGGGGTTAGCCTTGGCATCCTGACGGTGTGTCCACTGAATCTTGAAACTGGTCTCCTTCCTCTGGTCTATGCCCTCATCGCCATAGCGTGAATCCTGATAGGAAGCGAAGAACTGTCCGTTGTATTTGTATCTCACGTTGTAGTTGGATGCTGCACTCACACCCCACGAACCCTTGGTGAACACCTCGCCAAGGAGTTTGAGGTCCATCTTGTCGCTTATGGCAAAGTAATAGCCTCCGTCACGCAGGTAGAAGCCACGATCCATCTCGTCGCCGTAGGTAGGCATTATCACGCCGCTGGAGTAGCTCTTGGTGAAGGGGAAGAAACCGTAAGGTATGGCGAGAGGCAGGGGCACATCCTGCACCACGAGGTAAGCAGGACCAAACACCACATCCTTGCCAGGGCGCACCTTGGCACGCGTGAGGGCGATGTAGAAATCGGGATCTGGGTCGTCACAGGTGGTATAGCGTCCGCGCTTGAGGTAGAAGTTGCCCTCGCTGTCGCGCTTAGAACGCTCGGAGAGCAGGAAACCGTCATCCTGATGGGTGTAGGCATTCTTTATAAGACCACGCTTAGTCTTGAAGTTGAAAGCCATAGTGTCAGTCTCGTATTTGTCTTCGCCCATGAGGAATACAGGTAGTCCGTAACGCTGCTTCTTCACTGTGTCCATAGCACCAGTGGCATGCACCACGCTGCTGTCAAGCGACATGTCGATGTTGGCAGCCGAGAGGTCCATGTTCTCATATTTCACGTTAGACTTGCCATAGAGGAAAGCCCTCTTAGTGTTGGCGTAATAGACCATAGAATCCTTGGCAACATAGTTGACAGGAGCATCAAGACCGTTGCTCTTGGCACGGTTGATGGAGTCAGCGGCAATGGAATCATCTACAGCCTTATTGTATGCCTGAATAGCCAATTGCAGGGAATCGAGCTTTGTGGTGTCGAGCTTGAGGGAGTCCACTTTCAGCGTGTCAGCCACAGCGAGGGTAGGGGCATTATCTCCCCTCGCCATAACAAATGTCATGACTATCAGAAAGAACGCTATGGACAGAAGCTGTTTGATAACCTTTAACCTTTAACCATTAGCCATTAACCTTTAACCATTAACCGTTAACCTACTTAAACCTATCTCCCCACGTCTTTATCATTTGCTGATACTGACGTTCCTCGATGGGCTGATGCTGGGCATGCCATATACGATGGTCCTTCAGCTGGTCAGGCATGTATTGCTGAGGAGTGAAGTGATCGGGGTAGTCGTGGGGATACTTATATCCGTCGCTATATCCTAATTCCTCCATCAGTTGGGTGGGGGCATTGCGCAGATGCAGCGGTACGGGCAGATTGCCTGTCTCCTTCACCAGTTGCAGGGCATCGTTGATGCCACAGTAAGCGGAGTTGGACTTAGGCGAGGTGGCGAGATAGACGCATGCCTCGGCGAGGGCTATCCTTGCCTCAGGCCATCCTATCTTCATCACGGTGTCGAAGGCGGCATTGGCAAGCAACAGGGCGTTGGGATTAGCAAGACCGATATCCTCTGAGGCACTGATAACCAGACGTCGGGCTATGAACTCGGGGTCTTCGCCTCCCTCTATCATGCGTGCCATCCAGTAGAGTGCCGCGTCGGGGTCGCTACCTCGTATAGACTTAATAAAGGCTGAGATGATGTCATAGTGCATTTCGCCCTGTTTGTCGTATGCCATAGGGTTCTGCTGCAAACGGCTCACCACCAGGTCGTCAGTTATCTCGATGCTTTGGCTGGACTCAGACTCCACCACTATCTGCAGTATGTTGAGCAACTTGCGTGCATCGCCTCCGCTATAGCGCATTATGGCGCCAGTCTCCTTCAACTTGATGTCGAGTTTCTTCAACTCGGAGTCAGTGGTTATGGCACGCTGCAGGAGTTCCATCAGGTCGTTTTTCTCCAATGGTTTCAGCACATAGAGCTGACAACGGGACAGGAGCGGACGGATAACCTCAAACGAGGGATTCTCGGTGGTAGCACCAATGAGGGTGACGATGCCTCGCTCCACAGCCCCCAGCAGAGAATCCTGCTGCGACTTGGAGAAACGGTGTATCTCGTCAATAAAGAGGATTGGGGAAGCGGTAGAGAAGAAACGATTGTTCTTGGCTCGCTCTATGACATCGCGAACGTCCTTTACGCCACTGGTAACGGCAGAGAGGGTGTAGAACGGAGTGTCGAGCTTGTTGGCTATAATCTGTGCCAGCGTAGTCTTGCCCACTCCTGGAGGTCCCCACAGAATGAAAGAGTTTATATGCCCCGAATCAATCATTCGGCGCAATACGGCTCCTTCGCCCACCAGGTGTTTCTGTCCTATGTACTCATCGAGCGTCTTAGGCCTCAGGCGCTCTGCTAATGGTTCCATTGGCTTTCTGCAGTTCTTATGCGCAGGTGTGCGCAAAATTTGGGTGCAAAGGTACTAAAAAAGTTCAATAGTTCAAAAGGTTCAAAGTTAGAAAGTCAAAAGATATAGTTAAAAGTCTTTAATGGCAGAAATTGAAGAATGCGCAGTCCTTACACTGCTCAGTCCTCAGGGTTTGCCTGAATGGTATGTCGGTATTGAGTATCTCGGCCAGCAGTTCTGCCAACCCCTTTCTGAAGTCAGACAGATAAACGGCAGCATCTTTTATGGGCTTGTTGTCTATGCACAACAGAGGGTCATAATCATCGTTGTTGGCACTCTGCACATACAGCAGTCCCACGCTCTTCTCCCTCTCGTCCTCGAGTATTGAGGCATAGAGCAGGGCTTGCAGAAAGTAGTCGGTGTGCAACCCCATCTTCTCAGGCATGAATATCTCGTCGATGCTGCTGATGTTCAGTTTTCTGCTCAGTCTGCCCGTCTTGTAGTCTATCACCCTGATGCGTCGCACTCCGTCCTGGTCGGTCACCACGTCAAGACGGTCTATGTTTCCACCAATCCTAACGTCGATGGTGCCCTTACTGGTCTTTACAGGTATAGAGCCCTGCACCTCCTTCTCCAGTCCTGCTATCTCCAGTTGTGTCAACCGACTGTCGTAATTCAGCAGATGCCTGAGGAATGTTACCACCATTTCGAAGTTTATCACTTGCAGTCCGCCGAGCTTCGGAGTGTCACGTTTTTCGTCCTTTATGTTGAACAGTTCTCTGCGAAAAGCCAGCTTGGCTATCCTACGAAGCGTTGTATTACCTTTTTCGTTGACAAGTCGCTGTATATAGCTTGGTGACACTATTTTACCATTGAAGTCTCTATACATCATTTCGGCGGCTGCATGGAAGATTGTGCCGAATGTCATGTTGTCCATTGACTCCTCGTCGCCCTCCTCGTTGTCTCTTATTTCTTCGATGTAGGTATAGTAGAAACTGCGTGGACAACGCAGGTATCTTCCCAATGACGATGGCGAGATAAATTTCTTCTTCAGCAATTTGTCCACCATCTCCTGTGTCTTCTCTATATCGCCATTCAGGTTGGCATGTGTGCTCACGCTGGCTTCCAACGACTTGCGTTTGATAGTTATCTCGTTCTTGGCTATCATCTGCAACATAAAGCGAGACATCTCACCCGTCTTACCCTCGTTTGTTGAGTTGTTGTAGATGATGGTCACATCGTTGGTTCTCTGCATCAGACGGTCAAAATAATACTGGTATATCGCCACCTTATTCTCTACCGTTGTCAGGTTATATGCCATGCGGATGGAGTGGGGCAGGAATGATGTGTCGTTCACCTTGGCTGGCAAGGTGCCCTCGTTGCATGACAGCAGCAAAACATGGTCGAAGTCCAGGTTACGCGTTTCCAACACACCCATTATCTGTATGCCCTCTATCGGTTCGCCGTGGAACGGTATCGTGGTGCCTTGTATTATCTGGTTCAGCAGCATGGTGTAGAGTGGAAGGTCGAGTTTTATCTCTTCCTCGCTTATCAGTGTGTCCAGTCTGTTGAGCAGGGTGTACATGCGGTAGAGTGCTTCGGTCTCTAATTGATAATTGATAATTGATAATTGATAATTGGTAATACTATTTATCTCTTGAACTCTCTTGGCAATGGTTTTTGTCACCCATATCAGCCTTTTTGTCAGTTCTCCCATGTCGCTTTTGTTCTTCAGCGGCATGAAGAGCTGGCTCAGGTTCTCGTCTATTGATATCTCCTCTGGTGTAAGGTAGTATATCAGGTCATTGTTGAGTTTCTCGTGTAGCTCAGTGGCTCTGTCTGAGATATACTTCACCAGTGGGTGACGCAATATTCCGTTGATGTTGTGCAGGGTGTAGCTATTTCTTTGCAACAGGTTGCTCACGCCCTTTATCAGCGATGTTATGGAGGTTTGTGACAGGGGGTAGCCAGTGGTTATGTTGAGGCTCATCTCTGTAGGCAGACAGTGCAGCACCGTCTCAAGCAGTCCCTCGTCGGCAAGCACTATGGCAGTCCGTCTGCCAGCCTTTATGCGTTCAGGTGTCAGCCATTGGCTCACGTATCTTGCCTGCAGGTCGTCGGTGGGTGATGATATGAAGGTCATCTCCTTAGGTGGATTACTTCTGTCGTCATCGTTATATATCCTTCCCTCCACCTTCGCTATCAGCAGTTGCTCCACAGGGGTCAGCAGGTTAAATCCTACAAAGACATATTCAGAACTATTGCACTGTGCGCTGCACTCTATCACCTCTCTATACATCATTCCTTCGTAAGCAATGCCTTGAGCCAGTAGTCTCTGTCGGTAGTTGGTGTAGATGTCATAAAACTTATTCCACAGCTCCATGAAGTTTCTTTTCAACTGCGTGGTGTGGTCGGGCGTGAAGTTGCTGAAGAATCTCTGCAACACCCTTTTCTGTTCCTCTGTCAGGTAATCCACGGCATCCATCTCGTGAATGTCGCCCAGCAGGGTGAATATCTTCTTTGCGTCGCCGTTGTGCTTGTCGATGTCGTCAAAATCGGCAAGCATTATCTCTCCCCAACCATAAAACTGCTCCAGCGTTTCAGCTCTGCCTGTCACTTCGCAGTATGTCTTGTGCAATTCGCATATCAGTTTTATTCTGTCAGCTACCTGCAGCGTTGACATCTGCTGAAACAGTTCGCTGATGGTGGTGTATTGCGGACTCCATATAGGCTTTTCGCTTATCTCTGCTAGTGCCCTGTTCAGGAATAGCGATGCTCTCTTGTTAGGGAATACCACCGTCACATTGTGCAGATCCTCGCCATACTTATTCAGCAGGTCTTGTGCTACATTATATAGAAAACTCTTCATCATACCTCTTCAATCTTGTTTAGTGTAACATACCACAGATAACCCTTCACTCCTGGCATACCCATATCCTCCAGCAGTTTCTTGTATCTCTCCACCTGAGCATGGTAGTCATAATGTGGTTTGCCGAATTTGAAGTCCACCACGATGGTTTCTTTGCCGTCAGTCATCACGCGGTCTGGTCTCTGCTCTCCCTCTTTGTCTATTATGGCACACTCGTTATATAGTGTCCATCCTCCTGAGAACCAATTCTTCACCTGTGGGTTTTGGAATTTTTTTTGCAGTTCACTCACCAGTCCCTCACGTGTCATGCCGTCATCATACAGCGTACCGTCAAACTCCATTCTCGTCAGTACGGGTTCCACGTCGTCAGTGGTCTTTATCTCCGAGAATATCTGGTGCATCACCGTACCCATTCTTATGTATCTCTGCCTGTCGGTCTCGTCTATGGCATCATCGGCAAAGGTAAGACTCTTGTTGCTCTGCCTGAACTCAGCCCTCCTCTCGTATGATGCTATCTTCACCTCCACAGGCTCCACCTCTTTCAGGAAGGCATTCTGGCTTTCCACCGTCTCCTTTTCATCGAATAGCCCGTCCAGTGAACCGTATGTCAGCTCTATCGTTTCGTCTTCAGCATCAGGCAGGGTGTAGTGCAATGGTGTGCCATCTATTTCAGTGGTGTCTTTATGCAGGTCTTTTATTGTTTCCTCTATCATCTGCGAACGCTGGGTGGCTGCAGCCCCTCTTATGCCTATAATGAATAGTGAGTCACATGCTCTGGTCATTGCCACATATACCAGATTAAGGTTGTCCACTATGTTCTGCACATGCTCCTCTGTCACCACCTCTTTGTATATGGTGTTCTCAAAAGCCTTCACAGATGTGTAGTTCAGCGGCACTATGGGCAGTTCGTTGAACGGTGCCTCGTCAGGTTCGCACCACAGTGTTGACCTCAACTCCAGCTTCCAGTTGCAGTAGGGCAGTATCACGTGTTTAAACTCCAGTCCCTTACTCTTGTGTATGGTCAGTATGCGCACACCATCGCAGTCAGGTGTCTCTATCGTCTTTTTATACAATTCGTCGTCCCATGCCTCAAGGAAATCCTCCAGCACGGTTGAAGTGTCGTTGCAGAATGCTCTCAGGTGGTCAAAGAATGTGGTGATGTAAGCCCCTTCTTTCTCGCCCAGACTGAATATGCGTAATATCTCTTCAGCCATATCGTGAAGTGACATGGTGAGCAGCCGTTCCCGTCTCTCTTCCAGCTCCTGTGGCAGTGCCGTCATGCCCGAATCTTTCAGCAGCAGTTTCAGCGTCAGAGTGTCCTTGGGGTGTATAAGGTGCCTCATAGCCCCTATAATGATGCGAACGGCAGCCGATGATTTCAGTTCGAATGCCTCTGCTGATACCACACTGATGCCCTCTCGCTCCAGATATGTTGCCATAGTCATAGCCTCTTTATTGCCTCTCAGCAATATGGCTATATCCTTCATTTTTGCCCCTTTCGATGTTAGCGTGGTTATTATCTCCAGTGTGCGCTCCTCCATGCCGTCCTCCTGCTCTTTAGGTATAAGGTCTATGTGCACCATCCCTCTCTTCTCTTTGTTTTCTGGCGTCAGCTGTTCCACATCGTCGTATGCTTTACGTAGTTCTTCAGCCATCTTATGCCACTCACCGTCCACCTCTTTCACCACCATATCCGACATCCTTTTCATAAAGTGGTTATTAAATAACACCACGTTCTTTGACGAACGGTAGTTGGTCTTTAGAGGTGCGGATTTCAGTGTTCCGGGTTTAAAGGTGTTTTCTATATTGTTAAGCAGTCGCCAATCGCCTGAGCGCCAACGGTATATGCTCTGCTTTACATCGCCCACCAGCAGGTTGCTTTTGCCTTGAGCCATACATTCCTCGAGCAGTTTCCTGAAGTTGTTCCATTGCGTTGTGCTCGTGTCTTGGAATTCGTCTATCATTATGTGTTCCAGATGTGCTCCTATCTTCTCGTATATGAATGGCGAGTCTTCCTCTTTTATCATAGCATTGAGCAGGGTAGGGGTGTCGCTGAGCATAAAGCGCTGTGCAGAGTTGTTCAGTTCTTTTGAGAAATCCTCTATATACCTCAGCAACTGTACGTCGTTAACGTGTTCCAGTGTCTTCTTTATTGAGTTGTATTTTCTTGCATCCAGAGTCCTGTGTCGTTCTGTTGTTGTCATCAGCGGAAGTAGATTGTTCTTTACTACGTCTGCCACTGTGCTGCAATTGACTGATTTCTTGTCTATCCACGAATCCTCGCTGTTCAGCGCATCCTTCATGCGTGGCTTATCCATGTCTATTTCGGCAAACTCTCCCCTGTTTAGTTTGATGAAATAGCCTATCGCACCACCGTTCTTATGTTTGAAGTCAGTGATTGTCAGTCCGTTGTTTTCCAGTGTCAGCATCGCCTCCTCGCCTATAGCTTGGTATTTCTTCTCCAGTTTCCGGCGTTCATCGTTCAGCTTCGTCTTAAAGTTGATAAAGAAGTTCTCGTCGCTCGTCATCTTTATCAGCTGTTCTCTGTGCTCCTTATAGAAATCCCTGAATATGTTGGCGCCAAATTCCTTTATGCTCTTGATGAAATTCCACGACTCGTTGTTGTTTAACCTCTCCTTTACATAGCCCATCACCACGTTTCTCATCATGTTGTCGTCGGCTATTGAGTCTATCAGAGTATCTACAGCCTCGTCAACCACCTGTTCTTGGTTCAGTCCTACCCTCAAGTTGGCGTTAAGCTGCAACTCATGCGCCAAATTTCTCAGTACCGTCTGAAAGAACGCATCTATCGTCTGCACCCTGAAGAAGTGGTAGTTGTCCAACATACTCCGTAATGCCTTCCCTGCCTGTTGCGAGATGAAATCCCTTACGTTTTTCATCTGTGAAAAGTCTTTCTCCAAACTCGCCATGTAGCTCTCGGAGTCAGGCAACTGCTTCCATAGCCCATACAACTGCGACAGTATGCGCATCTTCATCTCCTCCGTAGCCTTATTGGTAAAGGTTACGGCAAGTATATTCCTATAGGCCTCGGGGTTTTCTATCAGCAGTTTTATGTATTCCTTGGCAAGTGTGAATGTTTTTCCGCTTCCAGCACTTGCCTTGTAAACGGTTAGTGTAGGTTCAGTCATAGATTAATAATTGCTAATTATCCTCACAAAGGTACAAAAAAACTTTGTAAGTTCAAATTTTTTTGCTAATTTTGCCCAAAATATTAACCAAAAATGCTGAAATTTCTGTCTTTGGGCAGTGGAAGTAGCGGAAACTGCTACCTGCTTCAGACTGCCAACGACGCCATGCTGATAGACTCAGGAGTGGGCATTCGCTCCATCAAGAAATACCTGCACGATTACGGCATCAGCGTCAATGATATAAAACGCGTACTCATCACTCACGACCATGCTGACCATATCAAGTCGGTGGGAGTGCTTAGTGGCGAATATAACATTCCGGTGTATGCAACCCACGAGGTGCACGGAGGCATAGAACGTAACTACTGCGTACCTAAGAAGGTACCAGCTGATAATCGTCGATACATCGACAAGGATACTCCCGTCAAGTTAGGTGACTTCCTCGTCACGCCTTTCAGCGTTCCTCACGATAGTGCTGGCAATGTGGGCTATCGTGTTGAGGCTGAGGGTGTGGTGTTCTGTCTCATGACAGATGTGGGTCATGTAACAGAAGATATGCAACGTTACATTGGCGAGGCAAACTATTTGGTGCTTGAATCCAACTACGATAAGGAGATGCTGCAAAACGGCACCTACCCACAGCACTTAAAGGTGCGCATTGATGGTCCCATGGGACACCTCTCCAATCATGATTGCGCTGAGGCTATAGCCAATTATGCAACCTCAGCTCTCCGTCACGTATGGCTATGCCATCTCAGCGAAGAGAATAACCATCCAGTTCTCGCCCTCAAAACGGTAGAACAAATCCTTCGTTCCTACGGCATCATCATGGGTAAAGATTTCCAGGTCGAAGACCTCAAACGCAAAACTCCATCCCAACTCTACGAGTTAGTGTAAGGTGCTACCTTTTATCACTCTTGAACTTTTGAACAATATGAAAAAACTCCTTTTTCTTCTGATAATTTTCAATTTTCAATTCTCAATTATCAATCTCGCTTCTGCCGAACCTAAGATAACGTTCGACAAGACTACCCACAATTACGGTACATTCTCAGAGAAGTCGCCTATTCAGAAATGTGTCTTCACATTCACCAACACGGGCGATCAGCCGCTCGTCATCAACTCTGCTGTAGCTTCATGTGGCTGCACAGTACCTAAATACACCAAGTCGCCTATCAAACCAGGCGAAACGGGTACCATCAACGTTACCTACAACGGCAAGGGCAAGTTTCCTGGTCACTTCAAAAAGACCATCACAGTTCGTTCCAATGGCATCCCAGAGATGGTGCGCCTTTATATCGAAGGCGACATGACTGACGAAAGCAAGTAATACAACACACCCCCACCCAAGGCACTATGCTTGCCTTTACTGACATAGAAAAACAGAAGGCGCTTGAGATAATCGAAGACCTCAAGCATCATCCCGTAGCGGCACTACTTCCCAATGACGAAGAGAAGTTGCGCCGTATTCTTTTTGATGCTATAGAGCAAGGCTCCATACAGCGTGACATCTTCGGACTTAATCCAATACTTCGTGCACTTCAGACAGCCTATATCGCAGTTGACGAGATAGGACTGGGGCGCGATGCTATCATCGCCACTCTTCTTTATCCGATAGACTCGTCCGACTTCCTCCCGTGGGAGGATTGGGGTGGAGTTGACTCTATCCTTCACGGACTTCACCGTGTGCAGCAGCTCTATAAAAAGACCCCAGCCATAGAAACTGAGAATTTTCGTTCTCTGCTTCTCTCCTTTGCTGAGGATATGCGCGTGATACTTATTATGATAGCCGATCGCGTCAACCTCATGCGTCAGATACGCGACACTGCCAATATCGCAGCACGTCAGCGCGCAGCCGAAGAGGCGAGCTACCTTTATGCACCCTTAGCACACAAACTCGGACTCTATCAGCTCAAGAGCGAACTCGAAGACCTCTCGCTCAAATATCTTGAGCACGATGCCTACTATCACATCAAGAACAAACTCTCTGCTACCAAGGAGGCTCGCGACAAATACATACAAGACTTCATTACCCCTGTCAAGGAGCACCTTGAGCAGGCAGGACTAAAATTCCATATCAAGGGGCGCACCAAGTCCATACACTCCATCTGGCAGAAGATGAAGAAACAGAAATGCCCCTTCGAAGGTGTATATGACCTCTTTGCCATACGCATTATCCTGGATAGCGCTCCAGAGCGCGAGAAGATGGAGTGCTGGCAGGCATACAGCATTATCACCGATATGTATCAGCCTAACCCAAAGCGCTTGCGTGACTGGCTCAGTGTGCCTAAATCAAACGGCTATGAGTCGCTCCACATCACTGTACTCGGACCAGAGAATAAATGGGTGGAGGTGCAGATACGCACAGAGCGTATGGATGAGATTGCCGAACACGGTCTTGCAGCCCACTGGCGTTACAAGGGCATCAAGAGTGCAGGCGGAGGCATAGACCAGTGGCTCAGTGCCATACGCAACGCACTTGAGGCTGGTGACGATATGCAGGTCATGGATCGGTTTCGTATGAACCTCTACGAAGACGAGGTGTTTGTCTTCACCCCCAAGGGCGAGATAAAGAAATTCGCCGCAGGCGCCACAGTCCTCGACTTCGCATACAACATTCACTCACGCATCGGCAACACTTGCGTAGGCGCCATGGTCAACGGCAAGAATGCCTCTATCCGTCAGGTCCTTCACTCAGGCGATACGGTAGAGATTATGACCAGCAACTCCCAGCATCCACGTCGCGAGTGGCTCAATATTGCTATATCATCACACGCTCGCTCCAAAATCCGCAAAGCTCTTTCCGAACTCCAGCGTAAGGAGGAAGAGGCTAAAGGTGAGCGCCCAGAAGCAGCCACTGCTTCCTCATCGTCAGGCGAGGGAAGTTCGGCTTCTGTTCTTCGCAGAGGCTCAGGCGAGCATAGCTCTGAACCCGTTCCCGTTTCAGCTGCTTCCTTCATCCTTCATCGTCAGGGCACAGCCGATTCCCTTTCTTTAGGTGAGGAAAGGGCAGTTTTTCGTGGAATAGAATACACCCTTGCCAAGTGTTGCCATCCAATCTATGGAGATGACGTCTTTGGCTTCGTCACAGTCAGTGGGGGCATCAAGATACATCGCAAGGACTGTCCCAATGCAGGGGAACTCAGACGTAGGTTTGGTTATCGCATCGTCAAGGCACAGTGGAGCGACAAAGGCTCAGGGCAATATGATATCACCCTCCGTGTGGTGGGCAATGACGACATAGCTGTGGTAAACACTATCACCTCCGTAATAAGCAAAGAGGCACACACCCAGTTACGCGCCATTAACATAGATTCTGACGACGGGCTCTTCCGAGGAGCCATCACCGTCAGTGTCGATGATAATACACACCTTGCCTCCCTTATCAAGAAACTCAAGGGCGTCAAGGGAGTTCGTAGTGTCAGTAGGAGTTGACAATCTTTCAGCACCTGTATCGCAGAAAGAAATCATAAATTCACATAAGGGACAAAAAGCAAGCGCCAGGCTTCACAGCCCAGCGCTCAAAAACCTAATACTATGAAACAATCATACTGCTATGAAACAAGCAGTGTTGAAACTTTCTAAGAATCGAGAAGTATCTCCATCATCTCGATGGCTGATTTTGCCACAGGAGTGCCAGGACCGAAGATCGCAGCTACGCCTGCCTGATAGAGGAAGTCGTAGTCCTGAGCAGGGATTACACCACCAGCGATAACCATTATATCCTCGCGCCCGAGTTTCTTGAGTTCTTCAAATAGCTGTGGGATGAGGGTCTTATGACCTGCTGCGAGTGATGATACTCCGATGATGTTGACATCGTTCTCTACTGCTTCACGTGCTGCCTCGGCTGGGGTTTGGAACAATGGTCCCATATCCACGTCGTAGCCGCAGTCAGCATAGCCTGTTGCCACTACCTTAGCACCGCGGTCGTGACCATCCTGTCCCATCTTGGCGATGAAGATGCGTGGACGACGACCATACTTGTCGGCGAACTGCTGTGTGAGTTCACACGCGCGCTCGAATTCCTTATCGTTGTTTGCTTCTGACTTATACACGCCTGAAATTGTTCTAATTACTGCTTTATAACGTCCTACGACTTTCTCGCAGGCATCACTAATCTCGCCGAGGGTACAACGTACCTTTGCACACTCTACGGCTGCAGCGAGCAGGTTGCCTTCGCCTGTCTCAACCACCTTGGTAAGGGCATCGAGGGTAGCCTTAACCTTTGCCTCGTCACGGTTAGCCTTGAGTTGGCGCAGATTCTCTTCCTGCTGTTTGCGCACTGTAGTGTTATCTACCTCGAGAATATCGATTGGGTCTTCATGATCAAGACGATACTTATTAGTACCCACGATAGTCTGCTGGCCAGAGTCGATACGCGCCTGGGTGCGTGCTGCAGCCTCTTCGATGCGCATCTTAGGCACACCAGTCTCGATTGCCTTAGCCATACCTCCGAGTTCCTCAATCTCCTGAATGAGTGCCCACGCCTTATGTACGAGTTCGTTGGTGAGATACTCCACATAGTAAGAACCTGCCCATGGGTCGATCTCCTTGCACACCTTAGTCTCATTCTGAATATAGATTTGGGTGTTACGTGCGATACGTGCGGAGAAGTCGGTTGGCAGGGCGATAGCCTCGTCGAGTGAGTTTGTGTGGAGCGATTGGGTGTGACCCAATACCGCTGCCATAGCCTCGATAGCGGTACGTCCTACGTTGTTGAACGGATCTTGCTCAGTGAGCGACCATCCAGAGGTTTGCGAGTGGGTACGCAGTGCCATAGACTTAGGATTCTTTGCTCCGAAGCTCTTGACAATCTTAGCCCACAACAGACGGCCGGCACGCATCTTGGCAATCTCCATGAAGTGGTTGGTGCCTATAGCCCAGAAGAAAGACAGACGTGGAGCGAAGGCATCGATGTCGATACCAGCATTAACGCCTGCACGCAGATACTCCAATCCGTCGGCAAGTGTGTAAGCGAGCTCGATGTCAGCCGTAGCACCAGCCTCCTGCATGTGATAACCTGAGATGGAGATGGAGTTGAACTTCGGCATATTCTGTGAGGTGTACTCAAAGATATCAGCGATAATCTTCATAGAGAATGCTGGTGGGTAAATATAGGTGTTACGCACCATAAACTCCTTTAGGATATCATTCTGAATAGTACCAGCCATCTCTTCGAGTTTTGCTCCCTGCTCCAGTCCTGCCACGATGTAGAACGCCATGATAGGCAGTACGGCACCGTTCATGGTCATAGAGACAGACATCTTGTTAAGAGGTATGCCATCGAAGAGCACTTTCATGTTCTCGACCGAACAGATAGATACACCTGCCTTACCCACATCGCCCACCACGCGCAGGTTGTCAGGGTCGTAACCACGGTGGGTGGGGAGGTCGAATGCCACGGAGAGACCTTTCTGACCAGAGGCGAGGTTGCGGCGATAGAAGGCGTTAGACTCCTCAGCCGTAGAGAAGCCTGCATACTGACGGATGGTCCAAGGACGGAAGGGGTACATCATGGAGTAAGGACCACGCAGATAAGGCGGTATGCCTGCCACGAAGTCGAGATGCTCCATACCCTCAAGGTCTTCACGGGTGTAGGCTGACTTAACCTGAATATGCTCAGGAGTCTTCCACACATATTGTATGTCGTTGTCACGCTGCCATGCGGCACCGTCTTTCTTCTCCATGCCAGAGAAGATGTTTACGTTTTTGAAATCTTTTCTTGCCATAGAGCTCTTTACTTGATACCTAATTTTTCGTTAAACAATCGGAGAGTTTCGAGCTGGTTCACCTTTACGTGGATGAAGTGCTCTATGCCTGCCTGCCTGAGGTCGTCGGCACAGGCTGGGGCGCCAGCCACCACGAACATAGCCCTGCCGTTAAGATACTTAAAGGCAGCTGGAGCATACTCAGCATACTCATCGTCTGAAGAACAGATGACCACGATGTCGGCACCAGCCTTGAGTGCTGCGTCAACACCTTCCTCAACGGTCTGGAAACCGAGGTTGTCTATGACCTTATAGCCTGCGCAGGCAAGGAAGTTGGTAGAGAACTGTGCACGAGCCTGACGCCACACGAGGTTGCCGATGGTGAGCATAAATGCCACTGGCTGCTTAGGAGCCTTCTCGGTGGTGAGGCGCAGAGCCTCGAAGTCGGCGGCAAGACGGGTGGCGTTGATGGTCTTATAAGCCGTAGCCTCCTGATGACCGCATCCGCAGCAATGCTGCTTAGGCTGTTTGCCGTCAGAGGTCTCCGTGAAGTTAGGGAATTGGTTGGTGCCAAGGATGAACTCACGACGCTGAGCAGCGAGAGTATGACGCTTCTCGTTGGTAGCGTTGATGTCATCCTGCACGGTGCCAGCCTTAACGGCAGCAAGGAATCCGCCCTCGTCCTCAACGCGCAGGAATATCTTCCATGCCTCCTGAGCAAGAGAGGTGGTGAGCTGCTCGATGTAATAAGAGCCTGCACCTGGGTCAACAACTGTGTTGAAGTGACACTCCTCCTTGAGCAAGAGCTGCTGGTTGCGTGCTATGCGCTCAGAGAAGTCGTTAGGTGTCTCGTAAGCCTCGTCGAATGGTGTTACCACGATAGAGTGCACACCACCCAGGGCGGCAGACATGGTCTCAGTCTGAGAGCGCAACAGGTTGACATGAGCATCAAAGATGGTCATGTTGTACTCAGAGGTAACGGCATTGACACACATCTGACAGGCGCAGTCACACTTAGGCTCGTACTGCTTCACTATCTGTGCCCACAACAGACGTGCAGCACGGAACTTGGCTATCTCCATGAAGTAGTTCTCAGAGATGCCCATATTAAATTTAATCTTTTTGGCCGCGAGGGTAGGGTCAATGCCAGCATTAACAAGCTGCTGCATGTATTCGTTACCCCAAGCGAGGGCATAACCCAGTTCCTGCACGATGTAAGCGCCTGAATTGTTGAGCGAAACAGCATTGACTGCTATGCAGCGGAAGTGAGGGTAGTCCTTGAGAGTCGCAACCAACTGAGGACCAAACTGGAGCAGAGCTTCCACATCCTTGCCCTTGATGACCATCTTCTCCATTGGATCCCAGTCGATAGAACCTACAATCTTCTCAGGGGCGTAGCCCTTCTCCTTGAAATAGTCAACGAGAATCTGTGCCAGTTCCACGCTGTGACGCTTGCAGGTAGAGAAATTGACCTCGACGATGTCGCAATAGATGCCGTTGAGCAACTGCTCAACAAACTGCTTGCTGACATTCTTTCCTGCGATGCGGAACGAGAGGGAGTCGATGCCCTTGTTGAGAATGTCGAGTGCCTTAGCGTTGGCTGCCTTGGCATCGTCGGCAGTGATTTCCTGACGGATGTACCATGTGTTGTCGTCCTTCTTGTTGCCGCGAACAAAAGGGAACTCGCCTGGCAGAGCGTTAGGAGTGTCAAGTTTATCGACATCCTCCTTACGGTAGAAAGGCTGCACGTTGAAGCCCTCTGGCGTACGCCATACCAAGCGTTTCTGAAAATCAGCACCCTTCAGGTCAACCTCGATCTTGTCAAGCCATTCCTGAGTGGTGGGCGCCTGAAACTCGGTGAAGAGTTTCTCCTTGGTGTTACTCATAATTTTTTGTATTTTCCTTTGATAAAATAATTAGTCCTAATTTTTACAACGCACAAAGTTAATAAAAAAGGGGGAGACAGCAAACGAATTTAAGATATTTTCATATACCTTATTAAAATAAAAAGAAGAAAGGGTTGGTGAATGAAAAATTTTTTGTAACTTTGCGCTTCGAAATAAAAATGCTCACTCAAAAAATGGATTGGCTTATTAACCTTTTTGTGGATAACGAGAGTATGGCTCACATTGCCATGCTGTATGCTGTAGTGATAGCCACAGGCGTGTATCTGGGCAAGTTGAAGGTGGGTGGAATATCGCTTGGAGTGACCTTCGTGTTGTTTGCAGGCATTCTGGCTGGACACCTTGGATTTACCGCACCTCTGTCAACGCTGTCATTCGTGCAGGATTTCGGACTGATACTATTTGTCTTTATGATAGGCTTACAGGTGGGACCAGGCTTCTTCTCGTCGTTTAAGGAGGGTGGACTGAAGCTGAATATGCTTGCCGTGTCGCTGATACTGCTTAACATCTTGGTGATGTTTGGATGTTACTATGCCTTCTTTGATACCACTAATCCAGAGAACCTGCCTATGATGATAGGTACCCTGTATGGTGCAGTTACCAACACCCCCGGACTGGGTGCAGCACAAGAGGCTCTGATGTCAATCATGGGCAGTAGTACTCCAGCCATAGCCAACGGTTATGCCTGTGCCTATCCACTCGGCGTGGTGGGTATAATAGTGGCAACGATAGCCGTGAGGTATATTTGTGGAGTGAAGATAAGCGAGGAAGAGAAAGAGCTTGAGAGCCATGACAACGATCTTACACAGGTGCCTTATTTGATGCACCTGATAGTGCAAAACCAGTTTGTTGCAGGACACACCATACTGGAGTTGCACGACTTTATGAGAAGAGACTATGTATGTTCGCGAATATTGCGTAACGGAGAACTGATATTCCCTAAGAGCTCAACCACACTGGAACTGGGCGATAAGGTGTTTATAGTATGTTCAGAAGCAGATAAGGATGCTGTGCAGGCATTCATAGGCAAGGAAACAATCGTGCCTGAGTTTGCTGAGCAAGAGAAACAGAAACAACTTGTGAGCCGCAGAATAGTAATTACCAAACCAGAGATAAACGGCAAGACACCAGCCAAACTGCATTTTGCCAGCGTTTATGGCGTGAACCTCACACGTGTGACCCGTCAGGGAATGGAGATATTTGCCCGTCAGGACCTGCCTCTGCAGGTGGGCGACAGAGTGATGGTGGTAGGCGACCAAGTGTCGGTCAACCGTGTATCGTCTGTGTTGGGCAATGCAGTGAAGCGACTGGATAATCCAAATATAGCCACCATATTCGTGGGCATAATCTTAGGTTTGATACTGGGTAGCATACCATTCACTTTCCCAGAGATACCAGTGCCGCTGAAACTCGGTTTGGCAGGCGGTCCGCTGATAGTGGCAATACTGATAGGCAGATACGGATATAAGATACACCTGGTGACATACACCACCACCTCAGCCAACCTGATGCTGAGAGAGATAGGACTGGTGCTGTTCCTTGCCAGCGTGGGAGTGAAGGCAGGAGCCAACTTCGTGGATACGGTGGTGAACGGCGATGGTCTGCTATATGTGTTGACAGGATTTATGATAACCGTGTTGCCTATACTTATAGTAGGTATAGTGGCAAGAAAAAAATACCACTTCAATTATTTCACCATCATGGGACTGCTGGCAGGTGCTACTACAGATCCCCCAGCACTTGCCTTCGCTAACGCCAGTTGCTCGAAGGATGCTCCGTCGATAGGCTATTCTACGGTATATCCGCTGAGCATGTTCCTGAGAATCTTTACGGCACAGCTGGTAGTGTTGCTGTTCTGTTCATAAAAAATACGACGATATAGACAAAACCAAAATAAATGAAAACAAAGAGAATCATATTACTAATGACAACCCTGATGACAGTGGCTACCATAGCCATAGCACAGGAGGAGACAGCAGCCTCAGAGCGACTGAAAGAGGTGGACCCTCACGGTTTCGGACTGACGGCGCTGTGCATGGGTATCGTGTTTCTGTGTCTGGCACTACTGTATGTGTTCTTCCTCGTCTTCGGATGGGTGGCTGACCGCAGAAGTCGCATAGTCACAACAACACCAGTGAAACCAGTGGTTAAGACAGCCAAGAAGCTGAACAAGGTGCGCCACATGACATCAAACATCTTGCAGGAGGGCGTAGAGCTCAAGGGTATAGACAAAGAGGTGTATGTAGCAGTGATAGCAATGGCGCTGAAGCAGTATATGGAGGATGTGCACGATGTGGAGAGCGGAGTGCTGACTATCAAGCCGCGAACCTCAGCGTGGGGAGCGCATAACACCTTCAATAATGACATGAACGCAAGATTTTCACATAAATAATTAACAAAACAAGAGAAATGGAAAAGTTCCAATATACAATACAGGGTGTGGACTACGACGTAGAGATAGAAGAGGTAGAAGGCACCCAGGCAAAAGTGACAGTTAACGGAATAAAGTTTGACGTAGAACTGAAGACCCCTATATCAATGGGTAAGCAGGTGGTCAAACCAGTAGTTAAGAAACCAGTAGCAGTGCCAGTGACAGGCGAAGCACCAGCTAAGCAGCCTGCACCAGCAGCCGTGAAGGCAGGCGATGGCACTAAGGTGCTCGCACCACTGCCAGGTAGCATAACAGCCATACCAGTGAAGGTGGGCGACGCCGTAGCAGCAGGCGACACCGTAGTGGTGCTCGAGGCTATGAAGATGCAGAACAACATCGAGGCTGAAAACTCAGGCACCGTTACCAGTGTGATGGTTAATGTGGGCGACACCGTGATGGAAGGCAGTGTGCTCGTTACCATAGCATAACACGAGAGAGTAGGGAAGATACAAAAATAGAAAAAGAGAATACTAATGGGAATTGGTGAATTTATAACACACAACTTCAACGAGTTCGTAACATATACGGGCTTTGCCAACACCGAACTGGGCAATATCCTTATGATATGTGTGGGAGCTCTGTTTATATGGCTCGCCATAAAGAAGGATTTTGAACCCCTCTTGCTCGTGCCGATAGGCTTAGGCATCATTGTGGGCAATATACCATTTAAGATGGATGCGGGACTGGAAATAGGACTGTATGAGGAAAACTCCGTGCTCAACATATTCTATCAGGGAGTGAAGCAGGGATGGTATCCACCTTTGGTGTTTCTGGGCATTGGTGCTATGACAGACTTCTCAGCCCTAATAGCTAACCCCAAGCTGATACTCATAGGAGCAGCAGCACAGTTTGGCATCTTCGGAGCCTACATGCTGTCCCTCGCCTTGGGCTTCGTGCCAAGTCAGGCAGCAAGTATCGCCATCATAGGTGGTGCTGACGGTCCGACAGCGATATTCCTGTCAAGCAAACTGGCTCCAAACCTCATGGGTGCGGTGGCTGTGTGTGCTTACTCGTATATGGCATTGGTGCCAGTGATACAGCCATTCATCATGCGACTGCTGACTACCAAGAAGGAGCGTCTTATCAAGATGAAGCCAGGCAGAAAGGTGTCAAAGACTGAGAAGATACTCTTCCCAATCATCGGACTCCTGATGACCACCTTCATCGTGCCTTCTGGTCTTCCACTGCTGGGTATGCTGTTCTTCGGCAACCTGCTCAAGGAGAGTGGTAAGACAGACCGCCTTGCCAAGACAGCCTCTTCATCACTCAACGATATCGTAGTGATGCTGCTGGGTCTGACCGTAGGATGCTCTACTCAGGCAAGCGAGTTCCTCACCATCAACACCATCAAGATATTCGCCATCGGAGCCTTCGCCTTCGTCGTGGCAACTGCGAGTGGCGTGCTCTTCGTAAAGGTGATGAACCTCTTCCTCTCTAAGGATAACAAGATTAATCCGCTCATAGGTAATGCAGGTGTTAGTGCCGTACCTATGGCTGCACGTATATCAAATAATCTGGGTCTGGAATATGACCGTCACAACTTCCTGCTCATGCACGCTATGGGACCAAACGTGGCAGGTGTGATAGGTAGTGCTGTGGCAGCAGGTACGTTGCTCGGATTCCTTGCAAACTAAACGAAACCGAAACGCTTCGCCACGAAATGGTGCAAGTGCCTACGAAAACTATAATTTAAACTAAATAAACGATCATGAAGATTTCACGTATTGACCACCTTGGAATAGGTGTGGAGAGCATCGAGGCAGTGCTCCCTTATTTTGAAAATGTATTAGGACTTAAATGCTATGCTGTAGAAGAGGTTGCCGACCAGAAGGTGAAGACCGCCTTCCTTAAGTGTGGCGAGGTAAAGATAGAACTCCTTGAACCAACATCACCTGAGTCAGCTGTTGCAAAATGGCTTGAGAAGGGTGGCAAGGGTGTTCACCATGTAGCTTTCGCCGTAGAAGACGGTGTGGCTGAGGCACTCGCTGAGTGTGAGGGCAAGGAGATTCGTCTCATCGACAAAGCTCCACGCCTGGGTGCAGAGAACATGATGATAGGTTTCCTTCACCCAAAGTGCACTGCTGGCATCCTCACCGAACTCTGCGAGCCAAAGAAATAAAAAAGTTCGAGCGTAGCTTGATATAATTTTCAATTATCAATTTTCAATTATCAATTAGAAATGTCAATTCAGTCAGAAAAAATCAAGAAACTGATAGAAAAGCGCGAGCAGGCTCGTCTGGGTGGTGGTGAGAAAGCCATCGAGAAGCAGCACGACCGCGGTAAATATACAGCTCGTGAGCGCATCAATATGTTGCTCGACGAAGGCTCTTTCGAGGAGTTTGATATGTTTAAGCTCCACCGTTGCACCAATTTCGGTATGGAGAAGAAACAGTACCTTGGCGATGGTGTGGTAGTAGGTTCTGGTACTATCGACGGTCGTCTGGTATATGTCTTCGCTCAGGACTTCACCGTCAATGGCGGTTCACTCTCTAAGACCATGTCCGAGAAAATCTGTAAGGTGATGGATATGGCTATGCAGATGGGTGCTCCATGTATCGGCATCAACGACTCAGGTGGTGCACGTATTCAGGAGGGCATCGACGCCCTTGCTGGCTATGGTGAGATATTCGAGCGCAACATCCTTGCCTCTGGTGTCATACCACAGATATCTATGATTTACGGTCCTTGTGCTGGTGGTGCGGTATATTCGCCAGCCCTCACCGATTTCACCCTTATGATGGAAGGCACATCATATATGTTCCTCACTGGTCCTGCTGTGGTAAAGACCGTGACAGGCGAGGATGTTGATGCAGAACATCTGGGCGGAGCCAGCGTTCATGGCTCTAAGTCGGGTGTTACCCACTTCACTGCTAAGACTGAGGAGGAGGGTATCCAGATGATTAAGACCCTTATCTCCTACATCCCTTCCAATAATATGGAGGAGGCTCCACGCAAGGAGTGTACTGACCCTATTGACCGTCTTGACGATTCCCTCAACGAGATTATACCTGAAGACCCTAACCAGGCTTACGATATGTATAAGGTCATCCTTGCCGTTGTGGACGATGGCGAGTTCTTCGAGGTACAGCCTAAGTTTGCCAAGAACATCATCGTGGGCTTTGCTCGTTTCAATGGTCAGAGTGTGGGCATCGTTGCCAACCAGCCATCAGCCTATGCTGGCGTGCTCGATGTGAATGCCTCACGTAAGGGTGCCCGCTTCGTACGTTTCTGCGATGCCTTCAATATTCCTATCGTCAGCCTTGTTGATGTGCCAGGTTTCCTGCCAGGCACTGGTCAGGAGTACAATGCCGTAATCCTGCATGGTGCCAAGCTGCTCTATGCTTATGGTGAGGCTACTGTGCCTAAGGTAACTGTTACCCTGCGTAAGTCATACGGTGGTTCACACATCGTGATGGGTTGTAAGCAGCTCCGTGCCGACCTCAACTACGCTTGGCCTTCTGCTGAAATAGCTGTTATGGGTGCAGCAGGTGCCGTTGCCGTTCTTCAGGCTAAGGGCGCTAAGCAGGTAAAGGAAGAGGGAGGCGACGTTAAGGCGTTCCTCGCTGAGAAAGAGGCTGAGTACTCTGAACTCTTCGCTAACCCTTACCAGGCTGCTAAGTATGGCTATATCGATGATGTCATAGAGCCACGCAACACCCGTTTCCGCATCATCCGCGCTCTGGCTCAGTTGGCTAACAAACGTCAGTCTCTGCCAGCTAAGAAGCATGGTTGCATACCTATGTAAGGTAAGAATTACCCCAAAAATAGTTAACAATCCGTAAACTATCAGCGCTATTGTCTGTAGTTTGCGGATTTTTTTGTAACTTTGCATAGTTAAACTATGCCCTCCCAGCAACGGGGCATGCACACTCCACATAAAGCAAAATGAAGAAAATACTCTTTGTCAATCAAGACACCACTCCTTACGTAGAAGAAAACGTACTCGCGAATCTTGGAATGATGATCCCTAACAAACTGCAGGAAGCAGGCAACGAACTGCGCATCATTATGCCTCTCTATGGAGTTATCAACGAGCGTCGCGGACAGTTGCACGAGGTTATTCGCCTCTCTGGTCTTAATATCAACATCAACGAGATAGACCATCCAGTAATCATCAAGGTTGCAAGCATTCCTCAGACCAAGCTTCAGGCTTACTTCATAGATAATGAGGAGTTCTTCTCTCGCAAGGCTAAGACTACAGATGCTGATGGCAAACCCTTTGCTGACAATGGCGAGCGTGCTGTGTTCTTTGCTCGTGGTGTGATTGAGACTATCAAGAAGCAGCGTTGGACTCCTGACGTGGTGGTGTGCAACGGTTGGATGGCAGCTCTCTTGCCTCTTTATGTTAAGGAGGCTTACAAGGACGAACCAGCCATAGCCAATGCTAAGATTGTTACTGCTGTATATGGTGAGGCACCTGAACAGACTATCATAGATACAGCAAAGAATACCCTTTACTTCAAAAGCGTTTCAGAGGAGTTCCTCGGCTCTTTTGGCGACACCATCAGCGGTATGGACCTTGCTAAGATGGCTATCGACAATTCTGATGGCGTGATAGCTGCTGTGCCTGATAGCAACGAGACAGTGATGGAGTATGCACGCCAGTCAGGTAAGAAGGTGTTGGAATGCCCTGGCGACGACTATGTTGCTGCATACACCAAGTTCTTCGATACACTATAGTTTTTCATTTCTCTCCAGTTATATGAAAAGACTCTTATTCTTCACATTTGTAATAGCATCATTGCTCATTTCCTGTGATGATACCACCGATGGACTCGGCGGCTCTGTGACTGATATTTCTGACAATCTGGAATTCTTCACTCGAGAGTCGTATGTTACCACCGAAACCGTCAACGGAATTGACTACGACGATATTTCGGCGCGTTCCAGTTTTACCTATCTTGGCAGAATGTTCGACAGGGAGACTAAATCCTATGTCACAGCCGACTTTATGACGCAGGTGATACCTATGAACAATGCCTACCTGAAATCTTACAACTCTGTGCGCCTGTTCCCTGGCCTTGACTCCATCGTGGTTTATAACGACAAGGGTGAGAGATTACCTAACGGCAAGGATTTGTCTGAAGAGGTTCTGGAGGAGAAGATGAAGTATCTCAAGGCAGACTCTTGTGTGCTCACCTTCTATGTTAACGAGTTTGAGGGTGACTCTACAGCTCAGATGTCGCTCAATGTCAAGGAACTCAAGAAACCTTATGTTGAAGACCTCGACTACGCCATAACCTTCGATCCCGAGAAGGAGGGCTATGTGCGCACTGAAGAGGGTGCCATCAACGTTATTCGCACCTATGCCATAAAGAATATGGTGGCTGAGGGCAGAAAGAATACGGGCAAGCACTATATCTCTATTCCTCTCAACAAGACATATAAGGGTCGCGATGGCGAGGAATATTCTAACATCGGCACCTATCTCATGAAGCAGTATCTGGATGATGATGCTGAATATCACGATGGCTACAACAGTCAGGTTGCCTTTCTCAACAAGGTGCTCCCTGGTCTCTATCTCAAGCATATAGCAGGCGAGGGTGCTATGGCTAAGATTACAGCCTCTTCGCTCATCGTCTATTACCGCATGTGGTCGTCAGCCACTGAGTCTGAGTATGGTGTCTCGGCTGTGCTCAGCGGTACTGAGGAGAGCATACAGCATTCGCTCCTCTCTGATACTAAGAATGAGGAATTGGTCAAGCAGGCTAACGAGTCCGACTACACCTTCCTGCGCAGTCCTAACGGCATATATACCCAGCTCACCTTTAATATTAAGGAGATAATGGAGAATCACGAGAACGACTCAGTGAGCACCGTTCGTGTGTTCCTGCCTTCTCGTAATGACAAGACTGAGAGTGAATATAACTTTGGAGTACCTGGAACGCTCCTTCTCTTGCGTTCCGACTCTATATACGACTTCTTCGGCGAAAAGAAGGTGGCTAACGCTAAGTCGTCATTCCTTACCACGTTCTCTGCCAGCACCAATGGCTATACCTTCTCTAACATCTCTCCTATAATAGTCAAGATGTTCAAGGAGTGGAAGGCATCAGGCAAGTCATACGATGAGTATTGCAGCGACCCCGAGACTGCCAACTGGAACAAGGTGCTCATAGTGCCTGTCGAGACCAGTTATTCCACCCTTTCCTCTACCACCCAGCTCACTAAGGTCAGCCATTCTATGGATTACTCCAGCACACGCATGAGGCGAGGCATGAAGAAGAGCGACGACGACGATGTGGAAGAGATAAATGGCATCAAGGCAAGCATCATCTATTCACGATATAAGACTCGCTAACCCCACTCATGGCAGACAACTATCTCGAAAACCACTACGAGGAATACCTCAAGCGCAAGGCTGAGTGGGAGAAGAAATCTCAGCGCAAGCGCAGAAAGTAAAAAGGAATAAGTAAAAATAATCTTCAATTATCAATTGTCAATTGTCAATTATCAATTATCAATTAACCAAATGATCAAAATAACCTTCCCCGACGGTTCGGTTCGCGAATACGAAAGCGGAGTAACCGGACTTCAAATAGCTGAGAGCATTTCTCCAGCATTAGCACGCAACTGCGTAGCATGTGGCGTAAACGGTGAGACAACAGAGCTCAACCGTCCTATCACTGAGGACGCTACCATCGCCCTCTATCGTTTTGAGGATGAAGAGGGCAAGCACGCCTTCTGGCATACCTCAGCCCACCTCCTTGCTGAGGCTCTGCAGGAACTCTACCCTGGCATACAGTTCGGTTTCGGACCTGCTACCGAGAATGGTTTCTTCTATGACGTTCAGCTGCCTAACGGCGAGATGATTAAGGAGGGCGACTTCAAGCAGATAGAGGATAAGATGCTCGAACTGGCTCGCAAGGACGAGCCCGTAGTGCGCAAGGAGGTTGCTAAAGCTGATGCTATAGCACAGTTTAAGGCACAGGGTCAGGAATATAAGGTGGAACATATCGACCAGGACCTTGAAGACGGCACCATCACCACCTACACCCAGGGCAACTTCACAGACCTCTGCCGTGGTCCGCACCTCGTTTCCACAGGCATTATCAAGGCTATCAAGCTCACCTCTATAGCAGGTGCTTTCTGGCGTGGCGATGCCAGCAAGGCTCAGCTGCAGCGTCTCTACGGCATCACCTTCCCTAAGAAGAAGATGCTCGACGAGTACCTCGTAATGCTCGAAGAGGCTAAGAAGCGCGACCACCGCAAGATAGGCAAGGAGATGGAACTCTTCATGTTCTCTGAGCGTGTGGGCAAGGGCTTGCCTATATGGTTGCCAAAGGGCACCGACCTCCGTCTGCGTCTTCAGGAGATGCTCCGCACCATCCAGAAGCGTTTCGGCTATCAGGAGGTAATCACTCCGCATATCGGTTCTAAGAACCTCTACGTCACCTCAGGCCACTGGGCTCACTACGGCAAGGACTCTTTCCAGCCTATCCACACCCCTGAGGAGGATGAGGAATATATGCTCAAACCTATGAACTGCCCTCACCACTGCGAAATCTTCGCTTCTAAGCCACGTTCTTATCGTGAGCTCCCATTCCGCTGTGCTGAGTTTGGCACCGTTTATCGCTATGAGCAGTCAGGCGAGCTCCACGGACTCACCCGTGTGCGCTCCTTCACTCAGGACGATGCTCACATCTTCTGTCGTCAGGATCAGGTGAAGTCTGAGTTCCTCCGTGTGCTCGACATCATCCAGGCAGTGTTTGCCATCTTTGGCTTCAAGGACGATCAGGTAGAATTCCAGATATCTCTCCGCGACCCTAACGATAAGGAGAAATACATCGGCACCGACGAGCAGTGGCAGTCAGCCGAGCAGGCTATCATCGATGCCTGTGCCGAGCGCGGACTCAATGCCCGTACCGAGACAGGTGAGGCAGCCTTCTATGGTCCTAAACTCGACTGTATGGTAAAGGATGCCATCGGACGCCGTTGGCAGCTCGGCACCATTCAGGTAGATTACCAGTTGCCTAACCGTTTCGAACTCGAATATACCGCTGAAGACAACACCAAGAAGCGTCCTGTCATGATTCACCGTGCACCATTCGGTTCTATGGAGCGCTTCACCGCTGTGCTCATCGAGCATACCGCGGGTCATTTCCCACTTTGGCTCACCCCTGAGCAGGTTGCCATCCTGCCTATCTCCGAGAAGTACAACGACTATGCCGAGCAGGTACAGGACTACCTCTCTACCGTAGGCGTTCGTGCTACTGTCGATAGCCGTAACGAGAAGATAGGCCGTAAGGTTCGCGACAACGAAATCAAGCGCATCCCTTACATGGTTATTGTAGGTGAGAAAGAGCAGGCAGACGGCACCGTGGCAATGCGTCAGCAGGGTGGCGGCGAGCAGGCTGTCATGACCATGCAGGAGTTCGGCTCACGCATCAATGCCGAGGTAGCCGACCAGCTTCAGCACATGAACATACGTCCAAGGGACTAAAAATAACGCTAACGTTAACGTTAACGCTAACTAAAAAGCATCTCAGCTAAACCAGCCGAGATGCTTTTTTATACCTTTTCAGTTGTCCTGTGTTGTCCTTGTTGTCGTTATTTATTCTTTCATCCGCATGGTAGTTCCCGTTCCCGTACTCCGAGCTTTGCTCGCCTGAGCACCTACGGAGCGCAAGAACGTTCCCGTAGCGAGCTCTGCTCGCTAAAATGCTGAAGCCAGCAGCGGTATCGTGACCATCGAGATGATGGTAGTGGTAAACGTCAGCTCAGTCATCAGTGTGGTGTCTCTGTTGTTTATCAGGCACAGGATGGTGCCGTATGTAGCCACAGGCATCGCTATAATCACCGTGTTGATATTCACCACGTAAGGGTCGTAGCCCATCCATGTAAACAGCCAGTAGAACGCCAGAGGAATCAGCACCAGCCTGAACAGCGAGGTGGCATACACCGTCACGTTGCCCAGCATAGCCCTGCCCGATAGCTGCGCCATCGTCGAACCGATAATCATCAGCGCCCCAGGCACCGTGATGTTGCCAATCATCGTCAGCGGCTTGCTTATCGCCTCAGGAATATTGTCAATGCCCAGAGCCACTATCACCATAGACAGATAAGCCGACAGCATCGGCGTGCTGTATAGCACCTTCTTCTCGAACTTCCTCTTCAGGCGAAGCTTCAAGTCTTCCTTTTCATTGTTGTCCTGATTTAGTTCTGGTGTCTTATGTTGTACGTTGTTGTCCTTGTTGTCTTCTTTATTATAGTTTTCGTTATCGTAGTGAGCTTGCTCACGTATCGTAGGCGCTTGCGCCGTATCGTAGCGCAGCGTATCGTTCCCGTTCCCGTTCCCGTTCGCCACCAATAGGGTGCCAATAGTAAACACAAAAAACGTGTTTGCCACATTCAGTATCGCAGCATAGAATATCGCCGTCTGTCCGAAGATGCTCGCCACTATGGGGTAGCCTATGAAGCCTACGTTGCCAAACATCAGGGCGAAGCCCACAATGCCCTCATCCTCCTTCCTTCGCGTCAGCAGTCGGGGTAGGGTGAAGCTCACTCCTGTCAGCAGTATGTAGGTCAGGAAACTGATGCCCAGCAGCGGCAGAATCATCTCGCGGTCGGGTAGGGTGTCGCCCATTGTAGACGACAGAATCAGCGCAGGACACGTGATATTCACTATCAGAGCCGACAGTTTCTTGTCAAACTCCTCATTCATATACCCTATCTTTCCAGCTATAAATCCGATGACCACTATTATCACCAGTGCCGTCATCACCGTTATATTCTCCATTATCCTAAATCTTTTTTTCGCCTGCAAAATTACTCAAAATAATGCACATACACAAATTCATGCATTATTTTTGTTGAAAGACCTTAGTTCCTTGTACTTAGTCCTTAGTCCTTTGTCCCTTGATAGAGGCATTACCTCTGCATGCAGAAGCATTACTTCTGCAGCTAAAAGCATTACTTCTGCAGCTAAAAGCATTACTTTTAGCGCTAAAAGCATTGCTTTTACCTTTTCATCAGAAAATTGCTACTTTTTACTTTTTAATTTTTACTTTCACGAAAAAAAATTTTTTTTTCGTGATATACCTCACTCATTCCCCTCTCAGCCCAGTGTTTATCGGGGATAAGAATAGTGACCTATCTCAGAGATAGGTCACTATAAAGGTCACTACATAGGTCACTATACAGGTCACTATGCCGCAAGCAGTGGAATCACCTTGTAATGAGGAATGTGTCCCCATTCCGTACTCTCATAGCCCAGAGCCTTCATGGTTCTGCCAAGATAAATCTTGGTGCTGTGAGTGTTCTGGATAGTAGGAAATTCCCTCGTGATAATCTCCATCAGACTGTTACAGTTCAGCGAGCGAGCTGCTTCGCCCTCCTTCGGCTTACGGAAACAGATATTCACCATATCAGCCATATCCTTCTTCGCCATATAGCTCACATTGAGCTGCTGAATGCGAGCCACCTCCTCATTGTTAAACCAGTAAGGAGCCTTTTGCTCAGTCAGCTCATATAGCACCTGGGCATATAGCTGCTCATAGTCTATCTCTCCAGCGTTGTCTATATACTGCCCCTTGGGAATGGTGATGCAGATATATCGACGCGAACCAGTAGTGTCCGTCAGAGGATGAGGATTGTTCGTAGTGGCAACAAAAGAGGTGTATCGAGGCCTGTCCTCCTGCGAAGCCCCATAGATAGGACGACCGTTCACCCTGCTCTTTGAGAGAGTCTGCTTCAGGGCAGCATGCTGACCAGGCTTGATAGCATCCAGCTCGTCCAGGTTCACCAGCAGGTTGTTGGTCAGAGCCATCTCCTTATCATTCTTATTAGAGAGGTTAAGGTGATCCATGTAGTACACCCTCAGGCATTTAGGAAGCATGCGAGCCAGGAAGGTCGTCTTGCCACATCCCTGCGCACCTATTAAAGTAGGTACACACTCGTTGCCATGCAGAGTGTCCATCTGCAACCAGTGAGCCACCATCGAGCGCATCCAGGTAGAGAGGTAGCCCTCTAACTCTGAATCCACCCCAGGAAGTCTGCCAAACAGCTTGCCCACATGGTTCTGGCCGTCCCACTTAGGCAGTCGGCTGAAGTAGTCAGCCACAGGGTCGAAAGTTGGAATCTCATCAGAATCAAGATAATCCTTGATATCCGTCTTCGGCGATCCGTTCTCGCCCACCTGCTCACGCTTAGCGCGGAGAATGATGCTCTTCTTGGCTGTCTTTGTCAGCACTCGCCATTCAGCTTCTGGCTCATCGCTCTTGTTCTTAAACTCTACCTTTCCCCTCAGCACATTGCGACGGAAGAGGTAATTCTCATTCAGGAACAGCTCCACCTCGAGCATCTCCTGCTGTGATGCATTCATTGCATCCTCTGTGATAATTTCATTGTTGTTTGTTAAATTTGTCATAATTTTAAAATGTTTTTAATGGAAAGGAATATTAAGGCAGTTATTGTAGGTTGTTTATCTCTTTTATCTTTATCCAAGTTTATTCAAAATTTTTGTTTTAATTCTGTATAATTTCCAGCTGTCAGGCTGTACATTATTTATAGTTTTCGTAGCAATCTCTGATTGCGTTTCGTAGTCGCCATAGCGACGTTTCGTAGTGAGCTTGCTCACGTTTCGTACTTCCCTCAGGAAGTTCGATGCAAAGTTACTCATAATGCATCATTCTCACAAATAAAGCGAGGTTTTTAACCTATGGCTAAATCCCCCTTTTTTATCACATAGTGAGGTGTTATGTGACCTGCATAGTGACCTGTCAGCAAACATAGGTCACTATCCTCAGCCCAGTATTCATGCGCCTTCCGAGCGATTTAGTGACCTTAGGAGGTATAAATCGAAAACACTTAAAATTCTCAGCAAATCCCCTCGAAAAAAAACTCTCAAGAACCCTCCTTTTTGCACACTTTCCCAATTCTGTGCAGGGTAGTTTTTAACATTTCGCTTCCCATTCTCCCTCATACACCTTATTTATATATAGGGTAGGGGTGATTTTTTCTTTCCATTTTTTTGCATTTTTGAAACTTTTTCTTAACTTTGCACCCAAAAGAATAAAGAAGAATAAAAGAGAATAAAGGTATTGATAATTCCCCTTTAATCGCATCGCAAGTAAAATCTTGCGGTGCTTTTTATCCGTGTCTATCTGTGCCATCCGTGGTCTTAGTTCCCATTCCCGTTGCGAAGCATTGTTGTCATTATTTTCGAATTGTCCTTTGTCCCTTTGTAACTTAACTATGGGGAGCACATTTTCTATTTTTACCTTTGTTTTCCTATCCTTCTTTAATTTCCTTTTTTGTTATTTTTTTTGCGAAAAAATTTGTGAAATAAATATTTTTTCTTATCTTTGTGTCCGACTTTAGTCAACAATCTGTTTGAGTATTACATTCTTTGTATAACCATGCCTCTGATAATGAGGTATAATAACTAACCTAAGATGAAACCATCTGATTTCATACATCCAGAAGATGCTGCTGCACTTCGCCAAATGGAAAACATACCAGGGTTTCCAGCTTTGATTAAGAAGGTTATGTCTATAGGCATAGAAACCTTGCAATATGGTGTTAATATGGCATCTCGGATTCGATTGTCAGAAAAACAATTACCCCAAATATATAATCATCTACCGCCAATATGCAAGAGGTTAGGAATTGCAGAACCAGAATTTTATCTTGAGATGAATCCCTTTCCAAATGCATATACAATGGGTGATACTCGTATATGGATTGTTGTGACATCGGGCCTCGTAGAGATGATGAATGATGAAGAATTGGATGCAGTCATAGCCCACGAATGTGGACACATTCTTTGTCGTCACGTGCTTTACCACACTATCGCAAGGTGGCTGAGTGGAGGGATATTGTCACTTGGAATACTGGATGTCATCTCTACACCATTGCAATATGCGTTGTTTTATTGGAGCAGGAAGAGTGAACTTTCTGCAGACCGTGCAGCGAGCATAGTAACGTCTCCAGAGGTTGTAGCAAGCACGATGGCTCGTCTGTCAGGTGGTTCACAACGTATCACATCTGAGATAAACCTTGAGGAATGGGCAAGGCAGGCGGATGAGTACGACAAAATACAAAACGATGGAATATGGAATAAGGCGTTACAACTCTCGGTTATAGCAGGTCTGGATCATCCTTTCTCTGCCGTGAGGGTACGTGAGGTTCTGAAATGGGGAGAGAGCGAACAATACAAGATGATAAAGAATGGAATAGACAGAGTCCTATCTGCAGAGGGTTCAGATGCAAATTGTCCTGGTTGTGGCAAACCCATAGCAATAGATTGGAATTTCTGTCGTCATTGTGGTACAAAACTAAAATAAGAGTATTATGTTTTTCAACGAACAAGGTCTAATAAATATTGACGAGATAATATCTCAGCAACCATCATTTCAAAAGATTATGAATGATGGGATTGTAACTGATGAAGAATTACAGGAGCAGACGCAGCATGTGATATCTCTGCTCAGGGAAGCGGAAAAGAGATTCGGCAAAGAAGATTTAGAATTTGTCCAAAACTTGTTTGCTGAGGCTAATGTGCTCTCTACTATCTATTTTTATCACGAACGTCAAACATTAGGGTAATATGGCTACATACAGTACACAAAAGTTACTTCAGGCTCCCGCTTCTCAAATCCCGATGATAGCAGATGCCATAAGAGAAGAATTCACGAAAGATGAATTTGAGGTAAGGGTTGATACCCTGATGAGTGGCGGACGTGATATAAGTATCACTAAAGGAGGAATGTTTAAAGCTGTGCTCGGCATGCGTTCCGCATTAAAGATTTCTCTAACGCCACGACCAGACGGTGTATTCTTCGATGCTAATGTGGGCATATTCGGTCAGCAGGCTATTCCCACAATTATCTCCATGTTATTCTTTTGGCCTGTCCTTCTCACTCAAATATGGGGGCTTATAGAACAGTCAGCCTTGGATGACAGAGCCTTGAAAGTTGCAGAACAAGCTATATCCATTATCCCGTCAGGAACTTATGAAAAAGATAGTGACAAATTTTGTCCTAACTGTGGTGCAAAAGTGAATGGAGCATCTAAGTTCTGTTCTGTTTGTGGAACTAAGTTGAATTAAAATCAAAAAAAGATTTCCAATATGGAACAGGCAAAATACGATGTTTTTATAAGTTATTCGCGTCATGACTATGTGGATGACCATGAAAATGTGATTCCGAACAATGAGGTGTCAAAAATCATGAAGGCCCTAACGGATGCGGGTATAACGTACTGGATAGACAAAGAGGGAATTTATTCTGGAGATAAGTTCACAGAAGAATTACCTAAAATTATTAGGTCTGCTCCAATTTTTGTGTATCTCTCGACTGTAAATGCAAACAAATCAAAGTATACCAGTAAAGAGATTGCAATCGCTGACGAATATGGAAAGTATATCATACCTGTCCGTATAGATATGACCCCATATAGTGATAAGGTTATTTTTCGGATTGCAGACGTTAGTTTTATTAAGTATGCTGTAAACCCTTCTAAAGGCAGAGAGGATTTAGTAAAATCAATAAAGGCATTTTTGACAAAGAATAAAGAGAATGAGTTACAGAAAAAAGAAGAAGAACGCCTAAGAAAAGAAGAATTGGAAAGACAACGCAAGCTGCAGGATGAAGAAGAGAAACGACAGGAAAAGATAAATCAAATTGAGACGGAAATTGCCGCTCTGGAGTCGCAGAAGACAGAACGCGAAAAGATTGTTCTACAAAAAGAACAGGAACTAAAGTTGGCGCAAATTGACCTAAAAGCCTGTGAAGCAAAAATACATAAACTCCAAAACAAAGTGCAGGAGTTAGGAGAATCAAAGGCAATAATCAAAGACGGTACGAAACGGTTCTATGAAAAAAGGGAACCTATCGGGGAACGGATAACGAATGATGAGAAACTTAGTACGGAGTCCAAACATCATAAAGAAGAACTCCATCTCGATGCCAGGGAATATAGCGTTAACGGAGTTTCGTTTAAGATGGTTCGTGTGGAAGGTAGTCGATTCCACATGGGGGCGTTAGATAGTGATTCTGAAGCATTAGGTGATGAGAAACCACAGCATTGGGTGACGCTTAATGACTATTATATTGGCGAGGCACAGGTGACACAGGCGCTATGGCATGCCGTAATGGGCAATAATCCTTCTTACCTAAAAGAGGACAATTATCCAGTAGGGAAAGTGAGTTGGGAGGACTGTCAAAAATTTCTCAAAAGATTGAATTACATGTTAGGATTGCAATTTGCTCTTCCTACCGAGGCGCAGTGGGAGTTCGCTGCGAAAGGTGGAAAAAAGAGTCAACATTTTAAGTATTCGGGAAGTAATAGGAATGGCGGTGTAGCTTGGTATATTAACAATAGTGACGATAAACCACATACTGTTAAAGGCAAACATCCTAATGAATTAGGATTATATGATATGAGTGGAAATGTTTGGGAGTGGTGTGAAGATTGGTATGGCAATTACAAAAAACATGATCAAAACAATCCTAAGGGGGCTTCTATGGGTTCATATCGCGTTTTGCGTGGAGGATGTTGGTATAGCGAATCTAGGTTTTGCCGAACTACATGTCGAGACAAAGGAAACCCTGCTACTTGTGACATTAGTGTTGGCTTTCGCATAGTTCTTAACAGTTAATGGTTTCGATTATAAGAACGTATAGACTAAACAAATGACAAATAAAGTTTATGACATATTCATAAGCTATAAGCGCAAGAGCCTACCGACAGCGAACAACCTGTATTACAGGCTGACAACACGTGGCTACTCCACATTTTTCGACTTGGAAGAAATGGGGAGAGATAACTTCAATGTACAGTTACTCAACTATATTGAGAATGCCAAGGATGTGTTTGTCATTCTGGAAGAAGGTTCTCTTGATGCTTGTAGGAATGTTGATTGGGAAAAGGACTGGTTCTGCCGTGAGATAGCCTTTGCGTTGGAGAAGAAAAAGAATATTATTCCCATTCTGATTGGTGGGTATCAGATGCCATCAGAGGAATTCTTTCCAGACAGACTGAAGGAACTGAGTCTTAAGAATGCTCCTGAGTTCAACTTCTCTTTCTTTGAGGCATACCTTGACAAACTGATTGATAAGAAATATCTTATTTCAAAGCCTAACTTGCAAGAAAAAACCACGTCTGTCTTCAAGTTCTATTCCAACGAGAACTGCCAAGTGTTCAAAGAGGGAAAACTCGTTTGTAGCCTTGAAGGTATGTCTGATGAGCCATATTACCTCCCTGTATCTCGGAAGGGAGATTATAGGTTTAAGGCTATTAATACAATAACAGCTGAACAAAAGATTTTCAAAGTACATATCGATTCTGAGGAAGATAAAGAGATAGATATTGAATGGGAAGAACGGAAGCCTCTCAAGTCAGACCAAGAGTGGCCAGATAATATAATAATTAGTGGAGATACGTATTCTGTTGATTTGGGTGTATTAAAGTTTAATATGATTCGTGTGGAGGGTGGTGAAATGACGATTGGTGCAACAGACGAACAAACAGAATATGCTGAAAGTAACGAACACCCTGCTCACCTAGTAACATTGCCATCATTCTATATTGGTAAGTTCCCAGTGACACAGAATATTTGGGAATTGGTGATGGGATATAATAAATCTAATAAACAAGAGAAAAGAAAAGAAATAAATAGTGCTTCAACACCTGGAATATCAAGCGCCGCAATGGGTGCATGTATAGGAACTGTACTTGGTGGCGCTATCGCTGCTGTTATTGGAGGAAGTATCCTTGGTGGGCTTGCCGGAATCAAAGACAGTGTACTTCTAAATAATGACGATGCTGTAGGTCATTATCCTGTTGAAAATCTTTCTCATGATGAAGCATTGGAATTTGTGCGTCGCCTATCTAAAATGACAAATATCGCATTTTCTCTCCCAACAGAAGACGAATGGGAGTATGCAGCAAGGGGAGGACAAAAAAGTCAGGGCTTTAAATATGCTGGTAGTAATGATTTGAATGAAGTGGCATGGTATAGAGATAATGCGGGTGGTACTACCCATCCCGTAGGAGAGTTAGCTCCAAATGAATTAGGGCTATATGACATGTCTGGTAATGTTTGGGAATGGACAGAAACCCCAGCACATTCTTATGCATCTGATATGGAACCAGGTGGTACAATCTTTATCCGTCGTGGTGGCAGTTGGTGGCATGAAGCCAAGAACTGTCGTGTTTCACGAAGATATGCGTCTGATCACTCGAAGAAAACGAGTGGATTGGGATTGAGAGTAGTGATTAGAGAGAATGTTGAATAATTAAATGCCATAGGATATGTTTGTAACCCCTCTAAACTTCAATCAGGTACTTGAAAGGTTTTATCATCAAGATAAATATGATTTGATGCTGCTTTTTGCAAGTAGCTTCGATGGTAATGATAGAACAATCATACACGAGATAGTAGATAATGCCAAGAGGATAGATAGGATAACAGGAGACCGAATATGTTTCTTCTATTTTATCAAGGACTCCTATGATAACATGAATGAGAAAATAACTCGATGGGTTAGAGACATCTCTGATTGGACTCCACTGTACGGAGAGGGCGTAAGTGTAACTATGGAAACTGCTGATGACATTTGTCGCCATTTTGCTATACTGCGTTCCAATCTTCCAGCATTTATTATTGTCAATAAAGACAGACGAGAAGAACCTCAGGTATTCTCCATACACGATTATCAGGATTTTGAAAGTTTTTTGACTCCACTAAATATAATTCATTCATATATTGAAGATAGGGAGTCTATCATCTCTCATTATCAACGAATGCTTCAAAAATATCAAGATCAAGTTAGAAGACGTGAGAAGTGGGTTAATACCTTACATGAATTAGAAGAAAAGAGAGAAGAATCTGTATCTTCAGGGATGTCTGAACAAGCAGAAAAATACCATTTAGGCATAGAAAAACTGAAGGAAAGGATATGCGAGAGTCCCCTTCAACCAAGCGAGGAAGACAAAGAGAGAGATTTAATAGAATTGGAGAAAAGGACAATAGATAGGCTCAATTTGTCACTCAACTCTCAAGCAGGTAGTCGTGTAGTTGAACAAATACAAGATAGGTATGGGTATGCAAGTGCCGTCATGGAGATTTTCAGCTTGGTTGGTACAAGAGGAATAAGATTGTCGAGAATTCTAAGTAGAATTCGTACTGAGATATATGAACGTGGCTTTGATGTTTTTATCTCTTGTAAAAGTCAGGATTATGAATTGGCACATGAACTTTACGACTTTCTAACACACAATGGATTTAAGCCTTTTTTGGCGGACTCCTCCATCAAAGAAGTGGGAATTGACCAATATACTGCACTTATTGGTGAGGTGATTAATGTTTGTCAAAACATGGTTGTGTTCGCAACAGATATTCGTTATCTTGAAACTCCATACGTCGCAGCAGAGTGGCACACGTTCATCAATGACATAAATACAGGTCATAAGCCTAATGCCAAAATTGTCAGCATTCTTTCACCTGACATAAATCCGCATTATCTTCCAAGTTGGCTAAGGGATAAGCAATGTTTAACCATAGAAAACTACAAAGAGGACTTAATACCCTTTCTCTCTGACTGTGATAATGAAACAATAGAACGGATGAAGGAGGAAATAGATAGAGCATTTTCTCATATCAAAAGCGATGTAGAAAGACTGTTACAGCATCACACGGGGAATGAAGTGGAGAATATGGCATATCGGTTTATGAATTATGTTGAAAGGAGTCGACAACACGTAGTATCTCGTATTGATAATCATAGGACATTCCATAAATATTCTTACGATGTACAAAAGTCAGAACTTGCAGAATTAAAAGCAGGGGTTATAAAGACTCAGAAAGAATGGGAGGAAAGATTTCGACGGCTTTCAAAAGTTATTGAGCAATATATTGGGAATGATGAAGAAGCATGGCATGAAGCTATTCATGAAGGTTCGACAGAATCAATAAAAAGATATTTGGAACATTTTCCTCATGGATTTTATAATAAAGAGGCTATAGAGTATTTAAAGTGTTTGAGTGAAAAGATGAGAAATATGGATCCTGCTCAGATTTCATTTTCTCCCTCAGTTAAAATATATTCCAAGGAATCTCGGCGTTCAGATGAGGAACGTTTAGAAAATGGTGCAGCTATTGGTGGAGCTTTATCTACGATAGCTATTTTGGGTAGTATTTGTGGTTGGTTTTGTGCAAAGACGAATAAAGTGGCAAAGTATGAAGAAGTGTATTCCTCTATTTTTGCGCCTTCTGAAGTTAAATGCAAGTCCCACATGCTTGTGCAGGTGTATCTTCATTTGCAGGAAGAAACAGAGAAGGTAAAGGCATTGGCTCTGGAATCTGACAAGAATGCAGAACGACGTGATTATATTCCGTTACAATGCAAACTGAAGAAAGGTGACAAGGTGGATGTGCTGCTCAATGTCTATGGTGAGACACTATTGATGTCAGACAATAAGAGTGTTGTTTGGCAAGGTTCGTTCACGAAATGCAGTTTCGACTACTTCGTACCGAAAGATCTTGATGTGGATGAGTTGAGTTGTGTAGCATTGTTCTCTGTGAATGGTATTCCTGTGGGTGAAATGAGATTTATCACACAGATTGTTGAAATGCCAAGGCGACTGAATCCTGAGATTATCGCACATAAATACAGTAAGGTATTCATCTCGTACTCCCATCAGGATGAATCAAAGGTGAAGTTCCTGCACGAAGGACTGGAGTTGGGGGCTGTTCCTCATTTCTTCGACCGCAAGTATTTGAAAGCAGGCGATGTGTTTCCGCAGGTGATACAGGATTATATCAACTCGGCAGATTTGTTCATCCTCTGTTGGTCTGAGAATGCTTCGAAAAGTGAGTATGTCCAGAAAGAGCGCTTGCAAGCTCTTGAACGAGCCTTCCCACAGGTGAAACCAGAACAGGAGGCGAAACTCAGAATATATCCTATGAGCATCGAACCTCATGCAGAACTCCCTAGCGACATGAAGGAGAATTATCATTTTGGAGAAATATAAACAAGGCTATAAGATGGAACAAAATAAAGAATACTACGCATTTATAAGCTACAAGCGAGAAGACGAGAAGTGGGCGAAGTGGCTGCAGGATAGGTTGGAACACTATAAGTTTCCGACGAATCTCAATGGTCGAACTGGTCTGCCAAAGAACATCCGTCCGACTTTTAGAGATGTGACAGACTCTACACCTGGTTTTTTGGAAAAAGTAATTAATAATGCTCTTTTGAAATCAGAGTGGCTAATTGTTATTTGTTCTCCGCGTAGTGCCAAGAGTCCGTGGGTATGCAAAGAGGCACAGACGTTTATTGACCTTGGTCGTGCCGACCATATTATTCCTTTTATCATAGAGGGCATTCCTTTTTCTAATGATGTCGATACAGAGTGTTATCCAGATGCTTTGCTAAATCTTACTGGTAGCAAAGAACTTCTAGCTGCCAATATAAGTGAAGGAGGACGCGATTTCGCTGCGGTTAAGGTTGTTGCGAAAATGTTCGACTTAAATCCTGATACATTATGGCAGAGGTATGAAAGATATATGAGGAATCAACGCAACAAAAAGTTTGCACTCGTAGTTGGAATCCTGTTATTGTTTGCCATAGTTGTTTCTATATGGGCTTATAGAGAGAGAATGCATAATATGGATCTAAAAAAAGCAAATTGGAAAATGATGGAGAATCAAACAAGGGCTGTTGTAGAAAAGGCTGTTGATATTGCTAATATGGGAGATTCATATCTTGCACTAAAATTGATTTGTGAAATTTTTCCAAACAAGGAAAACGGTTCGCGACCATATTGTTCAGAGATAGCTACCGCATTAAGACAAATTTTGCTACATGATAATGCAATTTTAAAAGGTCATACGGGAGGCGCATATTATGCAACTTTATCACCAGACGAAAGCAAAATAGTTTCTGCGGCTGTCGATAGCACTATCCGCATATGGGATTTTAAATCTGGAGAGTGTATAAAAACGATACCTTTGAAACATGGTCATGTGCTTAAGGTCTTTTTTACCTATAATAAGATATATGCATTTTCTAAAGAACATAGCAATGTTAATCTAGATGCCACCTTATATCTCACGGACATAAACACTGGTAGAGTTGTTCGTGTTTTTCGAGGTCAACGCGGAAGCATTTATTCGGCAGATGTTAGTAAAGATAAAAAATATATATTATCATCTTCTTCAGATGGGACAATATATATATGGAATTCTAAAACAGGAAGTCTTCATATGGTTTTAAAAGGACACGATTCTTCTGTTTTTCAAGCTTTTTTTAGCCCCAATACCCAATATGTGATATCAGGCGGTAGAGATGGGATACGTAAATGGGATATTACTACAGGATTATGTGTAGATTCTATCAAGAATGTAGATGCAGAAGAAATGTGTATTAGCCCTGATGCGAAAAGGTTGTATATTGCTTTAAGAAAACATGATCAGCGTAAACACGAAGTCGTAATATGGGATTTTCGCAATTGGAAATTTATTGACGCTTTTAAGGGATATGAAGAAAATATTACTGGGCTTTCTGTTAATAATAGAGGAGACAAGTTGGTAGTTTCTTTCAGGGATAGAACCGTGAACGTTATAGATGTAATCAAGAAAAGTAATATTAAAGTGATAAATGGTCACTTTGGAGTGTGCTATTCCCCCCAATTCACGTTAAATGGTGACCAAATAGTATATTCTTGTGGTGATGGGACAATACAGATTAGAGACATTGTTAATCGAGCAGTTTCTACAACTCTTTGTAAATCATCTTCTTCCTTGAGTGTGAAGTGTATTTCTTTTAGCCCAGACGGTTCTAAATTAGTTGTTGGTACGGGGTTGGAAGTAAAACTTTATGATGCCCACACAAGAAAGTGTATAAAAAAAATTGGAAATCATCGTTTAAGTCACATCTCTGTGGATTTTAGTTCAGATGGAGAGAAAATAGCCTCTGTCAGTGATGACACAATTCGTATATGGGATTCTAATACGGGATCTTGCTTAAAAAAGATACCATGTAAAGCCTATTTCTCTAATATTTCTTTTAGTCCCAATAGTCAGACTTTAGCATCTGTATCGGATAGCACAATATTTATATGGAATGTTAAAACAGGGAACTGTTTAAATGTCTTGAAAGGACATCATAATTATATAGAATCAATTATGTTTAGTCCCAATGGTAAGGATATAGCTTCTGCATCAAGAGATGGAACCATCCGCATTTGGGATGTAAATAGTGCTAAAGTAAAGTTTGTTCTATGTGGACATTCTGAGTCTGTTAATTCTATTTCATATAACCTCGATGGCACGAAAATGGTCTCATCGTCAAATGACGGATTTGTTAAAATATGGTCTGCGAAATCAGGATTGTGTTTAAAAACGATTGACGTACATGGTGGAAAAACCTTTTCAGCACATTTTAATACCAATGGGGATAAATTATTGACAAGCTCAGAAGATGGAATTATTAGGATTTGGTCTACCACTTCAACTTTGTTGGAGGAGTCCCTTACTGGACATGAGGGGTACGTGCTATCTGCTATTTGGAATAATAAGGGTGATATGATATTATCTGCAGGTGATGATAAAACGATACGATTATGGAACTATACATCAATTGGAAAAATGATATCAGAAACTCAAAAACGATTTAGGAATCGAAAACTTACTTTAGAAGAAAGAAAAAGGTATTATCTCGAAAAATAGAAGTGTAGCATCCAGAATATCATTAACAAAAAGTTTATATGGATATGGAACAAAATAAAGAATACTACGCATTTATAAGCTACAAGCGAGAAGACGAGAAGTGGGCGAAGTGGCTACAGAATAAGTTGGAACACTATAAGTTTCCGACGAATCTCAATGGGCGGACTGATTTGCCAAAAAATATTCGTCCGACTTTTAGAGATGTGACAGACTCTACACCTGGTTTTTTGGAAAAAGTAATTAATAATGCTCTTTTGAAATCAGAGTGGCTAATTGTTATTTGTTCTCCGCGTAGCGCCAAGAGTCCGTGGGTATGCAAAGAGGCACAGACGTTTATTGACCTTGGTCGTGCCGACCATATTATTCCTTTTATCATAGAGGGCATTCCTTTTTCTAATGATGTCGATACAGAGTGTTATCCAGATGCTTTGCTAAATCTTACTGGTAGCAAAGAACTTCTAGCTGCCAATATAAGTGAAGGAGGGCGCGATTTCGCTGCGGTTAAAGTTGTTGCGAGAATGTTCGACTTAAACATTGTTACATTATGGCAGAGATGGGAGAGAGAACAGAGACGCAAGAGGTGGATGTGGACAGGAATTGCTTTGTTAGTCGGATTGGTAGGACTAGTGATAGCTGGATACTTCATAAAACAGAATAGGACTATTGAAAATCAAAACGAACGATTACGGGAGGATACCATAGTAATGAAGACTCACCTTTATAGAATTCAATGTGACTCAATCAAATTGTCTCAAAAGAATGATAGCATAGAAAAACAAAATAATCTAATATTAAGTCAAGAAGATAGAATTTTACAGCAGAGAGATGAGATTGCGACTGAACGAGACAATCTTAAAACTGCTAAATACGCTGTGGAGGTTAGTCTTGCACGAATACTTGCGGCCAAAGCAAATTCTTTGGTTGACGAAGGAGATTCATATATGGCTCGTCATTTCGCCTTACAGGCTTTGCCTCCGGTTCTACCATATACAGAGGAAGCTGAATATTCTTTGCGAAAAAGTTTCATACGTAATAATGCTATTTTGAGGAGTTTAAATGGGGATATTAGAGGTGTGGATATTAGTCCCGATGGAAGATGGTTAGTTTCTTTAGCGGGGAGAGGCCTTAGAGATAATTCGATACGTGTATGGGATATTCATTCTGGTAAAGAAGTTCGTGTTTTAGCAGAAAGAACTCAAAAGGTAAATGATGTTAAGTTTAGTCCCAATGGAAACATTATAGTTGCAGCTTTTAAAGACGGAACATTAAGATTTTATAATAATATAAATTGGCAAAAAACTCCTATTGATGTAACTGTACACGATGATGAGGTCCTGAGTGTAGCTTTCCATCCGTTTGGGAATCTTCTTGCTACTTCATCAACTGATGGAACTATAAGAATATGGAATATTGAAAATCTTGATAAAATTCATATAGAGAAAACGTTGCTTACCTCAGAAGGCGGTACAAAAGTTTTTTTTAACTCCGACGGAAATTTTTTGATATCATTTTATAATAGGCACAATAATGGTCTTGTTAAGATATGGGATTATGCTAATAAAAAAGTGAAAGACAGTATTCGTTGTGTTGAAAATAATGAGTACCAGATAAGATCAGTTGCAGTAAGCCCAAAGGATAAGTATGTTGCGATGTCGTCAATAGAAAAGGTAATAGAAAATGAAAAAGAGCCAACTAAAATGGGCTTTATGCGGGATAAATATCATTTCGAGGAAGCAATTTATTTGTTGGATGGAAAAACGCATGAGATAATTCATCGGCTAACTAATCCGTTCCATGAATTAGGTGACGGTTTGGTTTTTAACGATGATGAAAGTCTTTTAGCTTGTTCATTTCGGGATTGCATTTGCCTTTATGATACAAAAACAGGAAAACGAGTAGAAGTAAAACCCGAAAAAAGTAGTGGGAATTTAGATTTTTGGCGAAATAGTATTATAGCATTTGGGAATAGAGATGGAGATATAAAATTATGGGATATTAAGGACAGATACATAATGGAGACATTATCAGGTTCTGATAAGAAAGGTAAGATAAAAGATGCTGTATTTAGCCATAGTGGAGAAATTGTGGGTTTGCATGATACGTCTGTTGCATTTTGGAATAAGAAAACCAATCAATGGAATGTTGGAGTTCATAGTAGTGGAGTTATAAAATTTATTATAGGACATAGCGGAAATGAGATAGTAACGATGTCAGATCAGCGAATATCATTATATAAAAAAGAAGGTGGGAAATGGGTGCTTCAGGGTGGTGCGAAGCATCCATATAAAGTTTCGGAATATGATTGCCATCGCGCTCATCTCGCTTTTCCAAATAGAAAATATATAATAACAGGCTATGACAAAACAATTCATATCTGGGATGTAGAGACATTCAAAGTAGTACGAACAATTGATACTCAGGGAGAAATCTCGTGTATAACATGTTCCTCAGATGGGATGTTCTTTGCAGTAGGTTCTTATAATAGTAGTATCAATGTATATTCACTGTTTAATAATAACTTAAAACCTATTTCATTGACTGAACATGAAAAGCCAGTCTTAGGAGTCTCTTTTAGTCCCGACACCAAGATGTTAGCATCTGTATCTTCAGACAAAACACTAAAAATATGGAACCTGAAATACTCGAAATGCATTAACACCAAACGTCCTGATTTTGATTATTATCCAGATAATGTTAAGTTTATATGTGATGGCAGATATGTCGTGATATCTGAAATGCAAAAGACCAACATTTATAGTTTTCCTTCAATGAAGCTAATTGCTGTTTTGGATGACGCATTTTGCGATGAGAATCCTAAAGGTGATGTGTTGTTGTTTAAAAAAGAAACCTTTTACTCATGTACTTATTTTACAAAATCATTTCCATCGATTAAACAATTGATAAAAAAACAATAATGCGGGAATTTTGTTATACTCTGAGCCGCGACGGAAGTATTATCTTATAAAATTATTATCTACAATGAAATACAAATACGACATATTCGTTAGTTATAGACGTACGGCATATGATACAGCTAACTTGATTGCGGAAAAACTTAGGAACGCTGGTTACAAGGTGTTTTTTGATGTGGACACTCTGACTGGTGGAAAGTTTAATGAGCAACTTTTGGACGTAATACAAAACTGTAAGGATGTTATAGTTGTGCTTTCTGAAGATGCATTGGAGAGATGTAACCAACCTGAAGACTGGGTTAGGAAGGAAGTGGTATTTGCGATGGAACACCATAAGAATATTATTCCAGTGATGTTGGATGGTTTCTCATGGCCTAATCCTATGCCTTATGGAATGGAGGAATTGGAGAATTATCAGGCTATTACTGCCACAAGGCATGAATATTTTGACATGGCAGTACAGAGGCTTCAAGATTATTTGAGGAGTAAACCAAGTAAGCCTATTAAGAAATGGCTAGCAAAAGCAGGTATAGCTTTAGGAGTGCTGTTTGTAGCCTTGCTGATAGGTGTCGGTATAGTGAATCATATAGCAGATGTAACATGCAATGATATCGGTACAGAGCAATCAGCAGGAATGAGTACGATGGCTTTGCTCAACGATGATTGCATGTCGCTTAAGGATGAGATGACTGCCTTCTACAAAACTATTGACAAGTCTCAAAATGAGGAAGAGCGTCACGATGCTGAGGTGAATCTCAGTAAGGCTATTTCTAAAATAGAAAAAAGTGTGAAAGTTCTTCACAAGAGTTTTCCTGCACCCAAGTTTTCCTTCAATAGTTTCGAGAACTATGTGTTGGCATACTACAAGATAGAGGGCGCGGAGTTAAACGCGTTCTCAACGTACTATGAATCTATGTTTGATGATGTGGATAATCTCATTATAGCATCTCGTGAGATGATAGGGAATCATACGTATTCACAGATAGAGAGGGATAACTTGCTTGTGGGCTTCAACTATTTTAGTCACTCGTTAAATGCTTTCTATTATGGTTATTTGGGAAACTTGTCGCTATTGCCAAAGTCAGCCAGGAAGAATCATTTTGAGTTGGCAAAGAAATGGAGATGTTACCCTAATGGTACCCCCTTAGACCTAACTCAAGAAGAGTATGAACAATTCCAATTGCAGGAGATTGCGAAAAGTGAGGAGGAAATGAATAAACTGAATGCGGCAGTTAACTACGAAGATAAGCATCTTGATGAAATAGAAGACCGACTAAATAAAGTTGAGGGTAAGACAAAGAAGAGTGGTAGGTGATGCAAGTAACTCTTTGTAATGTTGAATAAGAAAATGCGTTAAAAAAGAATAAAAGTTACCTTTGAGTAACTTACCTTTGGGTAACTTTTTGTATATTTGCGCTGTGAAACAGCACGAAGGTACTCACGCTCGGCAAATGAGACACGTTTCTTTGCTCTCGCTTAATCGTACCATTGCACGAGTAATATTAAAAAACAAAAAAGCATATGAATGCTCCATTTCAATACGGGACATTAGCAACGAAGGAGAATTTCGTTGATAGGGTGGAGGATAGGGCACAATTGAAAAATTTCCTATCGTCACATATCAACGTGATGTTGGTTTCTCCACGAAGATGGGGAAAGTCCTCGCTTGTTAAGGTGGCCATGGAGGAATTACAGGAAGAAGACAAAAATATAAGAGTGTGCTATATCGATGCGTTTAGTATCGGTTCTGAGGCAGAGTTCTATAGAACATTTGCCAGTCAGGTGATAGCATGTGCTTCGAGCAATTTGGAGAAACGCATACATGATGCAAAGAAGTTCCTTACAGGTGTAGTGCCACAGGTGGTTATAAAGGACGACGTGACGAACTTCATGGCTTTCGATGTGAAGTTCGTTCCTCAGGAACAGGACAAGATGGACATACTGAGGTTGCCGGAAACTTTGGCTCAAAGCAAAAAGTTTAAAATCATCGTTTGTATTGATGAATTTCAGCAGTTGGCCAATCTTCCTGAATATAAGAACATGGAGGGAAAGATGCGTTCTGCATGGCAGCAACAAGAGCTGGTATCGTATTGTATTTATGGCAGTAAGCGGCACATGATGCTGGATATATTTAATAATTCCAATTCGCCGTTTTATCGTTTTGGACAATTGCTGTTCCTAAACAAGATTCCCAAGGAGGAGTGGATGCCTTTTATTGTGAATACTTTTGAGAAGTCTGGAAAATATATTTCAGATGAATTTGCCAGTCGGATTTGTGACGTTACAGAGTGCCATTCCTGGTATCTCCAACAATGTTGTTACTTCGTATGGAATGCTTCTATTAATGAGGTTACAGAGGAGTCTTATAACTATGGTCTCAGGCAGATGATTAATACTAATTCTCCGATGTTCCAAAGTGATACAGAGACGCTTGCCGCAAGCCAGATAGAGATGTTGCGTGCTATTAAGGACGGAATACAGCAACTTTCATCGACTGAGGCAAGAGCGAAGTACCATTTGGGCAATCCCAATACCATTAGCAAAAACAAGAAAATCTTGCAGAATAAGGATATTGTGGAACTGCAAAGTGGTAAATTTGTTTTCTTAGATCCAATCTATCGGTTGTGGTTTTCGAGAGAGTATGAATAAGAATAATTAAAAGCTTATCATTATGAGTACATTTATAATTAATATGAATGACACAATTATATTGAATGACACAATTGTCATGAAGTTTACTGAGGTGGCAGATAAACATCTGCAAATAATAAATGAGTCAGGAACCAATTCAGATGATGTAAAGATTGTTAGTGTCATCTGTGGTACGATAATCTTGCTTGCCATCATTACGGCCATTGTACTAATCCTGTGGCATTACAAAAATGTGAATACACGAATGGCAATTGAAGCAAAAAAGGTAGACAAAGAAATAAAGTCGAAACAAGATGAAGTGTCACGAATAGAGGCAGAGGAAAAGAATCGACTTGCTCGATATTTTCAGAAAACTATCTTTGACAAAATTATAGTGAAAAAGCTTGAGGATGTGGATTCTATGCAAGAGGAAGATATGAAAAACTTTTGCAAGAATATCAATGATGTTGTAAATAGCTTCTTCGCAAACATTAAAGTGTAAGGAATGATGTCGAGGGAAAACAATACTTCGCCAATATGGTGGATAACGTGTCTGGCAATAGTCATTTTTGCCGTTCTATTGCTAGTTAAAGAAGCAAAGCTATCTTGGCTTATTATTATTGTATCTATATGCTGTGCTTTATGGCAGTTTTGGAGGCAATTACACATATGGTGGAGAGGGAGGTTAAGTAAAGTTGCCAGACGTGAAAGGCTCTTGCGAGTATTGGCAAGTCTGATGGGATTATTCCTGGCAACAGGTAGTGCATGCTATCTTGCTGCATTCTGTTATTTGGATGCAGATTCTGTCAATGCAGAGTATTTGTTGAGATCGATAGTCTGTTCGCTTGATCTGTTTATGTTAGATATTGAGAGTAATGTCTTGGATCATATTAATGGTCATGATTATCTAAAAGGACTTATTTCTATACAGGCTGTATTGTCTTTCTCCTGTACGATAGCAGTATTGCTTAGTTTAATATATGCACGAGTTAGGGCATACCGCAGGTTACATTGGCAAACGAAGATTGACAACAGTCATAATCACCTCTATGTGTTCTTTGGAATGAACGAACCCTCTCGCTTGTTAGCGAGAAGTATCCGCAACAGGGAGGGAGAACGAGCTTTGATAGTAATTGTAGAGAAAAGTTTGGTAGATGACAAAGATCGTGGCGGATGGAACAGTATAGTAGAGATGTTTACTCATAGAGAACAGTCCTTCGCTGATGCAGAGGATTTGGGGGCAAGAGTTACATTCACGGAGGTACGTCTTTGCGATGTTGATAAAGAAAAGCTGACAAAGAACGATGTCCTTGGTGAAATGAATCTAATAAAACTTCGTGAGCTCATTCAGAAGCTCTCTTCTGGAGTTGTGAATGCAGAATTGCACGTTTTTGTCCTTTCAGAAAATGAGGATGAAAACATTCAGGCAGTATCGGTGTTGGCACAAGATGAGACCATCAATGCCGGAGTTGGAAAAATAACTCAACGAATATATTGTCACGCCAGGCGCAATGGACTGAATAGGGTGGTAGAGGATATTGCAGTAAAAAAAGGATTGGAAGTCCATGTCATAGACTCTTCTAGTCTCGCTGTTGAATTGTTGAAAGTGGATGAAAAGAACCATCCTGTAATGTTAGTAGAGACAGACAAAGATAATCCAACAACAGTGAAATCTGCTTTTCACAGTCTAATTGTAGGCTTTGACGAAGCTGGTCAGGACGCATTCAAATACCTTTATGAATTTGGAGCCTTTGTTGATAGTAAATCAGAAGATAACAGGAGCCCTTTCTATTGTACAATTGTTGATCCAAGGATGAAAGAACTTGAAGGATACTTTTACGCTTTCGCACCTGCTGTAATGACTAAAAACAATAAAGAAAATGTGCATATTAAGATGGAACCGTATGACTGTCTTAGTAAGGAGTTCTATGAGTTATTTGACGACTCTTTCAAAGAGAGTCTGAATTATGTGATTATAGCTGTCGGTAATGACGAAATTGGAATGACTTGTGCCATTAGGATATTTAACTATATCCGTCAAAGTCGAAAGGATCTGAGCAAGTTGAGAATATATGTGCGTTCCTATCAGTCGGATAAGGAATGCTATATGCAGAAGATAGCAGACCATTATAATGAAGGTTACAATAAGGATTGTCGAGATGAACTCCCGGAGGAAGAGCAAGAAGACTACATTGACCAGACAATAATTATTCCTTTCGGTCAAAACGAGAAGATATATTCTTACCGGACAATCATAGACGAAGATCTTGCCATTAAAGGCAAACGATTCCAAGAGAGCTACTCAAAGATGAAAGGTGAAAAAGAGTTGTGGGATGCTAGAAGAGATATCCTATTAGGCGTGAAGAGATACGAAATAGATGTTAATGGTAGCAAGATAGCTATAGATATACCATTAAACGATCGTAAGACATCGTTAGATGACATTCGCTCTTTAAGACGTAAAGAAAGTCAAGATATAGCAAATGCCCTTCATGCTGGCACGAAACTCTATTTGCTAAGGAAGGCATTCGAAGATGATTACGACTGGCATGATTTCTATGAAAGATACTTTGAAATAGATGGTGTAACACCAAACTGTGAAGGTTCCCATGAAAGTATTTCATATAAAGAACTGAATGAAAAGGAAAACAAGGTTATCCTGAATTTGGCCAGATTAGAACATCTGCGGTGGAACGCATCACATGAGTTATTAGGATATATAAAGGCGGGGAATGATGTTCATAAATGCGTAGAGAGAACAAAAGAACATAATTGCTTACGTCCTTGGCGAGAGTTGGATGATGAGTCTAGAATTGTGACTAAGTTAGAAGGATGGGAGGCGGACTATAAATCCTTTGATTTCGGAGTCGTAGATACCACCATTATGTTGAATAAAGAAAAATTGGTGAAGGAGTGATGACTGACCAAGAAATCATACAGGGATTGATTGCGAGAGACAATCGGGTGACAAGGGAATTCTTCTTTGTCAAGTGTCGCCCGTTGTTTTGTAGCATCATAAATAAGGTTTTTAACTATGAGGTTGACTATGATGAGTTTGTGAATGAGTTGTATGTCTATCTTATGGAGAGTGATGCCAGTAAGCTTAGGCATTTTGAATATCGAAGCTCAGTATATCAATGGCTGAAGGTGCTAGCTATTCGTTTCTTTATGAAGAAGAGAGATAGAATGATAGAAGACAAGAGTGGAGAGACTCATTATGATGGGCGTAAGCAGATGTCAAATGCTGAAAAGGATGTGACTGCAGAAACTGATATAGAGACTATTTTGAGTTATATGCCAAACAAACGGTATGTAGATGTAATCCGTAGGCTCATCATAGACGAATGGAATCCAGAGAAATTGGCACAGGAAATGAATATTACAACAGCAAACTTGTATAACATAAAACGGCGTGCTATGGCTCAGCTGACCCGTGTCGCCCTTAATGACATTATAAATTATGGCAAATAAACATTATATATCAGACGAGTTGTTAGCTGCATACCTTGAGGGAAATACCAACGAGGCAGAAACACGCGAAGTGGTTAACGCAATAAGGAATAATCCTGAGATGCAGGTAGTTCTTGATATTGCGTTAGACATGGAGGATGATGAGGCTATGAATGGTGTGCTGCCAATGATGCAACTCGCAGCTGACAGTGGCAACAATATATGCGATGTGCTTTGCGAGGCACTGATTCTTCGTCGACGTGATATTACATTTGAAGATGCGGAACTGCTATCCATAGCACAGGAAAACCATTGGCTGAAACCAGAGGGGACACCTCTGCATTTGATGGGCCAACTACTGGTACATTATGGCTTGATGGTGACGAGGAAATATGATGCAACAGTCGATGACATTATGAAGGCACTTGCTTCAGACAATGACGTGATAGTTGTTGTTGATAAGGAAAAACTTTATGATACGAAGGACGAGGAAGATGCACCAAATCATGCAGTGATTGTGAGCGGTGTCGATAATGGAGAAGTATCAATACTTGATCCCAGCCAAAGCGAATTTGAAATAAAACGACCATTGTCAGCATTTCTGAATGCATGGAAAGAATCACACAACTACATGGTTCGTGTGCTACAATGTATAGAGGATTATGAACCACAACCCATCAACCTTGATGATATTTCGCTTACAGACGACTTGTTGGAACTGCGTGAGGCCATCGCTGAGAATGCCCATGATGTATGGGCAACAGCTCGAAAGAAAGAAGGATGGACTTTTGGCCCAGAACGTGATGATTCAAACAAAAAACATCCAGACCTCATCCCATATTCATCATTACCTGACAGTGAAAAAGAATATGACCGCTTAATGGCAGTTGATACCATCAAATTAGTAAAGAAACTTGGTTTTGAAATAGTAAAGAAATGAGCATATTGTTAGTGTTAACAGCAGCACTTCTTCCTGCCATTCTGTTAGGGCTGTATATATGGAAGAAAGACCCACATCCCGAACCGATATCTTGGTTAGCGAAGGCCGTTGTGTGGGGGATGGCAATTTGTATTCCCGTTGCTTTCCTCGAAATATTAATCCAAACTATGTTTTGGGGTATTGACGGAGAACCGATAACGCTTATAGGTACCACTATGCAAGCTTTTGTCGTAGCGGCATTGCCAGAAGAATCGTTCAAGCTCTTTGCTTTATGGTTAATTTTAAAAAAGAATCCTTATTTTGATGAACATTATGATGGTATTGTGTATGCAGTTTGCGTTGGCCTTGGATTTGCTGCGGTTGAAAACATATTCTATGTGTTCAGTGAAGAGGAATGGGTGACTGTAGCTATATCCCGTGCATTGCTGGCAGTACCTGGACACTATGCCTTTGCTATACTGATGGGCTACTACTATTCTGTCTATCATTTCGTTGACCATTCTCCCAAGGTCGCTGCTAGTATTCTGTTTGTACCTGTGGCAACTCATGGCGTTTATGATGCTTTGGCGATGAGTGGACTTGCGAATCCATATATTGGAGGTCTGAGCTTCTTTGTACTCATTTGGTTCTGCGTTAAGATGCATAAAGTGGCAAAGACGAAAGTTCTAGCACTTATTGAGGAAGATTACCGGAATCATTATCACTCAGATTATACAGCATGAATAAATAAAAAATCATCAATTTCTGTATAGAGAAAGAACAATAACTACCCAATCAGTATTTTGGTAACCTAGAAAATGAAACTTTTGAGGATGATTGGTGATAGAATATTCATCTTAGTCACATCTCTATCATTGTTATCAATCCTAAAATAAAAGAGAGAATGAGCAAGAAAACGTACAAGCCGCAGCCAATTGACACCGATGATGTCAAACTGCCTACTGAGTTAGAAGAATTGGTTGAAAAAATGTCAAAAAACGTACACGAGGTATGGGCTGAGACGAGAATCAATCAAGGGTGGTCATACGGGGAACAACGTAACGATGAACTTAAAACTCATCCGTGTATTGTTCCATATGAAGAACTTTCAGAATCAGAAAAGGAGTATGATAGGAAAACAAGTATAGGAACCCTGAAGTTCATAATAAAACAGGGATTTAAAATACATAAATAAGTTTCCACAAGGAGCCTTTGTTATATTACATAAATGAAAAAAATGCAATATGGCACATAAGAAGTTTGCTATGCCATATAAGGTGAAAGATGGTAAAGTGTCTTTTTGGCATGATGACGATAATGGTTCATGTTTCGGAAGTTATCCAGAACCTACTCGTTGGGTAAAAAATATCGATTTAAATGAATTGATGGATGCTTTGAGGATTGCAAGAGAAGAAAATCTAAGCTACGCACTTCGACGTTTGCCTGGTCGTGATGACATTGAACGAATAAAGGTTTTTTGCGATAAACATAATATCAACTATGATTATTCTTTAGAAGAGGCGTGGTGATCATGGCAGATGACCTCTGTCGAGGTGAAGTACCAAGGGGGGTAAAGTGATAGACAAGGCAATGGAGAAATTCACCATTCGCATGAAGGACTGCATAGAAACATATGGTTTGGAGCAGACACCTTTTCGAATGAAAGAGCATGATGATGTGCAATCAGAATTAACAAAGTTCAATTATGGCAATTTGCACTATTATGGGTAAGATTAAATACATACAGTTTTCAGAAAAAAGGCTCGGACGAACAACGAGGATTGTCTCAATGTTGTTGAGATAGGAACCATACGAACCTTGTTTATAGTGTCAAGTTCCGTACTATTGTTATTACGTTATTTGCTAATAAATAGTAAAATGTTTATGAGAAAGTTTCTATTTTTTATGTTTGTACTTGTGGCTGCAAATTGTGTGGCACAGGAAAAGGGTGAGGTGACAGACACTGTTGATGTGTCAGAAATTATGGAGAGACCAAGTATTCCTCAGTATGATCTTAAAGAGATGGATTGGGTGGATATATGTGAAAACCCGAAATATGCCATAGTGACAAGGGATGACCTAAAAGGCATATACGACATGGAACTGCATAAAAATGTGACAAGAATAGAGTTTCAGGAGTTGGCATTTTCAAAACAGATGATGATGGAGGATAGTACCTATGTTAGCAGTTTCTATTTCAAGCGTGGAATAAAAGCAGGGCTGCTGAGCGTGTTTGAGGAAACGAATAGCACGATGTCCGTATATAGTGATGATCCTGATGAGCTATATGGTTTGGAGAAATGTACTACGATAGATAAAAAGATGTCGAAAAAATCTAGGAAGATGTTGAAAGCTTTCATAGAAGAGCAACAGTTGGATAATGCACAGGTTGTTATACAGGATGCAAATACTGGGCATTTGAAAACATGGGTAGCTTTGGATGCAAACATGGAAAAGGAATATGCAGGAAAACTATTGGTTCATTCTTGTGCTGGGTCACTTATTAAACCTTTCTGTGTGGCAGTTTCTTTTGAGAGGTCTAATCTGTACTATGATAGTATATATCATGACATGACATACAAAGAGGGAATAAAGAGATTGAATACAGAGGTGATGTTTCATGCTTTTGAGCAAGGATTTGGCGAAGAATATGCTAAAAAAAGATGGAAGCAGTTTTCAAATACAAAAGTACCATATACGTGTCCTGTACCCGTTGCTGCATTTTATACCTGTTTGGTTAATAATGGTATGGTGATGTTTCCGACGATGCATGCGGATAGTGTTGAGACAGAAAATGATATATTTTGTCCAGCAACAATTCATGAATTAAGTGAAGTGCTGCGAGTTGACAAAGCAGAATCTCCACAACTGGCTTGGCTGACGGATGCTACAAGTTGGTATGGTTATGCTACAACGGAGGACATACATGCAGAAGGTACCGATACTGTTATAGGCAAACAGATACAGTTTGCAGGTGTATTTCCTGCTGATGCTCCACGATACACTATCTGCGTTGTTGCTAATAGGTTATCAACGGATGCTGATATTGCCTTGTTGAAGGATATTGTAAATCCTTTATCAGAGTGGTTGTTGAAACAAAAATGAACAAGAAAAGATGAAAGGGAAGATGAATGAAGATAATACAATGTCTAAAAAGTCTTTTTGAAGGAAAGCAACAAAAGGTGGAGCATGTTATCTACGAATGTTCCATACATGATGATGTAGAGATCTTGGGGCATGTGTTTCATGGATTGTCTGATATTGCTGCACATGTAGAAATGTCTCTATATAGGGATTACTCACGTGGAAGGGCAAAAAGTGTGACACCAAGAAAAGTGTGTGAGGTGCATGTAGGGGAACAGTGGGAGCCTTATCCTACTTTTGATTCCTCGGATTCTGGATATGAAAGCAGGAGCTACAGTAATTACATGTTTCGCAAGCATCCTATACGGCAGAATGATATGAGGAAGTTGTCGGAACTGCCGTCTTCAATCAATGTTTGTAAGGTAACGGAAGATACTCCAGTGGATATGCGCCCGATAGTTTATTATAATGGTGATGGAAACACAATGGTGGTTGCAATATAAAGATTGAATATAAGAAATATAAGGTATGAAACAGAAAATGTTTTTCTTGGATTTGGTCATCTGCTCAGTTTGGATGCTGAGTTTGTTTGGCGGTAGGGGAAATTATAATTTTCCATTGATGTTATTCGCTATCTGCGAGGTTTTGTTGAGATATTCGGTATCGTTTTCTCTATACCGTAAGGAGAAACGTACGTGGATACCGTTGCTGTTGTTTGCGTTTTTTGTGATATTGGCAGCGACCATTCGCAAGATTAGCGGAATTGGCGATATAGTTTTTCATTTCTTTGATATTACGAATTTGGAGTATGCTATGTCGTTTGGATATTTTATGGGTGTGTCATTAGCTTTGTGGATTTTCATTATGCCTTACATAGTGTATGCAGTCTTGTTATTCAGGAAGAAGACCGTGCGCACAGAATTGAATAATGGTGATATGGCTGGTGGTATATTGTGGTATGGACGTTTGGAAAAGACTTGTTCTGCATTGATAGCGATAATGCTGATATCTATGCTGGCGGGACTGTCGATGGATGCCCGTATGTGTGAGATGATATGCCTCACGGCAATGCCGCTTACCTATTGGCTGGTATGCAGATATTTCAAAGTGAAACCAGAAAAGCTATGGTTACTGGTGATAGGTATGGTGATATTCTGGTATGCCCAGGCAGTGGCTGGAGTATGGAGAGTGTGTATGCTGACGATTAGCTTTGCTCTTGTTGCTTATGTGGGTACACTGTTGTACAAGAATGTAAGACGATGCGCACTGGCTATGGTGTTTGTAATATATGCGGCTGTTATTCTGCCTTCATTGGCTATAGGTTACAATCAGTATGTGGGAATAGATTATGCTCGTAGAGGCTTCTATTATCTTGCACCATTCAAAGGAATACTATATATAACTGATAGTATGGGTGAAAGATATGGACTTCGTGATCGTTACAAGGTGTTGGTGGAACCAGAATATGAACATATCAGTGCTAATGATGTGTGTCCGGATGATTGGGCGCATGTATGTGCTATGGAGAAGAATGGCAAAGTATATTACTATGATGTATGTAACAATGAGTTTGTCAAGAATTCCCAGATTTACGTGATTAAGAAGAAAAACATATCTGAATAGGATAGAATAACACCAATCCAGCGCCCTGCTCTATTTTAGAGTGGGGCGCTGGTGTGTTATAAGGGGTTAAGTAATGATTTCCCCTTAAAATTTGGAGGAAAGGAAAAATATTTCATGAAAAGTTTGGATGTAAGAATTCTTTGTTGTACTTTTGCATGCAGAGAAAACGGAAAAACAACCTAAGAAATTGGAGAAGAAGCGTAAGATGGCGTTTGCAGCACTGACTGTGGTGGTGCTGTTTTGGGCATGGTTAGGCTATGCTGTGGGCATAGAACACATGCCTGTGAAGAATACTATATGGGCACTGTCGCCTGCCATAATAGCGATTTCGCTGGCACTGATAACGAAGGAGGTGTACAGCTCGCTGCTGATGGGTATGCTGACGGGTGCCCTGCTGAATGCCGAGTTTGACGCTGTGGGCGGACTGAACCAGTTGCTGCCTGAGGGCGTGATGAGTGTGCTGGCTGACAAATGGAATGTGGGCATACTGGTGTTCTTGGTGATTCTGGGCACTATGGTGCAACTGATGAACCGCACGGGGGGCTCGGCGGCATTCGGCGCGTGGGCTGCCAAGCGCATCAAGACGCGTGAGGGGGCTCAGCTATCGACGATGCTGTTGGGATGCCTGATATTCATAGATGACTATTTCAACTGCCTGACGGTGGGCTCGGTGATGCGCCCTGTGACTGACGAGCACAAGATAAGCCGTGCTAAGCTGGCATACCTGATAGACACTACGGCGGCTCCTATATGTATCATTGCGCCTATATCGTCATGGGCTGCTGCAGTGTCGGGATTTGTGAAGGGTGAGAATGGCATCAGCATCTTTGTGCAGTCTATTCCTTATAATTTCTACGCTCTGCTGTCGCTGCTGATGATAGTGCTGATAACGCTGATGAAGGTGGATTTCGGTCAGATGGCGGTGCACGAGAGAAATGCGATGAACGGCGACCTGTTTACCTCGGGCAGAAGACGACAAATAGCCGAGGTGGACGAGAAGGCTGCCAAGAGGGGTAGGGTGGCTGACCTGATATTCCCTGTGGTGTGTCTGGTGATAGGTTGTGTGATAGGTATGATATATACTGGAGGATTCTTCGAGGGCAAGAGCTTTGCTATGGCTTTTGCCGAGAGTAATGCCTCGGTGGGACTGGTGATGGGTTCGTCGGTGGCACTGATGATTACCATTGCCTATTACATATTGCGCCAGTCGCTGTCGTTCAGCAAGTGTATGGACTGTCTGCCTGAGGGTTTCAAGCAGATGGTGCCTGCGATGCTGATACTGACGTTTGCATGGACGCTGAAGAGTATGACTGACAGTCTGGGAGCGGCTACCTATGTGGCTGAAACGATGCAGAACGTGGCTGGCGAGATGTGGGCCTTCCTGCCTGCATGCATATTTGTGGTGGCTGTGGGACTGGCATTTGCCTCTGGCACTTCATGGGGCACATTCGGTATTCTCATTCCTATAGTGGTGTCGTGTTTCCAGGGGGTTGACCCAGAACTGATGATTATCTCAATATCTGCCTGCATGGCTGGTGCAGTGTGTGGTGACCATTGCTCACCGATATCAGATACGACCATAATGTCGTCGGCTGGTGCGCAGTGTGTGCACCTGAACCACGTGACCACCCAGCTGCCTTATGCCATGACGGTGGCTGTGGTGTCGTTCTTCACATTCCTGGTGGCTGGATTCAATAAGAATGCGTGGATATCGCTCGCCTTCGGATGTGTATTGCTGATAGCGGTACTGTTATTTATAAGGTACAGGAAAGGACAGGACGACTACACTCCGAAGCGTGCCTGAACGACGTTGACGACATAGTCGCCGAGCTTCTCGCATTCATTTACCAGGTCGTTATACATGGTGCCGATGGCATAGTCATATTCGTGCTCGTCAACGGCGCGGATATTGTCTTTCTTGAGCTGGTGGCGCATCTCGTTGATGTCACTCTCTATGCGGTAGGTGTCGCTGATGTCATGGTCGCTGCTGTGACCTGTCATGACGGTGTTCATCTGCGAGAGCGCCTGGTCGGTGAGTGTCATCATGTCGTTGAGCTTGGCATAGATGGCGGGGGTGAAGTTATACCCTGACTCATGGCGGCGGTAGAGCGTGCGTGCGAGGTTATGGCAAGCATCGCCGATACTTTCGAGTTCGCTTATCTCACGCAGCATCTGGCGCACCTTGATTTTGGTGACGTCACTAAGGTGGTCGTTGCTTACATGCCCCAGGTAGTTGGCGATTTCGGTTTCCATCTTATCGGTTATCTCTTCCTGATGGTTTATCTTGTCATAGTAGCGTTTGATTTCCTTGCCGTTATTCTCGTTGAGCATATTCCTGACGATGCCGAACATCTGCTGTACGTACTGGGCAAAGCGGGCGGTTTCCTTCTGTGCCTGCAGGACGGAGATTTCAGGGGTCTGCACAAGGTTTGCCTGTATGTATTGCAGTCGGAACTCGTCGTCGGCGTCTTCGCCTGCCTTCTCGGGCAGGAGCCTGCACACTACTTTCTCCATCTGGGGAATGAAACCTATGAGGATGGCGGTGTTGGTGACATTGAAGCAGGTGTGGAACATAGAGAGTACCACAGGCAGAAGGACGCGCTGACCGCTCTGGGTGGGGTCGTAGCCCACGATGCTACAGATGGTATCGACAAAGGGATAGAAGACGCACAACACCCAGATGACGCCAAAGACATTGAAGAGCAGGTGGGCAAGGGCTGCACGACGTGCCTGAAGGTTGGCACCAAGGGCTGCAAGGTTGGCAGTGGCGGTGGTACCGATATTCTCACCCATGACGAGGGCTATGCCCAGATAGATAGGCAACACACCAGTAGAACAAAGCAGGATGGTGATTGCCATGACGGCTGCTGATGATTGTACTATGCAGGTGATGATGGTGCCGATGAGAAGGAAGATGATAATGGTGAGATAACTGCCTGTGTCGAAGGAACTAAAGAAATTGACTACCGAAGCGTTATGCTCCAGGTCCATCTCCTTGCCTGCTGTGCTCAGCATGACGAGCGAGAGGAACATGAAGGCGATACCATAGAGAAAGTCGCCCACTATGCGGTGGCGACTGGTGTAGATGAGCAGTATGCCTATGAAGAAGGCTGGATAGACCACGGTGGTCAAATCTACGCTATAGCCCAATGACATAATCCATGCGGTGAGGGTAGTACCGATGTTGGCACCCATGATGACGGAGATTGCCTGGGCGAGGGTGAGCAGTCCAGCCGACACGAAGGAAACGGTCATGACGGTGGTGGCTGACGACGACTGCACGGCACAGGTGACAAAAGCGCCTGAGAGCATACCAGTGAAACGATTGGTGGTGATGCGCGAGAGTACATGACGCAACTGTGGTCCAGCCATCTTCTGCAGGGCATCACTCATAGCCTTCATGCCATAGATGAGCAGACCGAGCGCACCTAAGAGCTTGAAGGTGATAAAGAGATAATTATGTTCCATTTGATGGATGTGGTAATGATTGTATTATGGTATGGTGTCAATAAAAAAAAGCAACCATTTTCATGGTTGCTTTCTTTTTGGTTTGTACACCCTCAGGGATTCGAACCCTGGACCCACTGATTAAGAGTCAGTTGCTCTACCAACTGAGCTAAGGGTGCATCCGTTTTGCGAATTGCGAGTGCAAAGGTACTAATAAAAGTTGAAAGTTGAAAGTTGAGAGTTGAAAGTTTTTCTGTTTTTAGCGTTTATTAACAGATTACCTCGTCTCGCCTTGACTTTTATCAGTTTATCTGGTTAATGTCGTATGGAGTCTTCTGGTAAACGTAGTAGTTGACCCAGTTGTGATAGAACAGGTTGGCATGGGCGCGCCAGGTGACGTTTGGTCCCTTTTCGGGGTCGTTGTCGATGTAGTAGTTGACTGGCATGGCGACGTCGTCACGCTTGCCTTTGTCACGTTTGTACTCGTTGTCGAGGGTGTCGGGGTTGTACTCCAGATGACCAGTGACGAAGATTTCTCTGCCTTCACGAGCTGCTGCTATGCCGATGCCTGAGAGTGGCGACTCGGCGAGGACGGTGATATCTGGTATGGCGAGCACGTCTTCGGAGTTGATCTCGGTGTGGCGACTCTGGGGTATATTGAACTTGTCGTCGAAACCACGGAAGAGGGGTTTGTTTGCCTCGTCAGGGTTGATGGTCTGGGGGAAGATGCCAAAAAGCTTCTTGGGCAGCATGTGTTTCTCGATGCCATAGAAATGGTAGAGGGCTGCCTGAGCTGCCCAGCAGATGTACATGGTGGAGGTGACGTGGGTGCGTGCCCAGTCGAAGATGCTGCTGACCTCTTCCCAGTAGTTGACCTGCTCGAAGGGTATGTCCTCAACAGGAGCACCTGTGATAATCATGCCGTCAAACTTACGGTTGCGCAGTTCCTCGAAGTTGATGTAGAACTGCTTCATGTGTTCGATAGGGGTGTTCTTTGAGGTGTGCGACTTGAGTTTCATGAAGGTGATGTCAAGTTGCAAGGGGGTGTTGGAGAGCAGACGTATGAGGTCTGTCTCGGTGGTTATCTTAAGGGGCATGAGGTTGAGCACCACAATCTTCAGCGGACGGATGTCCTGTGAATGACCGCGTGTCTCGTCGATGACGAAAATGTTTTCGTCTTCCAGCAACTTGATGGCTGGTAGGTTATCTGGTAATCTTAATGGCATATCTTACAGACTAAAGTATTCTTCTTCCAATTTGTCAAGTTCGGCTTGCAGAGCGGTGTAGTCATTGACCATCTGCATGTTGGCGGCATTCTCGGGTTGCATGAGCAGGGTGTCGAGTTCTGCCTTGCGCTGTTCGAGTTCCTCTATCTTCTGCTCCAGTTCCTTGCGACGCTTCTCTATTCGGTTGTTCTTCTTCTGTTCGGCTTTGCGCTCAGCGTAGGAGACCTGAGAGGAGGCAGGGGTAGGAGCAACCCTCTCTTTGTTGGAGGGTGGGGTCGTTGTCTCTATCGCCTCGCTGATGGTCTGTGCATTCTTGGTGCGCAGATAGTTGTAGATGCCGCCAAGGTGCTCACGCACTATTCCTCCACCAAATTCATATACCTTATCGACGAGGCCGTCGAGAAACTCACGGTCGTGGCTGACGACGATGACGGTGCCGTCGAAAGCCTTGATGGCTTCTTTGAGCACATCCTTGCTCACCATATCGAGGTGGTTGGTGGGCTCGTCGAGGATGAGGAAATTGACAGGTTCAAGCAAAAGACGTATCATAGCCAGGCGCGAGCGTTCGCCACCTGAGAGGAATTTGACGTATTTGTCGCTCTCTTCGCCTCCGAACATGAAGGCGCCGAGGATGTCCTTGATGCGAAGGCGTATCTCACCGCGAGCCACATTGTCGATGGTCTCGAAGACGGTGAGGTTCTCATCCAGCAGCTGTGCCTGGTTCTGGGCGAAATAGCCTATCTGGATGTTATGACCTACCTTGAGCGTGCCGTCGAAGGGTATCTCGTTCATGATACACTTGACGAGGGTGGACTTGCCTTCGCCGTTCTTACCCACGAAGGCTACCTTCTCGCCACGCTTGATGGTGAGGTTGACGTTATGGAACACGTTGTGCTCGCCATAGGTCTTGCCCACCTCGTTGCAGATGACGGGATAGTCGCCTGAGCGCAGACAGGGAGGAAACTTCAGACGCAGGGCAGAGTTGTCAACCTCATCTACCTCGATGGGTACTATTTTTTCCAACTGACGTATGCGTTGCTGCACCTGCACCGCCTTGGTGGCCTGATAGCGGAAACGCTCGATGAACGCCTTGGTGTCGGCTATCTCCTTCTGCTGGTTTTCGTAGGCACGAAGCTGTTGTTCGCGACGCTCCTTACGCAGAACGACATATTCATCATACTTCACCCTGTAGTCGATGACGTGTGAACAGGATATCTCGAGAGTGCGATTGGTCACATTATTTATAAACGCGCGATCGTGACTGACGAGTACCACAGCCTGGGAACTGGTGGCAAGAAACTGCTCCAGCCACTGTATGGACTCGATGTCGAGGTGGTTGGTGGGCTCGTCTAGCAACACCACGTCGTGATGGCGAAGGAGCAGCTTGGCAAGTTCGATACGCATGCGCCATCCACCAGAGAACTCTGAGGTGGGACGGTCGAAATCGGTGCGCTCGAAACCCAGACCTACGAGGGTACGCTCCATCTCTGCCTCGCGACTCTCAGCACCCATCATCATATAGCGCTCATGAGCCATAGTGAAGCGTTCTACGAGTTCCATATATGAGTCAGACTCATAGTCGGTCCTCTCCTCCATCTCCTTCTGCAGACGGTCCACCTTAGCCTTCATCTTATCCACATCAGCAAACGCCTTGCGGGTCTCCTCGCGAACGGTGGTGTCATCCTGCAGGTTCATCACCTGGGGCAGATAGCCTATGGTACAGTCATTGGGCACTGAAACGGTGCCTGCGGTGGGGGTCTTGATGCCAGCCAGAATCTTGAGCATAGTCGATTTGCCTGCACCGTTCTTACCTACAAGAGCGATACGGTCACGCTCGTTGATCACGAACGACACATCCGTGAACAACGGCTTTACGCCAAACTCAACTTTTAATCCTTCTACTGAAATCATATTAACTCGCTATGCTCGTACGATACGCTTCGCTACGAAACGCCCTAAAGGGCTACGATACGGAGCTTTTAGCTCCTACGATACGAGGCTTGCGCCTCTACGAAAACTATGAACTGTGAACTATGAACTGTGAACTGAATTCCAAATTTCCCATCCTGCCTCAGCCTGCAGCAACAGCATCTCGAGACCATTCTTAGTTATTGCCCCCTGTGCCTTGCCCTTCTTGAGGAAGAGTGTCTCGTCGGGGTTATAGATAAGGTCGTAGAGCAGATGGTGGTGGGTGAGAGCCTCATAGGGCAGGTCGGGACACTCGTCGAAGTGGGGCGACATGCCCTTAGGCGTACAGTTTACTATCACGGTGTAATCCTGAAGCAGTTCAGGAGTAACCTGTTCGTAAGTTATGGTGTCGTTCTTATGATAACGGCTAACCAGCAGGGTGTCGAGCCCCAACTGATGCAGTCCGTAGTTTACAGCCTTACTCGCTCCACCAGTGCCCAAGATGAGCGCCTTCTTGTGAAAGAGAGGTTGCAGGAGGGGTTGTATGCTACGTGTGAAACCGATTATGTCGCTGTTGAATCCCTCGAGATAGGGCTGACCATTCTCTTTGCGTGTCACCCTCACCACGTTTACGGCACCAATGGCACGAGCCTCAGGCGACACCATATCGAGGTATGACATCACCTTCTCCTTATAGGGTATGGTGACATTGAAACCACACAGTTCGGGGGTGTAGTCGAGCACGCCCTGAATATCAGTTATGACAGGGAGCTCATACTTCTCATATACGGCGTCGATATTCTCGTTCTTAAACTTCTCGTTGAAATAGCCTGGCGAGAAGGAGTGGCCGAGAGGATAGCCTATAATACCAAATTTCTTCATAAAAAACTCGCTATGCTCGTACGAAACGCTTCGCTACGAAACGCCCTAAAGGGCTACGATACGGAGCTTTTATCTCCTACGATACGAGGCTTGCGCCTCTACTTTATTTTCTTGCGCTCCAGTAGGTGCTCAGGCGAGCGGAGCTCGGAGTGTTTTCGTTATTTGCTTGCAAGATAAAGCGTGCAGATACCGAAGGTGAGTCTGCGGAACGAAGCCTTGCGGAAACCCACCTTCTTGAGTATCTCGACCATGGTCTCGCCTTGCGGAAAGGCAGCGATGCTCTTGTTGAGGTAGGAGTAGGCTGAGGCATCCTTGCTGATGAGGCGACCATAGAGGGGAAGCACCATGCTGCTATAGATGCCAAACAGTTGCTTCATGGGGAAACTCACTGGGGTGGTGAGCTCTATGACACAGAGTGTGCCCTTGGGCTTGAGCACTCGGCACATTTCAGAGAGTCCCTTCTCAAGGTCTTGGAAATTACGTATTCCGAAGGCTGAGGTAACAGCATCAAACGACCCTGTGGGGTAGGAGAGAGCGGTACAGTCTTCTTTCGCGAATGTTATGACCTCGCTCAGTCCCTTCTGCTCCACCTTCTCTCTGCCTATCGCCATCATTCCCTCGGCTATGTCTGTCGCCGTGATATGCTGAGGCTTGAGATGCTCAGCTTGAAGGATAGCAAAATCGCCTGTGCCTGTTGCCACATCGAGAATGCGCTGAGGCTTCATCTTGGCAAGCACCCTGATAGCAGTGTTGCGCCACAAACGGTCTATGTTCCAAGAGAGGCGGTGGTTGAGAGTGTCATAGGTGGGGGCGATGTTGTTGAACATAGCCTCCACCTGTGCTTTCTTCTCGCCTTCCTCAGAATAAGGCTTTATGGTCTCTTGTGTGTACACTTGTCTTGTTTAGAGGGTCTTCAGATACTCGCTGACATTCTTCTCTATGCGAGCGTTGATGTCGCTCTGGTCGGTAGTGCGATCAAACTTCTCGCCTGTGATGTGCTCATAGAGTTCTATGTAGCGCTCAGCCACTGACTCAGCATATTCATCAGTTATCTCAGGCATGGTCTGTCCAGGCTCGTTCATAAAGTTGTGCTCTATGAGCCACTGGCGCACAAACTCCTTGGAGAGCTGCTTCTGAGGTTCGCCCTTAGCAAACTTCTCCTCATAGCCCTCAGCATAGAAGTAACGTGAAGAGTCAGGGGTGTGAATCTCGTCGATGAGGTAAACCTTGCCGTCGCGCTTGCCAAACTCATACTTGGTATCAACCAGTATGAGACCCTGCTTCTTAGCTATCTCCTGACCACGTGCAAAGAGTTTGCGGGTGTAGTCTTCCATCACCTCGTAATCCTCCTTTGACACTATGCCCTGAGCTATGATTTCTTCCTTTGATATGTTGAGGTCATGACCCTCGTCAGCCTTTGTGGTAGGGGTGATGATAGGCTCGGGGAAACGCTCGTTCTCACGCATTCCCTCAGGCAGTTTTACACCACAAATCTCTCTTACACCCTTCTGGTAGTCACGCCAAGCGCTACCAGTGAGTATGCCACGGATAATCATCTCTACACGGAATCCCTCACACTTCAGTCCTACAGTAACCTGTGGGTCTGGGGTAGCGAGTTTCCAGTTAGGACAGATGTCCTTAGTAGCATCGAGAAACTTAGCCGCAATCTGGTTGAGCACCTGACCCTTGAAAGGTATGCCCTTAGGCAGTATTACGTCGAAGGCGCTGATGCGGTCTGTAGCTACCATCACCATGATGTCGTCGTTGATGGTGTAAACGTCACGTACCTTGCCGTGATAAACGGCTGTCTGTCCTGGGAATTTGAATTCCGTAGATGTTAATGCTTTGTTCATTGTCTCTTATGTATTTTGATTTTTTGTTTCTTCTTCCTTTGCCTTGAATGCGTTGACTATCTTTGTCACCAGTCTGTGGCGCACTATATCCTTGTCGTTGAAGTGGACGATAGCTATGTCGCTGATATCTTTCAGTGTGTCGATGGCATCGCGTAAGCCCGATTTAACCCCTCGTGGCAAGTCCACCTGTGTCATGTCGCCAGTGATAATCATCTTGGTGTTCCAGCCCATGCGTGTGAGGAACATTCTTATCTGTGCAGGACTGGTGTTCTGTGCCTCGTCGAGTATCACCACCGCGTCGCTCAGCGTTCTTCCTCGCATAAAGGCAAGCGGTGCTATCTGTATGATGTGCTTATCCATCATATCCTGAAGCTTCACCTGTGGTATCATATCCTCCAAAGCGTCATAGAGGGGTTGCAGATAGGGGTCTATCTTATCCTTCATGTCGCCAGGCAGAAAACCGAGTTTCTCGCCTGCCTCCACAGCTGGGCGCGACAGTATTATCTTCTTTGCCGTCTTCTCTTTCAGTGCCTTCACTGCAAGGGCTATGGAGAGGTAGGTCTTACCAGTACCTGCAGGTCCTACGGCAAACACCATATCCTTCTTCTCAAAAGCATCGACCAGAGCCTGCTGGTTGGCTGAACGGCTCTTGATGGGTTTGCCCGACAGAGAATAAACCACCACTCCCTTTGCTGCATCAGCCTTGGTGGTCTCGCCCTTGGTTATGTTGAGAATGTCCTCCTCATTAATGATGTTATACTTCATTATGTGGCGACGCATCTTCTCTATATCCTCCTCAAACTGGCACATCACCTCCTCGTCGCCCAAAACGCGTATCACGTTGTCGCGAGCCATGATGCGAAGTTTCGGATAGAGCGAACGAACCATCTGCAGGTGCGAGTTGTTCACACCGTAAAAGGTTATGGGGTCTATGTCTTCTAATATTATATGCTTCTCTATCACTTATTTTTGACGCATTTCAATATTTTCTGCAAAATTACAAAATTCTCGTGAGAATGGAAACGAAAACGAAAACTTTTTTGTAACTTTGTACTATGAAAATTACAAAAACACGTTATCTGCATATTTTTACTGCCATAGTGATAGTGTTGGCTCTCTATCGCTGTGGTCATGATTTCACCTCTACTGATAAGGCTATCTCACTCAGTCAGGTGGAGGATAGTGCTGTGGTTGATACAGTGCCAGAACTCAAGGCTGAGGATGCTGAAAAGGCTGAAGAAGTTAAGGCTGAAAAGAAGGAAGAAGCTGTTGCTGTGGTGGCTGAAACAAAGAGTATAGCCAAACCTCGTAAGTGGCATAAAATCAATTCTGTACCGAGCTACAAGGATGCCTTTCCTGATAGCAATGAGGTGCAATTGGTGTCAGCAAGAAAGTATGGTGTGAAGCCTGTGCAGAACCGTGCCGATGCTGAGAAGCGTAAGTCGGAACTGGTGTATGTGGGAGCCAACCCTTATTTCCATGTTGACAAACTCAGGGAGAGCATCCCTTATCTGGTGCCTCGCGCCAATATTCTGTTGCAGGATATAGGTAAGGCTTTCTTCGACTCTCTATATGTAAAAGGTGTGCCTCTTCACCAGATTATCGTCACCAGTGTTCTTCGTTCTGAGGAGGATGTGGCTCGTTTGCGCCGTCATAACCAGAATGCCAGCGATAATTCCTGTCACCGTTTTGGCACCACGTTTGATATCTGCTACAATCGTTACCAGACGGTGCAGACTGACCAAAACCGTCGTCGTGCCGTTACTAACGACACACTGAAGTGGATTCTCTCCGAGGTGCTTCGCGATATGCGCCAATCAAAGCGGTGCCACATAAAATATGAGGTGAAGCAAGGCTGTTTCCATATCACCGCAAGGTGAACCCCAAAATAAAAGGTGGGACTCTTAACAGAGCTCCACCTTTTTTATATTCTGTTCCTTATCGCAGTAGTGACATCTCACTGTGCCTGCTATCTTGTCCACGCTGAAGTAGGTCAGCATCGGCTCGTTATTGGTTATGCACTTAGGGTTGGTGCATCTTATTATACCATGCAGCTCGTCAGGTGTCTCCACCATCTTCTTCTCCACCACCTCATAGTCCTTGATGATGCTCAGCACCACCTTAGGCGCTACTACTGACAGACGTGATATCTCTTCGTTGGTAAAGAGTTTGTTCGTAGCCTTAATGATACCCTTCTTACCTACCTTGGCTGAGGCGTAGTTCATACCTATAGTGATAGGCTCAGTCAGTTCGTTGAGCTTCAGCAGCGATGCCACCTGGTAGGTCTTCTCTGCTGGTATGTGGTCTATTACGGTGCCATTCTCTATGGCAGCCACTAAGCGTTCTTTCTTGTTCATATCAACTTTCAATTGTCAATTATCAATTATCAATTGTCAATTATCAATTAATAATCGTTTTGTCTTTCTTAATATCCTCAAGCGTTATTCCCAGACATTTGCAGAAGATAGCCTCTCTGGCGTATAGTCCGTTCTGCGCCTGTTGTATGTAGTATGCGTGTGGGTCGTCATCCACGTCGTATGCTATCTCGTTCACTCTTGGCAGTGGGTGCAGAATCTTCATATTCTCCTTCGTCTTGCCCAGCATGGCACGGTTGAGTATATACACATTCTTCACCCTCTCATATTCCATAAGGTCTGAGAATCTCTCCTTCTGCACTCTTGTCATGTAGATAATGTCGGCATCAGCTATCACGTCTTCGTTGAATGCTGTGTGCTCTATAAACTTCACTCCGTGCTCCTTGCAGTATAGCTTATACTCTTGAGGCATAGCCAGTTCCTTAGGTGCCACAAAGTGGAAGGTGGGGTTGAAGTGTCTCATTGCCATTATCAGCGAGTGCACCGTTCTACCATATTTCAGGTCGCCCACCAGATAGATGTTCAGGTTTTCCAGTGTGCCCTGTGTCTTGTATATAGAGTATAGGTCGAGCAAGCACTGTGAGGGGTGCATGTGGGCTCCGTCGCCAGCGTTCACTATAGGTATCGGGGCTATCTCTGAGGCATACTGTGCTGCTCCCTCTATATAGTGGCGCATAGCTATGATGTCTGCATAGTTGCTCACCATCAGTATGGTGTCTTTCAGCGTCTCGCCCTTGGTGGTACTGGTCACCTTGGCATCGCTGAATCCTATCACTCGTGCGCCAAGACGGTTGGCAGCTGTTTCAAATGACAGTCTGGTTCGGGTGCTTGGTTCAAAGAATAGGGTAGCCACTACTTTTCCCTTAAGTAGCTCACGGTTAGGGTGTTTCTCAAACTCTTCCGCCATCGCTATCATGTACATTATATCGTCCTTCGAAAGGTTGGCGATGGTTACGAAATCTTGCTTTTCCATTTGTCGGTTTGAAAGATGAATAATAGTATTTGAGTGCGAAGTTAAGATTTTTTTTTCTAAAAACTGCATTTTTCTCAAAGTTTTATTGTATTTTTGCATTCCAGAAGTGTTTTTTATTTAAAATGAGACGGAAATTCGTACTTTTTCTTTGGAAAATGATAGCAGCAGGAGTGCTCCTGGTGCTCGTTCTCTTCACCTTGATCTGGAACGGATGGATAGGCTACATGCCTGATATGGAGGACTTGCAGAATCCTATCGACAGGTATGCCACCCAGATATATAGTGCTGACGGCAAGGTCATTGGCACATGGAACCAGGATAGGGAGAATCGTGTGCATGTCAGCTTCGACAAGATTTCTCCTTATGTGGTGCAGGCTCTCGTTGCCACAGAGGATGTGCGCTATTACGAACACTCTGGTATCGATTTCATTGCCCTCAGTCGTGCTATCGTTAAGCGCGGACTCATGGGTCAGCAGAGTGCTGGCGGTGGCTCTACCATTACCCAGCAGCTTGCTAAGCAGCTGTATTCAGGTAAGGCTCACAGTACCTTTGAACGTCTGCTGCAAAAACCCATAGAGTGGGTGATAGCCATCAAACTGGAGCGCAATTTCACCAAGGAGGAAATCGTGATGATGTATCTCAACCAGTTCGATTTCCTGCATAATGCCGTGGGCATCAAGACTGCTGCCAACACCTATTTCAGCAAGGAGCCTTCCGACCTCACCCTTGAGGAGGCTGCTATGCTCATTGGCTTGTGCAAGAACCCTTCTTATTTCAATCCTGTTCGTCACGAACAGCGTTGTCAGGAGCGTCGTAATGTGGTTCTGCAACAGATGGAGAAGGCTGGCTACATCTCTCACGACCAGTGTGTCGAGACAGCTTCCAAACCTATCGAACTCAAGTTCCATCGCACTGACCATAAGGATGGCACGGCTCCTTATTTCCGCGAGTACCTGCGTCGCTATCTTATGGCTAACAAGCCTGAGCGCTCTAACTATCCTTCATGGCAAAATGTGCAGTATGTCATCGACTCCATAGCCTGGGAGCAAGACCCTCTCTATGGCTGGTGCAACAAGAATCTCAAGAAAGACGGTACACCTTATAATATATACAAGGATGGTTTGAAGGTGTTCACCACCCTCGACTCTCGCATGCAGCAGTATGCTGAGGATGCTGTCTATGCCCATGTGGCTAAATACCTGCAACCTGCCTTTAACAGGGAGAATCGTCATAAGCCTAATGCCCCCTTCACTGACCAGCTCACACCTAAGGAGGTGCGACAGATTCTCAATCGCTCCATCGTGCAGAGCGACCGCTATCGCAACATGAAGGCTGCTGGCTATTCAGAGGAGGAGATTCGTGAGTCGTTTAAGAAGAAGACTGAGATGACCGTCTTCTCTTATAATGGCGAGATAGATACCGTGATGACTCCTCTCGACTCCATTCGCTACTACAAGTCTTTCCTGCGTGCAGGCTTCTGCAGCATGGATGTTAAGACTGGTGCCGTCAAGGCTTATGTGGGTGGCTTGGACTTTACCCATTTCCAGTATGACATGGTGATGGAGGGTCGCCGTCAGGTGGGTTCTACCATCAAACCGTTCCTCTACTCTCTGGCTATGGAGAACGGTTTCTCGCCTTGCGACTATGCCCCTAATGTTCAGCAGACCTACATAGTGGCTGGCAAACCTTGGACTCCACGTAATGCCTCTCACTCTCGCTATGGTCAGAGTGTTACCCTCAAGTGGGGCTTGGCTCAGTCTAACAACTGGATTTCTGCCTACCTCATGTCTAAGCTCGACCCTCAGCAGTTCGTTCAGCTGTTGCATGAATATGGCATCATCAATCCTGACATCCACCCATCCATGTCCTTGTGTCTCGGACCTTGCGACATCACCGTCGGCGAGATGGTCAGTGCCTACACTGCCTTTGCCAATCATGGCATACGCTGTGCTCCGCTCTTCGTCACTCGCATCGAGGATAGCAACGGTCAGGTGGTGGCTCACTTCGAACCTCGTGTCAATGAGGTCATCTCTGAGGAATCTTCCTTCAAGATGCTCATCCTCCTGCAAGGGGTGGTTGACGGAGGTACTGGTAGCCGTCTGCGTTTCAAGTACAACGTCAATGCCCAGATGGGTGGCAAGACTGGTACCACCAACCGTAACTCCGATGCCTGGTTCATGGCTGTTACGCCTGACCTCGTCAGCGGTATGTGGGTAGGTGGCGAGGATCGCGATATCCACTTCGACTCCATGGCTATGGGTCAGGGTGCCACCATGGCTCTGCCTATCTATGCCTATTATATTAAAAAGGTGTATGCCAACGAGGCTTTACCTTACAAGGCTGATGCCATCTTCGACATGCCTGAAGACTTCGATGGCTGTAGCAGGGCAGTGGATGTTGACGACTTCATGGATATTGAGGATGTGTATGAGTAGTTTAGAGTTTACAGTTTAGAGTTTAGAGTTAAAATATCTTAAAGAAAATATAACTTTCAATTCTCAACTCTCAACTTTCAACTTTTCTTCGTACATTTGCACCTACGATTAAATCTAAGATAATCACTACATCTTAATTACAAAAATATGAAAAAGTTTAACGACAAGGATTTCCTTCTGGAAACCGAAACCGCAAAGGATCTTTACCACAATCATGCGGCTAAGATGCCTATCATCGACTATCACTGTCACCTCATCCCTCAGATGGTAGCAGAGAACAAGAAGTTTGAGTCTATTGCACAGATTTGGCTCATGGGCGACCACTACAAGTGGCGTGCTATGCGTTCAAACGGTATTGACGAGAAGTATTGCACAGGCAAGGATACCACTGACTGGGAGAAGTTTGAGAAGTGGGCTGAAACAGTGCCTTACACCTTCCGTAACCCTCTCTATCACTGGACTCACCTCGAGCTCAAGACTGCTTTCGGTATCGATAAGCTCCTCAACCCTGAGACAGCTAAGGAAATCTACGACAAGTGTAACGATATGATTAAGAACGAGGACCGTTTCTGTCCTCGTGGCATGATGGAACACTATAACGTAGAGGTTGTATGCACTACTGACGACCCTGCTGACTCTCTCGAGTGGCACAAGATTGTCAAGGACGACCCAACAGCCAAGACTCGTATGCTCCCAACATGGCGTCCTGACGCTGGCATGAACATCGAGGCAGCTACATGGTGTGACTATATCAAGAAGCTCTCTCAGGTTTCAGGTGTTAACATCACTGGCTTTGCTGAGCTCAATGAGGCTCTGCAGAAGCGTCACGACTTCTTCGAGTCTATGGGTTGTAAGCTCTCTGACCATGGCATCGAGGAGTTCTATGATGAGCCATACACTGACGCTGAGGTTGATGCTATCATGAAGAAGGCTCTCGCTGGCAATGCTCTCACCGTTGAAGAGCAGCGTAAGTATAAGCATGCTTACATGAAGGAGCAGGGCAAGATGGACTATGCTTCAGGCTGGGCACAGCAGTACCACTATGGTGCTATCCGTAACAACAACTCCAAGATGTTTGCCAAGCTCGGTCCTGACACAGGCTTCGACTCTATCGGCGAGTTCACCACAGCCAAGGCTATGAGCCACTTCCTCGACGAACTCAACTCTGAGGGCAAGCTCGCTAAGACTATCCTCTACTGTCTTAACCCATCTGCTAACGAGGTTATCGCTACCATGCTGGGCAACTTCCAGGATGGCTCTGTAGCTGGTAAGATACAGTTCGGTTCAGGCTGGTGGTTCCTCGATCAGAAGGACGGTATGGAGAAGCAGATGAACGCTCTCTCAGTGCTCGGCTTGCTCTCTCGCTTCGTAGGTATGCTGACCGACTCACGTTCGTTCCTCTCTTACCCACGTCACGAGTACTTCCGTCGCACCCTCTGTAACCTCGTCGGCAACGACATCGAGGCAGGTCTCATACCATTCGAGGGCTACGAGAAGCAGCGCGTTTACCAGATGATTGAAGACATCTGCTACAACAACGCTAAGAACTTCTTCCAGTTCTAATATTATAATAATGTATTGAGAATAGTAGTAATTTTTTTCAATAATATTAGATTTAGGTTTTAGACTTTGGGCTCCTTACCGTGAGGTAAGGAACCCTTTCTTTTTGGTTTTTTGGTTCCCGTTCCCGTTCCCGTTTTCGTTTTCGTAGCGAGCTCTGCTCGCGTTTCGTAGCGCAGCGTTTCGTTCTCGCATCAGCGAGTCTTCTGTTAATAAACGCTAAAATGGAGAAAATTCTTCATTCTTCATTCTTCATTCTTAATTATTCTTTGTACCTTTGCACTCGCATTTGAAAAAACAAGTGTATCCGGGGTGTAGCGCAGTTGGTAGCGTTCCTGGTTTGGGACCAGGCTGTCGCAGGTTCGAGTCCTGTCACCCCGACATCAAAAAGGAGCATCTCGAAAGAGGCGCTCCTTTTTGCATTAAGCCACCATTCGCCTCGCGTCATTGAGGGGCTCTTGGTTTTCGTAGCGAGCTCTGCTCGCGTTTCGTAGCAACCTTTGGTTGCGTATCGTAGTGAGCTCTGCTCACGTATCGTAGCGAGCCCTGCTCGCGTATCGTCTTTAATTTATTAAACCATATAGTTATGAAATTGAATATCGCAGTTCTGGCTGGTGATGGCATCGGACCAGAAATCATGGAACAAGGTGTGGCTGTCATGTCTGCTGTAGCAGAGAAGTTCGGCCATGAGGTAAGTTACAAGGAAGCTCTCTGTGGTGCTCACGCTATAGATGAGGTGGGTGACCCATTCCCAGAGGAGACCTTCAAGGTGTGCGAGGCTGCTGATGCAGTGCTCTTCGCTTCTGTCGGCGACCCTAAGTTTGACAACAACCCTTCAGCTAAGGTGCGCCCTGAGCAGGGTCTGCTCGCTATGCGTAAGAAGCTCGGACTCTTTGCCAACATCCGTCCTGTAACCACCTTCGACTGCCTTGTGCATAAGTCACCACTCAAAGACGAAATCGTTAAGGGTGCCGACTTCATCTGCATCCGCGAACTCACTGGTGGCATGTACTTCGGACAGAAGAAAGAGCCAGGCACTAATGCTGAGGGTGTGGAAGATGCTTTCGACACCAACTACTACTCTCGTCCTGAGGTAGAGCGCATCCTCAAGGTGGGCTACCAGTATGCCCGTCAGCGTCGCAAGCACCTCACCGTTGTAGATAAGGCTAACGTGCTCGCTTCATCACGTCTGTGGCGTAAGATTGCTCAGGAGCTCGCTCCTCAGTATCCTGACGTTGAGACCGATTTCATGTATGTTGACAATGCCGCTATGCGCATGATTCAGGAGCCTAAGTTCTTCGATGTTATGGTAACAGAGAACACCTTTGGCGATATCCTCACCGACGAGGGCTCTTGCATCACAGGTTCTATGGGCTTGCTCCCATCAGCCTCTACAGGTTCTTCTACCCCCGTCTTCGAGCCTATTCACGGTTCATGGCCTCAGGGTAAGGGACTCAACATTGCCAACCCTCTCGCACAGATTCTCTCTGTCGCTATGCTCTATGAATACTTCGACCTCAAGGAAGAGGGCGCTCTCATCCGCAAGGCTGTTGATGCCTCTCTCGACCAGAATGTCCGCACTCCTGAGATACAGGTTGAGGGTGGAGCAAAATATGGCACTAAGGAAGTCGGCGCATGGATTGTCGATTTCATCAAAAAAGCATAAGTCCTCATGCGCAGACTTATACTGATACTCATCACGCAACTCGTGTTCGCCACAGGCATCAATGCCCAGACGCAGCAGGAGTTGCGTGATTCTCTTTCTATGATTGAGGGACTTATCAAGGAGCACCCCAAGGCAGTGCGACTCTATCTGCGTAAGGCTGCCCTGCACATCGACCTCGACCAGTGGGGCAAGGCACTCGACTCCTACGATGCAGCCCTCGCCATCATGCCTTATAACCTCACGGCACTCTACTATAGGGGCTATGTCAACCACCACCTTAAGCGTTATCCCTTTGCCCGTCAGGACTACGAGCGCGTGCTCACCATCGAGCCCACCCATCGTCATGCCCTCATGGGACTCATCTATACCAATCTCGACGACAGTCACCTCACTGAGGCTTTCGACCAGGCTAACCGCTTCGTCGAGGTCTATCCTGACGATTCCGAACCCTATGCCGTTCGCAGCGAGGTGGAGACTCGCCTCAACATGACCTCTGCAGCCACTGACGACATAGAGCATGCCATCACCATCGAAAAACCACAGGCAGAGAAGAAATACCCCTTCTCTCAAGACGACGACATCGTGAGTTACCAGCTCTCCGCCTTCTCCCTCTATCTCAAGCAGGACAAACCGCGCCTCGCCCGTCAGTGCCTCGACTACCTCATCCAGAATGGCATCCCCCAAGGCTCCCTCTCCGACTACTTCTCCCAGCTCAAGCGATAACCTTTAGCTTAGAGCTTTCTTAGCTTTTCTTAGCCACCGTTCCCGTTCTTGCGCTCCAGTTGGTGTTCTTGCTCTGGCAAGCGTAGCACCAGAGGTGCGTCCGATTACAGGCGCTTCGCGGAACCCGTTCCCATACTCGCATGGCGAGTACGAAAACGAAGACGAAAACTATAGTCAAGGGTTTGTACCTTGTCCCTAGTCACCTTGTACTTAGAATAAACTAGGTACAAAGGACAATTTACCACAAAAAGGTAAAATGACATCGTGCCAAATAACCAATACAAGAAGGACTGGTTATGGTCTTTTTCAAACTTTTATTTGCATATATGGAAAAGTTTTGCTAATTTTGCAGTCGCAAAAAGATAGAGTGCCGATATGGCTCAGTTGGTAGAGCAACGCATTCGTAATGCGTGGGTCACGAGTTCGAGTCTCGTTATCGGCTCCACAAGAACCAGGCTTCGAGGCTTGGTTCTTTTTGTTTCGCGGCAATAGCTCAGTTGGTAGAGCAGCGGCTTCCCAAGCCGCAGGTCACGGGTTCGAGCCCCGCTTGCCGCTCTTCCCCATAGCTTTAGGGGTGTTTGCTCGTTTCTCGCAAAGCCGAGAAGGTTATCCTCTCTGAGGATTTAAGTCCTCGTCAGCAGTGTCCATATATGAGCAAGCTCCTATAGTGTCCACTTCTGCCTATGACTTAGCTTTTCAAGCTTAACCTTCTCTACGCAAAGGGCAAAGACGCTTCTCCGAAGCTTACGCAAGGAGGCTGGCGCATGGAGTAAAAACAACCAGGACAATCAGGACAACAAAAAGACCACGAATAACACGAATAACACGAATAATAAAGACAATCAGGACAACCATGACAACATTTAAATGCTTCGACTATCATATAGTTTATGGTATTGTCTAAGTGGCTGTAAGCCACGTTAACTCCTTCTAACTCCTTCTAACTCCTTTAACTTCTAAAAGTTGAGCGTAGCGAGTCCCTATATATTAATAAGGTATAAGGGAAGAATGGGCGAAATGTTATAAAATTGTGAACAGGGCTGAATGAACCTTAATGAATGGGCTTATAGTTGACGAAGGTCAAGAAAAACACGCTGTGTGCGCACACAATTTGAAAAATCCTTGCACAGTATTACAAATCGATGTACCTTTGCATCGACAAAAGGAACGAAAGGGTTCTGAATGTCGATTGATTAGTTAGTATATTACTTAGATTAAAAAAAGAAAGGATCGCATTATGATTAAGAATGTATTAGTTTGGATGGTACAGCATACCCCAATCACAGAGTTCTATGCTGAGGCATAAACTGAAAGTAATGCCCAGCTTAAGAATAGAAGTTAGTTTGATTAGTTAGAATATTGGTTAGTTTTAAAAGAAAGGATTGTATTATGATTAAGAAAGTATTAGTTTGGATGGTAGAACATACCCCAATCACTGAGTTTTATGTTGAGGCATAAACTAAAGTAATGCAAAGTACCTAACCTTAAAAAGAGGAGTCCTCCCCACGATGAGTGGAGAGGACTTTTCCTTTTATAGAACTCGCTGCGCTCGTACGGGAACGGGAACGATAACCTGAGGTCACTTGCATAAAGCTGTGTTAGGAGTTTATTCGCTATTCGTTCATCATATTCATTTCTCGCAAAGCCGAGAAGGTTATCCTCTCTGAGGATTTAAGTCCTCGTCAGCAGTGTCCATATATGAGCAAGCTCCTATAGTGTCCACTTCTGTCTATGACTTAGCTTTTCAAGCTTAACCTTCTCTACGCAAAGGGCCAAGACGCTTCTCCGAAGCTTACGCAAGGAGGCTGGCGCATGGAGTAAAAACAACCATGACAACACAAAAGACGACACAATCTTACACAGTCCGCATGGCTTTGCGTGAGCAGTCAAAGACTGCGACCTTTGCTCCTTGCGTAGAGGTGATAGCTGACTTTAGGCAGTGTGATATAAGATTGCTGCTTATGAAAGTAACTTTCAATAAGCAGCACATCGTTATCACAAACTCCAGAGGAGTATCACCTCGCTTGGCGTGAAAAAATATCGATACAGGGATTTGCTGGCTAAGAAGTCTTAGCAGTCTTAGCCGTCAGCAGCACTACGTTCTCAACATGGGGGGTGTGAGGGAACATATCGACTGGCTGAACATGGGTGACCTGATAGTCGGCATCGAGCAGCTGCAGGTCGCGAGCCTGGGTGGCTGGGTTGCAGCTGACATAGACGATGCGCTGAGGGTGGGCATTCATGATGACCTTGATAACGTCTGGATGCATGCCTGCTCGTGGTGGGTCGGTGATGATGACATCTGGACGTCCATGTTCAGCGATAAAGTCGTCAGTGAGTATGTCTTTCATGTCGCCTGCATAGAAGAGGGTGTTGTCGATACCATTGAGCTGGGAGTTTATCTTGGCATCCTTGATGGCATCTTCTACGTACTCTATGCCTATGACCTGCTTTGCCTTGCGAGCCACGAAGTTGGCGATGGTGCCTGTGCCTGTGTAGAGGTCATAAACGAGTTCGTTGCCTGTGAGAGAGGCGAAATCTCGTGCCACCTCGTAGAGGTGCAGTGCCTGCTCGGTGTTGGTCTGGTAGAATGATTTTGGTCCTACCTTGAACTTGAGGTCTTCCATAAGGAGGAAGATATGGTCTTCGCCCTTGAAGAGCTGGACGGGCAGGTCGCCGAAGGTGTCGTTGCACTTGGGGTTATACACCCACATGAGCGAGGTGATCTGTGGAAACTCGTCTGCTAAGAACTGAAGGAGCGGCATGGCTGCATCGCGGTCAAAGCACTTCTGCTGGGTGAGTTCGCTGTCGAGCCAGTCTTTTGCTGCCTGCTTGTCTGCAGTGTTGGCTCGCCTGTTGTTGCCTCGTGGTGGACAGCTGTCCATGTGGAGGGTTGGTCCGAACTGCACCAATACCATCCACTCGCCTGAGTTGCTGCACCTTATTATTATATCGCGAAGGAGCCCTACCTGCTGACGGAGGTCGAAGAAGGTGAGCTGGTGGTCGAGGGCATACTGATAGATGCTGTTGCGAATCTGGTTGTGGAGGTCGTCCATAAGCCAGCATTTCTCTATAGGGAGTATCTTGTCGAAGGCACCAGTGATGTGGAAGCCTATGCCTGGCTGGGTGAGTCCCTCATCCTGAGGCATGGACTGGAGTTGCTCGCGGGTGTACCATCGCTTGTTGCAACAGCCGAAGTCGAGCTTGTTGCGATATTCCCACGTCTTGACGCTGCCCTTGATGGGCGAGAAGGGTGGGAGGGCTATCTTGCCTATGCGAGTGAGCTGGTCTTCTACCTGCTTCTGTTTGAAGGCGAGCTGTTCCTCATAAGGCAGGTTTTGCCATTTGCATCCTCCACAGATGCCAAAGTGCTGGCATTGGGGCTCTATGCGCTTGGGTGACGGCTTGACGAGTCTTACCACCTCGCCCTCGGCATAGGAATGCTTCTTGCGGGTTATCTGCACATCAACCACATCGCCTGGCACGCAGAAGGGTACGAAGACTACGAGCGAGGGGTGCTGCTCTGACTGTGTGGCAATATGAAACAGGCATTTGCCTTCAGCGGCAACTGCCTCAATGGTTACATTCTGTAAAAGGGGGAGTTTCTTTTTCAAGTTGAAAGTTGAAAATTGAAAGTTGAAAGATTTTTATTCAATTATGTTAAACCGCATTTGGTGCAAAGTTAATAATAAAAGTTGAAAGTTGAAAATTGAAAGATGAAAGTTTTGGGGTTTGGGTAATATTTTATTAAAAAATGTTTGTTTATGCTTGGGTTTGAGATAATTTTTGTAACTTTGCGAATGCTGCGTGTGGTAAAACACATATAGGCAACCTACTGAAAACACTAAACAATATTAAAAAATAACTATTATCACAATGTCACAGAAAAGAGTTTACACCTTCGGTAACGGACAGGCTGAGGGTAACGCGCAAATGCGTGAACAACTGGGCGGCAAGGGTGCTAACCTTGCGGAGATGAACCTGATTGGTGTTCCTGTACCTCCAGGTTTCACTATCACCACAGACACATGTAACGAATATTATGCAGTGGGTCAGGAGAAGATTGTGGAACTGCTTCAGGACGAGGTGAATGCAGCAGTTAAGCACATTGAGAAACTGATGAACAGCCAGTTTGGTTCAGTGGAGAACCCTCTGCTGGTGAGCGTTCGCTCTGGTGCTCGTGCATCAATGCCTGGCATGATGGACACCATCCTCAACCTGGGTCTGAACGACGCAGTGGCTGAGGGTATGGTGAAGAAGACTGGCAACCCACACTTCGTATATGACTCATATCGCCGTTTCGTACAGATGTATGGCGATGTGGTATTGGGCATGAAACCAGTGAACAAGACTGACATCGACCCATTCGAGAAGATTATAGAAGAGGTGAAGAAGGAGCAGGGCGTAGTGCTCGACAAGGACCTGAGCGTGGAGTCGCTGAAGAAGCTCGTGGAGCTCTTCAAGAAGGCTATCAAGGAGCAGACAGGAAGCGACTTCCCAGAAGACCCAATCACACAGCTCTGGGGCGCTATATGTGCTGTGTTCCGTTCTTGGATGAACGAGCGCGCTATCCTCTACCGTAAGATGGAAGGTATTCCTGACGAGTGGGGTACTGCTGTGTCAGTTATGGCGATGGTATTCGGCAATATGGGCGACACGAGTGCTACAGGCGTTTGCTTCTCACGTGATGCTGGTAACGGCGAAAACCTCTTCAATGGTGAGTACCTTATCAATGCTCAGGGTGAGGACGTTGTGGCTGGTATCCGTACTCCACAGCAGATTACCAAGCTGGGTTCACAGCGTTGGGCTAAGCGTGCAGGCATCTCTGAGGAGGAGCGTGCAAGCAAGTATCCTTCCATGGAGGAGGCTATGCCTGCCCTCTATGCAGAACTCGACGCTCTGCAGGATAAGCTGGAGCACCACTACCACGATATGCAGGACATGGAGTTCACCGTGCAGGAGGGCAAACTGTGGTTCCTCCAGACCCGTAACGGTAAGCGTACAGGCACAGCGATGGTGAAGATTGCTATGGACCTGGTAAAGGAGGGATTGATAGACGAGAAGACAGCCATACTGCGTTGTGAGCCTCAGAAGCTCGACGAACTGCTTCACCCTGTATTCGACAAGGACGCTCTGGCTAAGGCAAAGGTGATAACACAGGGATTGCCTGCTTCACCTGGTGCTGCCTGCGGACAGATAGTATTCCACGCTGATGATGCTCAGGAGTGGGCTGAGAACGGTCACAAGGTGGTGATGGTTCGTATCGAGACCTCGCCTGAAGACCTCGCTGGTATGGCTTGTGCTGAGGGCATCCTCACAGCTCGTGGCGGTATGACTTCTCACGCTGCCGTTGTGGCTCGCGGCATGGGTAAGTGCTGCGTGTCAGGTGCTGGTGCCATCAACGTAAACTATAAGGCTAAGACCGTAGAGATAGAGGGCGTAGTATATAAGGAAGGCGACTATATCTCACTGAACGGTTCTACTGGTCAGGTGTATGCCGGCGAGATAAAGACCAAGGCTGCTGAGCTCTCAGGCGACTTCAAGGCGCTGATGGACCTCTGCGACAAATATACCAAGATGGAAGTGCGCACAAATGCCGACACTCCAAAGGACGCACAGATAGCTCGCGAGTTTGGTGCCAAGGGTATCGGACTCACCCGTACTGAGCACATGTTCTTCGAGGACCAGAAGATTGTGGCTATGCGTGAGATGATTCTTGCCGACTCAGTAGAGGGACGCGAGAAGGCTCTTGCTAAGCTGCTGCCTTACCAGAAGAAGGACTTCTACGGAATACTCAAGGCTATGGACGGACTGCCTGTAAACATCCGCTTGCTCGACCCACCACTGCATGAGTTCGTTCCACACGATCTGGCTGGTCAGCAGACTATGGCTAATGAGATGGGTGTGAGCATCGCTGAGATACAGAAGCGCGTAAACTCACTGGCTGAGAACAACCCAATGCTGGGTCACCGCGGTTGCCGTCTGGGTATCACATTCCCTGAAATCACTGCTATGCAGACTCGCGCCATACTGGGTGCAGCATGCCAGTTGAAGAAGGAAGGCTTCGACCCACATCCTGAAATCATGGTTCCGCTCATCGGTTCTGTAGCTGAGTTGAAGCAGCAGAAGGACGTTATCAAGAAGACCGCTGAGGAGGTATTTGCCGAGGCTGGCGTATCACTCGAGTTTGAGATTGGTACAATGATTGAGATTCCTCGTGCAGCACTCACAGCAGGTCAGATAGCCGAGGAGGCTGAATACTTCTCATTCGGCACTAACGACCTCACCCAGATGACCTACGGATTCTCTCGTGACGATATAGCAAGCTTCCTGCCTGCATACCTCGACAAGAAGATACTGAAGGTTGACCCATTCCAGGTTCTCGACCAGGAGGGCGTAGGCCAGCTCATAGAAATGGCAGTGAAGAACGGTCGTGCCGTTCGTCCATCACTCCGCACTGGCATCTGTGGCGAGCATGGTGGTGAGCCAAGCTCAGTGAAGTTCTGCGCCCGTGTAGGCATGAACTACGCTTCTTGTTCTCCATTCCGTGTGCCTATCGCACGCCTCGCCGCCGCCCAGGCTGCTGTAGAAGAGTAATTAAACTCTCTGATATAATGAAAGGGACCTGTCCGTTTGGGCAGGTCCTTTTTTAGTCTTCGGAAGAAAGCTTCCGACGATTATTGACTAAAATCGTCGCATAATTTGCGATAATTTGCAGATTTGTTTGGCTATTCGACATTAATTTAGTATCTTTGTCGCAGAATTTGCGACGTTAGTCACTGTTTTATGTTGCACAAAGTACGAATACGTTATGTATATACACGAAAGAGACAATTGGACAAACTTCCGTTGGGACACGTCCCAAGTGTCACTCCTTCAGGAGAAAGTATTCCGTAAACAGGGCTTGCTTTATGGCAGGTTGAGTTCGTTGGGTTTTGACAGCAAACTGCGTGCAATGGCTGAGAACCTGACATACGATGTAGTGTATTCTTCGGAGATTGAAGGCATACGGCTGAACGTGGATCAGGTTCGTTCTTCCATTGCCAGAAGGCTGGGCATTGATAACGTGAAATATACTGCTCCTTCACACTATATTGATTCTGTTGTGGGTGTTATGCTGGAAGCTGTACAAAATTATAATCAGCCTCTTAGCAAAGAAAAGTTGTGCGCCTGGCAATCCGCTTTCTTTCCTTCGGGTTATAGCGAAGGAAGCCAGATAGAAATAGGAC
>Ga0310691_10000074_pt1 | contig 192968 bp, 172 predicted proteins | sample 176DNAGHGlowgp2_FD_203887 | JGI IMG/M metagenome (GOLD analysis project Ga0310691, IMG submission 203887) | Sheep rumen microbial communities from Palmerston North, Manawatu-Wanganui, New Zealand - 1766 DNA GHGlow gp2 (v2) (version 2) | ecosystem: Host-associated > Mammals > Digestive system...
TCAGATAGCTCTCAACATTCTTTGGCATAATGTCCGTCTTCACCAGCGTAGCAAAGACCTCGCTTACCACGTCGCGCGATTCCTCGTCGTCGTAGAGCATCGTCCTCGCCAACCGTATCATCCGGTCGTAGTGTTGACGGAAAAGCCGTTCTATCTCTATTTCTTTCATCTACTATAATAGACAGGAAAAGGTATCCAAAAGCTAACCAGAATTCTAAAATTTTACAGAAAAAAGTAATCCTCGGTCTGGATCCGCCACGATTCCACTGTGCAAAGATAGTTATTTCTACCTAATTATATAGTAGGAATGTAAGTGAAAATGTTACGGGAAGAAGTCAATAATTAGAGAGAATAATAATAGTTGATTAAAAAATGGAGGGATTATTTGGTCATTACAATTATTAATGTTACTTTTGTAATCAGTATCGTTGCTAAACCATTTTGTATGGAACCAGTTTATATTGATATACATATTCATACTTCAGATAATCCTGATAACTTAAATCAGAATTATGATATTGATACATTGTTTTCCAAGGTAAGAAAACAAGCACAAGGTCAGGAAGCGCTTATTTCTTTTACTGATCATAACACTATAAACAAAAAAGCATATATGGATGCATTAGCAAAATGTAATACAGACATACATTTATTGCTTGGCGTTGAATTGCATATCCATTATGCAATGGATACAGAAGCTTATCATTGCCACATATTTTTTAAGAATGACATTTCTGAACAAACAATAGACGAAATAAACGTTATTCTTGAAAGATTATATAAGCAAAAGAAAGTTGTGAAGACAGATGGAAGCATACCTACATTGGATAAACTTATAAATGAGTTCGACACATATGATTTCGTATTGCTCCCTCATGGTGGTCAATCACATGCAACATTTGACAAAGCTATTCCTAAAGGGAAAAAGTTTGATACAATGATGGAAAGAAGTGTTTATTACAATCAGTTTGACGGTTTTACTGCAAGAAGTGACAAAGGTCGTGATGAAACTGATAGATATTTCCATCGTCTTGGCATTAGTGATTTTGTTAATCTTGTTACTTGTTCTGACAATTATACGCCAAATAATTATCCTGCAGCAAAAGCAGAAAATGCTGAGCCCCTTATACCAACTTGGATGTTTTCTGAACCAACATTTGAAGGCTTCCGGCTCTCCTTGTCAGAAAAAACACGATTGGTATATTCTCAGCAGAAACCCGAATCTTGGTCTGAGAATATTGATTGTGTAAAATATAGTAATGAGAAACTTGATATTGATGTACATTTTAGCTCAGGACTAAATGTCGTTATTGGTGGTTCATCAAGTGGCAAGACTCTGTTAGTTGACTCAATTTGGCGTAAATTGGCACATGAGAATTTTGAAACTTCTCATTATAAAGAATTTGGAGTAGAGAATATAAATATTATTAATCCTTCAGGAATGCGTCCTCACTATCTAAGTCAAAACTATATTATGCAAGTTGTAGGAGATGACGATGGACATAATATTGAAGATATTGATATAATTCGAAGTTTGTTTCCAGACAACAAAGAAGTGACAAACAGGGTTAATATGAGTTTGGCAACACTAAAAAATGATATTACGCATTTGATGCAAGCTGTGGAAGAAATCAAGTCTATTGAGGATAAATTGAATGCAACATCTCAAATCGGTCATTTATTAGTTCTTAGAGCGGTTAAACAAAACATTATTTCTAACTTTATACCTCATGATGACAGCCGGAGTAAGATTAGATACGAAAAAGACAAGAAGAATGCACATATACAGGCTTTAAATGAGATAAAAACGTTATTGGAACAAAACCCATTTGTAAATGAACAAAATGCAGTAATAAATGAACTAATTCGTTCATTGCTGGAAATATATAAATATAGTGAAACTGAGTCGATGGTTTTCTTAGAAATTAAGTCAGCTTATGAACAATATGCAACGCAACTTAGAGCAGAGAGCCAAGAGGATCAAACAAAGACACAAGAGTTTAATAATTTGTTAGAGAATATAAGTCATTATATCTATTTGAACAGGAAATTTAAAAAACACCTCAACTCTATTGCAGCTTATCATGATGAAATAGAGACAAAAGAAATAGTTTCATCAGAACATCACCTATATATTAGTAATCAATTTAAGATGGATAAGATGACTGTTCTGAACGTTTTTAATAGTATGCTTAAGACAGGAAGAAAAATAGATCATTTTGATGATATACACCCACAAAACCTGTTTGAGTCAAATTTCAGTAAACAAAAACCAAAAGTACAAGATTACAAGGACTTTATAACGAGAGTTTATGATGAGTTTGTTGAAATGAACAAAACGGTTTACAAGATAAAAACAAAAGGAGGGCAAGATTTTGATAGTTTGAGCGCAGGATGGAAAACATCTGTCCTTTTAGATTTAATACTTGGTTATGATAAAGATATTGCACCAATTATCATAGATCAGCCTGAGGATAATCTTGCCACGAAATATATTAATGATGGACTTGTAGAAGCTGTGAAGAAAGTAAAAAAGAACAAACAAATTATATTGGTCTCTCATAATGCAACAATCCCTATGATGGGAGATGCTCAAAGAATTATATATTGCAATAATAGTCAGGGTAAGATAACTATTCGTTCTGCACCATTAGAAGGAGATATAAATGGGAAACCTGTTCTTGACTTGATTGCATCTATCACAGATGGTGGCAAACCTTCTATCAAGAAAAGAGTAAAGAAATACAATCTTAAGAAATTTACAGAATAGCATATGAAATTACATTTTAATAAGAACGAAAAGGGCGATATCCAAGTTCAATTGGAGAGAGGAACTGTTATATCTGAATTTGATTATATAGAGATGTTGAAACAACTGACTCAGAAAAATCAAATAGAATGTGAATGGGGGAATCTTGATGCAGATGAAAAAACAAAGTTAAATGAATTACTCAATAAAATTAAAGAAGCTGTTCAAAATGGTATGGAAAAACCATTAGAATAAATCACACTGGGTCGTACTTTAGGATGACTTCAAAACTAATAAGTGCAGAAAGCTTCTAATAATCGAGATATGTGCTTACCCAGTTCCTTTACTATTTCAAATGACTATGAAATGTAACTCTGTCAGAATATAATGGATGGAGAATTGAGAAGCATTAATTGTACCCATTATGTTGCAAATTCTCATCACCAACTATGTCTACAGAATTGCTCTGTTCAAGAGCCAACAAGACAATACTGATGTCGCAGAACAGATAGTGGAACTGAACGGCAAGATTCGTGAACTGGTGGAACAGAATTCACCGCGCCTTGTCAGGGGCAAGATACCATACGATGAAATCAAAAAAGACGGCACCACTTCGGGATGGTCGAACGACGACTACAAATGCTTCATCGACTACTATAAGGCCATTGACTTCCCCGCTTTCTGCCGCATCCAGAAGAAATACGCTCCCAATACCCCCCACAACACCTTCTTCCTCATTCTCTACGAGATGGGCCTGGACGACAAGGACGTCCGCCGCATCATGGGCATCACCCAAGAGGCCATCCGCTCCACAAGATACAGAATCCAGCAGAATATGAAGAAATTACCGAAGCCGATTTGTTTTATACAATATAGAAATAGCTAATTCTTCTTGCTTCTGAATGTTTCTGTCACTTTGCTGGCAAGCCAAAGCCTTCTGATAATCGAGCAAATTGGAATTCTCGATATCTCGCTTCTTAGAATTGCGTTTATACTCAAAAGCATCGTGAACATCCTGTAGTGTTGTTGTTGCTTGCCAGTTCCCACTAAGTGCATTAACAAGAAATTTGTTGAAGTCCTCCATTCCTAGTGCGCAATGACACATCTTGATGTCGTATTCTTTAATTCTGTTGTTATCCATAATCTTATAACTTATTATCGTTACTATTATCTCTATTTATTTGGCATTATCGATGGCAAAGATACATAGGTTTTTGCAAAGTTCCAAACATTACCGAAAAAAATGAGATATTTTTTTTAATTTGGTTTTGTAGTTTGAAAGAAAATGCTTAATTTTGCAAGCAAAATACTAAAGGTTATATGAAGAATTTATCTGTTGAACAATTCGGACCAGTCAAGAAGGCAGAATTGGAATTACGTGATGTGAACTTATTTATTGGCGAACAATCAATAGGTAAGAGTACATTGGCGAAACTAATAACGATATTAACAGATTATATTAGTTTGTGTAGGTTAATTATAGGAGGACAGTTATCTTGGGAAGACCAATTGAAGGCTTATAATTTGCATATCTATAAAGATGATAAGTATAAGATAATCTATAATATGGAGGAGAAAGGTGTTATTCTTCATTTAGAGATACGACCAGGCAGGCTTTCTTCTTCAATGCAAAAGAATGGGAAAAAGGTAACAAATAAGAAAAGCATAATGGCTGAGCTTATAAGGTTAAAGCCTATATATCATAATGAATTATGGTTAGATGCAATAAAGAAGGATAGTGAAAATTCTGAAGAAGGGAATAATTCTAATTTAATGGAGTTAATGAATAACTCTTTATATATTCCAGCAGAACGTATCATATATTCTGTAATTGATAAACTGATGCCTGCAATTATACTTGCAAAATCAACAGTTCCATTGAATCTTTTGAAGTTTATGATAGATTTGGGGAATGCCAAGGGTACATACCCACAATATGATATACCTCTATTAGATATTTCATATTCTCATGAAAGTTCAGAAGATTACTTTGTCGTCAAAGAAAATAAAAAGAAATTCCCGTTAACATCGGCTTCTTCAGGTATACAATCTGCTCTACCTTTATTGTTAGTTTTACAATATGCCGTTAACAACCGGGAATATTCCTCTTTTGTCATTGAAGAACCTGAATGTAATTTGTTTCCAGAAAAGCAGGTTGAATTATTGAGGTATATTTTGTCAATAGTAAAAAGTGACAATCGAACTTTGACTATTACGACTCATAGCCCCTATCTATTATCAGCAATGAATAATTATTTGTATGCAGGGACTTTGGTAAAAGAATACGGAGATAATATTCGTGAATCGGTATCTAAGGTTCTGCCAGAATCTTATCAACTAAAGCCTGGTGAATGTTCTGTCTATTCATTAGGAGAATGTATTAATGGTGATGGTGTTTATTGTAAGTCGTTGATAGACGAAGAGACAGGAATGATTGATTATAACACATTGGATGGTATCTCAGCAATGATGACCGATGAGTTTGACCAACTTGAAGATACGTTTATCCAAATGAAAAGGAAGTTATAGTTTAGTATGGATTTCAAGGCAATCTTGCAGTTAAAATTAAAGGATGCTTTTTGCGGTGAGCAGAAGTTTCAGAATATAGTGGATGATAAAGACCTACTGAACGAGTTGTTTGAGTGTGATGATCGTGGTAACCTATTTGTTTATGATGATGGAGAAGTAGGTCACTCCGTTTATATTCAAGACACAAAAGGTATAGGACGTGATAAAATATTTATAGTGCAAAATCAAGATCATAAAGATGTCTTCTTATGGCATATTGATGGAGTTTTGTACAAAAAGAATAGTAAATGCGATTGTGCTTTGTTGACAGATATGGATATGAATTTTGTTGAGTTCAAGTCCAATGCAGAAAACAATAGTAACGCAGCAATGCAAGATAATTATCAAAAAGCGAGCGATCAAATACTTCTTACGTTGAAAGATATTTCATGCAAATGTAATTCTGTTGGGGTTGTGTTAACAAATGTTGTAAAAGTTAAGGCTTTTGCTGTGTTTAATAGAAGTGTGCCGAGGAATGATGCATTACGAAAGAAGATTTCAGCAAAGTTTCTAAAGGACTCTGATGGCGTAAAATTGGTTTTTGATAACACAACTTCTATGCGTTAGATATGAAGTGTAGGATGTAATAGTATTGAATCTGTTCATGTTAAGAAATTAATGTTTTTCTTACATAATATCAAGAACGTGTTAAAGAATCCGCGATTTCTTAACACGTTCTTGATTTCAAGTTAAGAGTTTGTTCGAAAGCGAACATGAGAAGATGTATTAAAGAAAACGAAGTATAATCGTAGAATGGATACATATAAACAGGAAATAAAGGAGAAGAGTCGTAAACTAATATGGGAACATGCCGTAAGTAGTTTGACCTACAATAGGGTTGCCAACAGAGTGTTAGCCCCAGATTATATGCGCAATTTATGGCATTACTGCTATGATGACTGTCTTTGCCCAGCATTGCATGATAACATTCGCTATGATTTTCAATACTTTTTAGATTGGCAATCTTTTTCTGATATTACTTATGGAATAAAACGGCCAGAAGAACTGAAAGTTGCTTTCTTTTGTGGCCCAGAGCCAGAGAATGATGTTCAGCATTTGATTGAGTTGGGAGTCCGAATAGAAAACATGTATGCCTTTGAATATGATAAAAGCATTTTCAAAGTAGCCGTTAACTCTTTACAAACAACATATCCACAATTGAAAATCTTTAGAGGCAATATAGAAAGTTTTACTGATACTTTTAGTACAATTTTTGATATTATCTATTTGGATTTTACAGGTTCGTTATTGACAGAATTCAAAACGGTATGTAAGATGTTCGAAAATAATGCACTATCGGAACAAAGTGTTCTGATAGTGAATACTACTTATCCTGATAAAACGGATGAGAACATAGATTTTCTTGCTCGATATTTTTATGTCCAGGAGTGTTTTGAACGATGTGCTATTTTTGGAGAAGAGGAATGTGAAGACAATGAAAAAGAATATAAGATTGTAGAGACTTGTCTTTCGTATGGTTTCTATACATCTGACGATTTAAAGAAACAAATCTCAGAGCATTTTGAAGATGCTTACGGAGCGTTTCAGACTCATTTCGTAAATAGTTATGCAGCAATGTTGAAGCCCATCATCTCAGTCCTAAACAATAAGATGCTGAAAGAAAGAGTATTTAACTTAAGTGAAAAAGATCTGAGGAATAGGGCTCAAGATTATTTGAACAACACATACGTTATTTTTGATCCGTCATTATGTTCTTGGGGAACATTTACTAATATTGTAGATGCATTACGATGGAAACAATTCTTAAATACTCCAGAGATGGGTATGGTTGTGAATCGGGGTGATGCGATACGCATTAAAGATATGTACATGAATAGTACTTATGATAATTTGCGTGAAGTTTTGTCAATTCCATTACAAATGGAGATTGACAGGATTATGGATAGCTTGGTAGATAAAGGTGGAGGCTTGTTTTGTGATGTACCTATGCAACATCTTTGGCTGGAGATGCTGATTAATCAATTAGGATATCCTTACCATCAGAATTCAGAGAATATGAGACGTTATCGCTATAAGGCTAAAGAGCGCTCCATGTGTCTTGATATCTTAACTTTCGACCGTTGCCGTTCTCTTTATGATTGGTTGCCAATGATAGAATATTATGGCGCAGGCTTAAGTGTGCTAGAGCGACAAATGATAACTCGAATGTGTATAGATGCTATCAATAAGCACACTATTTGGGTTCTTCATCGGCAGTACTTTGGTTCAGCAATGGTTGGAGTTTATGAAAAACCATGGGGAAAACATTATTTCCCGATGGTTCGTGAAGAAATAAAGTAAATCGGAGATATGATGAAAAATGTAATATGTCTTATTGTGTTGGCTGGCCTGCTGATGGTTCGTAGCGGCTGCTGACAGTGGATAATGCGCCTATCGATAAGATTGATTTGGAGCGCTATTTGGGCAGTTGGTATGAGATAGTTCGTTTTGATTACAGTTTCGAGCGGGGTATGGAGCAGACGAAGGTTACCTATACGATGCGTGAGGACGGTATGATTGACATGCAGAATACGGGCATCAAAGACGGCGAGCCGAAGGAAGCGAAGGACAAGGCAAAACTGACTGATATGCCGCCCTATTGCGTGTCTCGTTCTTCGGCCCGTTTTATGGCAATTACCGTGTGATACTGCTCGATTCTGCCTGTCAGTATTCGCTTGTGGGCAGCACGATAATTACCTTTGGATTCTCTCGCACACCCCATCTTTCTGACGACGTGAAGATTGCCATCCTCAACGAGGCGCAGCGTCAAGGCTATAATACTGGCAAACTTATCTGGGTGAAGCAGGAATAAGGAATTGAATCATGACAATGATGCTCGGCTCATGATGCATAGATGCTAAATAGCAGAGTGCTATTGGCATATTCTGTCATACTAAATGTACTGAGCAAGGGCTATAGGATGTAAAGGTATATATCATTAGAAACATGCTGCCATCATTTCCTTGCCCAACTTGCGAATATGGGCGAGGATGGCACTCTTTTTTGATGCTTAATACACCGGTTTCACTACTTCCACCCTCATTCCGAGGGCAGCAATGATACGATAGAACACACCGACACTGGGGGTGATAACGCCGTTTTCTATCTTCGAGATGTATGACTTTGTGGTCTGTGTACGCTCGGCCAGTTCGCTTTGAGTCATCTTTGCCTCTTTGCGAGCATCCTGAATTATCTGACCAGAATAGAACGAGTAGGCAGCCTCTTCGGCTCTTGCACGTTCGGGAGTACCTTCCTTGCCGAACTTGGCATCAAGAACGGCATCGTAGTCAACGATTTTGTGATTGTTTGTCTGCATAATATGCCTCCTTTATCTTTATCGGTTCGTAACTCATAGATACCATCACGTACTAGTTTGACGAACTTCTTAGGCAGTCGATCTTGGGATTTCAACAACAGGAGGCCGTATTGTATTTTCTCCTGTTCCTTCTCTTTCAAGGTCTCCATGAAGGCCTCAAAATAGCCGCCGTATGTCCTTATCTTGCGTTTCATGGGTGCAAAGATAGTAAAAGTTGTCGGATTGTGCAACTTTATTTGCAAAAAAAAAGGAAACTTACATGAAAATTACCATCGTTTACAACAATAAATCACAAGAATTCTTTCGGTCTGTTATCATTAGGGCATGTAGTCAAGAACTGATTGCAGTATAACAAAAATCCCTCCCGACCGCCATAAGGGCGGAGGGGAAGGACGCGTGCCTGGAAAAGATTAGGGCTGCAGCGTAAACCCGATAACCAGGTAAGCCTTTTGTGAACAGGGATTGCCGACTACCTGTCCGAAGATGGGGATGGAGAACGAGTCAGTCACTTTGATTTCCTTTGTCGCTTTCAGTGCGACGTTGGTAACGGCAAAGCCCGTCGTACCGTAGAAATCTGTGGCGAAGGGGACGGCACCAGCCGTAGCAGTCCAGTCAACTGCGGCAAGTTTGAATGGGACATTCGCCTCAACATAACTGCTGTAAGCCCGTTTGCCGTCCTTGTTCAGCCCGTCGTTGCCGGCAATGTTCGTGTACCACTGCAACGAGGCCAGTCCGAAGTCGTAGCCGATGGTGGCCTCAAACACGTGGTTCGTGCCGTGGGCGTCGTACTTGAAATAGCGTGCCTCTGGGTCTTGACCGGCATTGAACCAATAGTCCGTGATGCCGATATTAAATCCACCAACCGAATAGGCGAGTGTCAGGTCGAACTCCTTCGTGTCGGCTGGGTTGGCAATGCCGTAACTACCCCTGGCGGACAATGAGAGTCCTTTGTATCCCACGCCGAGTGTCGGCTGAACGGCAGCACTTCCCAGATCCTGGCCACGCCAGATATAACTACTTACGATATCTCCACTAATCGTCGTTTCAATCTCATCCTGTGCAAAGGCGGTCATTCCCATGACCATTCCCATTGCTAATAAAACAATCTTTTTCATACTTCTTTCTAGTTAATAATATTAGTTATAACAAGCCTCACCGTGTTCGTAAATATCGAGGCCTTCTTCCTCAACGCGCTTGCCGACACGCAGGCCGTGTACCTTCTTGATGCCATAGAACAGGGCGAATCCACAGGCAGCAGCCCAGAGGTCGATCACCAACACTCCGAACAATTCAGCAGCGAAGAATCCAAAACCGTGACCGTAGAATGCACCGTTCGAAGTTGACAGCAGACCCGTCATCAGCGTACCAAGGATACCGCAAACACCGTGTACAGAGCTGGCACCTACAGGATCGTCGATGTGCAGTTTGTGGTCGATGAACTCGATGGCATAGACTAGTACGATACCACAGACGAGACCGATGATCACAGCACCTACTGGCGATACGAGGTCACAGCCAGCCGTGATACCCACGAGACCAGCCAGCACACCGTTCAGCGTCAGAGAGAGTGAGGGCTTGCCATATTTAATATAGGTGAGGAACATCGTGGCCACACCACCGGCAGCAGCAGCGAGGTTGGTGGTCAGGAACACGTGAGAGATGGCGATACGGTTCACTTCACCGCTGGCAGCCAACTGAGAACCTGGGTTGAAACCAAACCATCCCAGCCAGAGAATGAATACACCCAGAGCGGCCATTGTCAGGTTGTGACCAGGAATAGCGCGGCTCTTGCCGTTCTTGTCGTATTTGCCGATACGGGGACCCAGTGCCAACGCACCAATCAGAGCCAGTACACCACCCACGCTATGCACGATGGCAGAGCCAGCAAAATCGTGGAACACATCACCAAAGGTAGTCATCATAAAGCCGTCGGCAGCATCGTTGCAGAGCCAGCCGCCGCCCCAAGTCCAGTGACCCTCAACGGGGTAGATGATCAGCGAGATGACGGCACTATAAATCAAGTACATCGAGAACTTCGTGCGCTCAGCCATAGCACCACTAACGATGGTGGCAGCAGTAGCACAGAAGACGGTCTCGAAAATCAAGAATCCCTCAACGGGCAGGTCGCTCTCGTAGAAACTCAGGTTACCCCAGTTAGGTGCGCCAATGAAACCGCCGAGCACGTCGCCGCCAAACATAAAGCCGAAGCCGAGGAAGAAGAACAGCAACGAGCCGAACATGAAGTCGACAAAGTTCTTCATCAGGATGTTCGCCGTGTTCTTACTACGCGTAAAACCAGCTTCACACAGCGCAAAGCCCGGCTGCATCCAGAAAACCAACATGGCTGCCAATAGCATCCATACAGTATCGAGTGATAATCCAATTTCGTTCATATCCTAAAAGTTTTTGTGTTTGTTATCCTAATTATTCACTATTTACTTCTTATCTCGAAGTACGGTGTCGCCATTCTCACCCGTGCGGATGCTCCAAGTGTCGATCACGTCGCTCACGAAGATACGACCATCGCCAACCTCACCCGTATGGGCCGTTTTCAGTATCACCTTCACGGTCGGCTCCACCAGCGGATCGCGACAAACGATGGTCAGTGCCACACGCTCAATCACGTCCGTAGAATACTGCACGCCACGATAGATCCTTTCCTGACGGCTCTGTCCGATGCCGTGTACGTTATGGTACTCAAACCAGTCGATGTCCGAACTGAGCAAGGCCTCCTTGACCTCCTCAAACTTCGTTTTCCTGATAATTGCTTCAATCTTCTTCATACCTTTTTACCTTATTAATAATTAATACTCTCAACCCTCTCTTTGGGTTACACTTTGAAACGTTTCCGATGCAAAATTACGACACTCTGATAAATAACCACCAAATTTCATTTTACTTTGATTGTTAAAACTTTCGGAAACTGACACTTTGTAAACTTCCAACATCTTTCCCTTTCCATTTTGTTACACTTTGCATCGGAATACCCAAATTTCGTTACAAATTGTCATTTACGTTTCTTGTGTGTACGCACACAGAATCCTTGACATATATCAAAAGGATGGTTCGCCTGCACTTTTCGAGAAAAAAACTTGGCAGTTTCATGGATTTGCCGTATCTTTGTGCAATCAAAAGAAATAAGCCGATGCACGACTATCCTGACAGAATGTCGCCAGAACAGGCACGGGCGTTTGGCGATGCCGTGCTGAACATCGTCAGCCAGATACCTCGCGGACGGGTGACTACCTATGGCCACATCGCTGCCTTGGCGGGCTGGCCCAGCCATTCTCGCATGGTAGGCCGCACGCTCCGCTACACGCCCGGAGCCGAGTCTCTGCCCTGCCATCGTGTGGTCAACAAGGAAGGGCGCACAGCCCCCGGCTGGAGCCGTCAGCGCCCGCTCTTAGAGGAAGAAGGCATCCACTTCAAGCCCAACGGTCACGTGGATATGGCGCGCCATCTCTGGGAACCGGAAGAGGCATTGCTTGGGGTGTCATCAGAGAGCAGCGGTTCTGCAACGAGATGGACTCACGGCGAAGGAGGGCGAACGAAAATCATCGTAGCGATAGACTCATTCAAGGGATGTCTGACGTCGGCCGAGGCTAATCAGGCGGCATGCGAGGGTATTCTTGCGAGGGAGCCTGAGGCAGAGGTGGTGCAGGTGCCCGTGAGCGATGGCGGCGAGGGATTCTTGGAGGCGTTTCAGGCTGCAACAGGCGGCATGGCGGTGGAGGTCGACGTGAGAGACCCGCTGATGCGAAACATCGTGGCGCAGTATCTCGTGCAGGGCGACACGGCGGTGATCGAGATTGCCAAGGCCAGCGGACTGACGCTGCTTTCGCCCGAGGAGCGCAACCCGATGGTAGCCACGAGTTACGGCACAGGCCAGTTGGTGGTGAATGCCGTTAGAAAAGGCTGTAAGCATATCATCGTAGGACTTGGCGGTAGTGCCACCAGTGATTGCGGCATAGGCATGCTGCGAGCGATTATTGATAGTTTGACCTCCGGTCGAGCCTGCTCACGCTCGGCAATCGAATCAAGCTCCGATTGCTCTCACTCAATCGCAGCCTTTTCGAGGGGCGGATCATGGGACGATGTGCGCGAATTGGATGATGTTCGTTTCACGATAGCAACGGATGTCACCAATCCGCTTTGCGGCGAAAATGGCGCAGCACATGTGTTCGCTCCTCAAAAGGGAGCTTCGTACGATGATGTTCTAGCCCTTGATGCCCGCGCCAAGCACTTTGCGGAGGCTTCTGCCAAGCATCTGGGGCGTGACTGCCAGAACATGCCCGGTGCCGGTGCCGCTGGCGGCTTAGGCTATGCTTTCCTGCAATACATGCATGCAGAGTGTCGCTCAGGCATCGACCTCCTGCTGGACACCATCCATTTTGACGAACTCTTGCAGGATGCTAACCTCGTGATTACCGGCGAAGGCTCTGCCGACCGCCAGACGTTGATGGGTAAACTGCCTTTCGGCATCCTCCAACGCTGCCGGGGTGCGGCACGCAATCCGCATAATCCCAACGGCCATCACGTCCCCGTCATGCTCATAGCCGGACGCATAGCCGACGAACAGCAACTCCTTGCCGCCGGCTTCTCCCGCGTCGCCTGCATCAATCCTCCCGGCATCCCCCTCAAAATCGCCCTGCAACCCGAAACTGCGAAGGAGAACATCAGACTTGCAATGGCCTCGCCCAGAGAAACATTTCTACCCACTTTGTTTGGAAATCTCGGAAAGTATTCGTAACTTTGCGGCATTGAAATTTTTAAATATTTAAAGGTATGGGAAAGTTTGAATTGATGGCGCTGCCGTATGCGATAGATGCGCTGGTGCCGGTGATTAGCAAGCAGACGCTGGAGTTTCATCATGGAAAGCATCTGGCGGGGTATGTGAATAATCTGAATGGACTGCTGAAAGGGAGCCCATTGGCGGGATTGCCTTTGGAGGAAATCGTGTGCAAGGCTTCTGGAGGCATCCTGAATAACGCCGGGCAGATACTGAATCACGAGTTGTATTTCGGACAATTCTGTGCGCCAAAGGAAATCAATGCGCCTACGGGCAAACTCGCTGAGGCTATCGTGCGCGATTTTGAGTCGTTCGAGGCATTCAAGGAAGCATTCCAGAAGGCAGGGGCTACGCTGTTTGGCTCTGGCTGGGTCTGGCTGTCGGCAGACCAGGATGGAAAACTGGTGATTACGCAGGAGGCGAATGCTGCCAATCCCGTTCAGAAAGGCATGCAGCCGTTGCTGACCTTCGACGTCTGGGAGCATGCTTACTATCTGGACTACCAGAATCGCCGTCCTGACCATCTTGCAGCACTCTGGGGGATTATCGACTGGGAGGTCATCGGAAAGCGCTACGACAGCAAATAACGATAAAGATTGTTAAACAATTGTGGGTGTCCCGACTTTTGGGACACCTTTGCTTTACCTTTGCAGCCATGTTGACAGAGAAGACGATGGAAAAACTGCGGATACTCGCAGAGTCGGCGAAGTACGATGTGTCGTGCTCGTCGAGCGGCACGGTGCGCAAAGGCAAGCAGGGCATGGTGGGCTCAACGGTGGGCGGCGTAGGTATCTGCCACTCGTTTGCTGACGACGGACGATGCATCTCGCTACTGAAGGTGATGCTGACAAACTACTGCATGTACGACTGCGCCTACTGCATCAACCGCCGAAGCAATGATATCAAGCGGGCGACGCTATCAGTGAGCGAGTTGGAGGAAATCACGATGGAGTTCTACCGCAGGAACTATATCGAAGGGCTCTTTCTGAGCAGCGGCGTAGTGCGCAATCCTGACTACACGATGGAGCGGCTGGCAGCCATCGCCCGCGACCTCAGAACGGTACATCGCTTCAACGGCTATATCCACCTGAAAAGCATACCTGGCTGTTCGCAAGAACTATTGAACGAGGCTGGACGCTATGCAGACCGCATGAGCGTGAATATCGAGATACCCAAGGAGGAATCGCTGAAACTGCTGGCGCCAGAGAAAGACCACAAAAGCGTGTTCCAGCCGATGCGCCTCATCCAGCAGGGCGTTTTGGAAAATAAGGAAGATCGCAAGAAATACCGCTACGTGCCGCGTTTTGTGCCTGCAGGGCAGTCGACACAGATGATCGTAGGGGCCACGAAGGAGACTGACAAGGATATCCTGACGATGTCGTCGATGCTCTACGGACAACCCACGATGCGGCGCGTGTATTACTCGGGCTACGTAAGCGTGAACACCTACGACCCACGACTGCCCATCTTGAAACAGCCGCCACTGGTGCGCGAGAACCGGCTGTATCAGGCTGACTGGCTGATGCGGTTTTACCATTTCAACGTAGATGAGATTGTAGATGATGCGCACACGAACCTTGACTTGGAGGTAGACCCCAAACTGGCTTGGGCACTCAGACACCCAGAATTCTTTCCTGTGGATATCAATACGGCTGACTACGAGATGCTTCTGAGAGTACCAGGACTCGGCACGAAGTCGGCCTGGCTCATCGTTAATTCGCGACGGTTCAATCGACTGACGAGTTACGACTTGAAGAAGATGGGTGTGGTGATGAAGAAAGCCAAGTACTTTATTACGTGCAACGAACTGACCTCGCAGTTCTCGCAGCCCATCATCGGCATCAACGAACTGCGCCCAGAGCGACTGAGACCACTGTTGATTTCGAAAGCGCAACAGAAACGGGCAGTAGAGGAACGACAACTGAAAATCGACTTCGGAGAATGACGGTATATGTGTTTGACGGAACGATGGATGGGCTGCTGACGGCGGTGTTCGACGCATTCAACTTGAAAGAGCAGCCAGAGCAGTTGCTGGCGGAGGGTGATGCGCTGCCGTTATTTTGTGAGCGGATCTATCAGGTAAATACTGACGAGGAGAAGGCACGACGGGTATGGGCAGGCTTGGAAAAAAGACTGAGCCGCGAGGCGGTGCGGCTGATATCCGTCAGTTGGCTGTCTGAGTTGAGGGAGTTGAGCACGTCGTTGTTTCAGTATATCTGTAAGGTGTTTCGGCAGCCCGTCGAAGATTTGCAGTCCCCGATAACAAGCATAGAAAGAAACTATGCCGACCCTGATGTGTTGGCGGTGACGAATATCGCCCGCAGAGTGCTGCATGAACAACTGAGAATGAAGCAGTTCATTCGTTTCCAGAAGGCGAAGGACGGTACTTATCTCGCTGTAGTGTCGCCAGACCATAATGTGTTGCCCATCATCATCGACCACTTTCAGGATCGGTTTAATGACCAGCCGTGGCTGATTTACGATGCAAAGCGGCATTACGGGTATTATTACGATGGCCACGCCGCACCCATCCACGTGACGTTTGAAGATGAAGCCACTGTGCCCTTCAACCTATCGAACGGCAAACTCAATGCTGAGGTGCTGAGCGACAACGATCAGTTGTTTCAAGCCCTCTGGCGCACGTACTTCAAGGCCATCTGCATCAAGGAGCGCATGAACCCTCGCAAGCAGTTGCAGGACATGCCTCGTCGCTATTGGAAATACATGACTGAGAAAAACGGACGTTAACCCAAAACCTGCTTGAACATTTGTTGATAGGCTTCTACCTTTTTGTCAAAAGACAGAGGGTAGGCGCGTGAGGAAGACGGCAGGCGGTAAAGAAGAATCTGACTGCCGCCATCATTATAGGTATCTGGGATGGCGGCGGAGGTATTCACTTTGGGAATGGCAGGAATGCCGAGTGAGGCACAGATGGTTTCTGTGGCTTTCTCGCCTGTGGTGACAATGGCGCGGCAATGAGGAAGTTGATGCAACAGTTCGCGGATATCCGTTGGCTCTACCACTTCGAGATACTTATCCGAGGCGTTATCTTGCAAACGACGGATGGCGGTGGAAGTATCGAAGAAAGCAAGCCCCCTTTCTTGGCAGAACGCGATAATCTCGTCAATCTTAAAGCGCTTGGCTTCGAGGTCAACGAAGTAGTTCTTGTCGCCAAAGAATATCTGTCCCTCAATTCGCCAGTGGTCATTGATATAATTGGGGTAATAGAAGTCCATGCACCAGCGTTTGCGCTGCGGCGGGAAACTGCCGAGGAAGAGTACGCGGGCGTTCTCAGGCAGGAAAGGACGCAATGGGTGATACTCTACCCCACCCCTATTGCGGGCAATATTTTCCGTGTTCAGATAGGAAGTCATCGTTGCATCCAGTATTGCCGTTCCTGTTCTGGCATCTTTTCGATGGCGTAACGGAGCATGGTGCGAGGCATCTCCTGAGCATGCTGATGGAGGAAATCACGAAGGAGATCCATCGAAACACGCTTGCCCATCTCACGAAGCATCCAACCTACGGCTTTGTGCATCAGGTCGTGAGGGTGGTGCAGATGAATCTCAGCATAGCGCAGACACCATGAAGGGTCGCCCCTCTGGGAGGTCTTCCACGAACAGACGATGCTCATGCGCTGCTTCCAAAGGCAGGGGCTCTGGGCAAGGTTGTCAAGGACTCTTATCTTATAGTCTTTGTCGCCCAAATGTGTAGGCAACAGCAGCCAGTGACCAAGAATCTTATGGACGGAGAGATCGACGAGATCCCAGTTGTTCGCCTGCTCGGCATATTGCAGATAGAGCGTGAGAATCTCGTCGCGGGCTTTGATGGCCTTGTCGTCGTTTTCGAGTTTTCTCGTGGCTAACCGTTCGAACTTCGCCACAAGAATCAACAGCCCACAGAGTCTCACCTCGTGCCAACGGTTCATCAGCAACTCAGGCACCTCACTCAGAGGGAAGTCCTTGGGGACAGCCTTTACCACCTCTCGTGTCTGCGGTACCTTCAATCCCAGGAACTCATCGCCCTCGCCGTATTCGCCTGCCCCCGTCTTGAAGAACCGCATCAGTATCTGCCGCTGCTCGTCATCCTGCATCGACTCCATATATCCTATAATCTCTTTCGCCGTCATGGCCACAAAGGTACGAATAAGTGAGCGAAAAACCAAATAAATTTGAGTTTTTCCGAGCGAAAGTACCTTCGACGAAGTCAAAAGGTATCAGCGTTGGAGATAGGCAGCAACCTTTTGAGCGGCCTGCTTGCCGCTGGCCATTGCACGAACGACAAGAGAGGCCCCATTGGCTGCATCGCCGCAGACAAACACATTGTCAGGGTACTGGGGATGCTCCGGTTTCAGGAAACCCATAGCCAAGAGCACAAGTTCGGCCTTGATAATCTCAGGCTCGCCCTTCTCCACCATAATCGGACGACCACCTTCGGGATTCGGTTTCCAGTCGATTTCCTGAACTTTCACACCAGTCAGTTTGCCGTTCTCACCGAGGAATTCAAGGGTATTGATGTTCCAACGGCGCGTGCAGCCTTCTTCGTGACTCGATGTGGTCTTGAGGGTGCGGGGCCAGTTGGGCCAGGGATTCTGAGGATCCTCAGGGCCTTCAACGGGCTTGGGCATAATCTCAATCTGAGTGACACTCTTACAACCCTGACGATGAGCGGTGCCGATGCAGTCGCTACCAGTATCACCGCCACCAATCACCAACACATCCTTTCCTTTGGCAGTGATGCGCTCGTGCTTGGAGAATTCGATGCCAGCAAGGGCGCGGTTCTGCTGAGAGAGCAGTTCAAGGGCAAAATGGATGCCTTTCAGTTCACGGCCTGGGGCTTTAAGATCTCTGGCGGTGGGAGTGCCAGTGGCGATGACGTAGGCATCATAGGCCATCCTAGGATCGTCTAGATTACCTAAGTCTATGGCCTCGCCATAACAGAACTCGATGCCTTCTGCTTCGAGGAGGCGGATACGGCGGTCAATGATGGTCTTGTTGAGTTTGAAGTTGGGGATGCCATAGCGCAGGAGCCCGCCAGCAGCCTCGTTCTTCTCGAAGACAGTCACCTGATAGCCCATCAGGTTCAGGTCGTTGGCGGCAGCAAGTCCTGCTGTCCCGGCACCGACGACGGCCACTTTCTTACCATTGCGCACGATATCTGTACGCGGCTGGATATAGCCTTCGCGGAAGGCAGCCTCAGCGATGGCATGCTCGTCCTCGCGGTTGGTGGTCGGCTCGTGGTTGAAACGGTTCAGCACGCAGGCCTTCTCACAGAGTGCAGGACAAATACGACCCGTGAACTCTGGGAAGGGGTTGGTAGAGTTCAGCAGGCGATAAGCCAGTTCCCAGTCACCTTTATACAGTGCATCGTTCCATTCGGGTGCCTTATTGCCCAGCGGACAAGCCCAGTGGCAGAAGGGTACGCCGCAGTCCATACAGCGCGAGGCCTGCAGTTTGCGTTCGCGAGTGCTGAGCGTCTGCTCTACCTCGCCAAAGTCGTGGATTCTATCGTGAATCGGACGGTAACCCGCCTCCTGGCGGTGTATCTCTAAAAATGCTTTCGGATTTCCCATTGTAATTTACAATTTGACAGTTTACCATTTACAGTTAATAGTCGCGCTGGATGTCGGCAATCTTCTCGTGCAGGCGCGCCATCTTCTCCTCTTCGAGCACACGTTTGTACTCGATGGGAACAACCTGGATGAAGTCTTCGATGTAACGATGCCAGTCATCGAGCATACGCCCTGCGAGAGCCGAGCCCGTGTGCAGATAGTGCTGACGGATGAGTTCAAGCAGTTCCTTGCGAGAGACAGAGTCCTCAACCAACGAGAGTTCCACCATATCCATATTACAGAAGTAGTCGAAGGTGTGGTCAGGATCGTACACGTAGGCGACACCACCAGACATGCCAGCGGCGAAGTTACGGCCCGTCTTTCCTAATACCACCACACGACCGCCAGTCATGTATTCACAGCAGTGGTCGCCAGCACCCTCGATGACAGCAATAGCACCAGAGTTACGCACGCCGAAGCGCTCACCAACCTTACCATTGATATAGAGTTCACCGCTTGTGGCGCCATAAAGGCCCGTATTACCAGCAATAATATTCTCTTCTGCCTTGAAGGTCTCGCTGTGACGGGCAGGCAGCAGAATCGAGATGCGACCACCGCTCAAGCCTTTTCCGAAGTAGTCGTTGGTCTCACCTTCGAGACGAATATCCAGACCTTTCACCGCAAAGGCACCAAACGACTGACCTGCCGAGCCCTTGAACTTAATCTTGATAGTTCCTTCTGGCAGACCTGCCTCGCCGTATTTCTTCGCAATGACGCCAGAGAGCATCGTACCCACAGCACGATCGGTATTCCTAATGCCGTAGTCAAGAGTTACTTGCTCACCATCCTCAATAGCCTTCTGTGCAGCCTTGATGATCTCTATGTCTGTCACATCAGCCACCTTCGTAAACTCGCCACGATCCCAATAGAGAGGCTTTTCTGTTTCCGGCTTATGCAACAGACGGGCAAAGTCGATAGTCTTCTGTTTGTCTGTGACATTGGCGGTATTGACCTCGATGAGTTCCGTGTGTCCGATGATTTCTTTCAGACTATGCACACCAATCTCTGAGAGATATTCTCTAACCTGCTCAGCAAGGAAGGTGAAGAAATTCACCACGTATTCAGCACGGCCCTCAAAGTGCTTTCGCAACTCTGGGTTTTGTGTAGCGACGCCCATCGGACAGGTATTCGTATTACATTTGCGCATCATTACACAGCCGAGGACAATCAGCGGCAGCGTACCAAATGAGAACTCGTCGGCACCCAGCATCGCCATAATAATCACATCCTTGGCGGTCTTCAACTGACCATCGGTCTGCAAGCGCACCTGATTTCTCAATCCATTGCGGACGAGCGTCTGCTGCGTCTCTGCCAGACCTATCTCAGGTGAGATACCGGCAAAGCGCATAGAGGAAGCAGGCGAAGCACCCGTGCCACCCTCAGAACCACTGATCACAATGAGGTCGGCCTTGGCCTTAGCCACACCAGCAGCAATAGTTCCTACGCCACTCTCAGCCACGAGTTTTACGCTGACAGCAGCAGTGGGATTGATGTTCTTCAAGTCGAAAATCAACTGCGCCAAATCCTCAATCGAATAGATATCATGATGAGGTGGCGGCGAGATAAGCGAGATACCAGGGATGGCGTTACGTGTCTTGGCGATGATATCGTTGACCTTGAAACCAGGCAACTGTCCGCCCTCACCAGGCTTCGCACCCTGAGCCACCTTAATCTGTATTTCCTCTGCATTCACAAGATACTCGGCTGTCACACCAAAACGACCTGATGCAATCTGCTTGGTCTTGCTGCTGAGCGACACACCATCCACCTCTGTGTGATAGCGGACATTGTCCTCACCACCCTCACCAGTATTCGAACGGGTGCCGAGTTTGTTCATTGCCAAAGCCAAAGCCTCGTGAGCCTCGATACTCAGCGCACCAAACGACATCGCGCCTGTGACGAAATGCTTTACAATACTCTCTACGCTCTCCACCTCATCGAGAGGCGTAGGCGTTGCAGCCTTCTTCCAACCGAAGAAATCGCGGATAAAGATCGGACTGTCCTTCTCGTCTACGATCTTTGCCCAATCCTTGAACTTATCGTAGTCGCCCTGACGGGTGGCCAATTGCAGTTTGGCGATGGTTTCAGGGTTCCAGGCGTGCTTGATGCCGTCCTTGCGCCAAGCAAACTGACCTTGATTTTTCAGCGTTGAGTCTGTTGCTGTGCCACAGCAACCTACAGAACGGGCATCTTCATGCAAACGAATGGCATCACGGGCAATCTCTTTCAGTCCGATACCACCGATGGTGCTCGTCTCCGTGCCGAAGTAGCGGCGTAGTAAGTCCTCACTCAGTCCGATGCTCTCGAAAATCTTCGCACCACGATAGGAGCGAATAGTAGAGATGCCCATCTTTGACATAATCTTTTTCAGACCTTTGTCGACTGCCTTGATGTAGTTTTTCTCAGCCGTCGCATATTCTTCCTGGATTTTGCCTTTCTTCACGAGATCATCGAGAATGGCGAAGGTCATATACGGACAAAGTGCACTGGCACCATAGCCTAACAACAGGGCGGCGTGCATCGTCTCACGGATTTCTCCGCTCTCCACAATCAGTGCCGTCTGCACACGCTTGCCCACACTGATCAGATAGTGGTGCACAGCCGAGACAGCCAACAGACTTGGTATCGCAGCATGCCGCTCATCAATGTCGCGATCGGTGAGGATGATATAGTTCACACCTTCATCCACACAAGACTCAGCCTGATGGCAGAGGTCATCGAGTGATTTTCTCAAACCTTCCTCACCTTTTTCGATTTCAAAGAGCATCGGGAGTTTCTTGGTGTTGAAGCCTTTGTAGCGGATGTTACATAATATATCGAGTTGTGTGTTGGTCAATACGGGTTGCGGTAGGCGCACCATCTTACAGTTTGAGGCATCTGGTGTCAGGATATTGGTTCCTACGGCACCGATATATTCCGTCAACGACATCACCAGTTCCTCGCGAATCGGGTCGATGGCGGGATTCGTGACCTGTGCAAACTGCTGACGGAAATAGTTGAAGAACACCTGCGGACGATCACTGATGACAGCCAACGGCGTGTCGTTACCCATTGCAGCAACAGGTTCCTGACCTGCTGTTGCCATCGGCACGATGGTCTTGTCAATGTCCTCCTGACCGAAGCCGAAATTTACGAGTTTCTTGTCAAGATCACTCACGCCATTCTCCACATGGCGACCACTCTTCAATTTCTCCAACTGCACGCGGTTCTCACTCAGCCACTCACGATAAGGATGCGCCTTGGCCAACTGCTCCTTGATTTCACCGTCGTAGTAAATCTTACCTTCTTGTGTATCAATCAGCAGAATCTTTCCTGGCTGCAGACGACCCTTCGAAACTACATCACCAGGCTCGAAGTCCATCACGCCCACCTCTGAGGCAACCACCATCATACCCTGCTTGGTAATCGTATAGCGGCTGGGGCGCAGTCCGTTTCTGTCAAGCATGCCACCCGCATAGCGGCCATCGCTGAACAGCAAGGCTGCAGGGCCATCCCAAGGCTCCATCAGGATTGAGTGATATTCGTAAAATGCCTTCAAATCCTCCGAAATAGGGTTCTTGTCGTTGAAACTCTCTGGCACTAAGATGGCCATCGCCTGCGGCAGAGAGAGTCCACTCATCATCAGGAATTCAAATACATTATCCAGACTGGCAGAATCACTCATTCCTTCCTGCACAATCGGTCGCAAATCTTTGATGTCACCTAATGCCTGGCTCGATAGCACACTCTCACGTGCCTTCATCCATCCGCGATTGCCTCTTATCGTATTAATCTCGCCGTTATGGGCTAACAAGCGGAAGGGCTGGGCCAGGCTCCATGTCGGGAATGTGTTGGTTGAGAAACGAGAATGCACCAGCGCCAGTCCGCTCGTAAAGTAGGGGTTCGACAGGTCAGGGAAATACCTGCGCAACTGTCCGCTCGTGAGCATGCCTTTATAGATGACGTTCTTACTCGACAGCGAACAGATGTAGAAGTCCTTGTCATCGATGCGATTTTCGATGCGTTTGCGTACCTTATATAATATACGGTCGAGCATCTCGGCTTTTGCCTCGCTCACACCCGTCACAAAAATCTGCATGATATCCGGCTCCACTTCCCTTGCGCCTACACCTAATACCTCCGGACACGTTGGCACCGTGCGTACATGCATCAACTGTAAATCCTCGCGCTCTATCTCTTCAATCATCACACTCAGGATCTGCTCATGCGCCTTCTTGTCCTTGGGCAGAAATACCAGACCAGTGCCGTATTTTCCTTTCTCCGGCACGGGGATGCCCTGCAACAGAATAAACTCATGGGGTATCTGCACCATGATACCAGCGCCGTCGCCCGTTTTGTCGCGTGTCTCAGCACCTCGGTGCTCCATATTTTCCAGCACCATCAGGGCGTTGTCCACCAACTCGTGGCTCTTGCCGCCGTGGATGTTCACCACCATACCCACGCCACAAGCATCGTGCTCGTATTCGCTTCGGTATAGTCCTTGGTTGTCAAGTTTGCAATGTGTCATATTATCCTTACTTTTTGCGTCAATCTGTACGAATTCGGCTGCAAAGTTATATCATTTTGCAATTCCAACAAAGAATCCACTTACGTTTCTTTTGCAAAATTTTAATCAAACTGACACTTTGCTCGATTTTTGCTCATTTTCCTTACTTTTTGAAATCTTTCAGCCTCTCTCCTTTCCCGATTCCTTACACATTGTCATTTTGCAGAAAAACGAAGGCCGCTGTGTTCGAACACAACGGCCTTTCATCCCCATATATGATGATTGTCACTTCATAGCAGGCTGTCAGCCAACTGTTCCAGCAAAGGCTCGTCTGTCGTCTTCATGCGCGAACGGATAGTAACCATCGGCTCAACAATCTCACAGTCCTTCATCGCCTCAATCATCGAGCGCATAACTTTGCCTGCCGTGGGAGCCCAACTGCCATTCTCAATGATGCCAAACTTGCGCTTCTGGTAGTTCTTGATCTGTAAGTGGTAGAGGAAATCATGCATCACCGGGAACACACCTGCATCGTAACTCGAAGCAGCCACTACCACCGTCGGATAACGGAAAGCGTCCTCAATAACCTCAGCCATATCCTCGCGACTCAGATCGCTCACGACGACCTTAGGAGCACCCTTCTGACGAAGTATCTCACCCAGCCGCTCAGCAGCAACTGCTGTACCGCCATGAATACTGGCGTAGGCAATCAAGATACCCTCGCTCTCTGGTTCGTACTTGCTCCAAACATCATAAAGTCGCACAGCCTCTGCCAAAGCCTCACCTTTGAGCACTGGACCATGCAACGGACAGATGGTCCGAATGTCGATAGTCGCCGCCTTTTTAAGAACGCTCTGCACCTGCGTACCATATTTACCGCAGATATTAAAGTAGTAGCGGCGAGCCTCACAAGCCCAGTCGTCTGTCTCATTGACCAGCGCACCAAACTTGCCAAAGCCATCTGCCGAAAACAGCACCTTGTCCAGACTGTCGTAACTCATAATGACCTCGGGCCAATGCACCATCGCTGCCGTAATAAAGTGCAGCGTATGGCACCCCAGTTCGAGCGTATCGCCCTCCTTGACGGTGATAACACGCCCCTCGAAGTTGAAACCCTCGAAGAAGTTGGGCAGCATTTTTACTGCCTGGGCACTGCAAACCAACTGCAAACCAGGATACGTCTCCAGCATCCAAGCAATAAGGGCTGCATGATCGGGCTCCATATGGTGGGCTACTAAGTAATCCGGCTGGCGACCATTGAGCGCAGCCGTCAAGTTTGCTTTCCACTGCTCACCCTTGCGACGATCGGCAGTATCCATCACGGCTATCTTTTCATCGTCGATCAGATAGGAATTATAACTCATGCCCTCAGGCACAACATACTGACTCTCAAAGAGATCGATGTCAAGATCATCCACACCGATATACTTGATGGTATCACTAATCACATTCATACTCTTGATATTTTTCTGCAAAGTTAGTGTAATTCGAGCGAAAAACCAAATTTTATGAAGATTTTCTAATATAGGCGTATTAATGACTTTTGTCAACACACTAACACTTTGCAAGAAATGTGTGGGATAAAATGGCAAGATGTAAACAAAACAGCGTCATTTGGGGTTGAATACTTTACAAAATGACACTTATTTTGATTTTTTTGAAAACAAAATAGAGGAATATCTTTGCAATTTCTGACTTTTTGAATACCTTTGCACCCGAAAAGATTACAAAAAGATAGCAAACTCCAGGCAAAAGTAGCAATATGACACAAAAAATCAATTTTACAAAGATGCATGGTTGCGGCAACGACTACATTTATATCAATACGATGGAGTTCGCAGTGCCGCAGCCCTCAGAGGCAGCACGGATCTGGAGCGACCGCCACAAGGGCATCGGCTCAGACGGGCTGGTACTGATAGGTGCATCTTCCTTACCTGAGGCTGACTATACGATGCATATCTATAATGCAGATGGCAGTGAGGCGATGATGTGCGGCAATGCATCGAGATGTATAGGGAAGTATCTCTACGAGCGCGGACTCACAGATAAGACTGAGATTAAGTTGCTGACGCTATCGGGCGTGAAGACACTCTTGCTACACATTATTAATAATAAAGTAGAAAGCGTGACGGTGGATATGGGTGAGCCTGTACTGGACAACGAATCACTGTTTAACACCTCACTAGGCATGAATTACGGCACGTTCGTATCGATGGGTAATCCGCACTACGTCATCTTCACAGAGTATGTAGATCAGGTGGGCGAAACGGGACGCGCTCTTGAAAAACACCCAGCCTTCCCACAACGCTGTAACATCGAACTGGCTCATGTCGAGAACGACGGAAACATCCGCACACGCGTTTGGGAAAGGGGCAGCGGCATCACAATGGCCTGTGGTACAGGTGCTTGCGCAACGGCTGTGGCTGCCGCTCTGACTGGCAAGGCTGCTCGCAAGAGCAATATCGTGATGGATGGCGGCACACTCAGCATCGAGTGGCGCGAGAGTGACAACCACGTCTATATGACGGGACCCGCAGAATTCGTCTTTGACGGAGAAATTGAAATTGGCAAACATCAAACAACATAAGAACAATGGCATTAGTAAACATTCATTTTTTAAACCTGCAGCAGAACTACCTGTTTGCCGACATCGCCAAGAAGGTGAATGCCTTCAAGGTGATGCACCCCAAGGCTGACGTCATCTCACTGGGTATCGGTGATGTGACGCAACCATTGGCGCCAGCCGTCGTAGAGGCGATGCACAAGGCTGCCGACGAGATGGCTACTGCCGAGGGCTTTCATGGCTACGGTCCAGAGCAAGGCTACGACTTCCTGCGCGAGGCAATCTTGAAGAACGATTTCCTGCCACGAGGCATCCACCTCGACATCGATGAGGTATTTATCAATGATGGTGCGAAGTCGGACACGGGCAACTTCCAGGAGTTGTTGCACTGGGATAACTTCATTGGCGTGACTGATCCCATCTACCCCGTCTATATCGACTCGAACGTGATGATTGGACGCTGCGGCACCTTCCGAGACGGCCGCTGGACTAACGTTCGCTATCTGCCAACGACAGCCGAGAACGGTTTTATTCCAGAATTGCCGAAGGGACGTCCGGTGGATGTCATCTACCTCTGCTATCCCAACAATCCGACGGGTACGGTAATCACCAAACAGGAACTGCGCAAGTGGGTAAACTATGCCCTGAAAAACGATGCGCTCATCCTCTACGATGCTGCCTATCAGGCCTATATCCGTGATCCGGAAATCCCCCACTCCATCTACGAGATCCGTGGTGCGAGGAAATGTGCCGTCGAGTTTCACTCGTTCTCGAAAACGGCAGGATTTACAGGTGTGCGCTGCGGTTATACCATCGTGCCAAAGGATGTGAGTGTATCGACCTTCGAGGGCGAGCGCATCCCACTGAACCAACTCTGGCTGCGTCGGCAGTGTACGAAGTTCAACGGCACGAGTTACATCTCACAGCGTGCTGCCGAGGCCATCTACACACCAGAAGGCAAGCAACAGATCCAGCAGACCATCGACTACTATATGGACAATGCCCATCGGATGCTCACCAAACTGCGTAAACTTGGCTTTGAGGTCTATGGCGGCGAGAACGCACCTTACATCTGGATGCGCACCTCAGAAGGCATGGGATCGTGGCAGTTTTTCGAGGCCCTGCTCTACGGCGCAAATGTCGTCTGTACCCCAGGCGTAGGTTTCGGGCCATCTGGCGAGGGCTATGTGCGCTTTACCGCCTTTGGTAGTCGTGAGAAGACCAATGAGGCCCTCGAACGCATAGAGGCATGGTTGAAGAAATAACACAATCACATAATTGGACAGTAAATAGTAAAAACGTAAAATGTAAATTAGACTTATGGAAGCATTAAGATTTCAGGTTGTCGGTGAGGCATTCAAGAAGAAGCCGCTCGACGTAAAAACACCAAGTGAGAGACCCGCAAAGTATTTTGGAAAGAAGGTCTTCAATCGTGAGAAAATGTACAAGTACCTGCCGAAGGATGTGTATGAGAAAATGATTGACGTGATGGATAACGGCGCACGCCTGGATCGTCAGATTGCAGATGCTGTGGCAGAAGGCATGAAACAATGGGCCACGGAGAATGGCGTGACACACTACACACACTGGTTCCAGCCGTTGACAGAAGGAACTGCCGAGAAGCACGACTCGTTTATCGAGCACGATGGCAAGGGTGGTATGGTAGAAGAGTTTACGGGTAAACTACTCGTTCAACAGGAGCCTGACGCCTCGTCGTTCCCCTCTGGAGGTATCCGCTCTACCTTCGAGGCTCGCGGCTATTCCGCCTGGGATCCCACATCGCCCGTATTCATCATTGATGATACGCTTTGTATCCCCACCGTTTTTATTTCTTACTCAGGTGAGGCACTCGACTATAAGGCTCCGTTGCTTCGTGCCCTCCACGCTGTGAATGTGGCTGCCGTTGATGTATGCCACTATTTCGACCCCAGCGTCAAGAAGGTCACTTCTAACCTCGGTTGGGAGCAGGAGTATTTCCTCGTGGATGAGGGACTCTATGCTGCTCGTCCGGACCTGCTGCTGACGGGTCGCACGCTGATGGGACACGATAGTGCCAAGAACCAGCAGATGGACGACCACTACTTCGGTTCTATCCCTGAGCGCGTACAGGCCTTTATGAAGGATTTGGAATACGAGGCATTGGCTCTCGGCATCCCCTGTAAGACGCGTCACAATGAGGTGGCTCCCAACCAGTTCGAGTTGGCGCCTATCTTCGAGGAAACCAACCTGGCTGTCGACCACAACATGCTGCTGATGTCAGTCATGAAGAAGGTGGCCCGCAAGCACGGTTTCCGTGTGCTGCTCCACGAAAAGCCCTTCGCTGGTATCAATGGTAGTGGTAAGCACAACAACTGGTCGCTCTCCACAGACAACGGCATCCTGTTGCACGCTCCTGGCAAGACCCCTGAGCAGAACCTGCGCTTTGCCACCTTTATCGTTGAGACGCTGATGGGTGTCTACAAGCACAACGGTCTGTTGAAAGCCTCTATCATGAGTGCCACCAACGCCCATCGTTTGGGTGCCAACGAGGCTCCTCCCGCCATCGTTTCCTCGTTCTTAGGTAAGCAGGTTTCAGAGTTGCTCGACCACATCGAGAAGGCCGACAAGGAGGACATCCTCGCAATGACTGGTAAGCAGGGATTGAAGATGGACATCCCAGAGATTCCTGAACTGCTGATTGATAATACTGACCGTAACCGTACGTCACCCTTCGCCTTCACAGGTAACCGTTTCGAGTTCCGTGCCGTAGGTTCTGAGGCCAACTGCGCCAGCGCCATGATTGCCCTGAACAGTGCCGTTGCTGAGGCCCTCGTCTCGTTCAAGAAGCGTGTCGACGCCAAGATTCCTGAGTTTGAGAAGAAACTCGCAGGCACAGGTCACAGTGCTGTGTTCCACGCTATCATCGACGTGCTGCGCGAAGACATCAAGACCTGTAAGCCCATCCGCTTCGATGGCAACGGCTACTCCGACGAATGGGTCATTGAGGCAGAGAAGCGCGGACTGGATGTCGAGAAGTCTTGTCCGAAGATCTTCGAGCGTTACCTCGACAAGGAGAGCATCGATATGTTCGAGAGTCTTGGTGTGATGACCAAAAAGGAACTCGAAGCCCGCAACGAGGTGAAGTGGGAGACCTACACGAAGAAGATTCAGATTGAGGCCCGCGTATTGGGTGACCTGTCGATGAACCACATCATCCCCGTCGCCACACGCTATCAGAGTGCCCTGTTGAAGAATGTCGACAGCGTCGCATCTGCTTTCCCCGTCGACAAGGCTGAGAAGTTGAATGCCCGCAACATGAAGATCATCGAGGAGATTGCCGAGCGTACCAGCGCCATTGAGAAAGGGGTCGAGGAACTTGTCAACGCCCGTAAGTTGGCCAACAAGATTGAGGACGAGCACAAGAAGGCCATCGCCTATCACGATAAGGTGGAGCCGTATCTCGATACGATCCGCTACGAGATCGACAAACTCGAACTCATCGTCGACGACGCCTTGTGGCCGTTGCCGAAATACCGCGAACTACTGTTCATCCGATAACCTATTTTTGGTTGTTTGAAGTTTGCAAGGGGGTCCGTCGCTGTGATAGCATCGAGCCCCCATTTTTTGTTCTCTTCAAAGTAAAATGACAACAAAAAAACAAAAAGTTTATGCCGATTTGAAAAAAAATGGCTGAAAAATTTGGCAGTTTGAAAGAAAATACCTACTTTTGCCGCCGATTAGTTATCAAAGCAAAAATAAACATGATTAGAACAGCAAACTATTGGTGGTGGCGCAAATCAGGATTCACAAGATCGTGAGAAGATAGCCGTATACCCGTAGTTTGGATGTTAAAGATACTCAGAGGCCTGTCGTTCTTGCGATGGGCCTCTTAAATTTACAATCTGATTTTTCACACAAAAACAATAATATATGAGCAATTATCAAGTAGACAAAAACGGTTTTTATGGAGAATTCGGAGGTGCTTATGTGCCGGAGATTCTCTACAAATGCGTGCATGACCTGCAAGAGGCGTATCTGCCGATTATTGAGAGTGCAGAGTTCAAGGCAGAGTATCATGCACTGCTCAAGGACTATGTGGGCAGACCATCTCCCTTGTACTTTGCAAAAAGAATGAGTGAACAGTATGGCTGTCAGTTGTATCTGAAACGCGAGGACCTGAACCACACGGGTGCCCACAAGATCAACAACACCATCGGACAGATCCTGTTGGCGAAGAAGATGGGTAAGACGCGTATCATCGCTGAGACGGGAGCCGGACAGCACGGTGTGGCGACGGCAACAGTCTGTGCGCTGATGAACATGAAATGCGAGGTGTTTATGGGGGCTACCGATGTGGAGCGCCAACATACGAACGTGGAACGTATGAAGATGCTGGGCGCTGAAGTACATCCCGTAAGAACGGGTAACATGACGCTGAGCGATGCCTGCAGCGAGGCGATAAGAGACTGGTGCTGTCATCCTTCAGACACCTTCTATATCGTTGGCTCGACGATGGGTCCTCACCCCTACCCCGACCTCGTGGCGCGGATGCAGAGCGTCATCTCCGAAGAGATCAAATGGCAACTTGAAGAAAAGATCGGGCGCGACTACCCTGATTACTTGATTGCTTGTATCGGTGGAGGCTCGAATGCCGCAGGCACCATCTATCACTATATGGACGATGAACGCGTGAAGATCGTATTGGCTGAGGCTGGCGGACACGGCTGGGATACCGACTATACAGCCGCAACCATTCATCGTGGTACAACAGGTATCCTGCACGGGGCGAAGATGCTGGTGATGCAGGATGAGGACGGACAGATACAGGAGGCCTTCACGATTTCCGCAGGCCTCGACTATCCGGGTGTGGGGCCGATGCACTGTAATATGGCAAAGAAAGGCCGTACGCAGGTACTCTCCATCAACGACGACGAGGCCATCTACGGCGGTTATGAACTCACCCGCCTGGAGGGTATTATCCCTGCCATCGAATCAGCCCACGCCATCGCCGCCTTGAAGAAACTCTCGTTTAAGCCTTCTGATGTGGTGGTGCTCACCGTTAGCGGTCGAGGCGACAAGGACGTCGAGACCTATCTGAAAAACAAGGCAATGGCGAAGGAGTACGGGAATTTTTAAACAACGAATTACACGAATTTCACGAATTATGAATACATTCAAATTCACGACAAGCAGTAAGACGATACTGGCGGATCTTTATACCCCAGTTGGTGTCTATATGCGACTGCGCGACCTCTATCCGCAGAGTGCACTGATGGAGAGTTCGGACTATCACGATGCGAACAACTCGCGCTCGTTTATCGGACTGAATCCCATCGCCAGCGTGGCTATCGGACACGGGATTGCTACCATCAGTTATCCTGACGGCTCGACTTTCAGTCACGAAGTGAATAAGGACTATCGTTCAGACAACGCCATCCACGAACTCATCGACCGTATCGAGGTTACTGGTGAGGATGCTGCCGTCTGCGGACTCTTCGGCTATACCTCATTCAATGCCGTGCGCTACTTTGAGGACATCGCCGTGAAGGACGAGACGCAGGCCAAGAACGATGCGCCCGATGTTCTCTATATATTATATAAGGTGGTGATTGAGTTCGACCATCATAACAATATGCTCAAAGTTGTGACGCTGGAAGCCGGAGACTCCGGAAATGCCAAACAATCCGGAATGTCCGATATCGATGCCGTGCTCAAAGCGATGAACAAAGCCAATGTGCAGGCATACGATTTCCATCCTGTAGGCGATGTACGCTCCACACTGACCGACGATGAGCACAGAGAGAACATCCGTCGGGGCATCAAGCACTGTCTGCGCGGCGATGTGTTCCAGATTGTACTCTCACGACGGTTTATCCAGAAATATGAGGGCGATGATTTCAAACTCTATCGTGCCCTGCGCAGCATCAATCCCTCGCCCTATCTCTTCTACTTCGACTTCGGCGGCTTCCGCATCTTCGGCAGCAGTCCTGAGACCCACTGCCGCATTGAAGGCCGCCGCGCTTATATCGACCCCATTGCTGGCACGACAAAGCGTACGGGCGATGCCGAAGCCGACCGCAAGGGAGCCGAATACCTGCGCAACGACCCGAAGGAGAATGCCGAACACGTGATGCTCGTCGACCTCGCCCGCAATGATCTCAGTCGCAACTGTCACGGGGTGAAGGTCGATTTCTACAAGGACTTGCAGTACTATTCTCACGTGATCCACCTCGTCTCTCGCGTCAGCGGTGAACTCGACGAGGGCGCTGATCCCATCAAGGCCTTTATCGACACCTTCCCCGCTGGCACACTCTCAGGAGCCCCGAAAGTACGTGCGATGCAACTCATCTCTGAATACGAGCCGCACAATCGAGGTGCCTACGGCGGGTGTATCGGTATCATCGGTCTCGACGGTTCACTGAATCAGGCCATTACCATCCGCACGTTTGTCTCGCGCAATGGTGAACTCTGGTTCCAGGCTGGCGGCGGCATCGTGGCTAAGAGCGATGTGGAGTATGAATTACAGGAAGTGAACAACAAACTCGGTGCGCTCCGCAAAGCCATCGAAAAAGCTGCAACCCTATAAGACCCATTAAACCCATTATCCCCATATAATATGAAAATAGTCATCATCGATAATTACGACTCATTCACCTACAACCTGAGTCATTTAGTAAAGGAACTCGGCGCAGAGGTCACCGTCGTGCGCAACGACCAGTTCGAACTAGCTGACCTCGAACCATACAGTAAAATCATCCTCTCGCCGGGTCCCGGTATCCCCTCTGAGGCAGGACTGCTGCTCGACGTGATAAAGACCTATGCCGGTAAGAAACCCATCCTGGGTGTCTGCTTAGGTCATCAGGCCATCGGCGAATCATTCGGTGGCAAACTCGAAAACCTCTCTGACGTCTTTCACGGGGTCGCTACCCCTTGTCGCATCATCGCCGACGATCCTATTTTCAGCGGCATCGAGCGTACTATCACCATCGGACGCTACCACTCATGGGTGGTCTCTAACGAAGGCCTGCCCGACTGCCTGGAAGTGACCGCCGTCAGCGACGAGGGACAGATTATGGCCCTCCGCCATCGCGAGTTAAACGTTCGCGGCATCCAGTTTCACCCGGAGAGCGTCCTCACACCCGATGGTCGCAAGATGCTCCAAAACTGGCTCTTCCTTTAAATTGTAAATTGTAAATCGTCAAATTGTAAATTGATATGGCACAGACAATGAAAGACATCCTGAACAGGATGCTGAACCACGAGGAACTCTCCCGTGAAGAAATGAAGAATATCCTGATTGGTATCACCCAAAGTGAGTACCCCACAGAACAGATTACTGCTCTGCTGACCGCCTTGCAGATGCGTGGCGTCACCGTCGACGAACTGCTTGGTTTCCGCGATGGTATCTTGGAGACGGGCGTACCCGCCATCCTCAATGCCGACCGTTACATCGATGTCGTAGGCACAGGCGGCGACCGCAAGAACACGTTTAATATCTCAACCACCAGTTGTTTCGTAATTGCTGGTGCAGGTTACAAGGTTGCCAAGCACGGCAACTATGCCGCCACGAGCGTCTCGGGTGCCTCGAATGTGATCCAGCATCACGGCATCAAGTTCACCGACGATATCGACCGTCTCAACCGTTCTTTGAATGAGGCAGGCATCGTCTATCTCCACGCACAACTCTTCGCGAAGGCGATGAAGTTCGTTGGCCCGATCAGAAAAGCCCTCCAATTCCCCACGATCTTCAATCTCCTGGGCCCGCTGGTGAACCCCTCACAGCCGCAGTGCCAACTCCTCGGTGTCGCCAACCTCGACCAGATGCGCCTCTACAATCAGGTGTACCAGAAGATCGGCATCGACTACGGTATCGTGAACTCCATCGACGGCTACGATGAAATCTCCCTCACTGGCGACTTCAAGGTGACCACCAAGAACTACGAGCGTATCTTCTCGCCCAGAGATCTGGGATTCGAGATTGCCAAGCCCGAGGAACTCGTAGGCGGTGCCACTGAGGAAGAGGCCGCTCAGATCTTCGACTCCGTGCTCGAGAATCGCGCCCTCCCCGCCCAGAAGAACATCGTGCTCGCCAATGCCGCCTTCGGCATCCAGGTACTCGAAAAGGGTGAGAAGAGCATCGAGGAGTGCATCGCCATCGCCCGCGAGAGCATCGACAGCGGCTCTGCCCTCCGCACCTTCCAGAAGTTTGTCGAACTCAATTCATAAAACCCATTATCCCCATTAAACCCATTCATCCCATGGATATCCTTCAGGAAATCGTCGCCCACAAGCGTATTGAAGTAGAGCGCTTCAAGGCACAACTCAGCGAGCGCGACATACACCGACGGGTGGAGGCGCTACTCGACTTCACCGCACCGTCGATGGCACAGGCCCTCACCGAGTCGTCATCCGGCATCATCGCCGAGTTCAAGCGTCGCTCGCCCTCGAAGGGCTGGATCAAGGAAGAGGGAAAGGCCGAGGAGATTCCCCTCGCCTACCAGCAGAACGGTGCTGCAGCCCTCTCCATCCTCACCGACGAGCACTACTTTGGCGGCTGCGACGACTTCATCCGCATCGCCCGCCACAGCGGGGTGAAGATTCCCATCCTTTACAAGAACTTCATCATCGACGAGTACCAACTGTTCCAAGCCCGTCTCTGCGGTGCTTCGGCTGTGCTTCTGATAGCCGCCGACCTCTCGTTGGCTGCGTGCAAGTCACTGTTGCAGACCGCCCACGAGTTGGGTATGGAGGTACTCTTGGAGATGCACGCTGAGGACGAACTCGACTATGCGGCCCTCAAGCCCGATATGTGCGGCATCAACAACCGCAATCTGGGTACGTTCATCACCGATGTCCACAACTCCTTCCGCTTGGCAGAACTTCTGCCCAAGGAGGCTGTGAAGGTCAGCGAGAGCGGCATCTCGAATCCCGAAACCGTCAAGACGCTCCGTCAAGCCGGTTTTCGCGGTTTCCTCATCGGCGAGACCTTTATGAAGACCCCCGCCCCCGGCTTAGCCCTCCGCGATTTCATCACCCATTTGACCCATTAGCCCCATGAGCCCCATTCAACCCATAATTAAGGTCTGTGGTATGCGCGAGCCCGACAACATCCGCGCCGTCGAAGCCCTTGGCATCGACCTGATGGGTTTCATCTTCTGGCCCAAATCCAGCCGATATGTTAGTGAGCGTCCCGCCTATCTGCCCACGCACTGCAAACGAGTCGGCGTGTTCGTCGATGAGGATCTCGAAACAGTCCGTCGGATTGCCGATGAATATGCCCTCAATTTCATTCAGTTGCATGGTCATGAGTCGAGAGAGTATTGCGCTCAGTTAAGTGGCCTCAAACTGATTAAGGCCATCAGCGTGAGTGGGCATGATGATATTGCGACATACAAGACATACGAGGGCCTTGTGGATTACTTCCTCTTCGACACCAAGTGCCCTTCCGTAGGAGGAAGCGGTCAGCAGTTCGATTGGAGCGTTCTCTCCGCCTACGATGGCAGCACGCCTTTCTTGCTCAGTGGCGGCATCGGCCCCAACGACGCAGAGGTTCTCACCTCTCACCTCTCACCTCTCACCTCTAAAAAATGCATCGGCATCGACCTCAACTCCCGCTTCGAACTTTCCCCCGGCCTAAAGGACGTCGCCGCCCTCCGCCGTTTCCTCATCCAATTAACCCATTCATCCCATCAAACCCATTAAAAACTCATCACAACAATGAACAAGATCAATTCCCTTTTCGCAAATAGCAAGGATAAAAAACTCCTTTCGCTCTATTTCTGTGCCGGCTGCCCCACCCTCGAAGGCACTGCCGATGTCATCCTGACGATGCAACGCAGAGGCATCGCCATGATTGAGGTAGGCATCCCGTTCAGCGACCCGCTGGCCGATGGTCCCGTCATCCAGAGTGCTGCCACGCAGGCCCTCAGGAACGGTATGACCCTCAGCAAACTCTTCGCCCAACTCGCAGCCGTCAAGGACAAAATAGAAATCCCCCTCGTGCTGATGGGCTATCTCAACCCCATCCTGCACTACGGTATCGAGGCCTTCTGCAAAAGTTGCGTCGAGGCTGGTGTCAGCGGAGTCATCATCCCCGACCTGCCCTTCGACGACTATCTGAACATCGTGAAACCCGTCGCCGATCGCTACGACCTGCGCATCATCATGCTCATCACCCCCGAGACCAGTGAGGAGCGCATCCGTTTTATCGACGATCACACCGACGGCTTCATCTATATGGTGTCCTCCGCCTCCATTACCGGGACACAGAAATCCTTCGACGATGCCAAACAGGAATACTTCCGCCGCATCGACGCGATGCACCTGCGCAATCCGCGAATGATAGGCTTCGGCATCTCCAACGCCCAGACCCTCAAAGCCGCACAGGACAATGCCGCCGGTGCCATCATCGGCTCGAAGTTCGTCACCCTGCTCAATGAGACCAACGGCAACACCGATGCCGCCCTCGACCGTCTGTTCGAGGCACTGAAACAATAAGCAGTTGTCGGGATCCTATGTCCAGAACTCCTTCTCGCCGGTATCCGCCATCTCCCCCTGACACTTCGGACAGGTGTGTTTGTCCCATAGTCTGATACGGTCGCTGCCGCAGTTCAGGCACAGGCGTCCCACCTCACTTCTGTACGAGGGAGCCACGTCGGCAATGATACCGCCCACCACAATATTCTGGATAGTCTTACAGTCTGGACACGACATCGCCGCAATCTCCTGACGGAAGAGCCCGCGCCCCTCGTACACATCGGCTTCATAGCCACATTGCTTACAGCGATATTTCAGTTTCCAGGCCATCGTTCTTTGCATCAAAAAGGCCCTCCCGTCTTAGGAGGGCTTTCTCTGTGGAAGTGGAGGGAGTCGAACCCTCGTCCGCACAAGGAAACCATACGCTTTCTACATGCTTATCTCAGCCTTCATTTTCGTGATGCAACAAGACCTGAGCCACCAATTACACCCTTATCCTCTAAGATTTCATCCCGCCATCGAGGCCTGACAAGACTATTTCCGATTTAACCTGCGCCGCTGGATCTTTGGATTCGGAACACCATCCTCGGAGCGACGTCTCGTTCTCTCACCTTGTAAGAGAATAAAGCCAGTAATCTACTGTACTTCGATTAGGCAGCGAGAGCGTAACGTGTTTCGCCAATTAATTTTTCGACCGACGTGATTATGGAGTCCACAGTCATCACTCCGCATGCTTACGTACCATCTCGACTTGCCGTCAAATCCAGTCACCCCCAGATCATAGATGTCGTAATCCGCTGCAAAATTACAAAATTTCCCAGAATCTCCAAATTATTTTGCTAAAAAATCACTATTTCCTGATTGTCAGCACCCCTGCGGAGAGGGCAGGAACGGAGAGGACGACATCGTTGCCTTCGGTCTTAGCAGTCGTTTTCTGGAGGGCGACAGCATGCTTGTTCTCCATGCTGTTCGCCACCGTCAGCGAACCAGGGGCGTAGTATTCGAACACCGTGCCTGACACACCAGCCCAGTCGCCCTTGATTCTCAGCATGGCAGCCTCTTCGGTGGGGTTCACCACCTTCACAATCACTTCGGCACCATTCTCCGACAGCGTGGTACTCACACTCAGGTTACCCGTCTCACCGTTATAAGCCAGACGGTACTTGGAGAAATGGTCGTACCATAGTTCCGTCACCTGACAATTGGGAGCCTTGAACAAATCCTTATAGTCGAAGTTGATGAAGGCATTGTTCCAGTCGGGTGCATCGGTACGACGGATGAAGAGTGCCGCAGCCCCCATCGCCACCACATCGCGGGCCTCGCACATATTGAGGAATCCACCGGCAAACAAGCCCGTGCGCCAATCGATGCTGTTCAAGTTCCATTCAGAGATAAAGAGTTTGATATTCGGGTTGGGTCCATCGGCAATCATCTGGGCATAGCGGTCGTACTGCTGCCCCAGACGCACAGGACCGGTAGCAAAGCCGCCCTGCTGTTCATAGTGGTGCAGACTCAAGTAGTCAAAGTAACTGCCGCTGCGCTTGATAAAGTCCTCATCCTCGCGGAAACCGCCACAGACGATGATCTTGATGCTCGGGTCAATCTTACGCATCGCCGTGCTGAAGTCGCGCACACACTTCTCATAGCGTTCAATACCCATCTCCCACATCTCGTTGTCTATCTCCCAGTACTTCACGTTGTAAGGCTCCGGATGACCGTTGGCGGCACGCTTTGCACCCCACTCGTCGGTGGCGGGGGCATTGCAGTAGCGCAGCCAGTTCACGGCATCCTGAAGAATGCTGTCATACTCCTCAGCAGGTCGTTCGAACTTGACGCTCACCACGATAATCGGCTCGCTGTTCACCTCGCGGCAGAAGCGGATGAATTCGTCGGTACCGAAGCAGTTCTGGTCATAATCGAGCCACATCCAGTGTGCCCAGCGCTCACGATTCTCCTGCGGACCGATGCCCCACTTCCAGTCGTACTGTGCCACATAACCGCCGCCCGGCCAACGCAGACACGTCGGATGCAGTTCTTTCACGGCTTGCAGGATGTCGGGACGGAATCCGCCCAAATTCTTACCCGTCTGCGTGGTCATCGTCACCATATCTACCTGAACCGTTCCGTTCTTGGCCATGATGACAAAGTCGCAGTCGCAACTAAACTTACCTTCGATCATCTGGGGATTGAGCGTAAATTCATATTTCTTCCACTCCTTGCTCACCTTAAATGACTGACGGGCAATAATATTGCCTTTCGTACTGCGCAGTCCGACAATCAACTCGCCTTTACCTTTTGCATAGATGGAACCCACATACTTTTCGCCTGCCATGATGTTCTGCGGACCTTGGAAAATACCAGCCTCCGTCTTCCCTGCCGTGATCTCCTGCGAGTAGCGCATGTTCACGGCATCGTCCTTCACAAGACGGTACTTGCCACCCTCGCCAAAGGCCGTCCACTGCTGAGCGACAGCAGGAATCTGAACGTCACCCGGAGTGCCCTCGAACAAAGTCTTACCGTCAACAGTTGTCAACTTGATATTCCGATAAGTGGCCTCGGTATAGTTCACCCAGAGCGTCACTATATTACGGTCGGCCTTCTCCAGACCGTCATAAGCCAACACCTCTTGGCCGTCCCAATATACCGTCACCTTGCTGCCTCGACTTGCGATGCGCAGTTTGTGCCACTGCTGACGCTCATTAATCTGTTCCTTCGTGGCTGGAGTCGATGCCAATGGCACCAGTGTATTCATACGACGGGTACGTCCGCCGAAGCCCTGCGTCTCGCGCACTTCCATCTGACAGATGGAGAAGTTGGCCGCCGTGCTCTGCTGCTGGAGGGCAGCACGTGCATTCGCCTCGTTGGCCGCATCGACCTGCGCCTGCGTTTGTGCCGGTGTAAAAGTACGACTCTCGTAATACGGGTCGTGTATACGCACATAATACGGTGTGCCGTCAGCCTTGTTGCGGATGGCGAAGCGGATGTCCATCAGACCGCCGCTCCAACTGCGCCTTGCCAACTTGTAAGCCCGCCAGTTCACGTCCATCGTCAGGTCGAAGTCGCAGGTTGCGATGCTGTCGATCTTCAACGGCTGTTCGTAGCGTGTGGGCGAATGGAGTACTTGGTCGTCGTCCATATACCATCCGTCGAAATAACCGTCGCGTGGTGGAATGCCCGGATACTGCTCTGGTTCGAACGAACGTTCCTGTATGAGTTCCTGCCAAACGCCGTTGTTGGCACTGAAATAGATATGTTCGAAGAGTTGTCCGTAGAGCATCTCGTCGATAATGCCCGACGGCTGTTTGCTCTCCACCGTGATGGTATACTCACTTTGCGCTCTTACAACGGTTCCTGCCACCAGTAATGCCAATAAAAGGATCCTTCTCATATTCATTGATTCTAGTAATTTCACTTTGATGTCGCAAAGATAGTACTTTTTCTTCAAAAACGAAACTTTTCACAAAAAAAAGCACTAATTATCTGGGGTACCAGCATGTCCTCCATTCCGAACTTGTTTTTTTATGCCTGAAAACTCGGGCAAGCCATCCCTGGGGGGTGACATATAGACGAATGAATGCGTTTAAACACAGGCATTACATGCTGCGAGCAGGGTATTGACATCAGAATGAAAAAAGAGAGCATTCCGGCTCAAACCACCAAGGATTTAGTCGGATTCTGAGGGGACTCAGGGAAGTTTTTCACCATTTCAGCGGTTTTTCGGGAAAAATGTTGTAATTTTGCAGGCTGAATACAATAAAGACGCCTATAATATGTTATATATTATAAAATATGTACGCGTAAACGAAAAAAAATATGATGAAAAGACTATCATCGATACTCTTCTCCCTGATGCTGGCCACCACGGCGGGCTGGGCACAGTCGGGCATGACCGACAACCAGGTAATGGACTATGTGATTGAACAGAACGCCAAGGGCACGTCGCGACAGCAGATCGTGACGCAACTGATGCAGCGCGGTGTGACCATCGAGCAGATACGGCGCATTCAGAAAAAATATCAGCGTCAGATAAAAGACGGATCCTTAGGTGGAGAAGACATCACAGCGGGTTCACAGAACGTAAAGAACCGTATGCGCGAGGCCAATGGCGAACCCAAGAGGGAACAGGCAGAACGCGAGAGACGCAACGTGTCGCCCTACCGTCAGAAAGACGGACGCCCCAAGACTAAGAAGAACACCTACGATGAGAACGACGAGCAGTATGTGGAGATGGACGAGGCGATGGACTTCATGATGCCCGATTCGCTGAAATACTTCTATGAAGAAAAAGAAGATACTGGTCGGAAGATCTTCGGTCACGATGTGTTCAACAATAAGAACCTGACGTTTGAGAGCAGTATGAACCTGGCCACACCGCAGAATTACCGGCTGGGTCCTGGCGATGTGGTGAACGTGGACATCTGGGGTGCCTCGCAGCAGAGTGTCAGTGAAACCATATCGCCCGACGGTACCATCACCATCGAGGGGATTGGTGTCATCTCCCTGGGAGGTCTGTCGGTGAAGCAGGCCAAGCAGCGGCTTAGGAGCGTGCTCGGACCCAGATACCAAGACTCACGTATAGAACTGACACTCGGACAGACACGTACCATCACCATCAGCGTGATGGGTGAAGTGAAGATGCCAGGCACCTACACGCTGTCGGCCTTTGCAACCGTCTATAACGCCCTCTATATGGCCGGCGGTCCCAACGAGATCGGTACGCTGAGAAACGTGCAGGTGTACCGCAACAACCAACTCCTTTCGAACGTCGACGTCTATGACTTCCTGCTCAACGGCAAACTGACCGGCGACGTGCGTCTGCAAGACAACGATATCATCACGGTGGCTCCCTACGAGGCTCTGGTAAACATCACGGGTAAGGTGAAACGTCCGATGTTCTACGAGATGAAGAAGACGGAGAGTGCCGCCACCCTGCTCCGCTATGCTGGCGGTTTTACGGGCGACGCCTATACGAAGGCCATCCGCGTGAACCGCAAGGCGGGACAACAGTATTCCGTGTTCAGCGTGGGTGAGTTCGACCTCAACGACTTCAAACTGATGGACGAGGACTCTGTATCGGTGGACTCCACGCTGAACCGCTACCAGAACATGGTGGAGGTCAGGGGCGCCGTGTTCCGTCCAGGCATGTATCAGGTGGGCGGACAAATCTGTACCGTGAAGTCGCTCATCGAGGCTGCTGACGGACTGAGGGAGAACGCCATCAGCAATCATGCGGTGATGCACCGTATGCAGGCCGACCGCACCTTGAAGATGCAGAGCATCGACATCAAGGGCATCCTGGAAGGTACCGTGCCTGATGTGGAGTTGAAGAACGAGGACGTGCTCTATATCGCCAGTCGCGAGGAAGAGAAACTGGATCAGACCATCACCATCCACGGAGAAGTGAACTATCCAGGTATCTATCGGTTTGCCGCCAACGAGACCATCGAAGACCTCGTGCTGCAGGCCGGTGGTCTGACCAATGCCGCTTCACTGGCAAAGGTCGACGTGGCCCGCAGAATCATTGAGCCCGATGCGACAGAGGCTGGCGACACGCTGGCATTCACGTATAGTTTCAGACTGAATCCCGACTTCACCATCCCACAGGGAGAGACACCCTTCACCCTGCAACCCTACGACGAGGTGTATATCCGTCGCAGCCCGAACTATATCGAGCAGCAGAACATCACTGTAGAGGGCGAGGTGCAGTTTAAGGGTGAGTACACATTGACCAACAGTAACCAGCGTCTCAGCGACATCATCAAACAGGCAGGCGGCGTCACCAAGCACGCCTATCCCGAAGGAACCAAACTGCTACGGCGGATGACACTGGAAGAGCAGGAGATGATGAAGACGGTGCTCCGCACAGCCCAGCGCAACTCGGGTAAGGACTCCATCGATATATCGAAACTCGCCATGATGTCGACCTATCCCGTGGCCATCGAACTTGACAAGGCTCTGGCGAATCCCCATAGCGACGATGACCCGTTCCTGCGCGAAGGCGACCGCATCGTGGTGCCCAAATATACGAGTACCGTGACGATCAACGGTGAGGTGCTCTACCCGAATACGGTCCGCTATATGGCTGGCAAAGATGCCGACTATTACATCGGCCTTGCCGGAGGAACCACCTCGACCGCCAAGAAGAGCAAGACCATCATCATCTACATGAACGGTATGGTGGCGAAGGCCGATCGGAAGCACAAGCCCCGTCCGGGCTGTCAGGTGGTAGTGCCCACCAAGCATGCCCGTCGCCAACTGTCACTGCCTGAGATCATCAGCATGGGTACCAGTTTCGCCTCCCTCGGCACCATGATTGCCACCATTGCAAACCTGACAAAGTAAACAAGAGTATGGAAGAAAACAAAATAAATAAACCAGAAGTCATCGACCTGAGAATTGTATTCAAGGATATCTGGGAAAACAAGAAACTGTTCTACAAAGTGCTTCCAATTGTCTTTCTAGTGTCCAGCATCTATATTCTCAGTGTACCAAGATACTATACATCAGAAGTAAAACTTGCCCCTGAAATGGAGAGTTCTGGAGCAGAAGGCGTACTTGGGTCACTGGCATCATCATTCGGTTTTGATTTAAGTAATATGCAAACCTCAGATGCAATCACCCCCCTACTTTACCCAGACCTGATGGAAGATAATGGTTTTGTCTCCAACCTTATGAGCATCAAGGTAACATCCCAGGATGAGGAAATAAAAGATATAACATACCACGACTATCTTAAGTCTTTCCAAAAAAAAACATGGTGGAAATACCCGATTGAGTGGATAAAACAATTATTCCCGAAGAAAGAAGACAAAGGAGGGAGTAAAAGCGGTTATGACCCATATAACATCTCAAAAAAAGAAGATGCTATTTTTGGCAAAGCAAGAGATAACATCATCATTAAGATAGATAAAAAATCAGGTGTTATAACAATTAATGCCAAGGCTCAGGATGCTTTAATATGCAGAACCTTGGCAGACTCTATAAAAGACAAACTGCAAGTATTCATTACAGACTACCGCACCAACAAAGCACGGACAGACTACGATTATTACAAAAAACTGACCGAGAATGCCAAACATGAATATGAAAAAGCCCGCCAACAGTACGGAAGTATGTCTGATGCTAATAGCAAGACTGCACTTAGAAGCGTTGAACTGAAAATAGAAGACTTAGAGAACGATATGCAACTGAAGTTTAATGCATATACCACCATGAACACGCAGTTGCAAGCCGCCAAGGCCAAGGTTCAGGAACGGACCCCAGCCTTCACGGTAATCAAAGGAGCCTCTGTACCAGTAAAGCCCGCTGGTCCTAAGCGAATGATATTCGTTGCATCAATGCTAATGTTGGCATTTTTCGGAACAGCCTTATATCTGGTTAGAAAAGACTTACATTTCACATTTTAAAAGAAATCGTGACCTCGCTTCTGACAAAAATAGCACAATGGCTGCACCTTAGCAAAACTAAAGAAGTTATTTTGCAGAATCTATTTTGGTCTGTCATAGGCAAAATAGTCAATCTGTTAAGTGGACTGTTTGTAGGTATCATTGTTGCACGGTATTTAGGTCCAGAAAAGTACGGGCTAATGGACTATGTTATAAGTTACGTATTCCTTTTTCAAACCTTTGCTGCATTTGGGCTTGATGCAATAGAAATCCGCGAGGAAGCAAGAGGCAAGGAACCATTTCAAAAAATCATCGGAACTGCATTTGGGCTGAAAGTGATTTTTGGTGTAATTTTTATTGCTGCAGTTATTCTAACCTCATGGCAAATGGATGCTGACAACTATACAACAATACTTATTGCCATTTATTCACTTGTCATTGTCCTTAACTCTTTCAGCGTAATTCGAAACTATTTCATTGCCATCGTACAAAATGAGTATGTGGTAAAAGCCGAAATAGCCCGTACACTTATTGGTATTGGCATCAAACTTGGGCTATTGATAATTCATGCATCGCTTACTTGGTTTATTGTCGCCTACATGTTCGATTTCCTATTGGTTGCCAGTGGCTACGGAATGGCATATCATACTAAAATTGGCAGGATGAGAGAATGGAATTTCAATCTTTCATACGCCAAGTTTATGCTGTGCGAATCATTCCCTCTTCTATTGACAAATACCGCAGTAATCGTATATCAGAGAATCGACCATATTCTTATTGGTCAAATGATTGATAAAGAGGCGGTAGGTTATTATGCTGTCGCCTCCCGTTTTGTTGAAGTGTTGATATATATTCCCATGATGCTGGCTCAGACCATCACTCCGGTTTTGGTAAGTATCCGTGAACGAAGTGCTGAAGAATATATCCGCAAGGGACAGCAATTCATGAACCTGTCTCTATGGTGCTCCATACTTGCAGCAATATTCACCTCCATTCTTTCCTACTGGATTATCCGTTTAACTTTCGGCTTTGCTTATCTACCAGCGGTAACTATCTTACAGATTATGTCCTTCAAGGCGGCCAGTGTTGCATTGTCCAATACTGCCGGTGCCATGATTGTTACAGAAAAAATACAGAGTTTATCGATTTTACGTGATGGATTGGGCTGTATCGTTTGTGTGGTGCTCAATTATCTGTTATTGCCTCGCTACGGTATTATTGCCGCAGCATATATATCAATAGCTAGTAATGTGGCTGCAGGCTACATTGCTGATGCCTTCATACCCACCTATCGCCACCTGTTCGTTCGCCAAACAAGAGCCCTGGTATTGGGATGGAAAGACATTCTTTCTTATAAAAATCTCTTAAATAAAAAATAATATGATTGCCTTCCCATTAATATATTTCATATGCCTTTTTGTGTTTTTTTGGAGTAAGCAGAAAACATGGAACATAGACTTGGCTGCTACATCATTATTAGTAGTCATTTCATTTTGTGCCATTATGATTGACATTAATGACATATACGATGAGTATGGCATCAATCAAAAGAACCTCACACTTCCAACAATCTTATTGTTCTGTTTACAATGGACAATAGTACTTATACCTATCCATTTACTATCACGAATCCAATTACTCAGACACTTTCCCATTAAGGAAAAAATGCTATATCTATTCTTTATCGTTATGGCTATATCATCATTATTAATGATTATTTCTAGGGCTGGTGATATTCGTGAAGCCCTTGTTATGGATTTAGCAGATGTGCGAGACGAACACTACAAAGACATTACAGAAGGAGGCGACAAAGGCTCCAACTACTTAATGCTAATACCTAATATATTCATATCAAATCCTTTTCCTACATTAGCATTATTCTTTTGGTTCTACATGAAAGCATTTATGAAGTGTAATGTTTTTCTAAGAGCGGGTATCTTGATTTCGTCAATTGTACAAGCAATCATTGCAATCATCATGGCAGGACGTGCCGCCATGATATACTGGGCTTTTGATTTTTTCCTATTATACAGTTATTTCTTCCAATACCTGTCAAAGTCCGTTAAACGCATTATAACAATGACCGCCTCCATACTTGGAGGATTGGCAGGCTTTCTGTTTATCGCAATCACTATTGCAAGATTTGACGGAACACAAATAAACCGAGATCCATTTGATTCTTTGTATGGTTATGCGGGACAGCATATCAACAACTTTTGCACGATGTTTGTTCATGGATCAGATTCTCCATTGACATTTGACAGGGAGTTTCCCCTGTTATCAAAATTGACGGGTCATCAGTTTGACCTTGTGAACCATTACGAGGCAATAACCTCACAACTTAAAGCAAATATTCTTGTTAATGTGTTTGACACATTCGGGGCGGAACTTTATCTAGATCTCGGATGGATTGGATACATCCTTTTCATGCTGTTCATAATTTTATTATCTATCTATATTAAGTATAAATGGCAGGAAATGTCATTCAATAGAGTTTTTTTCTTCGTTATTGTTGTAGCATTCTTCACTCGCGGACTATTCGCCTGGCCATTTGTTCATCACTACACGACATTTGCCATAGCATTTACTCTATCCTGCGGTTATTTTTTTAAATATGCTTTTAGAATATGAAGATATACACCATCATAGTAACATACAATGCCATGCGGAATGACTGGATAGAACGCTGTCTCCACAGTCTTGAGACAAGCACTGTTCCTGTAATTCCCATCGTGATAGACAATGCTTCAACTGACAATACTGTGGCATATATCCACGAGTATCATTCAAATACCATTTTACTACCACAGAAAAAAAATCTTGGTTTTGGCCAAGGTAACAATATTGGCATCCAATATGCCATGAAGAACGATGCAGACTGCGTCATCCTGCTAAATCAGGATGCTTCCTTACATCCTCATGCTGTTGAACACATGATGAAGGGCTATGATGGAGAGTCTCTGATATCACCTGTTCATTACAATGGTGATGGGACTGGCTTAGACAAGATGTTTCGCAACAATTCCCTGTGTCCATCACGGAGCAATCTGTTTGACGATCTTATGACAGAAAATGATTTAATGTCATCTTATCCCATAGGGGAAGTCGCTGCTGCCTGTTGGCTACTGCCGGCCAAAATAATTCGAACCGTTGGTGGATTCAACCCACTCTTCTTTCAATATGGTGAGGACAACAACTATTATCAAAGACTGGCCTACCATAAAAAGAATAGCCTGTTATGCCCTAAGGCAAAGATGTACCATGACCGACAGTTACACGGCAATATCCAACTATACAACAAACATCAACTCCATAAAGATGTTTTGTTGATTGTATGTGACATTAATAAATCCTTTTGGGGATGCATTCCGGCACTCATTATGCTAACTGTAAAATGTTACAGGAAGAGGCTGCCACATCATCAATACAAAATCGGCGGTCTCACCCGCGAACTGATATGGACCATTACTCATACACCCTGTATTCTCAGATCAAGAAGGGAAGAAAAGGGTATTAATGCCACATGGCTTAATCTATAAGGAATGAAGATTCTATACATACTAAATTCCACACTAACTCTCGGAGGTGCAACGAAATCATTCCTCATCCTACTTGATGGCGTTATCAAGAAAGGATTCAGTCCGATTGTGGTTGTTCCAGACGAAAATGGCATATACAAACAATTAAGACAAAGAGGAGTTCATACGATATGTGTCAGTTTCAGAGAAGCGACTTATCCATGGACACGAAACATACGCGATTATGTACTTTTCATTCCCAGGATTATCGGAAGGATTTGGCTTAACCGGAAAGCCGTGGCAGAATTACAGAATAAACTTAAAGGAGAAAAAATCGATATAATTCACTCGAATGTAAGCGTTATAGATATCGGTTATAGGCTTAGCAGGCGGCTCCATGTTCCGCACACCTATCATATAAGAGAATTCGCTGACTTGGATTTCAACTTACACTATTACCCATCAAAACGCCATTTTCTGGAAATGCTAAATGCTATAGAATCATATTCTATTTGCATTACTCAGGCCATCCAACAGCATCACCAACAGGCATCCAGCCCCACTTCTGTCGTTATTTACAACGGCATCCATTGCCCCGTTTACCAAAGAACAGATATTGATAAAAAAGAAAGAAAATATTTCCTATTTGCAGGAAGAGTTGAGCCATCCAAAGGATTAGATATCCTGCTAGAAGCATATTCAAGATATAAAGGTTCAAAGCCCCTTTATATTGCAGGAGACTACAATATCCATTCTGACTATTTCAAAAAAATAAAAAACATCATAGCCAACAACGGATTAGACGACAGAGTGCTGTTACTTGGCGTACGCAACGATATTGAAGCCCTTATGCAAAAGGCCTTAGCGCTGGTTGTCCCGTCCCGTTTTGAAGCATTCGGAAGAAGCATGGCTGAAGCCATGTTCAATGAATGCCTCGTCATAGGCCATAACACTGGAGGGACTAAAGAACAGTTCGATAATGGGCATAGATTTACCAGCAAGGAAATAGGGCTGAGATTTTCAAATACAGAAGAACTATCAGACCGTCTTAATGAGGCTGACACTATGCAGTCATCTGTTTACGAAGAATATATACATAACGCACTCGATACCGTCAACTCTCTCTATTCAACTGAATCATACATAGAAAACATCTGCAAATTTTATTATAGAATTACGAATGGTTTATAACTTATACTCTTACATCTGTGGTTATATTGGCGTTGCACTCTCGTATGTCGTACCATCAAGCATCAAGAAAGCCATTGACTCTTCTATAGACAAGATTTACACAGGCTATATCAGAAGAAGGTTTTCTTCCTTTGGCCACTCTGTCATCAAGTGGAAGCCATTTCTCTTAGTCGGTGAACAGTACATTACCATCGGAGACGGAACTGTAATAGGCAAGAACATACAACTTACCGCCTGGAAAAACAATGGGAAAGATCCGGAAATAGTAATTGGTGACGGATGCCTCATACGGGAAAACACTCACATTACCGCCATAAACAACATACACATTGGCAACAACCTTCTTACAGGCACGAATGTCCTTATCACCGACAATTCTCATGGTCAGGCGACCTATGAGCAGATGCTCTTTGAACCAATACACCGGCCTCTTTATAGTAAAGGACCTATAGTTATTGGCAACAATGTGTGGTTGGGCAATAACGTTTGTATAATGCCCGGCGTAACGATTGGTGACGGAGCCATCATAGGAGCCAATAGTGTGGTCACCCACGACATTCCAGCCTTTTCCATAGCAGCAGGAATACCAGCAAAAGTGATTAAACAAAACAATGAATGAAAATGAAAGCAAGAATCATAGCATATTATCTTCCACAGTACCACCCCATCCCAGAAAATGATGAGGCATGGGGACCGGGATTCACAGAATGGACAAACGTGGCTCAGGCAAAGCCATTATTTATGGGTCACTATCAGCCACGCATTCCTGCAGATCTTGGATTTTACGATCTTCGCCTGCCCGAGACCCGCGAACAACAGGCGCAAATGGCCCGTGAAGCAGGTATTGAGGGATTCTGCTATTACCATTATTGGATGGGAGACGGTAAGCAACTGCTGCAACGCCCCTTCGAGGAGGTTCTTAAGAGCGGCAAGCCCGACTTCCCGTTCTGTCTCTGCTGGGCCAACCATGAATGGACAACCAAGACTTGGCAGAATGGCGGCAAGACCAAGATGATTGCACCAATGGTCTATTCCGGCGATGATGACTACACGGCCCATTTCTACCATGTTCTGCCCGCTTTCCGGGATAAACGATATATTACCGTTGACGGTGCCCCCATCTTCTCCATCTACGACCCTTATAAGTTCCAAGATGTGTCACACTTCATTGAACTCTGGAGGGAACTTGCGATAAAAGAGGGAATTGCCGATATTCATTTTGTTGCAATAGCCAACAACACGACAACGATTAAACGCCTTCCAAACGGAAGTCTAAAGCGCATCCTTCCCAATCTTCAAAGCAGTGCCGAGGTGTTTAACGAACTACTTTCACTCGGTTTCAACAGTATCGCTTCTTTCGGTAAGTCAAGAGGTGAAATGCTGTATCAAGGCAAGTATATTCGCTCCATAAACAAACTATTACACAAATACATACCTATTCTTCCTGCTTTGCGATACAACTATCCCGAAGTGGTACGGCATTTTTTCTCACCAGAAGACTCCTGGGAGAATGTCTATCCTACAATCATGCCACAATGGGATCGTACCCCAAGGGCTGGTAACGGAGAGGGCATCTATGTCAATGCAACTCCAAACCATTTCAAAGACCACATTATCGACTGTTTGAAGGTCGTCGCCAACAAACAGCCAAATCACAGAATCGTTTTTCTAAAATCATGGAACGAATGGGGAGAAGGAAACTACATCGAGCCTGACCAAAAATATGGGCACGGATTTCTGCAAGCAATAAAAGAATCCCTGACTTAAGACTCTCTTTTATGGAAATATCCGTTATCATACCAACATACAAACCACAAGCATATCTTTGGAAATGTTTGGATTCTCTATTTATTCAAACACTGAATAAAAGCGAATATGAAATTCTTATCATATTAAACGGGTGTAATGAACCGTATCAGGAAAAGATTCAAACATATCTTGATAATCATTCTGTGGGCTGCAATGCCATTTTATTACAAACCGACCTCGCTGGCGTTTCGAACGCTAGAAACATTGCCATTGACAATGCCAAAGGTAGGTTTATCTGCTTCATTGACGATGATGACTGGATATCTGACCACTATTTGGAACTCCTACTTAAAGCCAATAAGGACTTTAACTGCGTAGTAGAATCAAATGTACTTGATTACGATGAAGCCAATTCTACCTATAAAGATGACTACCTAACGACCGTCTATAAGACACTTGCTACTAAGACAAATGACCTTTCCGTTCTTGCCGCCAGAAGGCTTTTGTCTTCTTCATGCTGCAAACTAATACCGCGCGAGGTGATTGGAGATGTGAGATTCAACAAAGACTTCAAAATTGGAGAAGATGCCCTGTTTATGGCAGAAGTCAGCAAGGATATCCGGCATGTCAGGCTTTCCGAACCCGAGGCCATCTATTACAGAAGACTGCGGATGGATTCTGCTTCACGGTCTTCCGTCTCGTCAAGATACAGGATAAAGAATGCCTTATCCTTATGCAGACAATATATCAAGATATACTTGTCATCACCCACCAAATATAGCCTTCCCTTTTTCATCAACCGCCTGATGGCAGTCGCAAAGATTACGATTAAACTAACGCTTTCTTAGCATATCCGTTTTTAAACGAAAAGATGTTCGTTTCGTTTTTGTTTTTAGGCGATTAGCAAGTTTAATCTCCACATTTGAAACTTTGAACGAAGAGAGGCTGAATGACGGATTGTTAATATCAACATTTTGCAAGTCCAGTGATGACAGATTATCTATCATGGAAATGGTCTTGCTATTTTTCTGCGCATAGAATATAAACAAATCCTTGACCCTAGCAGGCACGTTCACCTGACAATTCTGCATAGAGACATTCGGCCAACACTTACCCTTGAGTTCCTTTCGGGGATTGTCAGCCTCATCCAACAAACCTGTCGTAACAAAATAAGGAAAACTGGGATGGATGTCAAATACACAGTCTTCGAACACCACATCGAAACCTGTATAGGCCATATAATGTGGTCTTAGATAGACTGGTCTGGACTTCACGAAATGACAGTCTTCATAACGAAGAGTCCCATACATCGAGCCAAAGGCATTGAGTACATTCGTTTGACAATAGACTTGACTTGGGTGAGAGTCGTCAATCTGGTTATTAAACACACAACCCCTACAGGTCACATCCCGTCCATAGCAATGAAGGTCAAAACGGTTGATACGACAGTCGGTCAAAGTAATCGTGTTTACATTGTTATTTCCGAACACGCCCCAGTGAGCCTCCGCATCAAACCTGAGGAAATGGCTGTTATAGACATTTTCCAGATTCACCGCATAACCCCAGGTCTTCGCCGTTGAATAGGTGCCCCGAACCATGACATCCTCAAAATAGACATTCACAGAATTCATCACCCGGATACAATAGTCTTCCCTGTAGAGACTATTGTTTGTTTCCTGAGGGACATAGGGTGTTGATATCTTCACATTCTTTACCAAGACGTTGTTTTGTAAAGTAATATGGAGCAGGCGGGTGCGTAGAGTCGAATTGTCACTACGTTCAAAGGTCAGATTGCAGATAACCTTCTGTTCATCATCCACGTCGATGCAGCGACAGTCAGGATTAGATGTTTCTTCATCGTAACCCGTTATCGGCATGTTCAGTGCCACTCCGTCCTTAATCAGCACAATATCTTGACGGAATATATCATAGTCACCTTCTTCCGGAGCACGATGAGTCCAGGCATTCCTGTCTCTGATCCGCATAAGTTTCAAACCCGACTTCAACTGTGGCAGAGAAGTATAGTCGCCTGAATTAATCATGCTGCAGTTAACTTTCACCTGCCGCTCACTTTTCTTATTCGACAAAGAGAAAAGGATGAAATTATTTATTGACTGGTTTTCAATAATTATCTTACATCCGTTGAAATTTGTACAGGGAGGCAATGGTAGGCCTTTGGCCTCGGCCGGAACCTCGATGTCCAGCACCATGCTCTCTGGATAGATTAGTTCTGCATCAGTCCTATATGCCTCTGTATGCCATTTCCTAAGAATCTCCAACAACTCCTGACCGTTCTTTCCCTGTAATTCGGATTTGGGGATGACAAGTTGTGGTCTGCCATAAACAGGCATGACAACGGCACAAAACAAAAAACACAGCACTAAAGCCGATAACCATCTATACTCTTTTCGTTGAATCATAACAACCACTTTTATCTATTTTTAAAAACACTACCACAACCAGTCTTCCTGTTCGCCGTCGTAGATGATGGGACCTGTCCAACCGTGGTATCGGCAGGCGGCAGTAATCTGTTCCTGCTGTTCTGGGGTGATGAGACGGTCGCCCTTACGCATCTCGAAATATTGCTTACGACCGAATGTCTGAATGAGCAGATGTCGGATCCTGTACTCCATATAGCCAGGCATCTCGTGGTACATATTTCTGAAACCGCTCTTCATCACGATACGCTGATTGTTGCGGAACATCTCGCAATGCTGACCTCCAATTTGGGGATTGCGAGGATTGATGGCATTATAGGCCAACGGCTGAGTGTCGGCATACTGCCCTACCAACCAGCGTAGGCACTGGTCATGTAACGGACACTGATCGATGAAACATACCAAGTAATGACCTACCTTCTCTCGGAAGGCTGATTCCTGCAACTGTATTGCTGTCAGATTCTCTTTCTTCATTTTCATGGCTGCAAAGATACATAATTTTTTATGGAAATTCTCATAACTTACTGTTTTTAACGTGAAATGAAAGCGAACAAAAGAGGCATTACGGAAACTCCTCGTACTATCCAGCGCGACTTAACACGCCTCAAAGGTCTGAATGTCATCAAGCATAAAGGCCCAAACAATGGAGGTCATTGAGTTATTCTAATGGATTTGAACTTATAGGGATTATTAACCATCATATTTTCATAAAATACCACTAAATATAGATAGATGAGATATGATGGATAATACCAAAAGCCATCATATAGGCATCATAAATATGGTTATACAAATCAAAAATGAGTATAATAAAGCATTTTGTGATAGTTAAATATCTTATTATAAATAAGTTCAATAATAGTTTATATAATGGAAACTGATAGTACTTGCAGTAGGAACTATTAGTTATCATTAAAGAAACTATTAGTTCCCAATGCTAAAATAGATGGAAACAATAATCAAATAAATGGAAGGAATGGCTTGAGATAGAAGTAAGCAGGCCAAAATGATGACAATATGATGGCTTATGACAAGAGACAATCATCATGTAAATGGCGATAAATAAAGGAAAATTTGATAAAAATGATGGCAGATGGCTCAATTATGCTTCGTAAAAAAGAGAGTATAAATTCGCTTGTTTCAAAAAAAATTAGTACCTTTGCAGCCAAATTTGCAGATATGAGGAAAATCATGTTAGTCTTTGGCACGCGGCCGGAGGCTATAAAGATGGCCCCATTAGCCATTGAACTGAAGAGAGACAAAGATAATTTTGAAACCATTATATGTGTAACTGGCCAGCACCGAGAGATGCTTGACCAAGTTCTTGATATTTTTGAAATTAAGCCAGACTATGACTTAAATATCATGAAGCATGGACAAGACCTGTATGATGTGACAAGCCGCGTTCTGATGGGCATGCGTGAAGTGCTACAAAAAGAGCGCCCCGATGTGGTGCTGGTGCATGGCGACACCACGACCTCCACGGCTGCAGCCCTTGCCGCCTTCTACCAGCAGATTCCCGTCGGCCATGTTGAGGCCGGACTCCGTACCCACAACATCTATAGTCCCTGGCCTGAAGAAATGAACCGTCAACTGACGGGCCGTATCACCACATACCATTTCTCCCCTACCCCGCTTAGCCGTCAAAACCTCCTTGACGAAGGCGTTTCAGAAGATAAAATTATCGTGACAGGAAACACCGTCATTGATGCCTTGCACTGGGTATTGAAGAAAATCAATAGCGACCATGATTTGCAGACAAGCATTCATGCCACACTTCTCAACAGCGGATATGACATCAGCAGACTGTCAAATGGCAAGCGAATGATATTGATTACAGGACACCGGCGCGAGAACTTCGGACAAGGTTTCATCCAGATGTGTCAAGCCATCAAGACACTTACAGAAAAGTACCCAGAGGTGGATTTTATATATCCCATGCATTTGAATCCAAATGTACGCAAACCCATTCATCAAGTTTTTAAAGAAAAACTTGATTCTTTAGGCAATATGTTCTTTATCGAGCCGTTAGAATATATAGAGTTCGTCACATTGATGGAACGTTCGCACATCGTTCTCACTGACAGCGGCGGTATTCAAGAAGAGGCCCCTTCACTTGGGAAGCCCGTTTTGGTCATGCGTGACACCACAGAACGGCCAGAGGCTGTCACGGCAGGAACGGTCAAGTTGGTGGGTACAGACTATGACACAATTGTCAATAGCGTCACCACCCTGCTTGAAGACAATAACGCATATCTCCAAATGAGTCTGGCAATTAATCCATACGGCGATGGTAAGGCTTGCGAAAGGATCGTAACACGACTAAGAACTATATAAAGAGAAGTATATGAGAGCATGTTTTATGGGATTGGGCTATATCGGTTTGCCCACAGCCATTATTGCAGCAAAACACGGAATAGAGATTGTTGGAGTTGACATCAACCCCCAAGTTGTTGAGATGACCAATGCCGGTCATCTGCATTTCATTGAGCCTGGTATGGAAGAGATGCTTCAAGAAGTCATCCGTTCTGGCAATTTCCACGCTTCCACGGCACCAGAAACATGTGACGCATATTTCATTGTTGTACCGACGCCTTTCAAAGGGGATCACCTACCCGACATTTCATTCGTCGAGTCTGCCACTCGTATGGTAATACCTTTCCTGAAGGAAGGCGACCTCTTTGTGATTGAATCGACTTCACCTGTCGGTACGACTGAGAAGATGGCTCATATCATATTTGAAGAACGTCCCGAATTAAAGGATAAAATTAATATTTCATACTGTCCAGAGCGTGTGCTTCCCGGAAATGTCATCTATGAGTTGGTCCATAACGACCGAGTCATTGGTGGTATTGACAAGTCTTCGACTCAAAAAGCAATGGCGTTTTATTCAAAGTTTGTGAAAGGAACGCTACATGCCACAAACAGCAGGACAGCAGAGATGTGTAAATTGACAGAAAACAGTTGCCGTGACTCGCAGATTGCCTTTGCCAATGAATTAAGCATCATCTGCGACAAAGCAGGCATAAATGTATGGGAACTCATCCGCCTTGCCAACAAGCATCCACGGGTAAACATCCTCCAGCCAGGATGTGGAGTGGGCGGACACTGCATTGCCGTCGATCCCTATTTCATCTCATCAGAGTTTCCTGAAGAGGCGAGAATGATATCCACGGCAAGACAGGTCAACAACTACAAGGCTGACTGGTGTGCAGAGAAAGTACAAAATGCCATGCTCATATTTGAGATTGAGAATAAGCGAAAACCTATTGTGGCTATGATGGGACTGGCCTTCAAGCCAAACATCGACGATCTGCGTGAGAGTCCTGCCAAATACATCGTCAGCAAAGTCATGCAGAGATGTAATAACGCTGACATCCTTGTTGTGGAGCCCAATATCAAAGAGCATAAGATTTTCAAACTCACAGATTACAAGACAGCCTTCGACAAGGCTGACATCGTAGTTTTTCTCACGGCACACTCCCAGTTTAAAGGACTTAACCCTATTGAAGGCAAACAGATTCTTGACTTTTGCGGTGTGCTCAACTATTAAATGATGCAAGGCTGATGAGAATACTATTCCTGACAGACAACTTTCCGCCAGAGGTAAATGCCCCAGCATCCAGAACTTACGATCATTGCAAAGAATGGGTAAAGAAGGGAGCCGACATAACGGTCATCACCTGTGTCCCCAATTTCCCCAAAGGAATCGTATTCGAAGGCTATCGGAACAAACTATGGCAGAAAGAAGTCATTGAGGGAATAAAGGTGATCCGCGTCTGGAGTTATATTGTTCCCAACAAAGGATTTCTTAAAAGGACACTGGATTATATCAGTTATTCCATCACATCCTTTATCGCTGGACTATTCATTAAGACAGACATTATCATCGCCACGTCGCCTCAGTTTTTTACTGCCTTGTCGGGAAGAGTCCTTGCAAAATGGAAACACAGGCCCTGGATCATGGAAGTGCGCGACTTATGGCCTGAGAGTATCAAGGCTGTCGGTGCGCTGAACGACAATCTTTTCATTAGGTATTTCGAATGGCAGGAAAAGCGATGCTACCGTTCTGCGAAAAGTATTGTCGTAGTGACAGATTCATTTAAACAGAAAATTGAAGAAAAAGGTATTACTCCGGACAAGATTTATGTAATTAAGAATGGAGTAGACAAGGACTGTTTCAAGCCGATGCCCAAAGACACACAACTCATCAAAGATCTCCATCTTGAGGGCAAACAAATCATCGGATATATCGGGACACACGGTATGGCACATAAACTGGACTTCATTCTCGACTGTGCCAAGGCCCTTGATACTAACGATAACAACTACCATTTTCTCTTTATCGGAGATGGAGCCCAAAAAGCAGAACTGGAATTGTACTGTCAAAAACTTGGATGTCAGAATGTCACTATGCTTGATTCCGTTCCAAAATCCGAGGTAAAACGTTATATTTCCATCTTGGATGTTTGTTTAATCAATCTGCGAAAGTCCCAACTTTTCAAAACAGTCATCCCTTCAAAGATTTTTGAGAACGCAGGTATGGAGGTTCCCATCTTGATGGGAGTCGAAGGAGAAGCAAAGGACATCATCGAATCATACCATGCAGGAGTATGCTATGAGCCTGAAAATCAGAAAGATTTTATAAAGAAACTCTCCATCATTCTCTCACCAGATAAACGACCAGCGTTCAAAACTGGTTGTCAAAGTCTAGCAGATGCCTATGACCGGAAGAAATTGGCTTCAGATATGCAAAAAGTCATTATTGATAGTTTGACATGATTCTTTATATGCTATCTGATACAATATTTTCGAGATTGTGGAGTTATAATATATAATAAGGTATGTATCATCAACTCATCTATATTATCATCGCCTTCTGCCTCAGTGCTATCTGTGGTGTCATTACGATTCCACGGATTATCAATTTCTGCAATCGCAAGAAGTTATATGATATACCCAACATACGTAAGATACATAAGAATTCCATCCCCAGACTAGGTGGAGTCTGCTTTTTGCCGAGCATGCTGCTGGCATTTCTTATCGGAACGGCTTTTTACAACAATTCATTCGAAGATAAGCAGTTGCAGTTCAGCCTGTGGTCGGTTTATTTCTTCATATCCCTCCTGTTGATCTATGCTGCGGGTATTATTGATGACCTGTTAGGAATAGGAGCAAAGACCAAGTTCTCTTTCCAGATTGTTGCAGGCCTGCTCCTCCCATTAGCAGGATTGTATATCAACGATCTGTACGGATTCTGTGGCATCCACGAAATACCGTTTTGGATAGGAGTCCCATTGACCATTTTCCTTATTGTCTTCTTCGTCAATGCCATCAACCTCATTGACGGTATCGATGGACTCTGCGCCAGTGTTTCATTTATTGCCCTTGCAGGATTCCTGTTTTGTTTCATGCAAGCGGGCATCAAGACATACAGCATGCTGATTGCAAGTATGATGGGTGTCCTCGTTCCTTTCTTCTATTACAACATCTGGGGGAGTGAAAAGAAAAAGCGAAAAATATTCATGGGAGACTCTGGATCCCTGACATTAGGTTTCATCCTTGCATTCCTCTATGTCAAGGTGACCATGAACAATCCGAGAGTAATGCCATTTAGCGAGACGGCCATCATATTAGCCAACTCACTACTGATTGTCCCTGCCTTAGATGTTATCCGTGTCTCATTGGTTCGATTGAAGCACCGCCAGCCAATATTTATAGCCGACAAAAACCATATCCATCACAAACTGATGCGGGCTGGTTTAAGTCAGCATCAGGCTCTACTGATAATTATCTGTCTGATATTCTTTTTTATTGTTTTAAATTTGACCCTGCAACATCTTGTATCCCTGACCTTAATGGCAGTAATAGACATTCTGGTCTGGCTTGCTTTTCATGCAATAATCAACAAAATGATTGTAAAAAAAGGCAAGTCTGTATTCGCTAATATTCCACATAAGAAATGACGACACTTAAAGACGGATATATCATAGATGGAATGAACGAGATTGAGCGCAATATCAAAAGGCTCATTGATTTCTGCATTGCCATCGTATGCCTGATTGTGTTTTCGCCACTGATGATTTGGTGTTATATTAAGGTCAAGAAGGAAGACGGCGGCCCGGTCATTTTCAAACAAGAGCGGATAGGGAGATTCGGACGACCCTTTACTATCTATAAGTTTCGTAGTATGAGAGTTGGTGCAGAAAAGGACGAGCCAGAACTCCTGCCTCATGAGGACGATGTCAGGATGACAAAAACGGGCCGGTTTCTTCGTGACCACCATCTGGATGAACTGCCCCAGATTTGGAATGTCATAAAAGGTGAGATGTCTTTCATCGGCCCAAGACCTGAACGTAAGTTCTATATTGACAAAATCATGGAACATGATCCAAGATATGCCTATCTTTATCAGATACGTCCCGGGGTCACCTCTTACGCTACCATTCACAATGGATATACAGACACAATGGAGAAAATGCTCCGGCGTCTGGAACTTGACCTCTATTATCTTGAACACCGTTCACTCTGGCTTGACGCAAAACTTCTTTTACAAACTTTCCTGAACATTGCATTTGGCAAAAAATTCTGATTATGAAAGCCCGGAATTATATCATATTGCTGTTCGTAACGGCCTTGTTTGCCGCTTGTAATACGCCCAAGAATTTCAACTATCTGCAAGACCTTACCAACGGGCAGGAGATTATCACAGCAGTTGATGGCACCATCCGACTGCAACCCAAAGACCAGATTAGTATTCTTGTCAAGAGCAAAGACCCCATGATGAGTTCTTTGTTCAATATGGGTATCACCACCAGTATGAAAGCCGGACAGTCAGAGGGTAACGTCTACACCACAGGTTACATTTTGGCACCTGACGGCACCATCGACTTCCCCGTCCTCGGAAAAATCGGCCTGAAAGGTCTTTCAAGATACGAAGCAGAACAGACTATTCAGTCCAGACTGCGCGAGGAGCAGTTAAAGGATGCTAATGTAACCGTAGAGTTCATGAACTTAAATTACACGGTGACAGGCGAGGTTGGTAGGCCTGGTGTCTACGCGATACAGAAAGATGCGGTCACCTTGTTTGAGGCTCTTGGACAAGCCGGTGACATCAACATCTACGGTAAGCGTGACAGCGTGATGGTGGTCAGAGACTTGGGGGGAACGAAAAAGGCATATATCCTGAGCCTCAACTCTGCTAAAGACCTTCTTTCTTCCGAAGCCTACTATATTCAGCAAAATGATGTCATCTATGTGAAGGCTAATAACACAAGAGCCCGTCAGTCATTGGCAGCAGGTAATGAGACGCGCTCTATGTCTTTTTGGATGTCGCTAGCCTCATTTCTTACAACAATCGCCGTACTTGTCATAAAATAAGCCACTATGAGTTCCTTTCTCAAAACCTGTATTCAGCAATGGAAATGGTTTGTAGGCACCGCCTGCCTGACCATCATCGGTGCCATCCTATTCTTACTGGTAGTCGTTCCCAAATACGAACGTACTGCCACAGTGCTTGTTAAAGATGAGAATGGCGGTGGAGGTCTGTTATCCTCTATGGCATCAAACATGGGTATGCTGGCAGGAATGGCTGGACTCAACATCACGTCGAACGTAGAGAACGAAATACAGATTTTCTCATCGCCCTTTCTGATGCAGGAGGTGGTGAACCGTCTCGAACTTGGTACCCGATACGAATCCTATGACGGACTCATGAAGAAAGAACTCTACGAAGAGACACTGCCCATTAAAGTCACCTTCCCCAAACTAACGGATAAGGAGAAAGCCTGCATGAAGATGAACTTACGGAAAGACGGTACCTATACTCTCTATAAGTTCCGTAAGAACAACGGTAAATATGACAGTGAAGTGCAAGGTAAGCTCAACACAGTCTGTCAGACACCAGTCGGCCCTGTATCCGTCATTACCACAAAGTCTTTCAATGCTTGTATGTCGAATGAAGACGAGATGACCATCCACATCAGTAAAGACAGGAAATATGACCGTGTGGAAAAACTGATGAAGCAGATAGACATAGACCTGGCCGATGAGCAGACCAGCATCATCAGCATCACCTGTAAGGATATGTCAGGAGAGCGGGCAGAACAGATTATCAACACTCTGATACAGGTATACCAGGAGGAGTGGATGAAGGACAAGCAGAGTTCTGCCGATGCCTCCACTCGCTTCATCAACGAGCGCATCAAGCATATTGAGGAAGAACTGAGTGGACTGGACAATAACATCGCCCAGTTCAAGGGAAAGAACTTGATTCCCGACTACGAGGCCACCGCCAAGATGTATATGGAGAATGCCGCCTTGACCTACGAGGCACAGGTGAAAGTGAACAACCAACTCTATATGTTGGAGCAGATGCGTGACCAAGTCAAGAAAGAAGAAGGCACAAACCAAGTACTGCCAGCTAATCTGTTGCCTGACAATGAGAATGTGGCTATCCAAATTGGCGAATACAACAAGTTGCAACTGCAACGCAACAGCATGGCTGAAAATAGCAGTTCCAATAATCCGCTTGTGAAAGATCTGGATGCCCAGTTGGGTAGCATGCGCAAGGCCATCATCAACTCCTTAGACCAGGCCGTTGCTCAGTTACGGGCCAGTCAGAAAGGCATCAATCGCGAGGATCAGAAACTGAAACAGCAGATATCCGTCGCACCAGAAAAGGTTACGAAGATCCTGCCTGCCGAGCGCCAACACAAGATTGTTGAAGCCCTCTATATCTACCTGTTGGAGAAACGCGAGGAGAACAATCTCACGCAAGTCTATAATGCCCAGAACCTACGAATTATCTCTCCGCCAATGGGTAAGTTGAAGCCTGTATTTCCAAAGAAGATGGCTACGCTATTACTGGCTTTACTCTTGGGGTTAGCACTCCCTGCCCTCTGCATCTATATCAGACAAAACGTCAGGCGTATCTTAGCAGAAGAGGAATAAGACGGGACTTATGGTTGTCATCTTCCTGTATTTCGCCCTTTTCCTTGGAGTCCACTTCCTGTCGAAGCAGTTCTTGGACAAGCCAAGTGACAGATACGAACACAAGCGTTCAGGAGCAGCAAAGTTGTTCCAACTAATAGCATGTTTCGTCCTGCTCTTCGGATTTTTCGGTTTCAGGGACATCACTATTCTGAATGACACATCGCATTATTGTAGTTTTTATAACTATAAGGCCCACATCAGCAGTTATAAGGAGGAGTCCATATTTGTCTTTCATCTGACAGATAGGTTTGAATATGGTTTCCAAGTACTTGTACACCTATTAATCAAATATGTGTCGATAGAGCCATTTACCATCATTATCTTTTCCAGTTTGGTGATTACGATAGGTAATCTTTGGTTTTTCAGCAAGCACACAAGGGATATTGCCCTTATGTGCTTCTATATGCTCATCGCCAGTCTGTTCTTTACACAGTATTGTATCATTAGACAGAGTTTTGCCATTGTCTTATTCTATATAGCATTCCATTATTTTGAAAAAGATAATCTAAAGAAATATTATTTATTTGTAGGACTGGCATTTCTCTTTCACTACTCTGCCGCCTTTTTGTTCTTACTTCCCACCATCAGTAAGATAAAGCCTAACGTACGAAACACTCTCTTCGCCATAGTCACAGCGTTAGTACTGGCTGGCAATATATTCGTCCTTATGAAAGTGCTGGGGCTCAGTGACCATCCCTATTATAAGACATTCATTCAGAAAGAGACACTGGCACTTGTTGGACTGGCAGACTTAGCCCAGATAATCATCGTCTTAGCAGTATGTGCCATATCATATAAAATCAGCAAAGTATCGCGCGTAGACAACGTCTATTACTGGATGTGCGTCTTGACACTTTGTATAAGTATTGTCTCGACGGTTATCTATCCTGTAGCACGCATAAATGAATTCTTCTGGCCATTTATTCTGCTCCTGTTAATCAGACTATTGAACGAGTCGAGAGCCGGACTGCTCAAAGCATTCATAGTCATAGTATTCATAACCAAACTAATCGGTGTGAACACTTTCAGACCAGAATGGTTACATGTGGAGCCTTACCAGTTCTACGACTTCAACAAACAACATCACAACTACAATCTCTATCCTCAAAAATAGAAGATGCACATACTTTATACGCTCTACAACAGGCTCAGGACATCAGACATAGTAGTCAGATTGGCAAAAGGTTCTTTCTGGTCGTTTACAGGAACTGCAGCCGGAAAGTTCATTGTGCTACTTACTGGTATCATCTGTGCCCGGATTCTCGGGAAAGAGATGTTCGGAGAACTGGGAATCGTTAGATCTACATTCAATATGTTTATTGTTGTCGGTGCCAGCGGTATAGGCGTTACCGCCACCAGACACATCTCTGCCTATCGTAAGAGTGATCCTAACCATGCAGCATCCATATACAGATTGTCTACTACTTTTTCCTTTGCCATAGGAATTTTGATAGCCATCCTGCTCTTGTGGACATCAGGAACACTTTCCAACGATTATCTCCACTCCCCAAACCTGACAACGTCATTGGCACTGGGGAGTATCATCCTACTCATCTGCACCATGAACAGTACAGAAAATGGAGTCCTTGCTGGAATGGAGGATTTCAGGGCAATAGCCATCAACACCCTTATCAGCAGCATCATAGAGTCGGCCTGCATGATTATAGGTGCCTGGCTATACAGGATAGAAGGGGCTGTCGCTGGATTCGGATTGGGGGTACTATCACTTTACCTACTTAACAAAAGGTCTGCCAAGATGGCGCTTAAACGCAATGGCATCACTACCCGCGGAAGAAGGATTCTACCCAAAGACTGGCAGTTGATATACAAATACAGCATTCCTGCCACACTATCCGCCATGACGGTTACCCCTGTATTCTGGCTTATGCGGTCTATGCTTGTCAGACACAACGGCTATGGGGATCTGGGAGTCTTCGAAGCAGCGGACCAATGGAAAATCGTCATCCAGTTCATTCCCACTGCCATATGCCAGATCATATTGCCCATTTTGTCAAGTATCAACGACAATAGGCAGTTCAGAAGAACCCTCATGGGCATTCTTCTTCTCATAGGAGGTATCTCAGCATTCCTTGCCTTGGTGACATTCGCTGCTGCTCCCCTGCTTATGCCATTGTATGGAAGCGCTTTCACCAATAATGGGCCATTGGCCATTCTTGCACTATCGACCATTCCCACTACAATAGCACTTGTTTTGGAAATGATGATGTATAGCAGGGATAAGATGTGGACATGTCTGCTCTTCAATATCATATGGGGAACAGCAGTCATATTGTTCTCGTATTACTATCTTATGAAGGGGAAGGGTGCAGAGAGCCTTGCCTTGGCAATACTCTTGGCCTATCTGATTAAGATGGCGCTTATGGGCATCTACTTCATTTTCATGCAAAACAAAAGAACGAGCAAATGACAGATTTCTCCATCATAATACCTGCTTACCGGCATCTCACGCTGTTACAGAAGAGCCTGACTTCTGTATTGCAACAGGAAGGTGTTCGTTTTGAAGTGATAGTCACTGACGATTCCGAAGACGCTACGATCAAGCACTACGTCGATGGACTTGCCGACAAACGAGTCATATATCTTCGCCATAACAGAGACAGGCATCCTGTAAGCAATTGGAACGAGGGACTTCGTCAGATTTCTGGCAGGTATGTCATTCTGATCCATCATGACGAGTCAATGAGGGAGAAGGACTATTTGAAACGGGTTATGCAGCATCTGGATGCAGGAGTTGATGTAGTAGTTGCACATATAGAAGTATTCATCAACGACAGGAAAAAAACTGATTATTTCCCACCTTTCTTTAGAAGATTCATCTACAAACGCCCTGCAATTCTCTTTCTCTTTAATGCTGTCGGGCCCACTGCATGTGTCGCATTCCGACGGGAACATCTGCAAACGTTTCACACAGAACTTGTGTGGCTGGTTGATGTCGAGTGGTACTATCGTCTTTTCCATAACAAACGGGTCTGTTATCTTGAGGATTGCCATATCAGATCAGTCCACGGACATGAAGGGCAGATATCCGGCAACATCAATATTATGGAGTCATTCAAAAATGACAAATCTATACTCTGCCACATCTATGCCAACATATTCACAATACGACTGATGCTCTTTCTTTATCAACATCTTATACTCGCCACGAAAAGAAAACTCGGAAGGATATGAAGATCGTAAAAGTCTTAGGTGGTTTAGGTAACCAGATGTTTCAGTTTGCACTCTATAAGGCACTGGAAAAACAGTTCCCAGAAGAACGGGTACTGCTTGACCTGCATTGTTTCAATGGTTACCCTCTCCATCACGGCTTCGAGATTCGTCGGATATTCGGCGCGAACTACGAGCAGGCTAACTGGGTGGATGTTAGCAAAGTTGCCTGGCCCTACCCCAACTATCTGTCTTGGCGTATTGGTAGCAGGCTTTTGCCTAATCGCAAGACCATGCTTATTGAAAGCCGACTTTTTACCTATGAGTCTCAGGTACTCAAAAATCCCACTATCCAATATTATGATGGTTATTGGCAGCATGAGGAGTACTTTAAATCCATTCGCCAAGACATATTAAAGGTCTTCCGTTTCCCAAAACTGCAAGACGAAAGAAACAAACTGCTGGCACAGAATATTCAGAGTCATCAAGCACTCTCCATCCATGTCAGAAGAGGCGACTACACATCCAACAGTTTCTATAAAGACATATGCACAACCGACTACTATCGTCAGGCTATCTCCAGGATGTTACCAGAATGCCATCCTGACCTTGTCTGCATCTTCTCAGACGACATTCCCTGGTGCAAACAGCATCTTGAAACAATTCTAAAAGACACCAACCACGAATATGTTGACTGGAACAATGATGGCAACTACTTTATTGATATGCAACTCATGAGTCTATGTCATTATCACATCATTGCCAACTCTTCATTCTCCTGGTGGGGAGCGTGGTTATGTGAGTCGCCCGACCAGAAAGTATGCGCCCCACGGAAATGGATAAACAGAGAAGGGTTTCATTCACCTGTTCTTCGGAATTGGATATTAATTTGAAAAAAAAACTATTCTACACAATAAAAACATGATTTAAGAGTTTATAATAGTGTGAAATTTTCAGTCCTTTTATCAGTATATACCATAGAGAATCCGAAATTCCTTCGCGAAAGTATCGATAGCATTTACGCCCAGACACTTTTGCCAGATGAGGTTGTGCTGATAGAAGACGGTCCACTTAACGATGAGTTAAATGCTGTAATTGAGGACTTGAAGGTAAAATACGACACACTGAGGGTTATTCCCTTAAAGGAGAAACAAGGGCTTGGCACGGCACTGAATATTGGATTGGAAACATGCAAGTATGACATTGTTGCCCGTATGGACACTGATGACATTTGTAAACCGAATCGCTTTGAAAAACAGATAAAGTTTATGGAAAGCCACCCTGAAATAGACTTATGCAGCGCATGGGTCGATGAGTTTGAGGGTGACATCGACAATGTCATATCCCAGCGAAAGATTCCTGAGAATCATCTGGATATCTATGAATATGGCAAAAAGAAATGTCCTGTAAACCATCCCGTAACCGTATATCGCAAGAATAGCGTCTTGAAAGCGGGAGGATATGGAAAATATCCAGAAGACTATCTCCTATGGGTTAAGATGCTGACCAACGGATGCAAGTTCTATGGCTTTCAGGAAAGCCTGCTATGGTATCGACTCTCAAAGGATTTCATCAAACGAAGAGGAGGCCTGACTTATGCCTGCCATGAATTTCAGGATCAAATGAAATTTTATAAAATGGGTTATATCAACCTATTCCAATTTCTAATGAATGCAACCATACGCTTCACCGTCAGGCTGATTCCCTCACCTGTCAGAAGCCTTACCTACCGTTATCTCTTAAGAAAAAGATACCAGAAAACCAGTTTCTGATATCAGTATTGATAGAAACTCCAAATCCGCCCGTCCTTGCTGAGTACAAGATGGTCGGAATTGAGGTCTTCAATTCTAAGACGGATATTGTTGAAGGGAGTGAAACCAAAAGTTTGCTCCACGACAGCGGTATCCAGAGGCAGGGCTTCGATGGAGTAACACTGGATGAAAAGACTGTCACCTATATGCTGGAAATTCCCGAACACCTCTGCCTCATCAGTACTCCGCAAAAGCGTCAACGAGCCAGAGAAACTGATATATTGTGTATCGTGACCAACCAGACGCCACTGTCCGAACAAATCGCCTGCCTCGCCCCCTTCCTGACAGGAAGACAATAGCAGTATGCAAAGTACGAAGACAAATAACTTAAAGAATCTTACCATGATAGCCTATCTTGAAATAAAACGAGGTACAATCACCATAGATATTACCCTTGTCAAAGGCGAATGCCCCACTGAGGCGCCATGGGCCATCAACGTAATCAGCCTGAAACAAGGCATCGAAAGAATGATGCTTCACAGCCAACGGGAAGACATAAGTGCCCCAGCCTTCACGGTAAGAGCCTTTGACGATATAAGACAGACGGTCTGTAACTTCGCCATTGACACCCAAGTGCCAGGCCTTGATACGATTATCAGTATAGGTTGCTTTACCATCCTTATTATATATAGGTGATGTGATGAGCGGATTCCCAGGAGTCATGCCGTAATGTGCATAACAGCCATAGATGCCATGATTGTAGTAATTGTCATTGCCTGTTACATAATCTGTAATCTGACTGCGCACTGGTTCAGGCTGGTCACCGCTGTCCCAGTGTAAAGGACCACACTGGTTAGTAGTCTGAACATATTCGAACACAGCCCCGCGCAAAGTCTGCCGCCCGGAAGCCCTATTACTATACTGTAAGCCCCAGATACCGTCCCAGCCATTACCCTTTCGTATGCCGGAGCCATCCTCGAAGGGATTGTCAAGATAAGCCTGCACCTGATGCTGGCGATTGATGTTCCACCCTATCTGACAGGTCATCGATCCTAAGTGATTGCCAAAGATCCAGTCTTCCCAAGAATTGTCGTGCTCAAAATAGTTGCTGTCACCCAAGGGCAGTATCACATCCCAGAAGTCTTTCAGCCTGGCCGACTTTTTCTTCACTCTCAGTTCATCATGATCCAAAAGATAACTGGTGCCACTAAACTGTACTGCATGTTCAATCCCCACAGTCACGAAGAGCGGTTTCTCAGGATTACTACGTATATATAAATGTTTCTGATGGTATAAACCACCTTTCACATACGCAGAGGCTAGCCTGCCGTCAATATATGAAGCGGCTTCATGATAGTCACTGTCGAGGAACTTGCCATAACCAAAATCAAAATTGATCTGAACCCACTCCCTCGTAAAGGGTACTGTCCAGAAGCCATTGGTACCCAAACGCACCTGAGGGATGGGCTTCGCATTGGTACCCTTTGTAAATGAGCCGGTAGAGAGTAGGTTGTCACGTAATACCTGTGGGAGTTCACGGCTGCCTATTTCCAGATGAAACGACTGATACGACAGATTGACGTAGCACTGTTGCAGGTAAGCCCGATGGTCGGCATGGACACTGGCAATACCATCCACGCCAGCAGAAAGTAGCCAATTGTTCCCCAAGGGATGTTCCACATGAAGGACACCCCGAAGACTGGTGGTATTGGCACGTGTTCCCAACGTATGATAACGGTTGGCTGCCAGATAGAAAGCAGTATAGTCACCTGATCCTACTGATGCCTCACTCGTCAGGTCGTAAGTCAAGTGTGTCGATAGTGAGTCCTGTGACCACCCTTGACCAGATAATGCTAATGCCATGAAACCGATGAGAATCCTCTTCATATAGACTTCATTCTGTCACTATTGGCTGCAAAGGTACATCTTTTTCTCAAAAAAACGCCATTTATAGGGAAATTCCCCACCCTATTTAGGGTTTTTCCTTTGCAAACAAGCGAAAAAAGCCGTTACTTTGCACCGTGAATCAGTAAAAATGATGTCGAACAATTAAAACGATACGATTATGAAAAAGATGATGATGACCCTGATTGCCATGCTGACCATGACGGTTTCAGCAAATGCGATGAGTTTCGAGCAGGCCCGTAACGAGGCTTTGTTCCTGACTGATAAGATGGCTTACGAACTGAATCTCACAGACGAGCAATACGAGGCTTGTTACGAGATCAACCTCGACTACTTGATGGGAGTGACAGGCCGCTCAGACGTTTTCGGTGTCTATTGGGAACGCCGTAATCTCGACCTGAGTTATATCCTGTTCGACTGGCAGTGGCAGGCCTATATCGCAGCCACCTATTTCTATCGTCCGCTCTACTGGGAGGCAGGTTACTGGCATTTCGGCATCTACGCCCGCTATCCGCACCGTGACTATTTTTACTTCGGACGTCCGGCCTTCTATGCCACTTATCGTGGCGGGCATGCTTGGCACATCCATGGCGACCGCGGCTACTACTACGGACACAGAGAACATTTCCGTGCACCCAGAGACAGGCACGTTGGTATGCATGACCGCTGGGATCGTGGCGAGTTCCGCAACCATCGTAACAGTTCCACTCGTGTAACAGGAGCCCCTGATCGCAGAGGAAGGGCTGACAACAACCGTGGTGGAAGAAGGATTGAGAATAACCGTGGTGGAAGAGCCGACAACAACCGCGAGAACAGAATTGACAACAATCGTGGTAGCAGAGTTGAGAACAGGCAAGGAACATTCGGCAATTCTCGCGGAGAGAGAACACGCCCGATAACAACGGAGCCAAACCGCAACAACAACGATGCGCCATCGCGCGCCACCACGACTCCAAACCGCAACAACAGCAGTACACCGTCACGTGTCACCACAACTCCGAACCGCACTACCAATAGCAATGGTGTCTTTGGCGGCAGCAGGACGTCACGCCCCTCAGCACAGAGTAGCAACACACCGCGCAGCAGCACCCGCAGCCATGTCAGCAGCAGTGCAAGTCCTTCGCGCAGTGCAAGTCCTTCGCGCAGCGTCAGTCCATCGCGCAGTGTCAGTGCAAGTCCCTCTCGCAGCAGCAGTGCTGGTCCATCCCGCAGCGGTGGTGGTTCTTCTCGCAGCAGCGGCGGTTCTTCTCGCAGCAGCGGCGGCGGACATTTCGGAGGCCGTAGATAAAAGCCCCTCAGAGTTCGAGTATTCTGACCTCGGCGTTGGTCATCTTTTGAACCTCGCTCATCTGTTTTCCATAATATACTGCCTGGATGGCTTTATTGATAATGCCATGACCCACGGCCAGCACCTTCTTTCCTGGAAAAGTCGTCTTGACGTAGGCGATAAACTCGCCAGCCCGGGAAAGAAGGTTTTCCAATGTCTCTATATCGTCAGGCCACACCTCTCCTTTCAGATCTGGAATATAACGCCCCGTGAAACCGCCCCAGTCACGTTCTCTGAGCAGAGGTGTCTGAACAATTTCCAGATGATGCGGTTCACCGATAATCTTTGCCGTATCCACAGAACGCTTCAAGTCACTGGCGATGATAGCGGCAAAGTCCTCAGAGGCCATGCTGTCCCTCACCTCCCGGGCCTGCCGGAAACCGTTCTCCGTCAGTTGTCCCTGTGTCTGTCCTTGCATAATCTGGTTGACATTATCTACCGTCTCACCGTGTCTGACTAAGTATAATATGGTCATATTTACATATTTTTGGTGCAAAATTAGCAATTTATTTGCGAATTCCACGTTATTTTATTATATTTGCACCATCAAACTTGAAAACTTTAACGACATGAAGATATTACAGAGTTCCGTTTTCCGTGCCATCTGCGCCATTGCCATCGGCATCATGCTGATTAAGTACCCTGATAACACCGTCACTTGGATTACCATAGCCATCGGTGTACTATTCTTCCTATCAGGCATCATCTCATTAGTGGTCTATTATCACTCCCTCCGTCAATATTCCAAACAGGAATCACTGCCAGACGGTGCCTATATCACCGATGCTGAGGGGCAGCGCATCGAGAGACCTAAGCCCACTTTCCCGATTGTGGGTGTCGGCAGCGCTATCCTCGGATTATTATTGGCATTGACACCTACGGTTTTTGTCAAAGGTTTGATGTATATCATCGGCGGCATCCTTGTGCTGGGAGCCATCAACCAATTCATGAACCTGCTCAATGCCCGTCATTTCGGCAAGGTAGGCTTCGGCTACTGGATACTCCCGTGCATCATTCTGCTCACAGGGCTCTACGTCATCATCCGCCCGATGGATCCTCCTGCAATGGTCATGCTCATTCTCGGCTGGTGCACGCTGCTCTATGGCGTTACCGAACTCATTAACGCCTTGAAGATTCACAACGAGAAGCGCAAGTTTGCCAAGGCTCAGGAGATCCCCGTTGCAGAAGAAGTGAAAGAGGGCACATATACCCCTGCGGGAGAAGAGACACAGGAAACCACATCAGAACTCCCTGCCAAAACTTCCGAGCCAGAAGCCGATATCCAGCCTTGGCCCGAAGAATAGAAGAATAAATACCTATTCTGTTATTTCTGTTTCATTTCTTCCTTCACTTCCTCTGAGAAGCCTTCTATGTAGGTCTTGAGGATGCTGATGCCCGTCTTATTTTCACGGCCCCAAGGAATGATGAGATCAGCAAACTTCTTCGTGGGTTCGATGAACTGCTCGTGCATAGGCTTCACGTCGTTCTCGTAATGGTCGAGCACCATATCGACGGTACGTCCACGTTCCACCACATCGCGACGGATATTCCGGATCAGGCGCACATCACTATCGGTATCCACGAAAATCTTCAAATCCATCATGTCACGCAACTTCTTGTGGTGCAACGTCATAATGCCCTCCAGAATAATCACGGGTTTCGGCTCCACGTGAACGGTTTCCGGCAGACGGTTGGAAAGCACATACGAATAGGTGGGCTGCTCAACAGCCTCACCGTTCTTCAACTTCTTGATTTGCTCCGTCAACAGTTTCCAGTCGAAGGCGTCCGGATGATCAAAATTGATGGCCTTCCGCTCTTCATCAGTCAGCGCCGTCGTATCATTGTAGTAAGAGTCCAATGGGATAACGGCTGCACAATGTGGCGGCAATGCCTTGGCAATACGCTTCACGACGGTGGTCTTGCCAGAACCCGAACCGCCAGCGATTCCGATGATAATCATCTTGATTTACAATTTGACGATTTACAATTTGCAATTTATTTTTGTTCCTTAACAAGATAAACCACGGTGGGCAGATGGTCGCTGTAGCCGTCGAGCCATTCGCCGCTACCATGAGTGCGCAAGGGATAGCCTTTGTATTTTCCTTCTTTCTGGAACAGATAGTCACGACGGAAAATCTGGTGTGAGAAGAGTTTCAGCGAAGCGTAGCCCTTTTTATCGTAGTCAAGCAGCGAAGGAGAGAGGATAATCTGGTCGAAGAGATTCCAGGCACCATTATACATCAGTGTACCCGTACCCGAGGCCAGCACATCCCACCAGGGATTGTAGAGATCGCCGTCACCCACATCCTTGATCTTACGCTTGGCACCAAGACATTTCGCCATCGAGGCATCCTGAGGGTCATCGTTCATATCACCCATAATCAACAGTTTCACATGGGGATCTTCAGCAATCAGCGAGTCTTTCACTGCCTTCAACTGCAAGCCACCCTCCTCCCTGTAGAAGGAGGTGGCACCACGTGAGGGCAGGTGATTTACGATGATAGTCACATGCTCGTCGGCCATCGTACCGCTCACCACGAGGAAGCCACGGGTGGCCCTGAGTGAGTCTTGTGGTAACCTATATATATAAGGTACAAGTTTCACATGGCGGACAGAGAACAAAGCGGGGTTATAGAGCAACGCACAATCCACGCCGCGCTGATCCGGGCCTTCGACATGCACAAACTGGAAGTTCCTGTCCTTCAGAGGTTCCTGATCGCAGAGGTCTTTCAGGCACTTGGCATTCTCCACCTCTGCCACACCGATGGCGGCACATCCTACCTTCGGCAGTTTGTCTGTCCCCATCTCCGAGAGCACACGTGCCATATTACGTAGTTTATGTGTGTATTTCAAACTCGTCCACTTGTTGGTACCATCAGGCAGATATTCGTAATCGTTCTTGCCAGCATCGTGACAGGTATCAAACAAATTCTCAAGATTATAGAATCCAATGGCATAGACAGAGAACGTCTTCTGCTGCGCCATAGTATGCGTTACGCCCAAAAACAGGAGCATTGTTAGCAGTATTAAACCAGACTTTTTCATATAAAACGAGTTTTATTGCTGCAAAGATACTATTTTTTTCCGAAACTATTTGCAAAATTCAAAAAAACTTCGTACCTTTGCACCCGCTTTATGCGTAAATAGTAATTTAACATTAATATTTAAACTCAAAATGAAAAAAGGAATTCATCCAGAAAACTATCGCCCCGTCGTGTTCAAGGACATGTCCAACGGCGATATGTTCCTCTCGAGGTCCACAGCAAAGACTAATGACACAGTGGAATTCGAAGGCGAAACTTACCCAGTGGTAAAAGTCGAAATCTCCAGTACCTCTCACCCGTTCTATACTGGTAAGAGCAAACTCGTTGACACCGCAGGTCGTGTCGATAAGTTCATGAGCCGCTACGGTAAGGCTGCGAAGAAGTAAATATTATCCACAACAGAAAAAAAATGCGTCAAAGGTAGTTGCATATGCCTTTGGCGCATTTTTTTTGTATTTTATTTGTTGATGCAAAAAAAAATCCTTATCTTTGTACCCGCAGAAACTATACATTATTTATAAATAGCAAATGAAAACCATTTATGATTTCTCTGTCAAGGACAGAAAAGGTAAGGACGTATCCCTGAAAGAGTACGCCAATGAAGTGTTGCTCATCGTGAATACCGCTACCAAGTGCGGCTTCACCCCTCAGTACGAAGAATTGGAACAACTCTACAAGAAGTATCATGCCGAAGGCTTCGAGATTCTCGACTTCCCGTGCAACCAGTTTGGACAGCAGGCTCCCGGCACGGACGAGAGCATCCACGAGTTCTGTAAACTGAACTTCGGCACAGAGTTCCCCCGTTTCAAGAAAGTCAAGGTGAACGGCGAAGACGCAGACCCGTTGTTTAAGTTCTTGCAGAACGAGAAAGGCTTTGCTGGTTGGGATATGGAGCACCCCATTGCCCATATTCTCGACGACATGCTGTCGAAGGCCGACCCCGACTACCAGCAAAAACCTGATATCAAGTGGAACTTCACCAAGTTCCTCATCAACAAGAAGGGACAAGTTGTAGCCCGTTTCGAGCCTACGGAGAAAATCGAGAAAATCGCAAAGCAGATTGAAGAACTTTTAAAGTAATGGAAAAGACCAAATGCTTGATTATCGGCAGTGGGCCAGCCGGATATACCGCAGCCATCTATGCCTCAAGGGCTAACCTCAGTCCGATAGAGTATAGCGGTATGCAACCAGGCGGCCAACTCACCCAAACCACTGAGGTAGAGAATTTCCCCGGCTATCCACAGGGGGTCGATGGCAACCAGATGATGATGGATCTCAGGGAACAGGCAGAGCGCTTCGGCACCGATATCCGCGACGGTGAGATTGTGAAGGTGGATTTCTCAAAGGCCCCCTACCTCTGCACGGCAGAGGACGGCACAGAGATTACTGCCGACACCGTCATCATCGCCACTGGTGCTTCCGCCAAGTACCTCGGTCTCGACGACGAGCGCAAGTACAACGGACAAGGCGTATCAGCCTGTGCCACCTGCGACGGATTCTTCTACCGTAAGAAGACTGTGGCTGTCGTTGGCGGCGGTGATACCGCCTGCGAGGACGCGCTCTATCTGTCGGGACTGGCCAAGAAAGTCTATCTCATTGTTCGCAAACCCTTCCTCCGTGCCTCGCAGGTGATGCAGCAGCGCGTGCGTGAGGCTGAGAACATCGAGATACTATTCGAGCACAACACCATCGGACTCTTCGGTGAGAACGGTGTGGAAGGTGCCCATCTCGTGAAGCGTAAGGGCGAGCCCGACGAGGAACAGGTGGATATCGCCATCGACGGTTTTTTCCTCGCCATCGGTCACAAACCCAATACCGACATCTTCAAAGAATGGCTGGAGACCGACGAGACTGGCTACCTGAGAAAAATTGAAGGCACACCTCGCACGAAGATCCCCGGCGTGTTTGTGGCCGGCGACTGTGCCGACCCAGTCTATCGCCAAGCCATTTCCGCCGCAGGCAGCGGCTGTCAGGCTGCCATCGAGGCAGAACGGTTCTTGCTAAACAGATAGAGAGAATTTTTGATGAACTAATAGAATTGAAAAAGGCCCGTTTCACAACGAGCCTTTTTCTTGTTAACTTTAAAAAACTAAATTAATCAACCATAAACCTTAACCATTAAAAATCTTTTCTGTTGCAAAAGTACTACATTAAAAAGAAAAGCGGGTTGATATATTATTATTAAAGGTAGAAAATGCGTTATTTGACGTTTTTTCCACCTTAAATCACGAATAATCCACCCTTTTTGCCCCCAAAATTGCAAATTCTCTTGCTTTTTTATCGCTTTTTCGAGTTTTTTTTCTACTTTTGTCCCAACAAAACAAATCAACATGAACCTTCAGGTGATTATTCTAATCGTGATTTTAACCATTGGAGTCGCTGCTTTTTTCTTAGGAAGAGAGTTGCACCGCCGCAATGCCAAGGTCAGACAGCGTCTGCAGATGGGAAAGATCTTCACCAACATCACCCACGAATTACTCACCCCGTTAACCGTCATCTCCGCCTCGGTGGATCATCTGCGCGAAGAAGCCCCAAAGTACACCCACGACTACGACATGATGCAGATGAATATCCAGCGTATGGTACGTCTGCTACAACAGATACTGGAAACCAGCAAATCACAGGCAGGAGAACTGAAACTGAAGGTGGCCAATGGCGATGTCATGCAATATATTCACGACACAGCCCTCTGTTTAGAGCCGTTGATGACCAAGAAGAGCCTCACCTTCACCATCAACTGTACGCCCCAGAGCATGATGGGATGGATAGACACAGACAAACTCGACAAGATTATCTACAACCTGCTCTCCAATGCCGCCAAATACACAGAACAAGGTGAGGTAAGCCTCGACGTACACACCAGTCGCAACTACGACCATATATATATTAAGGTACGCGATACTGGCAGTGGCATCCCCAAGGACAAAATGAAGCATCTCTTTGAACGCTTCTACGACGGTGAATACCGCCGCCACAAGACTTTCGGCACAGGCCTCGGCCTGGCACTGACACGCGACCTCGTCTATCTGCACAACGGCACCATCGAGTGCGAGAGCGAGGAAGGGCACGGCACCACCTTCACCCTCAGTCTGCCCATTACGAAAGAAGCCTTCAGGCCCGAACAGATTGACGAGGAGCATAAGATAGACTTCAACATCCCCAAAAATGCCATTATCGACTTCAAGCCTGACATCCCCAACGTCAATGAGGAAGCCTTCTTGGAGGGGACTGACGATGAAGAGACCTACAAAGTCCTTATCGTCGAGGACAACCTGGAACTGCTCATGCTGATGCAGCACATGCTGAGGTCACACTACCGCGTGTTTATAGCCCCTAACGGCAAGGATGCCCTTGACATCATCCACCAGACAGACCTCGACCTCATTGTATCAGACGTGATGATGCCCGAGATGGACGGTCTGGAACTGACAAAGATCATCAAGGAAGACGACAACTACAAGCACCTGCCCATCATCCTGCTCACAGCGAAGACCCAGGAAGAAGACCAGCAGGAAGCCCTCCGCATCGGTGCCGACGAATATCTGACAAAGCCGTTCCGTCTGAGTGACCTCAAACTGCGCATCGACAATATCATCGAGAACCGTAAGCGCGCCCAGCAGGAGTTCACCCAGAAATCGGGCGAGGACATCAAGAAGGGAGAGACCCCTACCCCTGAACAGGATTTCCTAAAGAAAGCGATGGCCTGCGTACACACCCATCTGGACGATGCCGACTACGACCGCGATGCCTTTGCAGCCGACATGGGAGCCAGTCCTTCCACGCTCTACAACAAACTGCGCGCCATCACCGGCATGAATGTCAGCACCTTCATCCGCGACATCCGCATGAAGGAAGCCTACCAACTGGCCAAATCAAATCCCAGCCTGCGTGTCAGCGACCTCGCCTATCGCGTCGGCTTCCAGGACCCGAAGTATTTCTCCACCTGTTTCAAGAAGCAGTTCGGCGTACAGCCCAAGGAGTTTATGGAGAGTCTTTTGCAAAAAAAACAAAATTCTTAATTTCTAATTCGTAATTCTTAATTATATTAATTACCTTTGCATCGGATATTATAATCCCTAAATATAACAATCATGGCTAAACAGAAAAAATTCATCCTCCAAGAGAGTGAGATCCCAACACAATGGTACAACATTCAGGCAGACATGCCCAACAAACCTATGCCTCCTATCCATCCGGCAACAAAACAGCCGCTGGGTGTCGACGACCTGGCACACATCTTCCCACGCGAGTGCTGCGTGCAGGAGTTAGACACAGAGCATCGTTGGATAGATATCCCTGAGGAAGTGCTCGACAAGTACAAGTTCTATCGTTCTACCCCGCTGGTGCGCGCCTACGCCCTCGAAGAGGCCCTTGGCACACCCGCACACATCTATTTCAAGAACGAATCAACGAACCCTTTAGGTTCGCATAAGATCAACTCCGCCCTGCCCCAGTGCTACTATGCCAAGCAAGAGGGAACGACCAACGTCACCACCGAGACGGGTGCCGGTCAGTGGGGTGCAGCCCTCAGTTATGCCGCCAAGATCTACGGCCTCGACTGCGCCGTCTATCAGGTGAAGATCACCATGCAGCAGAAGCCCTACCGCTCCAGCATCATGCGCACCTTCGGAGCCGTCGTCACAGGTTCGCCCTCCATGTCCACCCGTGCGGGTAAGGACATCCTCACCAAAGATCCCACGCACAGCGGTTCACTGGGCACCGCCATCTCTGAGGCAGTTGAGTTGGCCACCACCACCCCGAACTGTAAGTACACCCTCGGCTCCGTGCTCAACCACGTAGGCCTGCACCAGACGATTATCGGTCTGGAGGCAGAGAAGCAGATGGAGATGGCCGGTGAGTATCCCGATATGGTGATTGCCTGCTTTGGCGGTGGTTCCAACTTCGGTGGTATCGCCTTCCCCTTCATGCGCCACAACCTGAGCGGCGAGCGCCACACAGAGTTCATCGCTGCCGAGCCCGACAGTTGTCCGAAACTCACCCGCGGCCAGTTCCGCTACGACTTCGGCGACGAGGCCGGCTACACCCCTCTGCTGCCGATGTACACCCTCGGCCACAACTTCAAGCCCTCTAATATCCACGCTGGTGGCCTGCGCTATCATGGTGCTGGTATGATTATCTCGCAACTCATCAAGGACGGTCTGATGCACGGTGTCGACATCCCACAACTTGAGACCTTCGAGGCCGGTATGCTCTTCGCCCGTACCGAGGGCATCATCCCTGCACCCGAGAGTTGTCACGCCATCGCAGCCACCATCCGCGAAGCCAAGAAGTGCAAGGAGACTGGCGAGGAGAAGGTCATCCTCTTCAACCTCTCCGGACACGGCCTAATCGACATGCCGTCGTACGAGTCGTTCATCAAGGGCGACCTGCAGAACTACACCGTCACCGACGAGATGATTGCAGCCAACCTTGCAGAACTCGACAAGCAATAAGAATAAAATAAAAATCCCCGCCAAACGGCGGGGATTTTTATTTTATTCTTTTATGCGATATCAATCTGGCGAGAAACCTTCACCTTCTCCTCAACGATCCTCGGGAGTTCGACGGTCAGCACGCCGTGTTCGACCTTGGCGGAGATAGCATCCTTCTTCACGTCGTCCGGCAGGATCAGTGTCTGCTCGAACTTTGAGTACGAGAACTCACGACGCAGGTAGCGGGTGTTCTTGTCTTCCTCCTTCTTCTCGTTCTTCTGCTCCATCTTGACAACCAGGTTGCCCTCGTCGTTGATATGAACATTAAAATCCTCCTTCTTCATGCCCGGTGCGGCCAACTCTACGGTGTAGGCCTTATCGTTTTCTTTCACATTGATGGCAGGTGCTGTGCAGTTTGTCTTCGGCAGAAAGTCCGTGTCGAACAAATCATTAAACACACTGGGAATCCAACTGTTACTTCTCATTACTGGCATCATAATCTTTACCTCCTAATTCTATTTTTAAAGGGTTATACATATTATTCTTTTTAGTGATTGCCTTGCGGCTCTCACCTGATAATATGCAAGATAAATGCCAACAAAAAATGTATGTCAATCTGTCAGAATTGCACGACAGATTGTCAGCGCATCGTTCACGGAGGGGATGTTGGAAACCACCATCGACCGTTTGCCGTTGGCTTCGCGAAGGTTGCAGCGGCGCACGTTTTCGGTCAGGAATTTCAGTACCCGTCCGAAGATGTCGCTTTGGTAATAGGGACTATCAGGATTACTGACGAAGAAGAGGAACATCTTCTGTTGTTTGAGCATGATCTTCTCGATACCAAGACGCTTGCCGAGCACACGGAGTGGAACCACGCGGATGAGTTCCTCGGCCACCTCGGGGATCTTGCCGAAGCGGTCTTTCAGACGGTTGCGGTAGGCCTCAAGGGCAGCCTCCAGGTCGTTGCGGTTAGCCAAGTTGTCGAGTTCGCGGTAGAGCAGCATACGCTCGGAGTCGTTGGGAACATACTGGTCAGGGAAGAGCATCTCGATATCTGACTCCAAGGCGCAATCGTCAACATAAAATGAGGAATGAGGAATGAGGAGTGAGGAATGTTGATTACCTTGCATGCCCTGAATATCTTTGCCTGTCTGGTTATCATCATTTCTCATTTCATTATGCAGTTCCGCCATGGCCTGGTTGAGGATCTTCTGATAGGTCTCATAACCCAGATCGGAGATAAATCCACTCTGTTCTGCCCCTAACAGATTGCCTGCGCCACGGATGTCGAGGTCCTGCATGGCGATATTGATGCCGGAGCCGAGGTCGGAGAAGTTCTCGAGGGCTTCGAGGCGGCGACGTGACTCAGGATTGAGATCCGCCAACGGTGGTGCCAGCAGATAACAGAACGCCTTGCGATTGCTGCGCCCCACCCTGCCCCGCATCTGGTGCAGGTCAGAGAGTCCGAAGTTCTGTGCCCCGTTGATGATGATTGTATTCGCATTGGGGATGTCGATACCATTCTCCACAATCGTTGTGGACAACAGCACGTCGTAGTCGTAGTTGGAGAAGTCAAGCACGATCTTTTCCAGTTCCTCGGGCTTCATCTGTCCGTGTCCCACCGCCACACGGGCATCAGGGATATACTTATGGATCATCTCGGCGATATGCGTCAGGTCGCTAATACGATTGTTGACGAAATAGACCTGTCCATTGCGCGACATCTCAAAATTGATGGCATCGGTGATAATCTCCGCCCCAAAGGTATGTATCTCCGTCTGGATAGGATAGCGGTTGGGCGGCGGTGTCTGGATGACGCTGAAGTCGCGGGCACCCACTAATGAGAACTGCAGGGTACGTGGAATCGGTGTGGCCGACATCGTCAGTGTGTCCACATTCGATTTCATCTGGCGCAGTTTCTCCTTCGTGGATACGCCGAACTTCTGTTCCTCGTCGATAATGAGGAGACCCAGATCCTTGAACTTCACCGATTTCCCGATGAGTTTATGCGTACCGATGATGATATCTATCTTTCCTTCGGCGAGGTCTTTCAAAAGGGCTGTCGTCTGTTTGGCAGAGCGGGCCCGTGTCAGATAGTCCACCCTAACGGGCATGTCTTTCAGACGACTGGAGAACGTACGGAAATGCTGATAGGCCAGTACTGTCGTCGGCACGAGCACAGCCACCTGCTTATTATCACACGCAGCCTTGAAGGCCGCCCGCACGGCAACCTCCGTCTTACCGAAGCCCACATCACCGCAGACGAGTCGATCCATCGGACGGGATGCCTCCATATCGGCCTTCACATCCTGCGTCGCCTTCAACTGATCGGGCGTGTCCTCATAGAGGAAACTGGCCTCCAATTCATGCTGCAGATAGGAGTCAGGACTGTAAGCAAAACCCTTTTCCTTACGGCGCTTGGCGTAGAGTTTGATCAGGTCGCGGGCAATGTCCTTGATATGTTTCTTGGTGCGCTCTTTCAGTTTCTCCCACTGCCCCGTGCCGAGGGTAGAGAGACGTGGCGGCTCACCATTGTCCTGCGACTTATATTTCGACACCTTATATAAAGAATGTATTGACACGTAGATACTGTCGCCCTTCTGGTAGAGGATCTTGATCATCTCCTGATACGTCTCCTCACCGGCGGCATTCCTGACAGGCATCCGCACCAGACCGCCGAACTTACCGACGCCGTGATCCACATGCACCACATAGTCGCCAATCTCAAACTGCTGTATCTCTTTCAGCGTCAGAGCCATCTTACCGCTACGGGCCTTGTCGCTCTTCAGACTGTACTTATGGAAACGATCAAAAATCTGGTGGTCGGTAAAGACACAGAGGCGCAGGTCATTATCCACGAAGCCCTCATGAAGGGTCTTGTCAACAGGAACAAAAGAAACATCATTTCTCATTTCCTCAAGGATCTCGCGGAGTCGTTCATTCTGCTTCTGACTGTCGGCACAGATGAATATCTGATACCCCTGCGAGAGATAATCCTCAAACGACTTCGCCAACAAGTCGAAGTTCTTATGGAACAACGGTTGCACGGTGATGTTGAAGTGCAGCGAGGCATCCGCCTGTGACGACGGACGATGGCCGAACTCGATCCGACGGAAACTGCTGGCATCAGCCATAAACTGAGCCCCCGTGACGAGTTGCATTTCCCTGCACATCTGCAGTTCAATCTCCCGTCTTTCCATCTCAGTAGCCCCCTCCATCTGTTCCATCTTCGCCTGAGAGGAGAAGCCCTCCTGGTAGGCACGATCCACGGCATCACGCACATAGAAGAAATCCTTCACCACCAACAATGTGTCTTTGGGCAGGAATGAGAGGAACGACACCTTTTCTTCCGCCACCATCGACAACTCCGGCACAATCTCAATGCGGTCACGACGCTCCTTCGACAACTGATCTTCCACCTCGAAGGTACGGATGGAGTCGATGTCATCACCGAAGAAGTCGATACGGAAAGGATATTCGCAACTGTACGAATAGACATCGAGGATGGAGCCACGCAGGGCAAACTGACCTGGTTCGTAGACATAGTCCACCTCGCGGAAACCGAACTCACGCAGTGTCTTCTCAATGGCCGACACAGCGATGGTCTGATCTTTCTCTAATACTAAGGTACGCGTATCGAGGCTCTTCTTCGACACCACCAACTCAGCCACCGCCTCGGGATACGTCACGCACAATAGGGACTGTCCCCTTTGTGCGAATCGGGCCAGGACCTCCGTCCTCAAGATCTCCGAGGCCGCATCCCGCTGCGCATACTTAATAGCCCGACGATAACTGCTGGGAAAGAACAGCACATCCTTGTTGCCCAGCAACTGCGTCAGGTCGTGGTAGAAATAGCCAGCCTCCTCGGCATCCTGCAAAATAAACAGCAACGGATTCTTACACTTTGGCGCCAGACTGCCGAAGACCATCGGCGCACTGGAGCCCAACAGCCCTTCAAGGAAAATCGTCTTCGCCGAAGATTTTCCCATCGCCTGTGCCAGTGCCTTCACCTGCGGCAAGCCGGCATAGATTTTCTCCAATTCCTGTATATTCATCGAAATTTGCGTGCAAAATTACTAAAAAAGCCTTAGATTACACCGTTTTTCCCAGATTATTTATTAATTTTGCAGCGTAATAACTCAGATTATGCATTCAAGCGACAGCATCGTTATCATCCCGACGTATAACGAGAAGGAGAACATCGAGAAGATTATCCGGGCCGTGTTCGGACTGGACAAATGCTTTCATATCCTCGTCATCGACGACGGATCACCCGACGGGACGGCCCAGATTGTAAAGGGTCTGATGGCCTCAGAATTCGGCGACCGACTCTTCATCTTAGAGCGCAGCGGCAAATTAGGCCTCGGCACAGCCTATATCATGGGCTTCAAGTGGGCACTGGAACACGACTATGAATATATTTTCGAGATGGATGCCGATTTCAGTCACGACCCCAACGACCTGCCCCGCCTCTACGCCGCCTGTCACGACGAGGGCTACGACCTGGCCATCGGCTCGCGCTATGTCTCTGGCGTCAACGTGGTGAACTGGCCCATCGGACGGGTACTGATGAGTTACTTCGCCTCAAAGTACGTGCGCTTCGTCACAGGATTCAAGGTACACGACACCACAGCGGGCTTCAAGTGCTACAAGCGTCGTGTGCTGCAAACCATCGAACTGGACAAGATACGCTTCAAGGGCTATGGTTTCCAGATTGAGATGAAATACACCGCCTATAAGATTGGTTTCAAGATCAAGGAGGTGAGTGTCATCTTCATCAACCGCCGCGAAGGAACCAGCAAGATGTCAGGTGGCATCTTCGGTGAGGCGTTCTTCGGTGTGATGCGGCTCCGCTGGGACGGATGGACGCGGAAATACCCGAAAATCAAGAGTTAAACACAGATTATGTGGATTATAAGGAATAAGACTCCATAGAATCCTTAAAATCCGTGTTGAAAGGATTAAAAATATGGTTAAGTTTTTATATAGGATATACCAACTCATTATAGGGTTACCCATACTCGTGATTCTGACCATCATCACGGCATTGGAGGTGGGTATCGGCACGACAATAGGCAATGGTCACTTCTGGGGCTACTATCCCGGCCGCTGGTGGGGCAACCTCATCCTGAAACTGTTTCTCCTGCCCGTCAAGGTGGAGGGGCGCGAGAATCTGGAAAAAGACCAGAGTTACGTGTTTGTGGCCAACCATCAGGGCTCGTTCGACATCTTCCTGATTTACGGACACCTGAACCGTAACTTCAAGTGGATGATGAAACAACAGTTGAGAAAAATACCCTGTGTGGGTTATGCCTGCGAGAAGTCGCACCAGATCTTCGTGGACAAGCGGGGCCCCAGCAAGATCCGCAAGACTTACGAGAATGCCCGTGAGATCCTGAAAGAGGGTTACAGCGTGACGGTGTTTCCCGAGGGCGCACGTACCTTTACAGGCCACATGTGCCATTTCAAGAAAGGTGCCTTTGCCCTCGCCGACGAACTGCAACTGCCTGTGGTGCCGCTGACCATCAACGGTTCATTTGACGTGCTGCCCCGTATGAAGGGCTTCAACTTCATCAACTGGCATCCATTGTCGCTCACCATCCACCAGCCCATCTATCCTATGGGACGAGGCGCGGAGAACATCGAGGCCACCATGCGCCAGGCGTTCGACTCCGTGATGTCTGCCCTCAAACCAGAATACCAAGGAATTATAGAAAACCCAGACCAATGATTGCACGCGCACCATACCTGTTTCTGTTACTGATCATCATACCCGACCTGTATCTTGATCTGCACTACTGGCGTCACCGCTATGCCGGCTGGTCAACCAAGCGCCTGCTCTACTGGACACCGACGATAGGCATGATAGCCTACACCCTCTACCTGATGTACGAGAAGAACTTCATTCCCGACAATCCTACCATATTATATATATACCTCCTGCTGTTGGGGCTGATCATCATTCCCAAATGGATCTATATGCTCTGTTCCATCACGGGACTGGGCTTCTGCCGACTATTCCACAAAAAGAAAAACTACGGCAACCTCATCGGCCTGTGTCTGGTGCCGCTGCTCTGGTTTGTCCTCATCTACGGCTCCACCATCGGGTTCGAGAAACTGGAAGTGAACCAGCAGACCTACGCCTCGCCAGACCTGCCTGCCGCCTTCGACGGCTACAGGATTGTGCTCTTTTCCGATGCACATGTCGGCTCCTATAAGGGTCGCCAGCATATTCTCCAAAATGCCATCGACAAGATCAATGCCCAGCATCCTGACCTGATTGTCTATACGGGCGACCTCCAAAACGCCCAGCCACAGGATCTCTACGAGCACATGGACATCCTCTCGTCGTTAAAGGCGAAGGATGGTGTCTATTCCGTGCTCGGCAACCACGACTATGCGATGTATATTGATGCAGACGAAGCCCGGAAGGTGGCGAACAACCGCGAGGTAGTCAGTCTGGAAAAGCAGATGGGCTGGACGCTGCTGCGCAATGAGCACCGTACGATTGAGAGAGGCAAAGACCATATCATCCTCGCAGGTATGGAGAACGACGGCGACGGGAAGAAGTTCCCACAACTCGGCAATATCAACAAGGCCTTGAAGGGTGTCAAAAAGAATGACTTCATCCTGCTGCTCGAGCACGATCCCTCTTCCTGGCGACGGAAGATCATCCCTGACGGACGCGCCCAACTGACACTGAGCGGTCACACCCACAAGATGCAGTTCACGCTTTTCGGCTGGTGTCCCCTTTCCGTGACAGGCAAGGAGGTCAACGGCTGGTATTCCGAAGGTTCTCAGTCCCTCTTCGTCACAGCAGGCGTAGGCGGCCTCATCCCCTTCCGCTTCGATGCCCCCGGCGAGATCGTCGTCCTGACCCTCACAAAATAATCGCAAACTGTACGAGCACAACGGGGTCAGGAACCGCTGTGTACATTTTTCTATTGAAATTGTTTGGCGGTTTCAATCTGTTTTGCTACCTTTGCAAACAAATTTGTAATCATTAAATTTATTACTTATGACAAGACCACTCAGAACAAACAGCGGAACGGGCATCTATCATGTGATGCTACGAGGAATTAACAAGCAGATAATATTTGAAAGTCCATTAGACTATGGCAAGTTTCTTAACTTATTATACCAGATGGTATATCCTATAGATGAGTCGAGAAAACCAATGCCTCCGAAATGTATTATCTATGCATATTGTCTCATGCCTAATCATGTACACCTGCTTATTCAGGAGAAAAACCAAAATCTTTCCAACATTATCAAACAAATTGCTGCAGCCTATGCACTATACTTCAATAAGAAATATGAACGATGCGGGCATCTATTCCAAGACAGGTTTAAGAGCGAATCTGTTGCCGATGCCGCCTATTTTTTCACACTTCTCAGGTACATCCATCAGAATCCTGTTGCAGGAGGATTATGTGAGAAAGTAGATGACTACGAGTGGAGCAGTTGGAGAGAATATATTGGGATAAGTTTGAAGCGCCCTGCGATTTGTTGTGTTTCTGCTGTATTGAGACGAATGCCACTGGAAGAGTTGGCTGGCTTGGTTAATGACCCTCTGCCAAAAACTGTCCGTATTCTTGATTTCGACAAAAGCAAATACACCGTAACAGACCAAGACATATCAGAATTCATAATCAATAACTATGGACTCCACCAACCATCAGATTTGCAATTATATGATAAGGTTAGTAGGAATGACATTCTGAAATCTGCAAGAGACTTTGGGGCAAGTATCAGACAATTAGCACGTCTCACAGGAATCAGTGTGGGCATTATCAGAAACATTTGAATTACACAACGGTCCCAGACACCGTTGTGATGGAACGCAGAAATGCTTCCAATATTTCATGTATTCATTTTCAATATTTCTATTTAAGCCTACATGCCTACATTAAATCGCTCAAAACCAGCATAAACACTACATATTTTACGTTTCAAAGCCTACATAAAGCCTACATTATACCTACACAAAGCCTACATACTTTTATATCCCTTGCCAACAAAAATCAATCAGTTATCTATCACATTCTATCATTAATCCTTGTTTAGAAATTCTCTCGAGAATTTCATCGCGAGGACTAACCCTAGCAATTGCGCCCTAGTATGGAAGCTATCAAATTCTCTCGAGAATTTAGAAGTATTCATTAAAGATAAAAGTCGAAAGACCGTTATTCAATTTTCGTTCCCTGCCTTACAAACCCTAAAACACCCCGTTTTTAGCTGATTTTATGTAGGCATAATGTAGGCTTTGTGTAGGCTTTATGTATGCTCGAAACAATATTAAATCGCTAATATACAATAATATATCTGCAAAATGTGTAGGCATTTAGGCTGTTTTGCAATTTTAAATTTCATTCGGATAGTCTTAACAACTCATTGGAACCATCCGAACGACTCTTTCAAATAATCCCTTATAGGGTAAAGGAATTATTCGGACGCCTCAAAGGAACTATTCGAACACGTCAAAGGGATTATCCGAACAGTTGATTAAGACTATCTGAATAATTTAAATTTATTAATTTAATTAATTAAGAATTCAAACGAGCCCCAGAGAAGCCCTATCTATCGGAGAAAATAATCACATTCTCCAACCCAATAATCCACAATTTCATTTTATTGCAGACGGAGAAAAATGTCCCCCATGATTCATCTAAGTCTTCGTATACGCATAAAATGTATCAAAAACACATTTATTACTTTTTTTTGCCATTTCATACAATTTCTTGTAATGAAGCATTTCTTCCTCTGAGTCCCATTCTGTATTAATATCATATGGACTAATATAATCCCATGAAATAGGACTAAGATGTTCTTTTACAAGTTCCTTTTGTATTTTTTCATATGCAGAGATGGCATCTCTTGATTTAACAAAGACGTATACAAAACCGCCCTTCATTTTTATGTCGTCTAAATAATTATATTCGACACTTGACCAATAGACTTTCATTGTTTCTTTATTTTTTTACTTCCCACTCTATAATGGATGACGTCTTTCTTTTTATTATTATGATTTTCATCATGCAAATGAGGTGTTTGGTTTCCTTTATCTGTCTTAAACTTATTACCTTCTCCTTTTTTATTCTTAGTTTGGTGAGTATACACAATGGTTCCTGACCCCGTTGTGCATCTGACCCCGTTGTGCATTATTGCTTCACGATGACATCGGTCTTCTTGACGAAGAGGTAGTCGTGGCCCGTGCGCAACTCGTAGTATTCGCCATCGTCGAATGTATGCTCAAAATAGGTATCGGCAATAATGGTGCCCTTGTCGACGGAGCAGAACACATCGAGTCCGCCTGTGGCATTATTCTCGCAATAGATGGCAATGATATCCTTGGCCACCAACTTAGGACCGGCACCAGCCATCCACGTCATCTGCCCCAGATACTTGTTGTAGACCCAGCCCTCGATTTCGTCGACGGCTACCTTGCTCCACGTTTTTCCCTTCTCGATGAGGATGCCGCGCCCCAGTCCATGATCCTGCATCCACAGTTTGCCAATAATCTTGCCCTGCATCGAGGGCTCTGAGCGGACATTCAGATAGCCATCATCGCTGACGGCATAGCACACGGTGAATATCTTACCGTTGTAGGCAACGGCCTTGGCACCCTGTACCTGATACTTGTAGAGGTTGTCATTGTAGTCTACCGCATAGAGATACTCACGTCCGTTGGGCTCGGTTTGCAGTTCCAGATACTGCACCTTATAGGTGAACGGCAGTTTGCTCAGCACCTTGCCAGTCAACTTATCGAGCATGAAAAGGAACTTCTTCTCACTGGTGAAGCCGTAAGAACAGAACACAAACTGCGAGTCGAGGATGAAGATGTCGTTGCTGGTGAGCCAATCGGTAGACCACACCATCTCTCGGCGCTCAGGATTGTAGCAGTGGAGTTTCGACCCCTTGCCATCGACGCCGCTGGCATAACTGGGACAGGCCATATTGAAGAGCAGATTGTGGGTATCAGGATCCCAGCGCACATCCTGCACCTCACAGTAATCGTTCTGCGCCACCTCTCCCAGATTGACGGTATAGAGGACTTGTTCATCCTTGTCGTAGATGACCACGATGAACTTGTAGTTCTCGTCACTCAAAGGCAGACGATACATGGCGAGCCATCCGATGTCGATACGTTCAGAGATGTACTGCTCCAAACCGATAGCCTGAGGAACACGGGGCAGGTATTCGTTCTGGTTTTCCTTGCGCAGACGGTAGATGGTGCCGTTGGGTTTGTTTTTCAACGTGATCATCGACTTCTGCCAGTTGGTACCATAATTCTTCACAGATACCAGACGCTGGGCGCTGGCGATACCAAGCATCATCACAAAAGCCACAAGGCTGAGAATCATTCTTTTCATAATGGTTATGTTCATTTTATACAATAGAGACTAAGTACAACTGTTGCACAGATTGGCAGCGAGGAATTTGCGGCAGACCTCAACGGGGAGGCCACGACGACGGGCATAGTCGTGGAGTTGGTCTTCACCAATCTTCCCGATAGAGAAATAGCGGGCCTTGGGATGGGCCATCATCAGACCAGACACACTGGCGTGGGGCTTCATGGCACCACTCTCCGTCAGGCGGATGCCAATCTGTTTCATATCCAACAATTCATCGAGGACGAAGTTCAGGCTGGTATCTGGCAGTGAGGGATAGCCCACAGCAGGACGGATGCCCTGAAACTTTTCTATTTGCAATTCAGCGATAGAGAGGTTTTCGTCCTTGGCATAGCCCCAATAGCGCTTCCGCACTTCTTCGTGCATCCGCTCGGCAGTGGCCTCAGCCAGACGGTCTGCCAGCAACTGCATCATCATTTTTTGATAGGGATCAGTATCGAAATCCGTTTCGAGTCCGTGAGAGACAGAAGTGGCGAAAAGCCCTACCCTATCCTCGCCCTGCGGGGCGATGAAATCGGAGAGACAGAGACAGTCGGAACCGGGCTGTTGCTGGCGGAGACAGGGTATTCTTTTTGAGGAAAGAACGATGATGTCGTCGCCATCAGCATTGGCAGGGAGAAGTTCGAAAAGGGCAAAAGTATGATAGGTGCCGTCGATCTGGCGCAGAGCCTCTTCTGCCTCCTGACGCAGTTGGGCTTTTTCTGACTCAGGCATACCACTCATCCCCCAGGCATGATAGAAATAGGCCCAGTTGATATAGGGGGCTATATCTGATATCTCATAAGTGAGTTTCATCTGAATTCTATCGGTTGACCAATATAATCTTTGTCAACAGCACCATCAACATAGACACTGTGACCATTGCAAAGTGTGCGCTCTACCCGCCAGTTGAACGTATGTCCCTCCATCGGACTCCAGCCGCACTTACTCTGTATCACATCCTTCGTCACCTTCCATACTGCTTCAGGGCGAACCAATACGATGTCTGCCTGATAGCCCTCACGCAAGAAACCACGATTCCTCACCTCAAAAAGACGTGCAGGGTTATGACACATCAGTTCCACGAGACGCACTAATGAAAGTACACCCTCATCCACCAGTTCGAGCATGGTGACAAGTGAGAACTGTATCATCGGCATCCCACTGGCAGCACGGGCACAGCCGCCCTCCTTCTGAGAAAGCAGATGGGGCGCATGATCCGTACCAATCACAGCGATTCGACCATCATTCAAAGCCTGGCGCAAGGCAGCACGATCCTGTGCTGTCTTAATCGCCGGATTGCACTTGATACGGGTACCCAGCGTGGCGTAGTCGCCATCGAAGAAATAGAGATGGCTCACAGTGGCCTCAGCGGTTATTCCTTCTCCAGCAATCAGTGCTAACTCTTTGGCAGTGGTGAGATGGGCGATATGAAGACGGGCCTGATGCTTCTGAGCCAGTTCGACGGCCAGACGTGTACTCTCATAGCAAGCCTCCTCACTACGGATCTCCGGATGATGCGCCACCTCCGGATCATCGCCATACCTGTGCTTTGCTACAGCCATATTACGGTTGATGATATCCGTATCCTCACAATGCGCCATGATCGGCAGACGGGCAGAAGAGAAGATACGCTCCAATGACTCACGACGATCCACGAGCATATTCCCCGTTGAGGAACCCATAAAGAGTTTGATACCGGGAATACGGTGTTCGTCGAGTCGGTCGAAACAAGCCACATTGTCGTTGGTTGCCCCAAAGAAGAAACTATAGTTCACGTGGCTTTTCTGTGCTGCCAGCGTGAATTTCTCATCAAGTGCTTTGAGGGTGGTGGTCTGCGGCACGGTATTGGGCATATCGAAGAAACTGGTCACACCCCCAGCCGCAGCGGCACGACTCTCACTGTCGATATCTGCCTTCTCCGTCAGTCCCGGCTCACGGAAATGTACATGATCGTCGATGATACCTGGGAGTACAAAACATCCCGAAGCATCGATGACCTCGTCAACAATGTCTTCGGGACTCGTTTCTCCTTCTACAATCTTACTTATCTTAGTACCTTCGACGACTATTGATCCGTCGAATATCTTGCCTTCATTGACAATCCTTCCCCCCTGAATGACTGTCCTCATTTCTGCGGTACATTGGTCAAGGGCGCATGCAGCGAGTCAGGAATGGCCTCCGGTTGCGGCTGGACAGCCTGTTGGGGCATCGTATCGTCCACCAGTCCGTTCTGTCGCACCTGTATCTCATTGGCTGTCTGATAGTACTCCTTCACGTATGGGTCATCCTTGAAGTTCTTCGTGGCCTTGCTCATGATGTCCTCAATCTGCGGCGTCAGCACTGGATAGGGATAGTTGCTCGTCATAATCATAAAGACCCCAGGACCGAGCACATTGTCGAAATTATCCACGATGAAGTTCGTCACCAACGAGTCTTCGCGCTGGGCGATGGTGGCAGCCTCTACGGAGAGTTGCCTGTCGATGGTCTCTTCATCAATGCCGTCAAGCAGCATCTGACTTTGCTTGTGGGAGAGTTCGTTCATCTCGTTGTTCAACTGTGTATGCAGCGTGATGAACTCATACAGTTTGTCGTTCAGGGGCGATCCGCTCACCTTCTGACTGGCAGCATCCAACTTGATCTCTATCTCACCCTTCTCCACGACGATGGGCAGAATACTCTCGTCGTCCATGAAGAGGTTGGCCATACGGACCGTGTCGAGCAGTCCTGCAAAACGGAACTTGCCATGCACCACATCGCAGGAATCGATATTCTTCAATTCTTTGTCCTTAAAGGCTTTCAGGTATAGTTTACTGCCATCCAGCGACGATATCGATGATGAGCCCTGAATGTTATAGGACTCAGCACACGAGGTCAGCGCCAAGACAGTTATCAATGCTAATAGAACTCTGCTCATACACATTTGTTTTCGTCTGCAAATGTACGATGTTCTCTTGAAGTACAAAAATAAATTTGCGCATTTTAAAACAAATGCGCAAACTTTTATAGTTTTTTTGAAGATGTATCCGCTTCTTTCTCCAATTCGTGGCCGATTCGGTGTATGGCGTACAGTTGCAGGATAGCGGCAATCAGCAGCACGACTACCCATTTGTTATACACATATTGTATATAGGTAATGTAACTGAGTCCAAAAAAATTTCCTTGATTGGCGAGCATCAACAAGGCGGCTACCAGAAAAAGCACATCGCTCAGCAACATAATCCTGCGCAGACGACGGATGACGAAATTCTGGCCTTCGTAGCGCTGCAGCATCTGCATCGACGCAAAGCAGACAGCACCCACGGCAAAAACGTATGGCGCAGGAGACCACGCCAGCAGACTGGCACCTGCCCCAATCACCATCAGCAGACCACCAACGAGGTAGATGATGCTTTGTACCTTAGTCAGTTGTCTCATTGGTTACAATCGGTTTGGAATCACGCTCATCGTCGCTCAGCACGTAGATGTCCTCATCGTCGGCCTTCATGAAATAACGCTCACGGGCAATCTTCTCCATCGCCTTCGGGTCTTTGTTCAACTGACGGATCTTAGCCTGGTCACGCTCATATGCAGCATTGTACTTGTCAATTTCCTCTTCCAACTCACTGATACGACGCTGGTTCTTGAAGTGACTCCAGATACTGTTCTCGTCAAGGAATCCCACGACGAGCACACCCAGCAAGACGACCACCGTATATTTCAGGGCCTGAGACCGCCATACTTTCAGGGCGAGAACTTTGATATTATCCAATACTTTCATAAATTCGTTTGCAAAGTTACACAATTTCCAAAAAAAATGTGTAACTTTGCACCATAATTTTTCTAAAATAATATGGAATATATCGTTTCGGCACGAAAGTACCGCCCCATCACCTTCGACACGGTTGTCGGACAGGCGGCTCTCACCACCACGTTGAAGAATGCCGTGAAGAGCGGAAAACTGGCTCACGCCTATCTCTTCTGCGGTCCTCGTGGTGTGGGAAAAACCACCTGTGCCCGTATCTTCGCCAAGGCCATCAACTGTCAGAACCCCACAGCAGACGGCGAGGCCTGCAATGCGTGTGAGAGTTGCCAGTCGTTCAACGAACAGCGTTCCCTGAATATCTTCGAACTCGACGCTGCCTCGAACAACAGCGTGGAGCATATCAAGACACTTATGGAGCAGACGCGCATCCCACCGCAACTTGGCAAGTATAAGGTGTTCATCATCGACGAGGTGCACATGCTCTCTACCTCAGCCTTCAATGCCTTCCTCAAGACATTGGAGGAACCGCCTGCACATGTCATCTTCATCCTCGCCACGACGGAGAAGCACAAGATCCTGCCCACCATCCTGAGCCGCTGTCAGATCTATGACTTCGAGCGGATGACGGTTCGTAATACCGTTGATCATCTGAAACATGTGGCAGAGAAAGAAGGCATCGCCTACGAGGAAGAAGCCCTCGCAGTCATTGCCGAGAAGGCCGATGGAGGTATGCGAGATGCCTTGTCGATTTTCGATCAGGCCGCCTCTTTCTGCCAGGGGAACATCACCTACCAGAAAGTTATCGAGGACCTGAACGTGCTCGACTCGGAGAACTACTTCCAGATTATAGACCTCTCTATTAATAATAAGGTGAGCGATATCATGGTACTGCTCAACTCGATTATCAACAAAGGCTTCGACGGCGGACTACTCATTCAGGGTCTTGCCAAACATGTGCGCAACGTACTGATGGCCAAAGATCCACAGACACTCCCCCTGCTCGAAGTAAGCGACCAACAACGCCAGCGCTATCAGGAACAGGCCAGGAAAGCCGAGACCCGTTTCCTCTATCAGGCCCTGCGACTGATGAACCAGTGCGACATCAACTACCGTCAAAGCAGTAACAAACGACTGCTGGTGGAACTGACGCTTATCGAGATTGCTCAGATTACGCAGCCTGATGACGGAGTCAGCGCGGGGCGTCGCCCCAAGAGATTAAAATCCCTGTTTAAGACCCTGATACAGCAGTCTCAGCCCAAGACCGCGGCCCCACAGGTAGCCGTGACTGAGCCCGCTGTATCAACCCCAGCCCAAAAAGAACTAGGCAATCCCAGTGATCCTAGGAATCCTAGGTCAGCGAGCGATCCTAGGTCAGCGAGCGGTCCTAGATCAGCCTGCGGTCCTAGTACTCCTAGCGCCCCCAAACTAGGCAGCATCGGCTTCTCTTGGAGTAACCTCCGTGGTAAATCCTCGAAGATGAACATCATCCCAGGCAGCATCGATGGCAAAGATAAGCAGGCCGCAGAGAACCAATCCTTCACTCAAGAAGACCTCGAACTGCAATGGCTCTCCATGTGCAACCGCATGCCCCAGCAGTACAGCGGCATCGCTGCCCGTATGAAAAATATGAATCCTGTCATCACGGAACTGCCGCAGATAGAGGTGATGGTGGATAATGAGTTGGTAAGGAAGGAGATGCAAGACATTTTCAAGAACATCCTAAAAACGCTCAAAATCTATCTCCACAATAATGATATTTCGCTGAACATCCTCGTCAGCGACAAGCCTGATAACAAGAAGATACTCACCCGTCGCGAGCAATTCGAGGAGATGAGTCAAAAAAATCCTGCCGTAGAAGCACTACGACAGGCATTTAATCTCGAACTGGCCTAAACCATTTCTCACTTATATCAGGTTCATCCCCAGCGCCTTGCACTCCTTACGCATCTCGTCGGGCCAGATGCTGGCCTGAATCTCGCCGATATGTCCCTTATGAAGCAGCACCATACACAGACGACTTTGTCCGATACCACCACCGATTGACAGCGGCAACTGGTCGTTCAGCAGTTTCTGGTGGAAATAGAGTTTCTCGCGCTCTTCCTTGCCCTCAATCTTCAACTGGCGCAACAACGATTCCTTATCGACACGGATACCCATCGACGAGAGTTCGAACGAGCGGCCCAGCACAGGATACCAGATTAGGATGTCGCCATTCAGACCCATCTTGCCATTTTCAGCCACCGTACTCCAGTCATCATAGTCAGGGGCTCGTCCGTCGTGCTTCTCACCGTTCGACAGTTTACCGCCTATACCTATCACAAACACGGCTCCGTAGGCCTCGCAGATAGCATCCTCACGTTCCTTCGGTGTCTTGTTGGGATACATCTTCAGCAGTTCTTCTGCATGGATGAAGTGAATCTTCTCAGGAAGGAAAGGCTTGATCTGCGGATAGGTCTCACAGGTCAGATACTCCGTACGACGGATGGCAGCATAGATACGCTCCACCACATTCTTCAAGAACCCGAGTGTACGGTCCTCACGACGGATCACGGCCTCCCAGTCCCATTGGTCTACATAGAGCGAGTGCAGGTTGTCCAGTTCCTCATCGGCACGGATGGCATTCATGTCGGTATAGATGCCATAGCCCGGCTCTATCCTATACTCTGCCAGCGACAGACGCTTCCATTTGGCCAGCGAGTGCACCACCTCTGCCTGCGCATCACCGAGATCCTTGATGGGGAACGATACGGCACGCTCCACACCGTTCAGGTCGTCGTTGATACCCAGACCCTTCAACACGAACAAGGGCGCAGTGACACGACGCAGCCTCAACTCTGTAGAAAGGTTTTGCTGGAAGAATTCCTTAATCAGTTTGATGCCCTGTTCGGTCTGCTTCATATCGAGCAACGCCTCATACTCCACGGGCTTGATGATTTTTCCCATATTTCAGTTTATGTATAATTTGGCTGCAAAAATACATAATTATTACCAAATTGCAACTAAAATCACAAAAATATTTGCAGAAATTCATCATTTCCTTGATTTCCCCTAACAAATTGCGTCTCCCGATCGCTCGTTAACAAATCATAATTCTCAATTCCTTATTCTTAATTCTCAATTAAATATATTACTTTTGCATTCGCAAAAAAGGCAATGGTCCCGTAGCTTAGCTGAATAGAGCGTCAGATTCCGGTTCTGAAGGTCTTGGGTTTGAATCCCAACGGGATCACTTAACAAAATCCGCAAGAAACTGAAATTCAGAATCTTGTGGATTTTTTCTTTTACACAATGCACCACATTTGCACCACTAAGCCATAACAACAAGGCTTTACAAATTGCCCTAATTTCCAAGAAATGGCTCATTAACACTTGTTAGAGTTGGTCCAGCAACTCTCTACCCTTCTTAGTCAGATAGTAAGCATACATAAAGCCTACATTATGCCTACATTATACCTACATACTTTTGGCATAAAACAGGCAATATTTAGGGTTTATATAGGGAGGAAGCAGAAATGAGAACGGGGCTTTGCAAAGTTTTAGGAGAAGAATAGCACCGAAATTCTCGAGAGAATTTTGTGGAGAGATTAGTTCATACGATTGCGGAGACAGGAGAGGAGCATCAAATTCTCGAGAGAATTTATTGACAACACCAATGGAAAGAATTGCGTAGTAACTGCTCAAGACTTGCTGGAAAGGGTTCCGCAATGCATATAGGTCTTATGTGGGAATCATGTAGGAACAATGTAGGCATTATGTAGGTATCATGTAGGGTTTATGTAGGTTTAAAAACACACAATACTCATTAAAATGAGGCCATTCGGAAGATTTTATGTAGGCATGTAGGCCTATTTACAATTTTAAAATTGAAAAAATCGTTCAATTTTTATGGCACTAAATATTGAGGGAACCTTATTTATATAAGAATTCGAATTAATTGGGCGATTATTTGGCGGTCTCGACAAAAAAGTGTAACTTTGCACCCCAGTAATCAACACAGTATAACTTTTATGTCAAGCAACAACACCGTCGTGGGATCCAAAATCAAAGGGATTCGCGAGTCAAAGAACCTCTCCATCGAGGAGATTTCAGAGCGTAGTGGTCTGACAGCAGACCAGATTATTTCGATTGAGAACGACCAGAACCTGCCCTCATTAGGGCCGCTGATCAAGATAGCCCGTGCACTCGGTGTGCGACTGGGTACGTTTATGGACGACAATGACGCCTTAGGCCCTGTTGTCACCCGTGCCAAGGACCGCGAGGCCGACAGCAGCATCAGTTTCTCAAATGGTGCCACCGATGCCCGCAAGCACATGGAGTACCACCCGCTGGCTCAGCAGAAGGCAGGTCGCCACATGGAACCGTTTATCATCGACATCAACCCTGAGGAGAGTCCCAACTTCCAACTCTCTGCCCATGAGGGTGAGGAGTTCATCTACGTGATGGAGGGCGAGGTGGAGATTGTCTATGGCAAAGATACCTACAACCTGCAAGAGGGCGACAGTATCTTCTACGACTCCATCGTGAAGCACCACGTGCACGGAGCCCCAGGCAAAAGTGCAAAAATCTTAGCAGTTGTCTATATCCCCTTCTAAGTATGAGCAACGTAAGATTAGATATGGCAGGCAGGCCATTGCCGGATAGGACATACCCTGCAGAGACTGGATCAGAGGGCTATCATTTGTGGGAACGGACCTTGGGCCAGTGGCTTGAATACTGGGCTGAGACAACACCCGACAAAGAATACATCGTCTATTCAGACAGAGATTTAAGATTCACTTGGAGCAAGTTCAACGAACGTGTGGATAATCTGGCCAAGGGTTTGATTGCCATCGGTGTGAAACGCGGCTCGAATGTTGGTATCTGGGCCACCAACGTGCCCGACTGGCTCACCTTCCTCTATGCCACCGCCAAGATTGGTGCCGTCTTAGTGACGGTGAACACGAACTACAAGCAGAATGAACTGGAATATCTCTGCAAGGACTCCGACATGGAAGTGCTCTGCATCACCGACGGCACCTGGGACTGTAACTATGTGGATATGACCTACACGATGCTGCCCGAGTTGAAGACTTGCGAGCGCGGTCATCTGAACAGCGAACGGTTCCCTTATATGAAGAACGTAGTGTTCATCGGTATGGAGAAATACCGTGGTATGTACAATACGGCAGAACTGCTGCTGCTTGGACAGAATGTGGAGGACGATACGCTCAACGAGATGAAGAGCAAGGTGACTTGCCATGATGTCTGCAACATGCAGTACACCTCTGGTACCACTGGCTTCCCTAAGGGCGTGATGCTCACCCACTACGGCATTGCCAACGACGGCTACTTCACAGGCGAGAATATGGGCTTTACGCAAGACGACAAACTCTGCGTCTGTGTGCCTCTGTTCCACTGTTTCGGTGTGGTGCTGGCCACGATGAACTGCCTGACACACGGTTGTACAGAGGTGATGGTGGAGAAATTCGACCCCCTCGTGGTGCTCGCCTCCATCCATAAAGAAAGGTGTACGGCTGTCTATGGCGTACCCACAATGTTCATCGCCGAACTCAACCACCCGATGTTCTCGATGTTCGACCTGACCTGTCTGCGCACAGGTATCATGGCAGGCTCACTCTGTCCGGTAGAACTGATGAAACAGGTATCAGAGAAGATGTTTATGACCATCACCAGTGTGTACGGACTCACCGAGTCGTCGCCTGGTATGACGCAGACCTGTCTGAACGACACCTTCGAGCAGCGCTGCACCACAGTAGGACGCGACTATCCGTTTGTTGACGTGAAGGTGCTCGACCCCGAGACGGGCGAGGAGTGCCCCGTTGGCGTACAAGGCGAGATGTGCTGCAAGGGCTTCAACGTAATGAAGGGCTACTACAAGAATCCAGAGGCCACAGCCGAGGTGATCGACAAGAACGGCTATCTGCACTCAGGCGATTTGGGCATGAAGGACGAAGATGGATTCTACAAGATCACTGGTCGTATCAAGGACATGATCATCCGAGGCGGAGAGAACATCTATCCGCGAGAAATAGAAGAGTTCCTCTATCACATGCCTGGCATCCGTGACGTGCAGGTGGCAGCAGTTCCTTCCAAGAAATACGGTGAGGCCGTGGGTGCCTTCATCATCCTTGAAGAGGGTGTGAAGATGGAGCCAGAAGATGTGCAGGAGTTCTGTAGAGGTAAAATTGCCCGCTATAAGATTCCCAAGTACGTGTTCTTCATTGACCAGTTCCCGTTGACGGGAAGTGGAAAGATTCAGAAGTTCAAGTTGAAGGAGATGAGTCTGGATCTCTGCAAGAAATTCGGCTATGAAGTGATTTAATACTTAACAACAAGATATGGATATTACCGAACGGTTCTTAAACTACACAAAGTTCGACACGCAGTCGGCTGAAGACAGCGAGAGCGTGCCAAGTACCCCGAAACAACTCATCTTTGCCGAGTACCTGAAAAAGGAACTCGAAAGCGAAGGACTGGAAGAAGTGGAACTCGACGAGAAGGGTTATCTCTACGCGACCCTCCCCTCGAATATCAAGGAGAAGGTGCCTACCATCGGCTTCATCTCCCACTACGACACCAGTCCAGACTGCTCCGGAGCCGACATCAAGCCCCAGATCATCCGCAACTACGATGGCGGCGAGATCCTGCTTTCAGAAGGTATCATCAGCAGTCCGAAAAAATTCCCTGAACTGCTGCACCATACCGGAGAAGACCTAATAGTAACTGACGGACACACCCTGTTGGGTGCCGACGACAAGGCTGGTATCGCAGAGATTGTGCAGGCCATGTGTTTCCTCCGCGACCATAAGGAAATCCGTCATGGAGACATCCGCATCGCCTTCAACCCCGACGAGGAAATCGGTATGGGCGCCCACCACTTCGACGTGGAGAAGTTCGGCTGCGAATGGGCCTACACGATGGATGGCGGTGATGTGGGCGAACTGGAATTCGAGAACTTCAATGCCGCCTCAGCCAAGATCACTATCAAGGGCATCAGTGTGCATCCAGGCTATGCCAAGGGAAAGATGGTGAACGCCAATGCCCTTGCGGCAGAATTCGCCAAGATGCTGCCTGCCGATGAGACACCAGAGATGACGGAAGGCTATCAGGGTTTCTATCACCTGCTGGGCATCCAATCGAACATCGAGGAGGCCAAGATGAGTTACATCATACGCGACCACGACCGCGAGATATTTGAGAATCGCAAACGGTTTATCCATCGCTGTGCCGACAGGATGAACGAGAAATACGGTGAGGGAACCATTCTCTGTGATGTGAAGGATCAATATTATAATATGAAGGAGAAGATCGACCCGCAGATGCACGTTATCGACATTGTGCTGCATGCCATGCAGGCCTGCGAGGTGGCTCCGAAAGTGCGTCCCATCCGTGGCGGTACCGACGGTGCGCAACTCTCTTTCAAGGGTCTCCCCTGCCCCAATATCTTCGCTGGTGGCGTCAATTTCCACGGACCGTATGAGTTCGTCTCCATCCAGTCGATGGAGAAAGCCATGCATGTCATCGTCAAGATCTGTGAAATAGTTGCCGACTTTAATAACTAAAGCATTATGGGAGAAGTTCCAGCATTGGTAACCGACCTGGCGTTGATACTGGTTGTTGCTGGTATCGTGACGCTGTTGTTCAAAAAACTCAAGCAGCCGCTGGTATTAGGCTATGTGGTGGCAGGTTTCTTGGTAAGTCCGCATATGCCCTATACGGCATCGGTCGTTGATTCAGAGAATATCCATTTATGGTCAGACCTAGGTGTGATGTTCCTGCTCTTTTCCCTTGGACTCGACTTCTCCTTTAAGAAAATCCTGAAGATGGGCGCCTCGCCTATCATCACCACCTGTACCATCATCTTCTGCATGTCGATGCTGGGTGTTCTCGTAGGCCATCTGTTCGGTTGGGCCAAGATGGACTGCATCTTCCTGGGCGGTATGCTCGCCATGTCGTCGACGACCATTATCTACAAGGCCTTCGACGACCTGGGACTCCGACAGCAACAGTTTGCCGGACGTGTGATGAGCGTGCTGATACTCGAAGACATCCTTGCCATCGTCATGATGGTGCTGTTGAGTGCCATCGCCAGCGGAAAGGAATTAGGCGGCAGTGAGATGCTGGGCAGTGTCTGGAAGATTGTCTTCTTCCTCGTGCTCTGGCTTGTGGTGGGTATCTTTGCCGTTCCCCTGTTCCTACGCCGTGTGAGATACCTCATCAACAACGAGGTGCTGCTCATCGTGTCGTTGGGACTCTGCTGCGCCATGGCGGTTTTCTCCACCAAGGTGGGATTCTCGTCGGCCTTCGGTGCCTTCATCATGGGTAGTATCCTGGCAGAGACCATTGAGGCCGAAAAGATCATCAAATTGGTGGAGCCGGTAAAGAACCTCTTCGGTGCTATCTTCTTCGTGTCGGTGGGTATGCTCGTTGACCCGATGATCCTCGTGGAATATGCCCTGCCTATCTTCGTCATCGTCATGACTATCCTCATCGGACAAGCCATCTTTGGCACCTTCTCCTTCATGCTGGGAGGCGAAAGCCTGAAATCGGCCATCCGTTGCGGATTTGCAATGGCACAGATTGGTGAGTTCTCATTCATCATCGCCTCGTTGGGCCTCTCGCTCCACGTCATCGGCGATTTCCTCTATCCGGTGGTGGTGGCCGTATCCGTTATTACCACATTCCTCACACCTTACATGATACGGTTTGCCACACCGGTCTATACGCATCTGGAGAAACGGCTGCCCAACAAAATCATCCAATCGATGAACCACCTGTCGATGAATCAGACGGGTGCACAGGAAAGTAGTCTGTGGAAGCAGTTGCTGACGCAGATGGCGATGAACACCTTCGTCTATTCTATCCTGAGTGTAGCGGCCATCCTGCTGATGTTCACCTTCGTGCTGCCGTTCATGCAAAGACTGCTACCTGGCGACGATCTGATCATCTATGCCAATGGCATCACGGGACTGCTCACAATACTGATCATCTCGCCCTTCCTCCGTGCGATGGTCATGAAGAAGAACAAAAGCGAAGAGTGGAAGGCCCTCTGGGCACAGAGCAACCGCAACCGCCTGCCGCTCATGTTCACCATCCTCGTGCGTGTCATCATCGCCGTCTGTTTCATCTTCTACATCTGCCACAGCATGACCCACTTCACCAATGCGCTGATTATCACCTTCGGATTCGTTGCCGTGGGACTCATCGTATTGTCACGCTGGATTAAGAAAAGAAGTATCTCACTCGAACGCCTCTTCATCCTCAACCTTCGCAGTCGTGACATCGAAGCACAGGTACATGGGAAGAAGCGTCCGCTCTATGAAGGCAAATTACTGGATCGCGATATCCACATCGCCGACTTCGAGATACCCACCAATAGCGGCTGGATGGGACAGACCCTGAAACAACTGAATCTGGGACAGAAATACGGTGTCCACGTCAGCAGTATCCTGCGTGGCGGATGGCGTCTGAATATCCCCGACGGCGACTATATCATCTTCCCAAACGATGTCTTGCAGGTGATTGGTAGCGACCAGCAGTTCTCTACCTTCCGTGAGGCTCTGGAAAAAAGTCTTATTGGTGAGGATCCCGATTTGGAGAGACGCGAGATGAAACTGCGTCAGATGATTATCGGCAGCGATAGCCCGTTCATTGGCAAAACCCTGATTGAAAGCAAGATTCGCGACCTTTATAGTTGTATGGTCGTCGGCTTAGAGGAAGGTAAGGAAAGTCTGTCGCCTTTTAAGCCCAACCGCAAGTTCCAAGAGGGCGACATCATCTGGATTGTCGGCGAGGAAGAATCCCTTGACCAACTGATGAACGTCTGATATTCCCTTGTTTAGTACCACTGCACGGCGTTGGAATAACTGCTGCGCTTATCATATTTAAGTGCATCGGTAAGTGTGGAGGCGTTACAACGGAAAGAGAAATTGTAACTGGTATAAGGTGCCAGCACCACGGAGCATGACATATTGAAACAATGCAGGTCGCGTGAGAGCGAGGCGGTAGTCATAGAAATCTTATGGTTATCGAAGTCATAGCCGCTGGAGAAGGAGATGTTCCAACCGTCGCTCAGGCGGAGGTTACCACTTATGTTCAGGTTCTGGGTAAACACATAAGGGTAGCGCATCTTCTCGTAGTTGAAGTCCTTGCTACCCTCGCGCATCGAGATACCATAGCCGATACTGATGGACCAGGGCAACGTGAATGCCATATAGCCGTCCTCATCGGTGTCAGCCTTCGTCTTCTCCTTTTTGGCACCATGCTTGGCTTTCTCCATATCCTTGTCTATATTGGTCTCCACATCGTTGTCCCACTCGTCATCGTCCTCATCGTCGTCCTTATTGTTTTTGTCTTTGTCAACCTTCTCGCCACGCAAACGTTTGAAAAAGTCCATGACCTTTTTGTTGTCGAGGGTATATGAGAGATTCTGCGATATACCCTGGAAACGACCGATCCTACCCTGTCCCCAGTAGGTTGTGTGTTCACTGACTCGCGGTGTGGCACCCACACTGTCAGCCTCATAGACATACGAAGCGAAGACGGCATTGAGATTGAAGGTGTAGCGCTTCGAGAGTTTCAGGCGCAGACGGGTAGTAAGGTCGCTCCACGGACGGACCTTCGCTGCCATATTGTAACTCATCGAGAATCCCAGTTCGTCGATGAGATAGATTTTCTTCAACGAGTCGTCCTTGTTTTTCATCTTCATCTCGAGATTGTTACCGATGTCAAAATGAATGCTGCCCGACATACCTTTTGAAGGCGCTGATACACCACCGATATTATAGGGTGAGTACTCCACCAGCGACACATTGCCCTCAGTATCGGTCTTTTGGTAGGTCTCATAATAGCCATAACGCGAAGCACTGAAATCTGGATGGTAGGAGAAACTGATCTTCGGTGTGATGACGTGGCGGATCTGGTCTATCTTGTCACCGAAGATTTTGCGGTTAGGAGTCCAGAAACCATAGACTTTTGTGGAGAACGAAACGCTCATATCCCAGTTGTAGACATTATAGAATCCGCTGATAGTATCGGTGATTTCTTTCTGGTTGTCCACATCCCAATGCTTCGACTGTTTGATGAAAGAGGTCTGGTCAGTGATGGTGAACGAGGGGTTGATACTCAGATAGCCGAAGGCTGTAAAACTAGCCTGAATAGGGATAGAGTGCCTCATGTAATTCTGCCAGTCTTTGGTGAAACTGGAATGCAGCAATTTACTCTCCTTGGTCCTGATACGGTTGTTGAACGTACCGGTATAACTCAAATTGATCTTCTCGTACCATCGTTCCTCACCAGCGGCCTTCCTACGTTTGAAAGGATAGAATCTAGCCAGCGAGATGCTCATATTAGGGAGAGTCATCTCGATGATGGAGTCACGCACATTCTGCGCCAGATCGACCTGCGAACTCAGCGTCAGTCCGATGCTGGAAAATCTGGTACTCCAGTTAACCGACGAAGTACGGGTGGTCTGAGTCAGAGCCTGTGGGTTGTACATCGACGAGAGATTGTTTTTCTCAAAACTTTCCGAGGCGTAGTTCACGCTAGCCGTCAGCGTGTTGTAGGGGTTGGCCTTCGCATCCTGAGAGTGACGCCATTGTATCTTGAAACTGGTCTTCTTCTCGTAGTCTGGCATATTCTTCTCTCCAGTGACAGTGCTCTGGAAATTAGCATAGAACGAGCCGCTGTACTTATAGCGTTTCCTGTAGTTCGACGCTGCCGAGAGGCCCCATGACCCTTTGGTATAAATCTCGCCTAAGAGTTTCAGGTCCATCTTGTCGTTCAGCGCGAAGTAATAGCCGCCATCGCGCAGATAAAAGCCACGTGAAGTCTCATCACCGTAAGTTGGCATGATGAGACCACTGGAATAACTCTTGGTGAAGGGGAAGAATCCATAGGGGATGGCCAGTGGTAACGGTACATCGGCCACCACCAGATAGGCAGGTCCGAACACCACATCCTTACCAGGGCGCACCTTGGCCCGTGACATAGCGATATAGAAGTCGGGATGGGGGTCATCACAAGTGGTGTAGCGCCCATGTTCTAAGAACATCTCACCGTCGGCACCGCGCTTGGAGTGCTCACTGGTCAGATAGCCGTCTTCCTGTTGGGTGTACACATCAGTAATAAAGCCTTTCTTGGTCTTGAAGTTGAACATCATCTCCGTCTGCTCATACTGGTCACTACCCATCTTGAATACGGGCGTACCCTTTAGTTGCTGGGTAGTGGAGTCCATCTTACCCGTGGCATAGACCACATTGCTGTCGAGATTCATGTGGATGTGCTCGCTGGCCAAGTCCATGTTCGTGTATTTCACTTTCGAATTACCATAGAGGTGGGCGGTGGCATTGGCGGCATCATAGGTCAGTGAGTCATCGGCAGAATACTCTACGGGTGCATCGATACCGTTCTTACGGCTCTTGTTGATGCTGTCGCGTGCCAAGGAGTCATCAATGGCTTTATTATGCTTGTAGATAGCCAGTTCAATGGAATCCATCGTTGTAGTGTCCCGTTTGATCTTGATGGCAGCCTCAGCGCCGGCAGGAATGATGGAATCCTGAGGAGCCTCATCCTCAACAGTTTGTTCCGTCACAGCACTGACATCAGCGCTATCCGTACTACTGGTCACATTCGCCACTCCGATACTGTCGAGCAGGGTTGGGAGTGTCACGGAATCTGGGGCAATTGAAGGGGCCTTGACCTGAGGCAATGACACCACCCTGCCTGTCTGCACCACTTCCAGATTTTTCCCTGGAGGCAGCGTAGATGTTGTGCACGCCATCATCAAGATAAAGGCGCAGAGTATCGACAACGTGACCGATTTCTGTTTCACGGATGCAAAGGTACACCAAAAAAAACGAATATCCGCTGATTTGCGGATATTTTAACGTTATTCAAACATTTTTGCCCATCCAAGGAAGCGGCTGACACCTTCTTCTCCAAACTTCTCCAGGCTTTGAGCGGCCTCCACCACCGTACGCTCACGCTCTGGATGCGTCTTCGAATAGAACTTATCGGCATAGCAGACCACCTGTTCTTCCAGCGCTTCCGGCTCGAAACGCACATCCAAGGGCAAAGGCAGATGCTGGCGTTCTATCTGCTCTCGGCTCAGGCCGGTGCCCGTATGCCGTTCGCAGACCAGTGCATGACGCACCCAGCCTTCTTCGCGCAAGATTTGTCCACCGATGAATCCGTGACGGATATAGGGTTCCATGCCGAAGCACTGGATGCTGGGGGCATCACATCGGAAGATACCGATGTCATGAAGCATCGCAGACTCTTCCAAGAACTCCACATCGAGCCGCAGTTCAGGATGAGCCTTGGCTATCTTCAGGCAACGGTTGGCCACCTGACGGCTGTGTATTAGCAATATCCGTCGGAGTTCGTTCTCCGACGGATAATACTTATCTATAATCTTCTGATAGTCCATTACGCTTCACGTTCAATCCATGCGATAGTGTCACCCTGACGGATTTTCTGTCCTGGCTTCACACTGATATCCACCAGTTTACCGCCTAACGCAGCAGGTATCTCGACAATCTCGCCCCACTTGGTCTGTAAGTAGCAGAAGATATCACCTTCCTTATACTTCTGACCGATGAACGGCTCGATGCAGGCAGCAGGAACGCCCTCACCACCAAAACTCCAGACGAGTTGTCCGTCCAACGGACTCTTCACGGCATCGGCCTTGGCGTGCTTCAAGGCATCTATCTCTTCCTGAGAAATCTTCTTGCCACCACCGAGTTTGGCATCCTTCGCCTTTTGGAGGTCGGCCAGGAACTGCTTCTTGGCCTGTCCGCTCTTGAAGGCGCGATACTGTTCGGGGTGCATACCCAGTTCAAAGAGTTCCTCATCGTCCTGACCATACTCCCAGCCGTTTTCGTCCATCTCCTTGCGGAAGCCGTCAAGGGCATTCTCCAACAGGGTGTGCGGGTCGACATCTGTAAACTTGCGGTTCTGCTTCTGGGCCAGTTCCACGAGCACTGGGTCAATAGTACCAGGAATTTTTCCCGACTTGCCGAGAATCATACCCCACATGGCATCGTCCATCATCACGAAGCGGCCCTTGCCCTGTTCGATGGTGAGCAGATTCATCAGGGCGATATTCTTCACGTACTGCGAGAATGGTGTCACCAGTGGGGGATAGCCCACGCGTGGCCAGACATATTCTACCTCGTTGAAGAGTTTCACGAGCATATCGTCCATCGTCAACTCTGCCTCGCCCTTCTGAACGCGCAACTTGTTGATCATCGTCTGGATACCGCCGAGGTCTGCCATCATCGATCCCATCATACCGCCAGGCAGTCCGCAGCCCAAGAGTAGCGACGACATGTGCTTGTTGGCGGGATTGATGAAGTATCCGAGCCAGTCATCGATAAACTCCTGTGTCAGTGTACGGGCCTGCATATAGGCATTCATATTAAGTTCTGCCACTTCGAAGCCTTCGTTCTTCAGCATCGACTGCACGGAGATGATATCTGGATGCACCTTACCCCAGGAAAGCGGCTCAATGGCAGTGTCGATGATGTCGGCACCATTGTTACAGACCTCCAGAATAGAGGCCATCGACAGTCCTGGACCGGAGTGACCGTGATACTGGATGATGATATCTGGATGCTTGGTCTTGATGGCTTTGGTCAGCGCACCCAGCATGGCGGGCTGTCCGATACCAGCCATATCTTTCAGACATATCTCTTCGGCGCCGGCAGCAATCACCTCGTCAGCAATGGCGGCATAGTAGTCAACGGTATGTACGGGCGAGGTGGTGATACAGAGCGTAGCCTGCGGTGTCATGCCTCCCTCCTTGGCCCATCTGATACTCGGGATGATATTACGTGTATCATTCAGGCCGCAGAAGATACGGGTGATGTCCACACCCTGGGCGTGCTTCACCTTATACATTAAAGCACGCACGTCATCTGGCACGGGGTACATACGCAGGGCGTTCAGACCACGGTCGAGCATGTGGGTCTTGATGCCTACCTCATTGAATGGCTTACAAAAGGCTCTCACGGCAGCATTAGGGTTCTCGCCAGCCATCAGGTTCACCTGTTCAAAGGCACCGCCATTGGTTTCCACACGGGCAAAACAGCCCATGTCGATGATTACTGGCGCAATGCGCTCTAACTGGTCCTTACGGGGCTGGAACTTGCCCGAACTCTGCCACATGTCTCTGTACACGAGACTGAACTGAATCTTCTTTTTCATTTCATACTTGAGTTAGTTGTAACCTTATGACTTGCAAAGGTAACAAAAAAATCCAATACAACCATATCGTCTGCACTTTTTTTTCAAATTTTGACGTTTTTTTTTGCCGATTCAGAAATTATTCCTATCTTTGCGGCTGATTATGAAACAGGTATTCTTTTCAATCATTTTTGCCGCAGTGTTGGTGATGGGATGTTCCTCAGGCAGCAACCCGTCGTCACAAGAAATATCGGCCTATAGCGAGGAGCAATCCCTGCCTGGCGACTCAACGGTGTACGGACTGGCCTGTGAGGGCTGCACGGACTCCCTGCTCGTGTTCCTGCCCTTTACCGGCGGCGATCCTGACACCATCGACATTCTCAATGCCCGTGTGCAGCGCCGCGTGTTCGGCCGGCCGGACATCGGCGACATGGTGGCGGTGGTGATGAGTGGTCACAACAAGAAGGAGGCGGATATCGTGATTAATATAGACCGTCTGAAAGGCGAGTGGTGCTATATGGTCATGCCCCGTCTGCGCCCACGTGCAGGTGTCTCTGCCGACAGCATCGTACAACTGCCGCCCGACTTCCCAGACTCTTTGCGCCGGAAGTGGTTTCAGCCACGCGAATACGGCATTGACATCCGTCGCGACAATACGGCCCGCCCCATTGGCGTTCAGCGCAACAATGGTGACCGTCAGAACGGTCCTGTGGAATATCCCCAGGTGAAGCGTTATCGCGAGTGGCACATCTACAATGGTCACTTGCTGCTCAGCGAGGCACGTCGCGACACCCTTGGCAACCAACAGATAACGCATACCGACACGGCCGACATCGTCTTCATGCGTCGCGACACTCTCCTACTCCGTTTCAGCGACCACGAGCAGGGTTACTACCGAAAGAATTAGATAATCTGATGTTCCAACAGGCGCTTCTCGGCCAAGTCGGCATACTTGGTTCCAGGACGGCCATAGTTGGCGTAGGGATAGATGGAAATGCCCCCACGAGGTGTGAACAGGCCTACCACCTCAATATATTTGGGATCCATCAGTCGCACCAGGTCTTTCATGATGATGTTGACACAGTCCTCATGGAAGTCACCATGATTACGGAAGGAAAAGAGGTATAGTTTCAGGCTCTTCGACTCTACCATCCGCTCACCAGGAATATACAGAATCTTGATCTCCGCAAAGTCGGGCTGACCAGTGATGGGACAGAGCGATGTGAACTCGGGACAGTTGAACTGCACCCAGTAATCATTGTCAGGATGCTTGTTGACAAATGTCTCCAGTACCTCTGGGGCATAGTCCTGACGGTATTCGGTCTTCTTGCCAAGAGCCAGTAACTTGTCTTCCTCTCTATTCATAGTTTGTTGATTTTAAAGATATTATAGGTAATATCACGGTCGAAGACATCCTCATGGTCGTGAGCCTTAGTGAACTTGACCACACGGATGGTGACAGGCAGCGCCACAATCTCATAGAGTGTCTTGAGGGTGACTTGTGTGATAACGAGCGAAGGCATCTCCTCCCAGGGAATCACGCCACCCAGGGCGAGGGGGAAGAAGATGATGGAGTCGGTGAGTTCGCCGAAGATGGTACTCAGCACGGCACGTACAGAGAAGTTCTTGACAAAGCCTTCGGAGGCAGAAGGCCGGTTCTGTGTAGAGAGTTTCATACGACTCATCACGTAGGCATTCATAAACGAACCGCAGATAAATGCCAGGAACGAGGCGCCGGCAATACGCGGAGCCAGACCAAAGATCTGGTGAAAGCCCTCTTCGCCGTGCCAGTATGGAGCCCCAGGGATCCAGTCGGCGATAGCCCCGAAGGTGACGAAGAGGAAATTCATGGCGAACCCGATCCAGATAAGCAGACGCGTACGCCCATATCCCCATACCTCGCAGACCACATCGTTGATGATATAACTGACAGGGAACACAATCAGTCCTGCGGTCATATTGGCAGGACCGAAGGATATCTGCTTGGTCTCAAGCACGTTGGCCGTAATCAGACAGACGCAGAACAGGATGCTGTAAAGCATGAACAGCACACTGATGCGCTGTTGGGTCTTGTTTTCTTCCATATTATAATAAATAGAAAAGCCAGCACATATAAGCGAGGAATCCCGCTATCATCAGGACACCCTCACGGCGCGACACGAAATACTTGGTATAGGCGAAGATCCAGAGGATGCCGATGCTGACAAGCATCATCATCAGGTCGATGATGGTGATGCCCATGATGCGCATGGGACAGATGACGGCAGTGACACCCAGTACCAGGAAGATATTAAACACGTTGGAGCCGATGGCATTGCCGATGGCGAGCGAGGCCTTGCCTTTATAGGCAGCCACCACACTCGTTGCCAGTTCGGGCAGCGACGTACTGCCTGCCACGATAGTCAGACCGATCACACTCTGCCTCACCCCATAGCGGTGGGCCACGTAGGTGGCACCGTCTACGAAGAATTCACTGCCGAAGATAAGACAGGTCAGCCCCACAATCATCCAGAGCAGATTGATACATAGCATCTGGTAGTTGACGGGCTTTCTCTTCTTTTCTTCGCCCAGATACTCATGACGGGGCTTCAACTCACCCGACTTACGCGCCAGCGTGAGACTGTAGATGACAAAGGCGACAAAACCGACGAGCAGCACGATACCGTCGCTACGACTGATCTCATTGCCCCAGAGGTGAGCCGACTCCATATCGTCGAAGCAGAGCACAAACAGCAGCAGCGAGGCACCCACGGCAAAAGGTATCTCCTTCTTCACCGTCGAGGGATTCACCACCAACGGCGCCACGACAGCCGAACAGCCCACGATGAGCATTGTATTAAAGATATTGGAACCAATGACGTTTCCCACAGCCAGGTCGGGCGTACCCTTGAGGGCTGAGACGAAACTGACGAACAGTTCCGGAGCGGACGTGCCAGCAGCCACGATGGTGAGACCAATGACAATCTCTGGGATGTTCACGCTGCGCGCCACAGCAGAGGCGCCCTCTATCAAGCGGTCGGCTCCCCAAAGCACAAGGACGATACCCACAATAATCAACAGTCCATTCAGAATCATAAATCCTCTAAGTTTAAAAAGTCATCCAATGCCCTACGGTCTTTCTTCGTCGGGCGACCTGTGCCACGGGCACGGTCGACGAATCCGCTGATACGGTTCATCTCTAACAGTTCATACTGTTCTGGGGGCGTCACATTCTCGTAAATCTCCGGCAGCAGTTTCGCCCCTACCCGCTGCTCGATGGTTTTCAGGATGCGAAAGGAATAGGTGATGGGCGGCTTGCGCACATCGACGGTCTCGCCCGCCTTGACGATATGCGAGGGCTTCACGTTCACGCCACCGATGGTGACGCGCCCGTTCTTACAGGCATCAGCCGCTATGGAGCGTGTCTTGAAGATACGCGCTGCCCACAGCCACTTGTCAATCCTCGCTACTTCCTCCATCCTTCACTTCCTCACTTTTCACTTTTCGCTTCCCCAGTTTGTTGTACTGGTTCATCGTGATATCGATACCCGCCAGCACAAAACTGCGGATGATCTCCACGCCCAGATCGATACTCGGCTGCAACTGCTGCAACTCCTCCTCACTATACCTGCCCAGCACCCAGTCCACCTGCATGCCTCTGGGAAAATCGTTGCCGATGCCCATACGCAGACGGGCATAGTTCTGCCCGATGAGTTGCTGGATATGTCCCAGGCCGTTATGGCCGCCATTACTGCCTCCCGCCTTCAGACGGAAGTCGCCCAAGGGCAGGGCCACCTCGTCGCTCACCACCAGCAGACGACTCTGGTCGATGTTCTCGTGGTTCAGCCAGTAGCGCACGGCATTGCCACTGAGATTCATATAGGTAGACGGCTTCAGCAGAAGCACCTTGCGCCCTTTCAGCGTGGTCTCAGCCACGAAGCCATAGCGTCTGTCTGCAAAAGAAATATTGGACGCCTTCGCAAAAGCGTCCAATACCATGAATCCTGTATTGTGGCGGGTCAGTTCGTACTCGTCGCCGACATTGCCCAAACCTACAATCAAGAACTTGTCCATCAGCAGCCCTGATTAAGCCTGCTCATCCTCTGCAGCGGCAGCAGCAGAACGGGAAGCACGAGTTGCCTTCACGGAGCATACAACCACCTCTGGAGATGTTGCAATCTCAAGACCCTCGAAACTCAGGGCACCCACCTTGATGGCCTTACCCAGTTGGAGGTTGGTCACGTCGATATTGAGCACCTCTGGAATCTGCTTGTAAGGAGCGGTGACATTGATCTTGCGGATGGAGAGATTCAACTTACCACCGTCGCGCACACCCTGTGCCAGACCATTCAGTTTCACGGGGATACCGATGGTGATGGGCTTTGACTCTGTCACCTCATAGAAATCGGCATGGAGCAGAGCGTCGGTTGTCGGATGGAACTGGAGTTCCCTGATGACGGCTTTGTGAACCTCACCCTCGATGTCAAGGTTGATAACGTACACCTCAGGTGTATACACTGCCTTGCGGAGTTCAGAGAACGATGCGCAGAATGCGAATGCCTCAGGCAGACCATTCTCACCTCTCTTCTCACCATAGATGTTACAGGGAACCAAACCCTCCTTACGGAGTTGCTTTGAAGCCTTCTTTCCAACGGCGGCGCGCTTCTGGCCTTTTACATTAATCTCTTTCATAATTGTGTTACTCTAAAATTAAGTTGTTAAATTACGATGCTTAATTCACCATCACACGAGTTGTTTTCGATGTGCTTTCGGAAAAAGCGCTGCAAAGGTACAATAAAAAAGTGAAAAGTGAATAGTGAAAAGTGAAAAAAATTCTTTTTTAACTATTTTTTCCGTCTTTTTCTTGCATAATCGAGGAAAAATATCTAATTTTGCAATCGTAAACTAAAATATAAACTTTAAAAGCATCAAGTGAGATGATCAACAGAGAAATTATTCGCACAAAGATTGTTCAGTTAACCTATGCGTACTATCAAAACGGTAACAAGAACATCGACTCGGCAGAGAAGGAACTATTCTTCAGTCTGTCAAAGGCCTATGACCTTTACAATTACCTGCTGGCCCTCATCGTGGCAGTCACGAAGGAGGCCCGCCGTCGTAACGAAGTGCTCACCGCCCGCGCCCAGAGAGAAGGCACGGAACCACCCTCGCAGAAGTTCACGCTCAACCGTTTTGCGCTGCAACTGGAAGAGAACAAGGAACTCAACGAATTCGTCAGCACCCTGAAACACACGTGGAGCGACGACCAGGAGTTTGTGGCAAAACTCTATGAACTCATCGAGAGCAGTGAGATTTATCAGGCCTATATGGCCAGTACGGACGACAACTATGACACCGACCGTGAGTTGTGGCGCAAGATCTACCGTACTCTCATCCAGAATAATTCCGACCTGGATGCCGTCCTCGAAGAGGTCAGCCTCTACTGGAACGACGACAAGGAGATTGTCGATACCTTCGTGCTGAAAACCATCAAGCGCTTCAACGAGCAGAACGGTGTCAAGCAGGAACTGTTGCCCGAATGGGACAGCGACGAGGAGAAGGACTTCGCCCGCAAACTGTTCCGTTCAGCCATCCTCAATGCCGACGAGTACCAGCGCTACATGAGTGAGGCCTCGCGCAACTGGGACTTCTCACGGTTGGCCTACATGGATGTGGTCATCATGCAGATTGCCATTGCCGAGATGCTCACCTTCCCCAACATCCCCGTCAGCGTCACCATCAACGAGTTCGTCGATCTGGCCAAACTCTACTCCACCCATAAGAGCGGCGGCTACATCAACGGTATGCTCGATGCCATCGCCCGTCACCTCATTGACACAGGCAAATTAACAAAATACATCGAGCCGAAGCCCGAGAAACCCGCCAGGGTGACAAAGGCCCCCCAGGCGATGAAGGCTGTCAAGGTGAAGCCCTCAGGCAGGAAGCGTATCATCAGAAAGAAAGAAGAAGAATAGAAAATAATATAGTAATATGACAAATTTGATTTTAGTTGCTCAGGCAGCAGGACAAGGAAGCGGAATGAGTATGATCATCATGATGGTGGCCATCTTCGCCATCATGTGGTTTTTCATGATCAAGCCGCAGCAGAAGAAACAGAAGGAAATCCAGAAGTTCCAGAACGAACTGACGGAAGGCACGGAAATCGTCACTGGCGGCGGTATCCACGGTGTCGTCAAGAGTATCGACCTCGCCAAGAACACCGTCGATGTGAAGATTGCTCGCGACGTGGTCATCACCGTCGAAAAGACCTCTGTCTATAAAGACATGAGTTCGACCATTCAAAAGTAATAGAAACCTGCCTGTATGCAGAAGTTCTGGGATGTCCTAAAAGGGCTCCTGTTCAGCAAAGGCAACAAGGAGTTCCTCATCTTTCTGTCTTTTCTCGCACTCTCCGGTGTGTTCTGGCTCTTCATGACCCTGAACGAGACCTACGAGCGTGAGTTCAGTATTCCCGTCACCGTCACCAATGTGCCCAAGAATGTGGTGCTCACCTCCGACGAGACCGACACCGTGCGCATGACCATCCGCGACAAGGGTATCACCCTCGTCACCTATATGTATGGCAACGGGCTGAGAAACATCCGGATCAATTTCAACACCTACGCCCGTAATAACGGCACGGGCATCATCTCCGCCGGAGAATTGCAGAAACTGGCTTACCAGCAACTGGCCAGCGGCTCCCAGATCACATCCGTCAAGCCCGATAAGATGGAGTATTACTTCAACTACGGGGCCAAGAAGCGCGTGCCCGTCAGGTGGAGCGGTCGTGTCATCCCTGATGAACTTTTTTTCATCTCCCGGGTACAGTACTGGCCCGACAGCGTCGATGTGTATGCCTCCAAGGAGAAACTCGACAGCATCAGCACCATGTATACCGAGCAGTTGAACTACGTCAACTTCCGCGACACGCTGTTCGTCAATGTCCACCTGTCAAGAAACAAGGGTGTGAAGACCGTACCTGATATGGTCAAGGTAGGCTTCTATACCGACGTGCTCACCGACGAGGATATCGAGGGCGTACCCATCCAGGGCATCAACATGCCCCCAGGCAAAGTGCTCCGCACCTTCCCCTCCAGGGTCACCGTCCATTTCGTCGCAGGCGCCAGCGTCTACAAGAACCTGACCTACGAGGATTTCACCGTCGTAGCCGACTATAAGGAGATGAAGGCCAGTCCTTCTGAGAAATGCCGCATCTACTTGAAGAAGGCACCTCCAGGCATCTCGCGTGCCCGTCTGAGCATCGACGCCGTGGACTATCTCATCGAAGAAGACCAGAGCGACCTATGAAAATCGGCATCACAGGCGGCATCGGCAGCGGAAAGAGTTACGTCTGCAAGCGTTTAGAGGCCCGTAGCATACAGGTCTACGACTGCGACAGCGCCGCCAAGCGCCTCATCCGCACCTCTCCCGAACTCCAACAGCAGTTGAAGGCGCTGGTAGGCTCGCTCGAAAAGGCCGACATGGCCAAGTTCTTGTTGGAGTCTGAGCAAAATGCCAAGGCCATCGACGCCATCGTCCACCCGGCCGTCTTCCGCGACTTCGAGCAGAGCGGCCTGCAATGGATGGAGAGCGCCATCCTCTACGAGTCGGGTGCCATCCGTCTGGTCGACAAGGCCATCGTGGTCACCGCCCCCGACGAGGTGCGCATCCGTCGCGTCATGGAGCGCGACCATATCTCACGGGAGAAAGTGCTCGAATGGATGAGCCGTCAACTGCCGCAGGACGAGGTGCGCCGGCGTGCCCACTTCGAGATTGTCAACGACGGCACAACAGATATCGACAAACAAATCAAACAAATATTAAATGCAATGAAAGAAACCATTTTAGCCATCGCCGGTAAGCCCGGCCTTTACAAACTCGTCACACGAGGCAAGAACAGCCTCATCGTTGAGGCTCTCGACGCCACCCACCGCCGTCTGCCGGCCTTCGCCACCGACCGCATCACCTCCTTAGGCGATGTTGCCATGTTCACCCAGACCGATGACGTGCCCCTGATGGATGTCCTCGAGAATATCAAGACGCTCGAAGAGGGCAAGAAAGCCAGCATCGACGAGAAGAAAGCCTCGCCCAAGGAGTTGCAGGACTACTTCACCAAGGTGCTCCCCGAGTGGGATCGCGACCGTGTGCAGAACAGCCACATCAAGAAACTCATCACCTGGTACAATATCCTCGTCGAGGCAGGCATCACCGATTTCAAGTCCGATGTCGCCCCCACCGAAGGCGACAACATCGACGACCGCAAGTAACAAAGGGCTTCCGATTGGAAGCCCTTTACTTTTTTACCGCATATCGAAGAGAATCTTGCGGCGGTTGTCCTTATTCCTAACCAGGAATCATCAACCAAGAAGCAGAGAATGCCATTCCGAATTCCTTTTTATTTGCCTAAGATTTCGGGCAAGCCATCCTCAGAGGGGTGAAACCTTACCCTGAATCCGGTTCATACTTATGCACGGGGGGTAGAAACGTGCCTCAGATTCAGGGCAGACTTTCCCGAGGTCGGAATATCTTGCCTCAGATTCAAGGCATATTTATGCACGGGGGGTAGAAACGTGCCTCAGATTCAGGGCAGACTTTCCCGAGGTCGGAATATCTTGCCTCAGATTCAAGGCATATTTATGCACGGGCGGCAGAAACATGCCCCAGATTCAGGGCAGACTTATGCACGGGGGGTAGAAACATGCCCCAGATTCAGGGGACATTTATGCACGGGGGGCAGAAACATGCCCCAGATTCAGGCCATATTTATGCACGGGGGGTAGAAACGTGCCCCAGATTCAGGGCATATTTCTGCCCGGTGTGCATAAACGTGCCCCAGTTTTTGGGCTGACTTTACCCCGGTGTGGGATGACATATAGACGAATGAATGCATTTAAACACAGCCTTTTGCAGGTGACCCAGAATGGAAAAGGGGATTTATTGAAAATCATCCCCAGCCGAGAGGACTGGGGATGATTTTTTGTTATGTAGGGGATGATCTTTCGTTTATGTAGCGGGTTGGTTTGGCTTAGAATCTGCCGCCGCCACCGAAGCCGCCACCGCCGCCGAAGCCGCCGCCTCCACCGAAGCCACCGCCGCCCATCGGCATACCGCCTCCGAAGCCACCGCCACCACGACGACCACCGCCGCCCATCGGCATACCACCCATCGGCATACCTCCCATCATGCCACGGCGAGAAGCACGTGTGCCGAAGAAGTTCAGACGATAACTGGCGCGGAACATGATGTAACTGTTGATGGCATTGTACTCGTTATCGGTGCGGGCCATTGCAGAGATCGTGGTTGAGAAGTTAGACTGCTGCTTCAGGATGTCGAAGAACTGCAGCGAGAGTGTCAGGGGCTTGCCCTTGAGCAGACTCTGAGAGATCTGCGCATTCCAGATGAGTTCGTTGGTGTTCATTGACTGATCGTCATAACCACGACGGCTGTTCATGCTGATATCTGTTGTAATCTGGGTGCCCCAGGGCAGATAGATCGTGGAGTTTGCACCGTAGGAGTATGTCCAGGTGTCGAGGTTCGACTGCGGCTGCAGTTTGTTACGGGTTGTATTGTAGTTCACTGATCCGTTGAGTTCCAACTCAAACCAGTCGTTACGATAGCCGAATCCCAGACGTCCACCGAGATTGTTCTGGTTGGTGGAGTTTCTCTTGGTCTCTCTGGTCTGACGATCAGCAACAAAACCTACACGGTGGTTGAAGTTCTCGTTCACAGAGACATTATAGGTGAAGTAGCCTAACGAGTCGATGGCCGAGTTCCACATGATATTACCGCCAGCATTCCAGTTACCGTTGATATTCTCAGGACGTGACTCCTGTCCACCAATATCGGTGAATCTCACGACATTGGCAATACTGTTCATGGTGGTCGAGAAGTTCAGGTTGGCGTTGATCATGCGCTGATGACTCATGATGTAGTTGTTGAAGCGCAGGTTGAAACTCTGTGTGAACGAAGGCTTCAGGTCGGGGTTACCAGTGGTCTTGTTCATCGGGTTGGTATCATCGTTGATCACGAGCAGTTGGTCGATAGACGGCTGGCTGGTGTTACCACGATACTGGAACTGGAGGCTACCTTGAGGTGTGGGGCGCCAGCGGAAGTTGGCTGTCGGGCTCCAGTTGGTGACTGTACGGTTGACCACCGTGTCAACACCTAAGTAGCGCTGTGTGTATTCCGAGGTCTGCGGAATAATCTGGACACCCACATTGAAATCGTAGGTATCGCGGATGAAGCGCAGCATGATCTCACCAGTGTGGATATAGTTCTTGTAGGCCGAGTAACGGCTCTGATCCTTGCTGTAATAGAAATCGTTGGCACTCGGATTGTAGCCTGCCTGAACCTGATCGAAATATTCGCTCCAGTTACGGTAGACGGGTACGATACCGTTGAAGTCGAAACTCTGGGTAGGATCGGCCAGCAGCGGGTTCGAATAGTCGAACGTCTGACGGTCGTTCTCGTTATAGCGATACTGGAAGGTATAACTGAACTGCAGGAAGGTAGCGTAGGCGATTGGCTCGCTATAAGTAGCACGTGCGCTGTAATCCCACGACTTGGTAGGCGTCAGGTTGTAACGGTTGGCCTGATACCAGTCGAGTCCGCTGACACCATTGTAGGTGGTGGTTTTTCCCTGGAAGAGATGCGTCTGGTTGCTCGACAACTGCTTATTCTCGTTGTTGCTGTAGTTACCAGTCAACTGTAAGGTGATGTTACGTCCTGTGCCACTGAGCAAACGGTTGATCTGCAGGGTACCGCCGAGTCGTTTGTTCTCACCATAGCCCAGTGACTTGTTGTCGCTGCTGTTGGTGATATAATTAGCCAGGTCGCCACCGTTCTTCACGATCTCAGCCATGACGGCTGCGTCGAGTTGGTAGTTGACATACGAGTAGGGGTTATCGTTGAACGTAGCGGAGGTGTTCCAACTACGGCTGTCGTTGCTGCCGAAACTCCAGTTCGGACGGAAAGCGATGTTCCACAGCGTGTCAGGCGTCCACTCCAGACGTCCCTGAATACTCCAGTTGGTAGAGCGGGAATAACTCTGGTTGATGGAGTTAGAAATCTGCTTCAGACTCTCGTCGCCAGTAAAGTTATCCGTGAAACGGCGTGACCAAGAGTCACCATCGCGATGGTTCCAGTTCACACTGGCCTGGGCAATGATCAGTTTCGGCTTCTCATAGTTGAGGTTCACCATACCAGTCTTGGCTGCATTCAGGCCGCCGCCGCCCATGCCCATACCGCCACCGAAACGACGGCCACCACCGCCGCCCATACCCTGGTCGTTGGTATTGTTGGCATTGAACATACCCATCACACGGTAGTCATCGCGCATATACATACCGAACAGACGACCAGAATAACGCTTCTCGGTACCGACACCCAGGTCGGCATTCATCATCGTACCACGGTTCATACCTGCACGGATGCCGAAGTCGAGCACCGTCTGCTCATTACCATCGTCGATACCCGTGATACGAGCCAGGTCGCTCTTCTCATCATAGGCACGCACCTTTTCGATAATCGAGGTGGGCAGGTTCTTCAAAGCCGTCTTAGAATCACCGAAATCCTTACCGTCAACCTTGATCTTCGACACCTGCTTACCGTTGATGGTGATGTTACCATTCTCGTCGATGTCGGCACCAGGCATACGCTTCACCAGTTCCTCAACGACAGAGCCCTCAGGTACGCGATAGGCATCGGCATTGAAGATCAGGGTGTCGCCCTTCGACTGCACCTTGGCGAGGTGAGCCGTCACGGTGGTACCCTTCAGCATGATAGCGTCAGGCTCCAACTGGATGGTGCCTGCTGCCAGGTTCTTACCTTCAATCTTAATGGTCTTGGTGTAGGTCTTGAAGCCCACGAAGGTGATGCGCAGGGTAAAACTGCCGTCGCGTGGCACCTTGATGGAGAATGCACCGTCTGTGTTTGTTACTGCATTGGCTATGACCTTCTCTCCGCTTAGCACAGAGGCCGTAGCCTGAATGACTGCTTCTTTGGAATCCGACTCAATCACAGTACCGCTGACTGTGCCTTGGGCGAATGCCGTCATGGTCGAAACCGACACTAAAAAAATAACAAGTAATCTTTTCATTGATAGTTTTTATTGAAATTTTGTGTTTTTGACGCATCCTGTGAAGAAAAGTTTAATGGATTTTAAAAAAAAAGGGTAAAATCGACAATTATTTACCAATTTGTACACGATTTCAGAATAATTAATATACCTTTGCACGGAATTTAAGACATCAACCGTAGCATGAGTCCACAGAAAGTGATTATTGCCGACAGTCTGGAACAGACGCTGACGCAGGCCATTGGCGAGTGCGAGCACGACAGGACATTTCTTCTTGCCGACGAGACAACGCAGAAAGCCTGTGTGCCGCTGATAGCAGACTTTGACTGCCTGAAAGGGGCGCAGACCATCATCATAGGTGCCACCGACACCCATAAGACCTTAGAGTCGCTGGCACATGTCTGGGAAGAATTGGGCAAGGGCGGCGCCACACGTCACACCTTATTAATAAATATAGGCGGCGGCATGGTGACAGACCTCGGGGGCTTTGCTGCCTCCACCTTCAAAAGGGGCATCAACTACATCAACATCCCCACCACGCTGCTCTCGATGGTCGATGCCTCCGTGGGCGGAAAGACGGGCATCAACTTCAGGGGACTGAAAAACGAGATAGGTGTCTTCAACAATGCCGCCAGCGTGATTCTCGACACGCAGTTCCTGCGCACGCTGGATCAGGAGAATATCCTCTCCGGCTATGCCGAGATGCTGAAACACGGACTCATCTCCAACGAACAGATGTGGGCAGAACTGCTCAACTATGATATAGAGACACCCGACTTCGGGCTGTTGCAGAGCATGGTAGAAGAATCTGTGGCCGTGAAGCAGCGCATCGTGACGGAAGACCCCACGGAGCAGGGCATCCGCAAAGCCCTCAACCTGGGGCATACCGCTGGGCACGCCTTCGAGTCGTTCGCCCTGCAAAAGCATCCGATATTACACGGCTATGCCGTTGCCTACGGACTCATCTGCGAACTCTACCTGAGTGCTGTGAAGACGGGCTTCCCCTCCGACAAGATGCACCAGACGGTGAGTTTCATCAAGGCGCACTACGGTAAGATGACCATCACCTGCGACGACTACCCCACCCTGCTGGAACTGATGACGCACGACAAGAAGAATACGGCAGGCATCATCAACTTCACGCTGCTGGGAGGCATCGGCGACATCCGCATCAACCAGACTGCCACAAAAGAAGAGATTTACGAGGCACTCGACTTCTACAGGGAGTGCTGACAACCCATATCCAATCAACTTTATTTTACCTAACATATTACTAACTAAAGGGTGGGACGGCTCGCGAGAGTAGTCCCATCTTCTGTTTTACAACGCCTTTCGTGAAAAAAAAGACGAAGATGAACCGTTTTTCGGAGAATTGTTGTACTTTTGTAGCGTCAATCGCACACTGACGAATGAAAAGAATATCGAAGTGGATTGGGATAGCGGTTCTGACACCCATTCTGCTGTTCTTGATACTCGCCGCATTGCTCTACTTCCCGCCAGTCCAGAACTGGGCGGTACGGAAGGTGGCTGCCATTGCCTCAGAAAAGACTGGCATGGACATCACTGTGGGGTACGTCAGACTGGAATGGCCACTCAACCTGGGACTCGACAATTTCCGTGCCCTGCACCCCAACGACTCACTGCCCAACGTCACAGACACCATTGCCGACACGAAGCACCTGACCGTAGACATACAACTATGGCCCCTCTGGAAGAAACAGGTGGTCATCAACCAACTGGCACTCCAAGAGGCAAAACTCAATACCAACGGCTTTATCAGCGACCTCAGGATCAAGGGCGACGTGGGAGAACTGTGGCTACGATCCAACGGCATAGACTTGGACAAGGAACTGGCAGAGGTGAATGGCGCCAGACTGACGGACGCCCGTCTCGACATCAACCTGACAGATACGGCTGCCGTAGATACCACTGAGTCGACACTCAAATGGATCATCAATGCCGACAGCCTCAGTTTCCGACATACAGAACTCACCATGCACCTGCCTGGCGACACGGTGGCCATGAGGACACTACTGGGACAGGCAGTGGCCAGAGAAGCCCGCATAGACCTCGGAACGGGCATCTACCAGGTGGGCAGTCTCGACGGCACAGGCTGCTGTTTCGACTATGACCCCATCGGACTGTCGGACATGACGCTGGGAATCGACCAGTTCAGTTACGCCCCCACAGGCACCTCACTCTACATCAGGAAGGCTGCCCTGAAAGACAAGAGCACAGGACTGGCTATCACCGACATGAAAGGAGGGGTCAGATTTGATGCCAACTTCGACAACGTGAAGATACCTGCACTCTACGTGAAGACGGCCGACTCGGACATCTTCACGGAGGTGGATATGGACCTCAACACCTTTGGCGACGACAACCCAGGGAAGATGAAGATGCGCCTGAACGCACAGATCGGCAAACAGGATATGGTCAAACTCCTGGGCGACATGCCGCAGAGTTTCATCAGACAATACCCCAACCAACCCATGAGCATCAAAGGCTCCGTGAACGGCAATATACAACAGATGGACTTCACGGGCCTGGACATCAACCTGCCAACGGCCTTCCACGCCACCGCCAGCGGTACGGCAGGGTACCTGACAGACCCCAAAAGACTGAAAGCAGACATACGCCTGAATGCCAAGACACAGAACCTGGACTTTGCCACCAGTCTGATGCCCTCAAAAGACTTCCGCATACCCAGCGGCATCAGCCTCGAAGGCACCATCAAGGCCGACGGCACCAGATACGCTGCTGACCTCACGGCACAGGAAGGCGGCGGCAGCGTGACACTGAAAGGCAGCGCCACCATCCCCCTGGATGCAAAAGGGAATATGACCACTCAGTTGATGACCTACGATGCAGACATCAAGATACAGAACCTGAACCTGCACCATTTCATGCCCAACGACTCGCTCTACCACCTCTCCACAGAGATACGCGCCAAGGGCTACGGCACGGACTTCCTCTCCAACCGCAGTCACCTGACCGCTGACGCCACCGTGAGCCAGTTGCACTACGGGCACTGGAACCTGAGTGGACTGACAGCCACTGCCAACCTACAAAACGGGCGCGGACAGGCCACACTTGCAGGACATAACGAACTCTTCGACGGTTCCATAGGCATTGATGCCCTGCTCAGCACCAAACAACTACAAGGCACCATCAGTGCCGACCTCACCAAGGCCGACCTCTACGAGATGCGACTGATGGACAAGCCACTGACCATCGGACTGTGCGGACATGTGGACGTGCATTCCGACTTCAAGCAGAACCATACCGTCACAGGGCTGTTAGGCGACCTCTATATCGCCACCGAAAAGAAGTTCTTCCATCCTGACGACCTCGGACTGCACCTCGTGACGAATAGTGACACCACCTATCTGCGAGCCCAGAGCGGCGACCTCATCGTGAAACTCGATGCCAGCGGAGGCTATGAGAAAGTGCTCCAGCAGATGTCGGTACTCAGCGACTCCGTCATGGGCCAGTTTGAGCAGAAGATCATCGACCAGCCAGCCATCACACGTCTGCTGCCCACCATGAAAGTGCATGTGGAGAGCAAGCGCGACAATCCCCTCGCCAACTTCCTGAAAGCCAACAATATCAATTTCAAGGAACTGTTTGTAGACCTCAATACGTCGCCCATGACAGGTATCAACGGCAAGAGTTACCTCTACTCGCTCGTCTATGACAGTACACGGATAGACACCTTCCGACTGAACCTGACGCAGAAAGGCGAACGACTGACCTATCAGGGACAGGTGCGCAACAACAAGAAGAACCCGCAGTTCGTGTTCAATGCCCTCTTCGACGGACACCTGCACGAGCATGGGGCACTGGTAGGACTCCGCTATTACGACGCTAACGACAAGATGGGTATCCGTCTGGGAACCACAGCAGAGATGGAGGCAGAAGGCATCCGCTTCAAACTGATGCCAGAACGCCCCACCATCGGCTACAAGGAGTTCAACCTGAACAAAGACAACTACATCTTCCTGACTCGTACGAAGGACAAGGAGGGCTTGGGCAGGATACAGGCGAAGGTTGACCTCATAGCCGACGACAAGACGGGTCTGAAACTCTATACGGAGAATCAGGACTCCACGATGCTGCAGGATCTGACCGTCAGTATCAACCACCTAGACCTGGGAGAACTGACATCCGTGCTCCCCTATATGCCACGTATCACTGGTTACCTGCAAGGCGACTACCACATCCTGCAAGACCAAGACACCCATATCTCCGTAGCCTCAGATATGGCCGTACAGAACATGACCTACGAAGGCTCGCCTATCGGCAACATCAGCACGGAGTTGGTCTATCTGATGAAAGAGGATGACACCCATGCCATAGAGTCCCGTCTGATGCTCGACGACGAGGAATTCGGACTGCTCAGCGGTACCTACAAAGGCGACGGACAAATTGATGCCTTCTTTACGATGACGCGCTTCCCGCTGTCGATAGCCAACGGCTTCGTGCCAGACCAACTGGTAGGCCTTGAAGGCTACGGCGAGGGAGAACTGACCATCAAAGGCACCACCACCCATCCGCAGGTGGATGGAGAAATCTATGTGGAAGACGCCTATCTCGTGAGTCGGCCCTATGGCGTCAGGATGCGCTTCGACAACGACCCTGTACGCGTGGTGGGCTCACACCTGCTACTGGAGAACTTCGGACTCTATGCCTACAATGACGAACCCCTCGTGATGATGGGCGACGTGGACTTCTCGGATACAGACCACATCACAACCAACCTACAGATGCGTGCCCGTAACCTGTTGCTCATCAACGCAAAACAGGAAGACAAATCCATCGCCTTCGGCAAGGCGTACGTCAACTTCTTTGCCCGCCTGCAAGGCCCGTTGGAACAGATGAATATGAGAGGGCGTCTGGATGTGCTGGGCTCGACGGATATGACCTATATGCTGCTCGACTCGCCACTCTCTACCGACAACAGACTGGATGAGTTGGTGAAATTCACGGATTTCAGCGACACCACACAGGTGGTAGTGACACGCCCCACACCCACAGGATTCGAGGCGGACCTGAACATCAATGTCTCGCAGGGAGCCCACATCATCTGTAACCTGAACATCGACCAGACAAACTACATCGACCTGATGGGAGGCGGCGACCTGCGCATGAAGTACAATTCGGAAGGCATTGACCTGAGAGGACGATACACACTCTCCAACGGCGAGATGAAGTACTCGTTGCCAGTGATCCCGCTGAAGACCTTCACCATCAAGGACGGCAGTTATGTGGAGTTTACGGGCGACCCCATGAACCCACGCCTGAACATCACGGCCACAGAGCGCACCAAAGCCACTGTCTCCAACGAGGGCGGAGCCACTCGCAGCGTGGCCTTCGACTGCGGCGTGATCATCACCAAGACACTCAACGACATGGGACTGGAGTTCATCATCGAGGCACCTGAGGATCAGGGCATCAGCGGAGAGTTGGCCACGATGTCGAAGGAGGAACGGGGAAAGATTGCCGTCACCATGCTGACAACAGGCATGTATCTCGCCGACGGCAACACCAGCAATTTCTCGATGAACTCAGCCCTGAGCACCTTCCTCCAGAGTGAGATCAACAACATTGCCGGCTCTGCCTTCAAGACCCTCGACCTCAGCGTGGGCATTGACAACAGTACTGACGCCTCAGGCTCCATGCACACAGACTACTCCTTCAAGTTTGCCAAGCGCCTGTGGAACAACCGTCTGAAGATCCAGATTGGCGGCAAGGTGTCGTCAGGAAATGATCCCACTATGGGACAGAACAACTCGTTCTTCGACAATGTCACAATGGAGTACCGTCTGAACCAGAATGCGACGCAGAACCTGAAACTCTTCTACAACCAGAATGTCTACGACTGGCTCGAAGGCTATACAGGAGAATATGGCGTGGGCTTCCTCTGGCGGCGTGAACTGGATAGTTTCTGGGATATCTTCCGTTTCTGGAAGAAGGAACAGCAGCCTATGCCTATACGACAGTCATCCAGAATACAGCCACGTGACAGTGTACGAACCGACTCAATCCAACAAAACAGATAGAGAAATGAAAGAAGTCAGAAGAAGATATAGGGAGATAAAAGAAAATCAAAAAAGAATGACATGCAGGCGAAAATGGTCTGCAACAAAACAATTGTCCTCTATCTCCTTCTATCTCCTTCTTACTACCTCTATCTTCTTCCTTTCTTCCTGTTCAATGACGAAGAACATCCCAGAAGGCGATCAACTCTTCACAGGACTGAAGAAGATTCAGTATTTAGACGAGCGGAAGGACAGTTTCGCCACCCACCTCGAAAACACCAAGTTAGAGTTGGAGGCAGCCCTCGCCACAGAGCCCAACGGTTCACTCTTCGGCAGCAGTTATTACAGCGTGCCCTGGTCGTGGCACCTATGGGTCTACAACCATTTCGCGAAGAAAGAAAGCAAATTTGCCAAATGGATGACAAAGTCGTTTGGCAAGCCCCCCGTGCTGATGAGTCAGGTGAATCCCACCCTGCGTGCCTCTGTGGCCAAGAGTGTGCTTCGCAACAACGGCTATTTCCGAGGGGATGTGGGCTATGAGATCCTTCCACAGAAGAATCCCAAGAAAAGCAAGATACGCTATTCCGTCAGGCTCGACTCCCTCTTCACACTCGACTCAGTGGCCTACGTCAACTTCCCTGACACCATCCAGCAACTCATCGACTCCACCAGTCAGGAGAGCCTCATCCAGCCTGGCAGTGCCTTTAGCGTAGGAGCCCTCGATGGGGAGCGCAGCCGCGTCAATACACTGTTGCGCAACAACGGCTACTATTATTACAACTCGAGTTATGCCTCTTATCTCGCCGACACCGTAGCCGTAGCCAACAAGTCGCAACTCCGTTTCCAACTGGCCGAGGGTGTCCCTGACGAGGCACTCCACAAATGGTATATCGGACATATCGACGTGCAGTTACGCAAGACGATGCGCGAACAAATGACGGACTCACTCATACGTCGCAATTCCACCATTCACTTCAACGGCAAGCGCCCTCCCATCCGTCCCAATGTGATACTGCGGAACCTGCGACTGCGCTCCCGCCAGCCCTATTCCTACGAAAGACATCAGGAGTCTATCAGCAAGATCAATGCCACAGGTGTCTTCAGCACTACCGATTTCCAGTTTACGCCCAGGCCAGGGACAGACACCCTCGACCTCCGCCTGAACTGTGTGTTCGACAAGCCCTACGACTTCTACATCGAGACGAATTTCATCGGGCGCACCAGTGGGCGCTACGGACCAGAGGTAAAACTCGGTTTTACCAAACTCAACGCCTTCCGAAGAGGCGAGAAACTCGACATCAACCTGCATGGTGCCTACGAATGGCAGAAAAGCGGGGGCTCTGATATGAGCAGTTACCAATATGGTGCGGACGCATCCATAGAGTTCCCACGTATCATAGCACCTTTCTACAACGATGAACCCAGACGGCGCGAAGGCGACAGACGCTCCAGGCGCAGACGCTTCTATGTCGCCCCCACGACCTATGCCAAGGTGTCGATGGACGTGATTCGACGTCCACGGTACTATAAGATGCACATCGTCGCAGGCGAGTGGACCTACCGCTGGCAGCACTCAGCCACCAGTCGCCACGAGTTCTCGCCGCTGACACTGAAATACCAGTACATTAACAGCCATACCGAACTGTTCGATACCATCGTGAGCAGAAACCCCTACCTCATGGCGACGATGGAAGACCATTTCATTCCCAAGATGCGTTACACCTATACCTACACCAGCCCTGCCACCCTGCGCAACCCCATCCGCTGGGAGACCACCATCGAGGAGTCGGGCAACCTGGTGTCGATGTGGGACTTGCTCGCCGGCCGTTCGTTCTATGAGAAGAACAAGACACTCTTCAAGACCCCCTACTCGCAGTTCCTGCGATTCGAGACAGACTTCACGAAGACCTGGAATCTTTCATCGTCGAGTCAACTGGTGGGTCATGTCAACGCAGGCATCATCTATAGTTATGGCAACAGCGATGACATCCCCTATAGCGAGAGTTTCTATGCAGGGGGAGCCAACAGCGTGAGAGCCTTCGGCGTGCGCGAAATAGGACCTGGAGCCTTCGACGGCAGGTTGACCACCCGTCAGGGAGCCTACCTGATGCAAAACGGTGATATCAAATTCGTGGCCAATCTCGAATACCGCACCAATCTCTTTGGTAACCTCAATGGAGCCGTCTTCCTCGATGCAGGCAATGTATGGAACCGCAGGGATTTCGAAATGCCTTCCAACTACGATGAACTTGATGCGGTTTCGCAGGGATTCTTGGATGACCTCAACTGGCTCTATCGGGAGAGTTCCTTCCGACTCAAGCGTATGTTCTGGCAGACGGCTCTCGGCACAGGTATCGGTCTGCGCTATAATCTCGGATTCCTGGTCATCCGACTCGACTGGGGTATCGCCCTCCACTGTCCGTACGAGACCTCGAAGTCGGGCTACTTCAATGTTGACAGTTTCAAGGATGCCCATACGCTCCACTTCGCCATCGGCTATCCATTCTAAGAAGTGACGAGTGGGAAGTGAAATAGTTAAAAAACGACAAGGCACAGCAACTTTTCACTTTTCACTTCTCACTTCTCACTTCTTTTTATTACCTTTGCAGGCAAATTGTAACAAGATATTTATTTGCTTATGAAACCGACATTATTTTTGTTAGCAGCAGGCATGGGAAGCCGCTATGGAGGATTGAAACAACTCGACGGTCTGGGGCCCAACGGGGAGACCATCATGGACTATAGTATCTACGATGCCATCCAGGCAGGATTCGGCAAGATCGTATGGGTGATCCGTAAGGACTTCGAGGAGCAGTTCCGTACGCAGATCCTCGCCAAATATGAGGGACATATCCCCTGCGAACTCTGTTTCCAAGGACTGGATGCCCTACCTGAAGGATTCAGCGTGCCAGAAGGTCGCCAGAAGCCCTGGGGAACCAACCACGCCGTACTGATGGGTAAGGATATTATCAAGGAGCCGTTCTGCGTCATCAACTGCGACGATTTCTACAACCGCGACGCCTTCATGGTGATTGGCAAATATCTCTCCGAACTGCCTGAGGGTGCCAGAAACCAGTATGCGATGGTAGGTTTCCGCGTAGGGAATACCCTCTCAGAAAATGGAACCGTGGCCCGTGGTGTCTGTTCCACCAACGAGAAAAACCACCTGACAACCGTCGTGGAGCGCACGGAGATTGTTCGCTGTGCTGCCGACGGCAGCAACGCCGGTGCCGCTACTGAGCCCATCCGCTATAAGGACGAGCAAGGCCAGTGGGTGGTTGTCGACGACAACACTCCTGTCAGCATGAACATGTGGGGATTCACCCCCGACTACTTCGAATACAGCGAGGCTTACTTCAAGGAGTTCCTCAGCGATCCGAAGAACATGGAGAATCTGAAGGCAGAGTTCTTTATCCCGCTGATGGTGAACAAACTCATCACCGACGGCACGGCTACCTGCGAAGTGCTCGACACCACCAGCAAATGGTTCGGCGTGACTTATGCCGCTGACCGTGAGTCTACCGTAGCCCGTATCCAGAAACTCGTCGACGAGGGCGTTTATCCTAACAAACTCTTCTAATGAGCATCGATATCCTGACGGAAGATCAGTTGGCCCAACTCAGCCAACTGATCTCTGTCTCACAAAACATCATCATCACATGTCATCAGAGTCCTGACGGCGACGCAATTGGTTCCTCATTGGCATGGGCCTCCTATTTAGGATCCTTGGGCAAGGAGGTCACCATTATCGTGCCTGACCAGTATCCCGATTTCCTGCTGTGGCTGCCGAATACGGAGAAGATTGTCCGCTACAACAAGCATCGGGAGAAGTGCGATATGCTCCTGAAGATTGCCGACCTCGTCTTTTGCCTGGATTATAACACGCCCTCGCGCGTGGATGAAATGCAGCAGACGTTGCTCAACACCCAGGCCAAGCGGGTACTGATCGACCATCACCTGAATCCGGATGTGCCGACAACATTGACCATCTCCCACCCTGAGGCATGCAGCACCTGCGAGATTGTCTTCCGCATCGTCTGGCAGATGGGCGCCTTCGACAGCATGGACAAGCATTTCGCCATCCCCGTCTATTGTGGTATGATGACTGATACGGGCGGTTTTACTTTCGCATCCTCACGTCCTGAGATATTCTATATCATCTCCCTACTGCTGACCAAGCATATCAACAAGGACAAGATCTACCGCAACGTGTATCACAATTACAGCGAGAACCGCCTGCGGCTGATGGGCTTTGTACTGTACGAGAAACTGGTCTATCTCCCTGAGTATAATGCGTCCTACTACGCACTGACGAAAGAAGATCTCCGACGTTTCCATTTTATCAAGGGCGATGCTGAGGGACTGGTGAACATCCCCCAGCAGATTAAGGGGCTCCGACTCTCCATCTCCCTCCGTGAAGACACGGAGAAAAACAACCTTGTCTGGGTCAGCCTGCGCTCTGTCGACGATTTCCCCTGCAACCAGATGGCCGAGCAGTTCTTCAATGGCGGTGGTCATCTAAATGCCTCAGGCGGCCGTCTGAACTGTACTATCGACGAGGCTGTCGAAACTGTCAAGTGCGCCATCACCGCCTTCGCCGACCTGCTGAAAGGTTAAAAAAAGACAAGGCGGCAGCATTTTCTCACTTCTCACCCATCAATTCTCACTTCTTTTTATTATCTTTGCAGCCGATATGAAGAAGATTCTATTACTCATAATTGCAGCCGTCGTGGTTTTTGCCAGTTGCAATGACTACGAGACATACGGTGACCAAAAGGAGAAAGAGCGCAATGCTATCAACAAGTTCATTGCCGATTCCAGTATTACGGTCATCTCTGAGGACGTCTTCAACCAAAACGGCCAAAAGACCGACCTGAAGCGTAATGAGTTCGTCAAACTCGACAAGAGTGGTGTCTATATGCAGATTGTCCGTCAGGGCTGCGGCACCAAGTTGCAGAATGGCGAGACTGCCAACCTGATATGCCGTTGCACAGAGATCAACATCATGAAAGACACGATAGGTGTGGTTACCAATGCGTTCTTTGCTGCATCTTATCCCGATATCATTCGCGTCAGTTGCACCAGTGGCACCTTCACAGCCTCCTTCACTAAGGCTGTGGCTTACAATATGTATTATTGTTATGGCAGCGCAGCAGTCCCTGCGGGATGGCTGGTTCCACTGTCCTATGTCAACGTGGGAGTCCCCCAGAACGACGACGACGAAATCGCCAAGGTGCGCCTGATTCTTCCGCACAGTCAGGGTCATACGGCTGCCACCTCAAATGTGTCGCCCTATTATTACGAACTCACATTACAGCGAGAGACATAACGATTTTTAGTAATATACAACCCTTATGACACTCATTAAATCCATTTCAGGCATCCGCGGAACCATCGGCGGACGCACGGGTGATACCCTCAACCCCTTAGACATTGTCAAGTTTACCACCGCCTACGCCACCTTCATTTCCAGAAAATCAGGAAAGTCAGGGAAGATCATCGTAGGCCGCGACGGACGCATCTCTGGTGAGATGGTCAAGAATGTGGTCTGTGGCACCCTGATGGGCATGGGCTTCGATGTCATCAACATCGGCTATGCCACCACCCCCACAACCGAACTGGCCGTCCGCATGGCAGGAGCCGACGGTGGCATTATCATCACCGCCTCCCACAATCCCCGCCAGTGGAATGCACTCAAACTGCTCAATAACGAGGGTGAGTTCCTGACGGCAGCCGATGGTGCAGAGGTGCTCGACATCGCAGCCCGCGAGGATTTCGATTATGCAGATGTAGACCATCTGGGGAAATATACAGAAGACAATAGTTTCGATCAGCGCCATATCGACTCCGTGCTCCAGTTAAAACTGGCAGATGTGGAGGCCATCAAGAAGCGTAAGTTCCGTGTCTGCGCGGATACCATCAACTCCGTAGGCGGTATCATCCTCCCTGGATTGTTCAAGGCTCTTGGTGTCGACTATGAGATTCTCAATGCCGACTGCACAGGCGACTTTGCACATAACCCTGAACCACTGGAGAAGAACCTCCAGAGCATCATGGATAAGATGAAGAAAGGTGGTTTCGACCTTGGTATCGTGGTAGATCCAGACGTAGACCGCCTCGCCTTTATCTGCGAGGATGGCACGATGTTCGGTGAGGAATACACCCTCGTCAGCGTCGCCGACTATATTCTCACCCACACACCAGGAAACACTGTCAGCAATCTTTCCTCTACCCGTGCCCTGCGCGATGTCACGGAGAAGCACGGCGGCAAATACACGGCCGCTGCCGTTGGCGAGGTAAACGTCACCACGAAGATGAAGGAAGTAGGTGCTGTCATTGGCGGCGAAGGCAATGGTGGAGTCATCTATCCTGAGAGCCACTATGGCCGTGATGCCCTCGTCGGCATTACGCTCTTCCTGTCGAGTCTCGCCCAGAAGGGTTGCACCGCCTCAGAGTTGCGCAAGACATTCCCTGACTACCAGATTGCCAAGAACCGCATCGACCTCACTCCAGAGACTGATGTTGACGCCATCCTCGTGAAAGTCAAAGAGATGTTTGCCAAGGACGACTCTGCAGTCGTCAACGATATCGACGGCGTGAAGATCGACTTCCCCGACCGCTGGGTTCACCTCCGCAAGTCGAACACAGAGCCGATTATCCGTGTATACAGCGAGGCCCAGACGATGGCCCAGGCCGACGAACTTGGCAAGAAACTGATGCAGGTCGTCTACGACATGCAATAAGATAATAAAAACTCCCGCCGGTTGGCGGGAGTTTTTATTTTATTCCATAAGCGCGTTCTTTTCGAGCGTCCAATCCTTGCGCTTGGACAGTTCGTTATCCTTGCCCTTGAACATCTTGGCAGCCTGCTGGTCACCCTTCAACTGCCAGTTGAGCCAGGCGAGAGCCACTACGGAGAACTCGCCGCCATGAGGCTGACGGTAGGTGCCGCCGTGACCTACAGGAAAATTGGCTGCACAAGCCGCCACATGGTCAATGCGATGGAAATCGTCCATACCATTGCCATAGGCGATGTCGGTTTCACCACCGAGGAGATACATGATAGAAGTATGGATCTCCTTCAGTTTCGACTTCGGGGGCATGGGCATGCCACCAACGGCAGAACCGGCATTTTCTGTATTGAAGAGTCCGCTGTTGCAGATCATCAGGGTCTTGATACGGGGATCGGCACAATTGAAGAGTGTCTGCAAACCGCCACATGACATACCTGCGACACAGATGTTCTTTACATCTATCTTATCATAATAAGGTGACTTGGGGTCGGCATTCTGCGCAATAATCCAGTCCATCGACTCAATCTGCTGCTCTGTGGTCGACATCGGACCGCGATAGGGCTGATCGTCCATCGGGATAAAGCCTGTAGCCAGCACGATATAGCCGTAGGAGGCAATCTCGTTGAGGAAATTCACATGTTCCCAAGGAGAATTGGTGCAGGCACCATTACCCCACACCAAGACGGGCAGGGGATTGTTCTTACCGAATTTGGAGAGATCCTGAGGCACAAAGATAGTGTGAGCCGCTAATGAGGGATCATCCTGCATAATGGCCTTGTAAGGGCCTGTTCCGCCGTCTTCGAGGATACGGGAAGCGGCATTTGCCAGTGTCAGCGACATCAGGGCTGCAACCAGACAGAGCATTCGTTTTGCTTTCATAATCATGATAGTTTTTATGAGTTAAATATGGTTTTATGCCGCAAAAATAGTAATAAACTCGGAAAAAAACAAATTTTTCCGAGTTTTTTCTAAGTTTATACCAGTTGACGGGCCCTGTCTAAGGCGATATTGATATGCGAGCAGATATTATCCTCGCCGAGCATCGTGTCGAAGCCCGCCTTGTGGAGCACGGCCTGTACCTTGGGATTCACACCTGAGAGCACCACCTGAATCCCTTCCTGCTGTGACATCAAACAGAGATTCGTCAGGTTATGGATACCCGTGGAATCGACAAACGGCACCTTACGCATACGGATAATACGCACCTTCGGGCGCTGGTGCCCCAAGGCACCCATAATCTCCTCGAACTTATTACCTGCGCCGAAGAAATACGGCCCATTGATCTCATAGACCTCCACACCATCAGGAATCGTCAGATGCTCCAGGTTACCCATCTGGAAGTCGCTCGACTCTTCTTCAGGATTAATCTCGTCGCTTATAACCTTCACATCGGTGGTCTCTGCCATACGGCGCATGAAGAGCAGACATGCACAGATAAGTCCTACCTCGATGGCGATGGTAAGGTCGAAGATAACTGTCAACAGGAACGTCACCCAAAGCACAATGATATCGCTTTTGGGATTCTTCATGATGGAGAAGAAGGAACGCCAGCCACTCATATTGTAACTGACGATTACCAGTACGCCAGCAAGACAGGCCATAGGGATATACTGTGCCAGCGGCATCAGAAAGAGGAAGATGAGCAAGAGTACGGCAGCATGGATGATGCCGGCAACTGGAGTGCGTCCGCCATTGTTGATGTTTGTCATCGTACGGGCGATGGCTCCCGTAGCAGGAATACCGCCAAAGATGGGCGAAGCCAGATTGGCAAAGCCCTGTGCAATCAGTTCGGTGTTGGAATGATGACGGTCACCGATGACACCATCCGCCACCGTAGCAGAGAGCAGTGACTCGATGGCACCGAGGATGGCAATGGTAATGGCTGGTGACACAAGTCCCTTTATGACCTCCCATGTCAGTTCTGGCACCTGGGCTCCAGGTAACTGATTGGAAATAGAAAAGCGGTCGCCGATGGTCTCAATGGATATAATGCCCATATACTGTTTCAACAGCAGGGCGGCTATGGTCATCAGGATAATAGCAATCAGACTGCCAGGCAATTTTGACAGCAGTGATAAGTGACTGGAGATTTTCGGCCAGGAAGCAATGACAGCAACGGAGCCCACACCGACAGCAGCACTCCACCAGTCGATGGTGGGGAAAGAACCGATATAGGCAATCCACTTCTCAATGAAGTCGGAAGGCACGTTCTCCATCGTCAGACCGAACAGGTCCTTGATCTGCGTGGTGAAGATGGTCAGGGCAATACCCGAGGTAAAACCCACCACAATTGGATAAGGGATGTACTTGATGATGGTGCCTAAGTGCAGGATGCCGAACAGGATGAGGAACACACCCGCCAGGAGTGTGGCGATGGTCAGACCCTCAAAGCCGTACTGCTGGATGATACCATATATAATAATAATGAACGCGCCCGTGGGACCACCTATCTGTACCTTCGATCCACCGAAGACGGAAACCACTAGTCCTGCCACGATGGCAGTGATAATCCCCTTCTCAGGGGTGACACCTGAGGCGATGCCAAAGGCAATGGCCAGCGGGAGTGCCACAATACCCACAATGATACCCGCCAGCAAATCGGTCGTAAACTGTTTCCGGTTATAATTCTTCAATGTGGAAAACAGTTTCGGCTTGAACTCTAAAGTCGTCATAATCTGTTAATTATCTTGAAAACAAGGGCAAAAGTAAGAAAAAAATTAAAATCCTCAAAGATAATGAACAACTTAATAAAAAATACCCTAAATTTGTTGCCGAAAATCAATTTGAGAGAGAAAATTCACATTAGTAATCATTAAAATTAAAAAAGCATTATGAAAAAAATCATGTTCGTAGTGATGGCTATGATTGCCATCGGTTTCACATCGTGTGGTAACAAGACTCAGGCTCCTGCAGAGGCTGCCGCAGAGGAAATTGTATTCGACGCTGAGGAAGAGGCTGCTGCCAGCATCAGTGCCCTGACAGAGCAGATCGAGGCCCAGGACGCCAGCAAGTTCCAGGAGGTGCTCGCCACCGTACAAGAAAAGATCAAGGAGATTATCGGCTCCAATCCTGAGGTCGCTAAGGAGTATGTCACCAAGGTTCAGGACTTCCTGAAGGAGAATGCCGAGAAGATCAAGGCTTTCGCTGGTGAGAATGCTGCTGTTCAGGCAGCCTTTGCCGCCCTTACCGAGGCTCCTGCCGACGCTGTGGTCAATGGTCTGATGCAGGCTGTTGATGGTGTGAAGGACGCTGCCGGTGATGCTGTTGATGCCGCACAGGATGCTGCTGCCGACGCTGTCGAGACTGGCAAGCAGGCTGTTGAGGACAAAGCCAACGAGGTAAAGGACGCAGCCAAGGGTGCTGCCAACGATGCTGTTGACAAGGCTGCCGATGGCGCCAAGAAAGCACTGGGACTCTAAGTTGTCCTATCAATCATGGGGATATGTTCCCCAAAATGTTCCAGAAATAAAAATCAGCAAGTTACTTTTCATCGTAACTTGCTGATTTCTTTGGTAGCGGGAGCCGGGATTGAACCGGCGACCTCATGATTATGAATCATGCGCTCTAACCAGCTGAGCTATCCCGCCATCATCTTGTTAAGCGGGTGCAAAGGTACTACTTTTTAGTCACAGATTACGCCAATTAACACAGATTAACACAAAAAAACTTCGAAATCAGTGTTATCTACGGCATTTTTTGTACTTTTGTAGCGAAGATTTAATATCTAAGACCTCAAGAACTAACCAAAATGCTTATGGCAAAGCAAAGAATTGATATAGAATACCCTCTGACAACAGAGTCACCCAACATCGTTTGGGAACAAATCAGCAGTGCTCATGGACTGGAAAGGTGGCTGGCCGACCATGTGACGGAAGAAAACGGTGTTTTCGTCTTTACATGGGGAGAACCCTGGACGGAGCAGGACGTCAGGCGTGCGCAACTGATAGAATACGTGAAATACGACCATATCCGTCTGCAATGGGATGAAGACGAGGACGAGGGAGAAAACGTCTACTGGGAGATGCGTATTGAAAAGAGCGACCTGACAGGTCATCTGAACCTGCTTATCACCGACTTTGCCGATGATGACGACGTGGACGGTCTCAAAATCCTGTGGGAGAGCAATCTTGACAGGCTTCACCGAGCCAGCGGACTGTAATTTTTGAGAACCACAGATTACACAGATATCAAAGATCATTTTGAATTACAATGTAGGCAATAATAATATCCATCTTGTTAATCTAAACATTCTGTGTAATCTGTGCAATCTGTGGTAAAAACAAAAAAACTGTGGTAAAAAAACAAAATCTGTGGTGAAATTGGGCGTAATCTGAGTTTTTTGCAGTACCTTTGCAAACTGATTATGTTCCGAATCAAGAAATTAGACATATTTATCACCAAGCAGTTTGCACTGTTGTTTGTGGGAACCTTCTTCATCTGCCAGTTTGTGCTGATGATGCAGTTCTTGTGGCGATATGTCGATGACCTGATCGGAAAAGGTCTGACGCTTGATGTGATGGCCCAGTTCCTGTGGTACATGGGACTGATGCTGATGCCTCAGGCATTCCCCCTTGCCATCCTGCTATCTTCTTTGATCACTTTCGGAAACTTAGGTGAGAGCAGTGAGTTGACTGCCATCAAGGCAGCAGGAATCTCTCTGATACAGACCTTCCGCCCACTGATTGTCATTGCCATCCTGATGACATTCGTATCCTTCTATTTCCAGAATGTCGTCGGGCCCCAGGCCAACCAGAGTTTCTACCAACTACTGTTAGGCATGAAACAGAAGAGCCCGGAACTGGAAATACCCGAAGGCAGATTCTACGACGGCATCCCAGGCTCGAACATCTACGTGCAGAAGAAAGACATGAAAACCGGTATGCTTTACGGTATCATGATCTACCGGATGACAGGCAGTTACGAAGATGCCGCCATCATCCTGGCCGACTCGGGCATGATGCAGTCGACGGCAGAGAAGAAACACCTGCTGCTGAACCTGTACAGCGGCGAGTGGTTTGAGAACATGCGCTCGCAGGACCTTGCCAACAGTGCCGCCGTACCTTACCGTCGTGAAACATTCTCCACCAAAAGGATTGTGCTCGACTTTGACGGTGAATTCAATCTGGCCGACGTGGCAGACATCTCCGGTGATGCCCGTGCCAAGGGACTGGACAAGATTCTCCACGACATCGACTCCATCAAAGAATATAACGACAGTGTGGGACGTGCCTTCTATGCCGAGGCAATGCGCTACAACTACCGTCGTCCACATTTAGACAAGAAGGATTCCTTGAAGTCCCTCCAGGAGGCTGCCTCAGACAAGACAAACTACGACTCCATTTTCAGCAGACTGAAAAACAGTGACAAGCAGGCAGCCGTCAGGAGTGCCCTGAACAGTATGCAGATACAGATGTCAGACTTCGAGTTCAAGAGCGACTATGCCGAGGCTCTTCACAGACGTACCCGAACCCATCAGATAGAGGCCATCAAGAAGTTCACACTCTCATTTACGTGTATTATCTTCTTCTTTATCGGTGCCCCGTTGGGAGCCATCATCCGAAAGGGAGGACTGGGCGTACCAGTCATTGTGTCCGTACTGGTATTTATCGTCTACTATATTCTCGACAACACCGGTTACAGGATGGCTCGAGAGGATGAATGGACTGTCGGATTCGGCATGTCCATCTCTACCGTCGTACTCACCCCCCTCGCCGCCTTCTTCACCTACAAGGCCAACAACGACTCAGTGGTCTTCAACATCGACCTCTACAAGAATCTGGCGATGAAAATACTTGGCATGCGCACCAAGCGCCATATCTTCCGAAAGGAGGTTATCATCGAGGATCCAATCTATGCGCTCGACTCATACTATCTGCTGCAGATCAGCAAGGAGATTAAGCAGTACAGCGAGGAGCACAAGTTGCTGCATCTGCCCAACCCCATACACGTGTTTTTCCGTCCTGGCGACGACCAGACCATCGAGCATATCGTAGAGGAACTGGAGGACGTCATTGACGACCTGTCGAACACCAAGGATTCGCAGATACTGAGTTCTCTGAACCACTACCCCATCGTGGCCACCCATGCCCACACCCGCCCATTCCGCCGCAAGTGGCTGAACATCATCACAGGACTGGTGTTGCCACTGGGCATCTTCTTCTACCTGAGAATGTGCCGATTCCGTCTGCGCCTGCGTAAGGACCTGAACCGAATTCTGGAGGTGAACGGCTGGATACTGGAACGTGTGGCCGACTTTGCACCACCTGCACCAAAAACATTCGACGACCTAGAGAATATGCCATTTGTGCTTGAACTGGTGCGCGAATACGAGGCAAAAAAGCGACAGGATCATCTCCTATATATATAATAATAAGGTATAAGGATAATGGAAGATTTCAAACTCAATACCATCGAAGAAGCCATTGGCGACTTCAAACAAGGCAAATTCGTCATCGTGGTGGATGATGAGGATCGCGAAAATGAAGGCGACCTGATCATCGCAGCAGAGATGATTACGGCAGAAAAAGTGAACTTCATGCTCAAAAACGCCAGAGGTGTGCTTTGCGCACCCATCACCCTGAGTCGTTGCACAGAACTCGACCTGCCCCATCAGGTGCAGGACAATACCTCGGTGTTAGGCACCCCCTTCACTGTCACCGTCGACAAGTTGGAAGGCTGTACCACAGGCGTCTCTGCCCACGATCGTGCCGAGACCATCAAGGCACTCGCCGACCCCTCCTCTACCCCACAGACTTTCGGGCGCCCAGGACATGTGAATCCCCTCTATGCCCAGGAGAATGGTGTACTGCGCCGCAGCGGACATACCGAGGCCACCATCGACCTTTGCAAAATGGCAGGTCTCTACCCCGCCGGAGCCCTCATGGAAATTATGAACGAAGACGGCTCTATGGCCCGTCTGCCCCAACTGTTGGAAATGGCAAAGGAATGGGACATGAAGGTCATCAGCATCAAGGACATGATAGCCTACCGCCTGAAGAAAGAATCACTGATAGAGGTGGGCGACGAGGTGGATATGCCTACCGACTACGGTCATTTCCGTCTGATACCCTTCCGTCAGGCCAGCAACGGACTGGAACACATGGCCCTCATCAAGGGCGAATGGCAGGAGAACGAAGCCATTCTTGTACGCGTTCACTCTTCCTGTATGACTGGCGACATCCTCGGTAGCAAGCGCTGCGACTGTGGCGAGCAACTGCACAAGGCCATGCAGGCCATCGAGCAGGAGGGCAAGGGCGTGGTCATCTATATGCAACAAGAAGGCCGGGGCATTGGACTGATGAACAAGATCGCTGCCTATAAACTTCAGGAGGAGGGCCTCGATACGGTGGATGCCAATGTCCATTTAGGTTTCAAGCCCGATGAGCGCGACTACGGCTGTGGTGCCCAGATGCTGCGCCACCTTGGCGTTCACAAGATGCGTCTGCTGACGAATAATCCCGTGAAACGTGTCGGTTTGGAGGCATACGGACTGGAGATCATCGAGAATGTCCCCATTGAGGTGACACCCAACGAGTACAATATCCGCTATCTCAAGACCAAACAGAACCGTATGGGGCATACACTTCACTTGAAGTAAAGTAAAAAAGGTAAAAAAGTAAAAAAGTGGCAGGATTATTCGTTTAAAAAGAATAAAATGTGTAATTTTGCAGTCAAAATTGTTCAATAAGCAATCAATATGGCACAATTATCCAATCGCCTGCAGCGTCTGGCACCATCAGCCACGCTGGCTATGTCTCAGAAAAGCGCAGAAATGAAAGCGCAGGGAATAGATGTGATCAACATGAGCGTGGGAGAGCCTGACTTCAACACGCCTGACCACATTAAAGAAGCAGCCAAGCAGGCCATAGACGACAACTATTCGAGATACTCCCCCGTACCGGGCTATCCGGATCTTCGCAAGGCCATCGTGGCTAAGTTGAAGAACGAAAACGGACTTGACTACACCATCAACGAAGTTCTGGTATCCAATGGCGCCAAGCAAAGCGTCTGCAATACCATTATGGCACTGGTCAACGACGGTGAGGAAGTCATCATCCCCGCTCCTTACTGGGTTAGTTATCCCCAGATGGTAAAGTTGGCTGGTGGTGAGCCCGTCATCGTGGAGGCTGGTTTCCAGCAGAACTTCAAGATGACTTCTGAACAGTTGGAGGCCGCCATCACCCCCAAGACCCGTATGCTGATACTCTGTTCCCCGAGCAACCCGACGGGAAGCGTCTACAACAAGGAGGAACTGAAAGCACTGGCAGATGTCATCCTGCGTCACGACGACCTTTTCGTACTCGCCGATGAGATCTACGAGCATATCAACTATATCGGCAAGCATGAGTCCATCGCCCAGTTCCCCGGCATGAAAGAACGCTCCATCATCGTCAATGGCGTGTCGAAGGCATACGCTATGACCGGCTGGCGCATCGGCTATATCGCCGCCCCGGAATGGATTGTCAAAGGGTGCAACAAACTGCAAGGCCAATACACCAGTGGTCCGTGTTCTGTCAGTCAGAAAGCCGCTGAGTTTGCCTATATATCCAGTCAGGCCTGTGTCGAGGAGATGCGCCAGGCCTTTGAGCGCAGGCGTGACCTCATCGTTGAGTTGGCCAAGGATATTCCCGGTCTCGAAGTCAACAAGCCCGAGGGAGCCTTCTATCTCTTCCCCAAATGCAGCAGTTTCTATGGAAAGAGCGATGGCGAGACCACCATCAACAATTCTACCGACTTCGCCATGTACCTGCTCGAAAAAGGTCATGTGGCAACGGTGGGAGGCGATGCTTTTGGCGATCCGGAATGCTTCCGTATGAGTTATGCGACCAGTGACGAGAACATCAAAGAAGCCATGAAACGCCTTAAGGATGTGACGGCAAAACTGCGATAAAAACAAAAAAACGAGTTAAAAGTTATTAATTCGTGCGGAAGTCCGCCGAAATTTGCTAACTTTGCCAAGTCTAAGCAGAACGAATCAGACATCATTTATAAACTTAATTTTATAATAACTAAAAAAAATTCAATTATTATGGCAACAACAACAAAGGCTGCAGCCCCAGCCAAGAAAAATTCGGGCTTCCAGGGTGTTAAAGCAGCATGGATTATCCTCGTGATTTGCGCTCTCGCAGGTTATGGTGTATGGTATTTCGTTATGGGTAACCCAGACAACTTCGTTGGTGGCGACCGTAGTGGTCATCCCGCAAACCTTCTCGGTACAGTGTATAAGGGAGGTTTCGTGGTAGGTTTGATCCTCACCCTTCTCTTCACCGTGATCTGCCTCGGTATCGAGCGCTACTTCGCTATCAAGACCGCTTCTGGTAAGATGAACCTGGCTAAGTTCACCGCTGAGGTTAAGAGCGCCATCAAGGCTCAGGACTTTAGTAAGGCAAAGGATCTCTGCAACAAGATGCAGGGTACCGTAGGTAACGTTGTCCTGGCTTCTATCAACATGTACCAGACCGTTGAGACCGACGACACGCTGAAGAAGGCCGCTAAGATTGCCAAGATCTCTCAGGCTCACGAGGAGGCTACTCAGTTGGAGATGCCTACCCTTCAGATGAACATGCCGATGGTTGCTACCATCGTATCTCTGGGTACCCTGACCGCTCTGTTCGGTACTGTGCTCGGTATGATCGGATCGTTCCAGGCTCTGTCTGCTGGTGGTGGTGCTGACTCTATGGCTCTGTCTGCCGGTATTTCTGAGGCTCTTGTGAACACAGCATCTGGTATCTTGACCTCTTGGGTTGCTACCGTTGTTTACAACTTCTTCTCAAACAAGATCGATAAGTTGACTTACGCTCTCGACGAGATTGGTTTCACAATCGCTGCTACATACGATTCTAACCACAACGAGGCTTAATTTTTAACCATTTATTAAAACTTTCTAAACCAGTTTTAGTATGGCTAAAATTAAGATACAGAAAAAAGACATCTGGATTGACATGACGCCAATGTCAGACGTGATGACGCTGCTTCTGTGTTTCTTTATGTTGACATCAACATTCTTGACACCGGAACCAGTATCAGTCACCGCGCCTAACTCAGTGTCAGAGGTCAAGATACCTGAGCAGGATCTGCTGACCATTCTGGTGACCCCAGAGGGCAAGATCTTCGCAGGTACGGAAAATAAGAACCACATGAAGACGATGTTGGAGACCATGACCGACAAGTTTGGTGTCCAACTCAACGCCAACCAGCAGAAGCACTTCCTTGAGGATGCGATGGTCGGTGCGCCGATGGCTCAACTTTCCACTTACCTCAACCTCGACACAGAGAAGATGACAGAGGCCATCCAGACGCTCGGTCTGCCGCTCGACAGTATCAACGGCGGTAAGAGCGAGTTCCAGGAGTGGGTCACAGCGGCCCGCGATGCAAATCCTGACATCAAACTCGCCATCAAGTGCGACTCCAAGACTCCTTATGCAACTATTAAGAAGTTGATGTCAGAACTTCAGGACATGAACGAGAACCGTTTCCAACTCATTACGAATCTCGATGTTAAACGTTTAAACCAGTAGTATTATGGCAAAGAAAAATCTATCCAAGCAAAAGAAAATGGATACCCGCGTGAACTTCACGCCGATGGTAGACATGATGATGCTTCTGATCACCTTCTTCATGCTGTGTACTACACTGGCAAAGCCGCAGGCTATGCAACTCACCATGCCGTCGAACGACCAGGAAAACATGGACGAGAAAGACAAGCAGGTGACAAAGGCCTCTCACACCATCACCCTCTATCTGGGCAGTGACAACAAGGTTTGGTACGTAGCAGGACTCCCCAACTACGACGATCCTTCTTGTGTGAAGCAGACCACCTACGGCAAGGACGGTATCGAGAAGGTGCTCGACGAGCATACGACAGAGGAAGGCATCAACCCCGTGGCTAAGATCAAGTTGGCCAAGCGTGAACTCGATGCCAAGAAGAACGCGTACAACTCGAAGATGACCGATGAGCAGTATCAGGAGCAAGTGAAGAAGTTGAAGAAGGGTGAACTGCCAACTGGCGAGAAGGTACCTACCCTCACCGTCATTATCCGCCCGCTCGACACGGCAACTTATGAGAATATGGTCGCCGCTCTTGACGAGATGCTGATTAGCAATATTGATAAGTACGTCATCGACAATGTCGACAAGATGAGTGACGACGACAAGGCACTCATTGAGAAGGCAGGTGTCAAGTGATTAACCCCTTAAAAGAAGAAAAGAATTATGGGAAAAATTGATCTTATTGACAATGGCTGGGTTGACCTCGTATTCGATGGCAAGAACCAGTCGTATGGCGCTTATCAATTACGCAAGGATACCGGAAAGAGAAATCTGAAGGCCCTGATTACGATGTTTCTCATCTTCGCCGCTATCGCAGCCATTGTGATTGCGAAGGTTTCTATCGACAACTATATCGCCTCCCGCAACGCAGCCATCGAGACCGACGTGGAATTACAAAGTCTGGCTGAGAAGAAGGAAGCCAAGGTTGAGCGTAAGGAAGAACCGCAGATTGAGAAAATCGAAGTAGAAAAGGTAAAGAGTTCTGTTGCATTCACCACGCCTGAGATTAAGAAGGACGAGGAAGTGCAGGAGGACCAGGAGATGAAGTCACAGGACGAGTTGGCATCCACCAACACCGCCATCGGTGCATTCACCGTTGAAGGTAACGACGAGGAGGCTGGCGAAGTGCTGAAGGCTAAGGAAGTCATCGCAGAACCCGAGCCCCCAAAGGTGGAGGAGACCAAAGTCTTCGACGTCGTAGAGGAGATGCCTCAGTTCCCTGGCGGACAGGCAGCCCTGCTCGAGTATCTGGCTAAGAACATCAAGTATCCTGTTGTTGCCGAGGAAAACGGTATCCAGGGTCGTGTCATCGTGACCTTCGTCGTAGAGCGCGACGGTTCCATCACCGATGTGAAGGTTGTCAAGTCTGTTGACCCCTCACTCGACAAGGAGGCCTCTCGCGTGGTGAAGGCGATGCCTAAGTGGCAGCCAGGTAAGCAGAATGGCTCTGCAGTACGTGTGAAGTACACCGTACCTGTGCAGTTCAAACTCCAGTAACCTGATTTGAAATGAACCATTTCAACAAACTTGTTGGATTAACACTATTATTAGGCTTGTTCCTCTCATGTGGGAACAAGCCTAATCCTGAAAAGGAGAAAGCCTATCAGGAAGCAGCCAGCGTACTGACTGCCGATGAGAGTTTCTACCCGATTATCGACGAGGAACTGTTCTATTTCCAGAAGCACACCCTCGACTCCATCACCCCACTCTACATCAACGAACAGGATGCGGTGGCGAAGTTGATGAAACTGGAGACGTGGCTTGCCTTCACCACCCGTGACTTCACGGCGAAGGAGCGACAGAACCTGATCGACCGCAAGTATCTGCCGAGGGCAATACCCGTGGCATACGACGGTCTGGCCATCATCGTCAACAATACCAATCCCGACTCCTGCATCACCATCAAGGACTTTGCCAGGATCCTCAAGGGAGAGGTCAGCAAGTGGAGTGACATCTATCCACAAAACAAACTAGGCGAAATCGACGTGGTATTCGACAACCCCCTGTCCAGTACCGTGCGCTGGTGCGTCGACTCCATCCTCGGAGGCCAGCAGTTCAGCGCCAAGAACATCGGTGCCGTGAAGACGAGTGCCGCTGTTATAGACTATGTCGAGAACCACACCAATGCCCTTGGCATCATTGGCAGCAACTGGCTCAACGACAAGCGCGACACCACCAATGTCACCTTCAAGAAGAATATATCCGTGATGGGTGTCTCCAAGATGGACTCTGCCAAGAGTTACAATAGTTGGAAGCCCTATCAATACTACTTATACAACGGCAACTACCCTCTTCGCCGTACCATCTACGCGCTGCTCAACGATCCACGTCCCAACGGCATCCCCACCGGTTTTGCCCATTTCGTGCAGTTGCCCAAGGGACAGATGATTATTCTCCGCTCAGGCCTGCTGCCGCGAACCGCAAATATGAACGTCCGAGACGTGATAGTGAGAAGAGAGTAGTGAGAAGAGAAAAGTGAAAAGTGAGAAGTTAAACCTTTCAGGTTATAAAACGTCATAACATCGAGAGACTATTAAACAATTTGTATAACTTAAAAAGCATGAGAATTATGAAAGCAATCAAATACGTAGTAATGGGAGTGCTGATGCTAGGCATGAGCACTTCAGTGATGGCTCAGGAAGCAGAACTCAATGCTGCCCTCGCCGCTATCAAGTCAAAGGCCCCCAATCAGGCCGAGTTAATCAAAACAGCCCAGAAGAAGAACAAGAAGAATCCTGAAGCCCTTCTCGCCATCGGACGTGCTCTCTACGAAGCAAAGGACACCGCCCAGGCTCGTGTCTTCGCCAATCTGGCAAACGAGGCAGTCAAGCCCAAGTTCAGTTTCGCACCCGCCTATCTGCTGCTCGGTGATATCGAGTCGTTAGGCGACGACGGTGGTAAGGCTGCCAGTTTCTACAACCAGGCCATCCACTTCAACCCGAAGGATCCCCAGGGTTACAAGAAATGGGCAATGGTGTATCGTAAGATCAGTCCAAGTCAGGCTGCTGCCAAGTTACAGGATATGAAGGCCAACTGCCCCAATGAGGATGTGGATGCTTTCACCGGACATATTTATATGCTCGCTGGCGATGAGAAAGCCGCCTACGAGGCATACAGCAAGGCCGATGTGAACAAACTCGACAGGACGGGTCTCAACGAGTTCGCACGCAGCAGTTACTTCACTGGTCACTTCGCAGATGCCCTCAAGGCTTCTGAGGCTGGTGTCAAACTCTTCCCACGCAGCCCTATCTTCAACCGTCTGGCCATGTTCTCTAACTACGAGTTGAAGAACTACGATGCAGCCAAGAACTACATCCACCGCTACTTCAACGAGACCGACAGTGCCAAGTTCTCAGAGTACGACCACTACTACACCGCTCTGATTTACAACGCCCTGAACGATAAGGAGAATGCCTACAAGCAGTATGACAAGGCTCTCGAACTGGTGAACGACTCTTCGATGATCAAGCGCTGGGACATTCTGAAGGCCGTGTCTGACAACTATGTGCAGGACAAGAACTTCCCCAATGCCATCCGTTACTATCGTGACTTCCTGCAAGCCAAGAAGAATGCTACGATGAACGACTGGGCTGGACTGGGTTCTCTCTATTCCAAGCAGTCTGACGAGGCAGAGGATGCCGCAGGCAAGGAAGCAGCCCTGATGCAGGCCGACGGTGTCTATAAGGATATGTACGAGAAGTTTGCCGATGCAGCCGAGTATGCAACCTATATGCGTGCTAACATCAACTCCAAACTCGATCCCGACTCCAAGAAGGGTCTCGCCAAGCCTTACTACGAGAAACTGGCCGAGATGCTCAGCAGCAAGGCAGAGAAGAGCAAGAGCGACATCAGTATGCTGACCACCGCCTGGCACTATCTCATGGCTTACAACTTCCTCCAGAAGAACGATAAGGCCACAGCCAAGGAGTTTGCCGCCAAGATCCTCGAGATCAACCCCGACTACGCTCCTGCCCAGCAGATCCGCGACATCAAATAAAAAGAATAACCAAAATAAAAAGCCGCTCGATTGAGCGGCTTTTTATTTTGGTTATACACCAATTAACCCAGACTGATAGCCTCAGAGGGACATACGCTAGCGCAAGTACCGCACTCAGTGCAGAGATCGGGATCGATAGAATACTTCTCACCCTCAGAAATTGCCTCAACGGGGCACTCACCCTGACATGTACCGCAAGCGATGCAGTCGTCACCAATTACATATGCCATAATTCGTATAAAAATTAAATTAATACTATAGTGAATACTCACTTTTAACGATGCAAAGATACGAAGTTTTTCATGAATATACCAAACTTTAGGTATAAAATTTTGTTATTTGGGGTCAATTTATACAGTGTCGAAATAGCGTGGGATATAATAAACGGGGGTTTTGTCCGTTATTAAATAGGTATGAAAAGATGTTTCATCATACTATTGGCAATATGCATGGCCGCCGTCCAGACGGTGGCTCAGGAGCGGAAGGTGCAGAACAAACCGTACATCGACTTGCGCCCCATGCACTTCGGTATCCATGTGGGAATGAACCTGCAGGATATTGAGTTTGTGAACATGGGACCGCAGACCGTCACGCTGGACGACGGCACCGTGATGCAGCAGACCATCGTGATGGATGCCGACCGGTGGAATGCGGGATTCAGTGTGGGTGTGCTGGCCGACCTGCGACTCTCTGACCACCTGAACCTACGAATCACCCCGACGATGCACTTCGGTGCCAAGCACCTGACCTTCCACAATCTGACGGATCTGGATTCCGAGGGTTTTCCACATGAGGAGACACAGGACATGAAGAACACCTACATCTCGTTCCCCGTTGACTTGAAGTTCTCTGCGCAGCGCTGGAACAACTACCGTCCCTACCTGATTGCAGGCGTGAATCCGATGATCAACCTGACAGGCAAGGACCAGGACTTCATCCAACTGAAGAGGATGGACACCTTCTTGGAGGTGGGGCTGGGATGCGACCTGTATCTGCCGTTCTTCAAACTGATACCGGAGTTGAAGTTCTGTTACAGTCTGACAAATGCCCTCGACCGCAACCACGCCAACGAGTTGATGGACGTAAACAAACGCACATACGCAAATGCTGTGACCAGTGGCCACAGCAAAATGATAGTCCTTACGTTTTATTTCGAGTAAGAGCCACAGATTACACAGACTTTACTGATTACTTCTGGTCTAAGTTGAGAATCAGTTTCCCGATGAAGGCACCGTGCTTACCGTTCTGGTCGACGGGAACCTGCTTACCGTTCTTATCAGGTGTGTATTCCAACGTAGGCATATAGGTGTGGGTGTGTCCGCCCAGCACCAGATCGCAGCCCTCCGTCAGACTCACGAACTGCTCATCCGTATAGACCGATTCTGCCCAGCCCAGATGCGACAGGCAGATGACGAGGTCGCACTTCTCCTGTTTCCGCAACAGGTCGATGTATTTCTGTGCCGTCTCAGCAGGGTCGAGATAAGTAATACCTTCGCAGTTGCCATCGAAGACAAGTCCTTTCAGAGGCGGACAGAGGGCAAAGATGCCGATTTTCACGCCGTTGCGCTTGATGGTAATATAGGGTTTGACGAGGCCTTCGAGCACCGTTCCCGTGACATCGTAGTTGGAACAGACGACAGGGAAGTTGGCCTGACGGCATAGTTTAGCCATGTTGTCGAGCCCGAAGTCGAACTCATGGTTGCCAATGGTGACGGCATCGTAGTGCATCTGGTTCATCAGACCAACCTCCACCTCACCCTTGAAGAGCGTATAGTAGCCGGAGCCCTGAGAAAAGTCACCACTGTCGAAGAGCAACAAGTCGGGATGCTGCTGGCGCTGTTCTTTGAGCATATTGATACGACGGAGAAAACCGCCCCGTCCGGCGATATCCTTATCGTCGAGGTTCACGTTGAGCGGCAGGATGGTGGAATGGGTATCGTTGGTATGGAGAATCACCAACTGTTTCTTGCCCTTGGCACATACTGCCAATCCTGACAGCAGTACTAAATATATAATAAGGTGTAAACGCTTCATAACTCTTAATTCTTAATTCTAATCCTTCCTTCGACTTGCGCATCGACAATCTCACCGCGAGAGTGTTTGTCCTTGAAATAGTTCATGATGAGATAGCGGGTATTGTTTTTTGCATCAGTAGGCGCCACCTTGTTCGTGCCCTCAATGAAGGCCGGCATCCCGTCATTGCCCTCCAACAGGTAATTGATGGTGGTGACACGGTATTCCGCCTTGGGGTCAATCTCCTTGCCATGAAGACGGGCCGAGACGAGTTGGCCGTCCTTGGTGATGACCAGTTCTGCGCCTTTGCTGACGCCCTCCCCTCCCCGCTTGGCAATCTGCGAGAAGAGTTTCATCAGTTGCTCACCCGTCAATGTGACGAAGCAGATCTTGTTCTCAAAAGGCGCCACGTCGAGGATGTCGCCGTAGGTCACATCGCCCTTGGTCAGGTCGGCACGGACACCTCCCCTGTTATACACACCGAGGACAGGTTGCTCACCGTAGTCCTTCGCAGCCCACACGAGGATATCGGACAACAGGTTGGTGAGATCACTCTCTGGACGCTCTGGGTGCATATTATGTGCCACCCGTCCCATAATCGGCCCCATGATACTGTCGTTCACCCGTTTGTAAGGAGCCAGAAACTTGGCAGCAGCCTCGTCAGGTTGCTGGTCGTACCGGCTGTCGATGATGATACGGCTCCGCTCCACACTGGTCAACTGATAATGCTTCGTCGCACAGGAAACCATCACCAGCGTAGCAACAGAAGCCCAAATGACTTGTTTTGTTCTCATACCTTTTCGATTTATGGGGCAAAGATACGAAAAAAAAAGAGAAATGTGAAATGAGGAATGAGAAATGTTGATGACTACCGTCCCAAATGGTTAATTAATATTAAATTTTGGCCGAAATCCTACAAACAAATCATAATTTCTCATTCCTCATTTCTCATTTCTCACTAAAAAGCAGTACCTTTGCACCCGCTTTTCGGCGTAATCGCTGGCAGGAAGTATCGAGAGGCCTGTTATGTTGCGTTGGAACGATACAACAAATTTAAGTTAAATAGTACAATGGATTTAATTAAAGTTGCTGAAGAAGCATTTGCAACCGGCAAGCAGTTCCCGGAGTTCAAGGCTGGTGACACTGTGACTGTCGCTTACAAAATTATCGAAGGTTCAAAGGAGCGTATCCAGTTGTACCGTGGTGTGGTCATCAAGATCTGCGGTCACGGTGAGAAGAAGCGCTTCACTGTTCGTAAGATGTCTGGCACCGTGGGTGTGGAGCGTATCTTCCCCATTGAGAGCCCGAACATCGAGAGCATCGAGGTTAACAAGGTTGGTAAGGTTCGTCGCGCTAAACTCTACTATCTGCGCAAACTTACAGGTAAGGCTGCCCGTATCAAGGAGAAGCGTCGTGCCATTACAGCAGAATAATCAACTTTCGAGCAAACATGAAGAGACCCAGAGTGGTCTCTTTTTTTGTACACTGGCTTAAACCTTGTCCCCGTCCTTTCGTCTAAAGAACGTATGAAAAAGATTCGACACATTAGAAAACAATTGTTATCAGCGGCATTCCTCGTGACATCGACGAGTGCCTTTGCCCAGTTTGGAGGATTTGGTGGCTTCGGGGGCGGCATGCCCGATATGAGCAGTATGTTCCCCGCAGTAAAACACACCAAGGTAGATGAACTCAAATCGAACCTGCCTGTGATCTATATCACAACGGAGACGGCCCTAAATGCCCAGAAGAAGGTGACGGCCCACATGAAATGTGAGGGCTACGACGGCGCTATCGGCATCAAACTGCGTGGCAATAGTTCATTGAGTTTCAACCAGAAGAAATACACCCTTGAGACCCGCGACGAAACGGGCAAGGAACTGGATGTCGCCCTGTTGGGGATGCCCGCCCACAGCAAATGGGTACTGCTGGCACCCTATAATGATGTGTCGATGCTGCGCGACCCGCTGGCCTTCCAACTCTGGCGCGAGATGGGACACTGGGGACCTCGTACCACGATGGTGGAACTGGTGATGGACGGTGAGTACCACGGTATCTATATCTTCTGCGAAGCCATCAAGAGGGGCGCAGAACGGGTGAACGTCAGTAAACTGAAGAAGAAAGACATCGAGGGCCGCGACCTGACAGGCGGCTATATCCTGCGCATCGACACTTATAATGAAGATGATGCTACCTTCCAGTCGAAGGTGCCGGGCATCGGCGACGGTATCATGACGAGCCAGATTACCTGGTCGTGCATCTATCCGAAGAAAAAGAACCTGCAACCCGAGCAGTTTGCCTATATCCAGAACTTCGTCGATTCCATGGAGTTGGCTATCCAGAGCGAGGACTTTATGGATCCCGTGAAAGGCTATGCCCACTATATCGACGTGGAATCGTTCGTAGACTATTTCATCCACTCGGAACTCAGTCTGAATGCCGACGGCTACAAGCGCAGCGCCTATTTCTATAAGGAGAAACTGCACGAGGACGGTACAGGCGGTAAGATACATGCCGGTCCAGTGTGGGACTACAATCTGGCCTACGGCAACTGCAACTTCTGCAATGCCAACAACTTGGAGGCGTGGTGCTTCGAGGGCGGCAACACCAACCCCACCCCAGCCTTCTGGCAACGGCTGCTACAGGATCCTGCCTTCAGGAAAGCCGTCAAGACCCGCTATCAGGAACTGCGTAAGGGTATCCTCAGCACAGAGCACCTCTATGAATATATTGACAATCACGCCAAACTCGTGGCACAGTCCACAGACCGTCACTTCAAGGAGTATCCTGAGTTACTCGTCAGTCCAGAAAAGGCCAAGGCTTCGCAAAAGGCCGCCAACTCGCAAGAAGGATCAGGCATGTTTGGCAGAGGCGGATTCGGAGGCTTTGGAGGCTTCGGCGGCATGGGAGGCTTCGGCGGTGGCGAAGGCGGTTTCGACCCCGTTGGGATGTTTGCCAACTACCGCGTCAGCAGTTATGCCGAGGAGATTACCATTGTGAAGAAATGGCTGGCAGACCGTCTCGCCTTCCTCGACAAGAACATCGACCGCTTCGACAAGGACTGGGAACCTCGTATCCAAGAGCCCGTAGAACGGAAGATGCAATTCCCCGGTGGTGGTTTCCCTGGCGGATTCCCAGGCGGAGGATTCCCCGTCCCCGAAGGTGGGAGCCAGTTTCCAGAGGGTGGATTTCCAGGTATGCCTCCTGGCGGTGGTTTCCCTGGTGGCGGATTCCCAGGCGGTTTCTAACAGCCCCCAAACTGCTAGAACCCATTCCTAACTCGGAAAATCCTGCCCCAGATTCTGGGCAGACTTATGCACACCGGGCAGAAACATGCCCCAGATCCAAGGGACATTTATGCACGGGGGGCAGAAACATGCCTGAGATCTAAGGGACATTTATGCACGGGGGGCAGAAACATGCCTGAGATCCAGGGGACATTTATGCACGGGGGGCAGAGACATGCCTGAGATTCAGGGCATATAATTCCGACCTCGGAATACCATCCCCCAGATTCAGGGCAGACTTTTGCAGGGTCGGAATGACCCTATCTTAAAGCAAATTGCATCATATAACCATCAATATCATTGTTTCTCTGTTTATTTTATACAAACCCCGCATTATTCTACAATCTTTTTTGTATATTTGCACCATCATTAGCAAACAAAACGGTATGAGCAACAAAGAACCTGGTATCCATTCGCGTGCTGCTTATCCCAAAGGTTTCTCTTCCCTTAATCTCTGGTACATGAAGCAATGGTACATCTTTTATTGTGGCAATTCTGTTCAAACGGGAGTGCAAGGGAATCGGAGAAAAACAAGAAAGGAACGAGGAGAATTATGTTTCTATTTTGAAAAATTGCAAAAATCGTGCAATTTTTGGAAATAAAATGTTTTTGATTCAGAATTTTATCATATATTTGCAGCAGAAAAGACAATAGAGATATGATACAAGAGTTCAAAATCAAGAATGTTCTTTCTTTTAAGGACGAGGTGAAGTTTAGTTTTGAAGCCTCTAGTGATAAGTTTGCTGAGGATTCCCAAGTTGTGAAGATTAATGAGAATACAAGACTATTGCGCTTTGCTGTTTTGTATGGGTACAATGCTTCTGGTAAGTCAAACTTATTATATGCTTTCGATTTCCTTTCTCGCTTCTGGAGTTATAAGCCTGAGGGTATGGACGAGAAAACGGGGGTGGTTCCGTTTGTACTTGATAAAGTGTCGGCAGGAGAGCCCTCTTGCTTTGAACTTGTATTCTTTGTGGATAATGTTAAGTATTGGTATCAACTAGAACTGGACAAACAGCAAGTCTATCTTGAAAAGTTGTCATATTACAAAAGTTCCCAACCGACTATGTTGTTTGAGAGAACTTTGGAGGACGGCCATTCTGTGATTTCTATAAACCCGAATGGTGATAAAATCAGTGCTACCGCAAAAGAAATGATTAGTGTTAATTGTCTGAAAAATCTTTCATTCTATGTGGCGCGTAATCAAGTTAATGTAAGCCTTCCACTTATTGATGCAGCAAGAAAATGGATGAAAGATCAGACTATGCCAGTCATATTCCCTTCAACCTATCTTACAGACTATGCTCAGAGAAAAACAGCAGAGAATGACACGTTGACAAAGTATATCATAGATTTCCTACATGAAGCCGATTTTAACATAACTAATATTCTTTCTGCTGTAAGTAACAAACAGATATCAGACGATGAAGTAAAATTCCGATTAGAGGATGAGAGTGTTCCAAAAGATGAAAAGGAACGTATAAAGAAAGAAAAGACGATTTCATTATTACGGACAGTTTTTGAACATACGGTAGAGAATGATAATGGGGCAGAAGCCTATCAGATGTATAAAGGTGACGAGTCAACAGGAACATTGCGGACTTTTGGTGTTGAGGCAGCATTGTTCGAGGCTCTTGAGAATAATGCCTTTCTGCCAATCGACGAAATTGAGACCTCACTGCATCCAAAACTATTGGAGAAGATTTTGTATGAATTTCTGAAGACTCATTCGAGGTCGCAAATTCTGGTTACGACGCACAATGACGGACTACTGGATTTGGTGGATGATTTGATTCGGAAAGATTCTGTATGGTTCACAGAGAAAAAGAAATCGGGTGTGACCGATTTGTATAAGTTGACAGACTTCAGGGGGATTAACCGTCTATCATCTATTAGGGAGGCTTATCGGAACAAGCGTTTTGGTGCTACGATGAAATAACAATGGAAGAAAGAGAATTAGCAGAAGACATCAAACAGCAACAATACTTTGACGCTGGACCTGCTCCCTCGCCTGAAATGGATGAGGGAACGAGAGAGATGGGTCCGCTCTACCCGTTCCTCATTAGCGGCGGCACCAATACTGAACGCTATTACTTCACTCATATCAACGACACAACTGAATACAAATTCAACATCAGACCAAAGTATTTTGCTGACGAATCTAATTACACGGAAGCATTTCCCAAAAGAATAAAAGAGATATTAGATGCCAATACAGATGCTAAGATATTTTGTGTGTTCGATTGGGATACCATATATGGTGATGAGACTAAGTTGAAGAGACATGAAGATTTTGAAAAACAATTCAAAACGGAAATCTCAAATGGTAGTGTTGCAATTTGCCAAAGTATGCCAAGCATCGAATATTGGTTCTTGTTACACTTCGAGGATTATACAGAACTCTTAAAGGACTACCCTGCTGTTTCGAATCGTTTAGCACCATATATTAAGCCTTGTTTCCCTGATACGTCAAAAGGCCTGAAACAGTTATTGAAGATGAGGAAATACCTTGAAGATTCCACTTGGGTAAAGAATCTTTGTTCTGGCGGCAAACTGGATACTGCAATAAAACGGGCAGAAGAGAATATCAAGACAGCAGAAACTGCTGGGGATTTGGAGAACCATTCCTATTCATATGTATATAAGGTTTTCAAATAACTAAGGCAAACATCTATATGTACAAAAAACAAATGAACAACAAACAACCACAATTCGAGACGATGCCGGAGCACTATGTGTTGTGCTTCAATGATGAGTGTGCATTGGCGGATGAGTGTCTGCATAGGTTGGCTGCACGAAGCGGACGACAAAAGGATGAGGTGGTGACGGCAGTGAATCCCGTGTGTAACAGTGGGAAGTCTTGTCGCTATTACAAGCCTAACAAAGTGGCAACGATGGCGTTCGGCATGAAAGGCTCGTTTCACGAGGTGAAGGCCGACCATATCGCCTCACTGAGAAATCATCTGATCAGTCACTTTGGGCGCGGCTCCTACTACTTGCGCCGCAACGGCCTACGGCCCATCACGCCAGACGAACAGCAATATATCGCCAGCGTATTCCGTAACTATGGATACGAATTGAAGTTCGACAGGACGGAAGAAGAGACGCAATGGTTGTAGTACAAGTGCTTTGTACTGGTAGTACAGAGCCTTTGTACTGGTTGTACAGAAGCCTTGTACCACTGGTACAGAAGTCTTGTACGATGATAAAACCACATGAATAACTGCCTTAAATGCTAAAAAACACACCAAAAGCACCGCTATATCAATTCTTTTTTGTATATTTGCAGCATCATTAGCAAACGAGAGTACGATTGCATTGTTAGAGAAATACGATAATTCTCATTAAATAATAATGGCAAAGCTGACCACAGAAGAATTCATAGCAAAAGCCAAAGCGGTGCATGGGGATAGATACGACTATTCCAAGGTGGAGTATGTCAATGCGTCCACAAAGGTCTGCATAATCTGTAAAAAGCATGGGGAATTTTGACAGAGGCCGTCTCATCACACCGATGGTCGAGGTTGTTCAAAGTGTGCTTCTGACGCTAATGCTGCCAATCTGAGAATTTGGACGAAAGAAAAATGTCGCGAAGTAGCATCGAATTATACTGAAATGAAAGCATTCAGGACAAAGAGCAAAGACGCTTATAATGCGGCCCTGAAACACAAATGGTTGAAAGAATACACATGGCTAACCTATAAAATTGATGTATCGAAACCTAAGAAACAAAGACAAACATATACGCAAGAAGAAATAATCGAAAGACTACGTTCAATATTTGGAGAGCGCTATAGCTATGAGAAAGTAGTGTATAAAGCGATGAAAGTCCCCATAACACTTGTATGTCATGAGAAAGATGCTAAAGGGGTTGAACATGGTGAGTTCTCAATGCGCCTGGGCGTCAACTCATCACAACGATGACCGAATGGAAAGAGCAGTTAGAGAGGTTCTTGAAGATGTATGATTATGAGGTGCCTGACAGTGCTGGCACTGTGACCGTCGAGGGTCGGTTTAGCCCATTACGACGTCTAGTACCATCATCAGGACAAAACCAACAGCAAAGCCTATCGTGCTGAGATTCGAGTGCTGACCATTGGAGGCTTCGGGTATCAGTTCCTCGACCACCACATAGAACATGGCACCTGCGGCAAAAGCCAACATATAGGGGAGCACTGGCATCAGCATAGATGCCAGCAACAAGACGGCAACGGCTCCAATAGGCTCGACTGCTCCACTCAGGGAACCAAGAAGAAATGATTTCCAGCGACTATTCCCTGCGGCTCGCATCGGCATTGAGATGATGGCTCCCTCGGGAACATTCTGGATGGCAATACCCAACGAAACAGCAACGGCACTGGCTAATGAAATATGAGCCGCCCCGTTCTCTGCTCCAGCAAATACCACACCAACGGCCATACCCTCAGGCAGATTATGGATGGTGACTGCAAGGGCAAGCATGGCTGTCTTGGACAGATGGGAACGCATACCCTCTGGTTTGTCCGTTCCGATATGCAGGTGCGGTGTCAGTTCGTCAATGAGTAGCAGGAATCCCATACCTAACAGGAACCCGAAAGCAGCAGGAAACACAGACCAAGCACCTTTATCAACCTCCATTTCCATTGACGGAATCAGTAGAGACCATACCGATGCCGCCACCATCACACCCGAGGCGAAACCAAGCAAGGACTTCTGTAGGCGCACAGACATTTCATCCTTCATCAGAAAGACAAAGGCCGAACCGAGCATTGTGCCTAGCAGGGGTATCAACAAGCCAATGACTATAGTTTCCATATAATCATTGGCAAAGGTACTCATTTTTTTATTATTATTCGTAATATTACATTCATAATTTAGGATAGTTTATGAAGAAAAGGAAAGAATCACAAGGCCGAAGGTGCTCACAATCGAAAAAGTCCAAAAAACTTTTGGCTTTTTGCTCACTTAATCGTACCTTTGCAGCCAGAAACGAAACAAAGCAAGAACAATGAAAGAATTAGCACTCAAGTACGGATGCAATCCGAACCAGAAGCCCTCACGGATCTTTATGACGGAGGGCGAGTTACCCATCGAAGTGATTAACGGTCGTCCTGGCTACATCAATTTCCTCGACGCTTTCAACGCCTGGCAGTTGGTGAAGGAACTGAAAGCCGCTACGGGTCTGCCTGCTGCCGCCTCATTCAAACATGTGAGTCCAGCCGGTGCTGCCGTCGGTCTGCCTCTGAGCGACACACTGAAGAAGATATACTTCGTCGACGATGTGAAGGATCTGGACGCCTCGCCCATCGCCTGTGCCTATGCCAGAGCCCGTGGTGCCGACCGTATGTCGAGTTACGGTGACTTCGTGGCTCTCTCCGACACCTGCGACACCACAACGGCTAAGTTGTTGAAGCGTGAGGTGAGCGACGGCGTGATTGCCCCCGACTACACCCCCGAGGCTATCGAAATCCTGAAAGACAAGCGCAAGGGTACTTACAATGTGATTAAGATTGACCCAGCCTACGTGCCTGAGCCCATCGAGCGCAAGCAGGTGTTTGGCGTCACCTTCGAACAGGGACGTAACGAGATCAAACTCGACGACGATGCCCTCTTCGAGAATATGCCCACACAAAACAAGACCTTTACCCCAGAGGCCAAGCGCGACCTGATCATCGCCCTCATCACACTGAAATATACGCAGTCGAACAGCGTCTGCTATGTGAAGGACGGACAGGCCATCGGTATCGGTGCCGGACAACAGAGCCGCATCCACTGTACTCGTCTGGCTGGCAACAAGGCCGACATCTGGTGGTTGCGCCAGCATCCGAAGGTGATGAACCTGCCGTTCATCGATAATATCCGCCGAGCAGACCGCGACAATACCATCGACGTGTATATCTCAGAAGACGAACACGACGACGTGCTTCGCGACGGTGCCTGGCAGCAGTTCTTCAAGGAGAAACCTGAGGTACTGACGATGGAAGAGAAAAAGGCCTGGATTGCCCAGAACACGAAGGTGGCATTGGGCAGTGATGCATTCTTCCCCTTCGGCGATAATATCGAGCGCGCCCATAAGAGCGGCGTGGAGTTCATCGCCCAGGCAGGAGGCAGCGTGAGAGATGACAATGTGATCGAGACCTGCGATAAATATGGGATTGCGATGGCCTTTACAGGCGTAAGGCTGTTCCACCATTAACCTAGGTTATCCTAGGAAATCCTAGGAGATCCTAGGCTATCCTAGGAATACTAGAAAGACTATGGACGATTTTCAGAATATCCTCGAAAACGGCATCAACTTCAGACGGGGCGGCGATAAGCCCAAGGACGAAGGAAAGGTGAAGACCAAGGCCAAGAAGAAAAAATACATCACCGGTGCCCACGGTAGCGGCTCTGCCCGACAGAAAGCCAAATACCGTGAGCAGCGGGCGAACAGGCACAAGTAAAAGATAAAAGAGTAAGATAGTAAAAAGGTATAATAATCAAAGAAGGTATGGATATTAGAAACTATTATAAGGCTATGATGTTGATGGTAATGTCTTTACCATTTTTCTTTTTTACCGTTTTACCTTTACACGCCCAGAAATACGTGGGCGGCGACATCTCGCTCTTGCTGACATACGAGGAAAACGGCGCCAACTATATGGACAAGGATGGCGAGAAGATTTCCGACGTACTGGCTTTCCTCAAGGAGCAGGGATTAAATGCCATGCGTGTCCGTCTGTTTGTGGATCCCTCGAAAGCCTCGACAGAGGCAAAAGGCCAAGGCGTGCGTCAGGACTTGGAATATGTGAAGAAACTTGGCAAGAAGATCAAAGACGCAGGCCTCAACTTCATGCTCGACTTCCACTACAGCGACACCTGGGCTGACCCTGGAAAGCAGATCGCACCAGCATCTTGGGCCATCTACAGTTGGTTACCAGAGGACACCTTCTATAAGTACACCAAGGAGAGTCTGGAGGCACTCGTGGCTGCTGGAGCCACCCCCGACTTTATACAGACAGGCAATGAAATCAGTTTCGGCATGCACTGGAACTATATGAATGAGAAAGGCCAACTTGTGGACTTGGGGCAGTTCAGTGGCAAGGTGCAGGCAAACAGCACTTGGAACGCCTATACGGACAGTAACTGGGACACCTTTGCCAAATACCTGAAATATGCTGGCAAGGCCTGTCGCGAGGTATGTCCTAAGGCCAAGATCATCATCCATACTGAGCAGTGCGCCAATAATCCGACCCTTGATGTGGCTTTCTTCAAGCGCATCAATGACAATGAGGTGGACTACGATATCATCGGTGTGTCGTACTATCCTTATTACAAAGGTCCCATCAGCAACCTCGACAAAGGTCTGACGCAGTTGGAGAAGAACTTCCCTGACAAGAAAATCATGATCGTAGAAACGGGCTGTGGCTATCATTACAAGATGGGCGATAAGGAAACAGGCTATCCCCTCACCAACGAAGGACAGCGACAGTACACGGAAGATCTTGTGACCATGCTGAACAAGCACCAGAACGTGAACGGTCTCTTCTGGTGGTTCTTGGAGGCAAATGAGTATGGTCTGGATTGGGCAACAAAGCGTGTAACAGACAGTTGGTACAACGCCTCGCTCTTCGACAACGAGACGGGCCGAGCCTTGCCTGCCCTCTATGAACTGAAGAACTTCAGGAACGGAGAGATGCTCAGAGGCGATGTGAACGGAAACGGTAGCGTTGATGCAGAAGACATCACGGATACAGTGGACTATATGATGGGATTATCGGCCAAGAGCATCCAAAAAGAAACTATCGATGTCAACAACGACGGAATTGTGAACGTTGCTGACATCGTAGTCATCAGTAATATTATCCTCGGATCTAAAAGTTGAGGTCCTTACCCCGATAGAACTCTATGAGCGCATGCTGATAGAGGTTCTCATAGCGTGCCTGCACAAGATCGGACTCAGATTTCAAGTAGGTATTCTTCGACTCGTTGAACTCAGTGATGGTAGCCTTGCCGTTCTCATACTTGGCCTGCATCAACTGGAACGCATCCTTTGTACTCTTCAGGGCTTCCTCAGACGATTTCTCCTTCGACTGCGCATTCAGGGCATTGTAATAGACCTGCTGGATGTCCTTATAGAGCGTCTTCTTCGTATTTTCAAGAGCCAACTGCTGATTCTCCTGATTGATACGGGCATTACGGATGTTGTTACGCGTCTGGAAACGGTTGAAGATTGGCACGTTCAAGTTCAGACCGATATATTGACTGAAGTTGTTCTTCAACTGAGTACCGAAACCATCGCTCTTGAAGCCGCTGGTGGTATAATAGTTGGTACCCAGCCCACCACTCAGCGAGAGTGAGGGGAGGTTGCCTGCCTGGGCAATCTTGATACTATGCTCCGTACCCTTCAACTTCAGTTCCTGGGAAAGGATCTCAGGCTTGACACCCAGTGCCTCAGCATAGATTTGATCGGGGGTGATCAGTTCTGAAAGACCTGAGAGTCCCACCAGTTCATCCAGATTGGGCTTAACGATGGCAAAGCCATCAGGCGTGGGCAGTTCGAGGAGTTGCGTCAGACTCAGGATGGCGAGACGGGTATTGTTGTCTGCCTGTGTGGCAGTGAGACGGCTATTGGCGAGGGTGGCTTTCTGCTGTGAGAGTTCTGCCTCAGCAGCCTTGCCGTTATCGACAAAAGCCTGGAGGCGAACCACCTGCATGGAGTCAATCTCAATCTGACGATGCGCCACCTCTGCAATCTCCATATCATAGAGTATCTGCACGTAAGCCTGTGCCACCTGCATACGGATATCGTTCTTCGCCTTCTCCAGGTCGGCAGTAGCGGCTTCAAGGTTCAACTGATCCAGTTTGATCTGATTCGGAATCTGGAAACCCGTGAAGATGGGCATGCTGGTGCCGAGGGAGAACGATGTCGACGAGGTATTCGTGTTCGAATAAGTATTCTGTGCCGTCAGACCACGTCCGAAACTGAAGTTCTGTCCAACACTACCACTGAGATCTGGCAGGCGGGAGTTTTTAGACGTGCTGAGCGTGAGTTCCTGCTGACGACGCTGATTCTGCTGCTGCTTGATGCTGATGTTATGCTCTACAGCATAGTCGCAGCACTCGCGCAGGCTCCATAGATGGGGCTGCGCCCCAAGCAATGCACAATGCACAATGCACAATGCACAAATCACAATCTTCTTCATCGCTTATTATTCTTTAGAATCGTCTGAAATTATCTCCGGGCCACGTACCTTATCCTTGTTGGTAAGACCCTTCTTGATCTCGATATTCACACCATCAGAGAGACCTGTCTCGACGTTTGTGCGCTCATAGGTCTTTGCACTGCCCTCGCCCTTGATGATGTAGACAAAGGTGGAGTCGCCACTGAACTCGACGGCACTCTCGGGAATGGTAAGCACATTATCGGCCTTAGCCAGTACTATCTCTGCATTGGCACTGTAGCCAGAACGGATCTTGCCTCCCTCGGAGAGTTTCACGGCTGCCTTTATCTCGAACTGGTTGGCACCGTTGCTCTCCACAGCCTTCGGTGAGATATACTCCAACGAGGCATCGAATTTCAGGTCCTGCAGGGCACCGATGGTAATCTTCATAGGCATAGAAGCCACCAACTGTCCCACTTCCGTCTCGTCGATGTTTCCGCGGAAAATCAGGTCGTTCATATTGGCGACAGTAGCGATGGTGGTACCATCGTTGAAGGTGTTACTCAAGATGACGGAGTTACCGACCTTCACAGGGATGTCGAGGATGACGCCAGAAATAGTTGAGCGGATGAGCGTTGAAGATGCCTTGGCATTGGATTTTGAGACACCGTCACGCACCACCTCGAGGGCATCCTGGGCAGCCATCTTCTCATGCTTAGCCTGATTCAACTGTTGCTTGCTCTTGTCGTACTCGTCAGCCGACACAAGTTTCTGGTTGTAGAGGTTCTCCTCACGCTGGAAGTCGGTCTCAGCCTGCTTCAAATTGATTTCCGCCAGGCGCACACGCATCTCAGCACTCGATAGTTGACTCATATCGGGAATCACCTTTACCTTGGCAATGATGTCGCCAGCATTCACGTAGTCGCCTGGCTCCTTGTAGAGTTCAGAGATGATACCAGAGATCTGGGGTTTCACATTCACCTCGTTGCGAGGCTCGATCTTGCCCGTGATAATAGTCGTCTTCTGGAGGCTATCCAGTTGCGGGGTAAACTCGTTATAGACGATCTCCTTGGGTTGGCTCTTCTGCCACAGGAACACGAAGGTCCCGATGAAAATCAGCGCGATAATCGCTGCGATAATCAGTTTTGAATACTTCTTCATTTTAATATATTTTTTTATCTATTATTATCTTTTTTCTAGGATCACCTAGGATTTCCTAGGATTTCCTAGGCTCTTACTCATCCCTCATCGCATCGACGGGCTTGATGCTCATGGCACGGGCAGCGGGAGCAAGGCCAGCAAGGACACCCATGACACTCACCACAAAAGCAGCGAAGATAGCCGTCCAGAAGCCCACCTGGAAATGGGCGGCGAGGATGCCGTCCTCCGTATTCGCAAGTTCCAGCATGTGCAGGATCATTACCCCGAACAGAATACCACTCATACCAGCCACCAGTGTCAGCACAATACTCTCGCTGATGATCTGACTCAGGATATTAGTCGGTGTGGCACCGATGGCGCGACGTATACCGATCTCTGTGGTTCGTTCACGCACTGTCACCATCATGATATTCGACACACCGATGGCACCAGCAAGTAACGTTCCGAGACCCACGAGCCAGATCAGGAAGTTGACACCTTTAAACAAATTGTCGAGCAACTGGAAGAGCACTTCTGTATTAAACACCATTGCTCCCCGTTCGTCGGTGGGGTCAATCAGATGGGCTCTCGCAATGGTCTCGCGAATACGATCAGTGATGCTTGACATCACCACACCCTTCTTACCCGTCACGGCAATCATATCAACGGCATTACCTCGATTATATGTCTGCTGCATCAGCGTCAGCGGTAGTACCACATTTGTACCAGCCTCGCCACCGAAACTGATCGCCTCGGATGTATTGTAATCAACACCCACAATCTGATAGTAGATGGAGTCGATACGGATGCTCTTGCCGCAAGGGTCACCACCGCTGGGAAACAGTTCCTTGTAAGTCTTCTTCTGGATGACGCACACCTTACGGTGATCCTTGATGTCTGCCTCATTGATGTATCGGCCATAGAACATTTTCGGCTCATTCACACGCTGGTAGTCTGGCAGGGCACCATTTACACCAATCTGAGCCTTACGGTCACCATAGTAGGCGTAGCCACCGTTCGAAAAGAGCAAGGGGGTCACCACGTCGAGTTCAGGCACACGACTCTTGATGCGCTCCACGTCCTTATAGTCCATGTGCCAGTAACGGCCTTTGCGGAAACCTTTATAGGCTTTCGTTGTGGGCTGCGCCCAGACCATCGCCGAATTAGTGGCAAAGCCGGCGAAGTTCTCCTGCAGCATCTCCTTCAGTCCTTGACCGCCACCAATCAGCGCCACCAGCATGAAGACACCCCAGAACACACCGAAGCCCGTCAGGAAACTCCTGCTTTTATTCCTCGTCAATGTGTCGAGTATTTCTCTGTATGAATCTATATCTATTCTCATAATTCTTCTTTATTTCTAAGATCACCTGGGACTGCCTAGGATCTCCTAGGATTACCTAGGATTACTAATCGGCGCGAAGCGCCTCGATGGGCCTGATGCGCGAGGCCTTATAGGCGGGGATGAGCCCTGCGATAGTACCTGCAATCACCATCACCATCGTGGCCTCGAAACAGACATCCAGTCCTACGGTAGGATCAAGGAACATCGTGGCCTTAAACAAACCCGTGTCGATGGTATCATGCCCCAGTGTGGCATCCATATACTCATTGGCACACACCCCCAGCACCATACCGATATACCCGAAGAATGTCGTGATGATCACACTCTCTATGATAATCAGTTTCAGTATGCTCCAGGGTTTGGCACCGATGGCCTTTCTAATTCCGAACTCATGGGTACGCTCCTTCACGGTGATGAGCATGATGTTCGACACACCTACAATACCTGAAAGCAACGTAAAGAGTCCCACAATCCAAAGGGCTGTACGGATGATGCTGATACCCTGTTCCATCTGAAGGTTCTGTGTGTAACGGTTCCAAAGATAGATGGCACTCTCATCCTCAGGATGGGCCTGATGATTGGCATTGATACGCTGGCGATAGGACTTCTCAAATTCTTCGTTAGCCTCCTCCGTGGGAAGACCGTGGAAGGTGAACTCTATACGACCGGCATCATCGTTATGGGCACCATAGATACGTTTGATGGCAGAATAACTGGAGTAGATATCAGCCCGTCCGTTCTGCTGTTCTTTATAGATTCCCACCACTTTGAAGGCAAAGTTACCCAATTTCACAAACTTCCCGATGAGGGCTGCCTCCCGACCTGTCCCCTGCTGTGCCGTATCACCTGTAATACCCAGAAGTTCCTGTGCCTGCTTATTACTCATCACAAGCACCTTACGACTCTCCTTCACGTCGATTTCGTTAATGTAACGCCCATAGAGCATCTCCACCTTGTCAATCTTCGTATGGTTAGGATAGACACCACAGACGGAACCAGTGATATACTGTTCACCATTGCTGATCGTGCCTGAGGTACGATACTGTGCACCCACCTCGTCGATATTCTTCTTGAAACCATCTTCCGTCGCTGTGATGTCACGTGTCTGTAGTCTGATCCAGCGACCCTCCTTCAGTCCCTGATAGGGTTTCGAGGTCTCACCGCCGAACACCACCATCGATGAAGAAAGGAAACGGCTGCTCTGGTTGAGGTTGGCATTGATAAGTCCGTTGCCGGCACCCAGCAGCACAATGAGCATGAAGATGCCCCATGCCACGGCGAAGCCCGTGAGCGCCGTGCGGAGTTTATTCCTCCGAGCCGTACTCCATATTTCTGTGATTATATCTCGCATAATAGTCTTTTTTTCTAGGATTGCCTAGGTTTCCCTAGGATCGCCTAGGATTGCCTAGGATTCCTATTTCATTATTCCTCCGCTGCCGAAGGGCGAGGCATCATGGTTCAGATTCTCCTCGATCTGCCCGATGATGCCGTCCTTGATGTGTACTATCTTGTTCGTCTCATTCGCCACGCCGCTCTCGTGCGTCACCACGACGATGGTCATGCCATCCTCCTGGTTCAACTGCTTGAGCAACTGCATCACCTCCACGGAAGTCTTCGAGTCGAGTGCGCCCGTAGGCTCGTCGGCCAGGATGATCTGTGGACGGGTGATGAGTGCTCTGGCAATTGCTACGCGTTGCTTCTGTCCTCCCGACAGTTCGTTGGGGTAATGTTCTGCCCAGTCGAGCAGTCCCAGACGCTCCAGGTACTCCAGTGCCATCTGATGGCGCTTCTTTCTGGACACCCCCTGATAAAATAATGGCAACTCAACGTTTTCCACGGCGGTTTTGAAAGAGATGAGATTAAATGACTGGAAGATAAAACCTATCATTCGGTTACGGTAGTCAGCCGCCTTGCGCTCTGAGAGGTTCCAGATGGGCACGCCTGCCAGTTCGTAGGTGCCTGAGTCGTAGTTGTCGAGGATACCTAATATATTTAATAAGGTACTCTTGCCAGAACCCGAGGCACCCATGATGCTCACGAACTCACCCTTCGCAATGTCGAGGTTGATACCCTTGAGCACATGGAGTGGCTGGGCACCGAAATAGGTCTTGTTAATGTCTTGTAAGTGTATCATTTGTGGTTGTTTATTTCTTTTTTCTGTTTGTTAGACGGACATTATATATGGAAAGTTGCGTAATTGTAAGCTAAAAAACTTAAATCTATCAGAAGAAATACGGATCAGCATTCTTCTTGCCTTTGGGGTACTTCCTGAATTGATACGTCAGTTTCAGCAGACCGTATTGAGATACAACGTTGGTATAGGTCTCTGTTCGTCCCTGTTCGTTGATGTTGTACTGTCTGTTACTAAGTTGTCCTAACAGATCAAAGCCTTCGATGCTGACGGTGAGAGTGTTCTTCAGCAACTGACGACTGAGTTTGGCACCCCATATCAGTTCGTCGCGATTCATCTGAGGATCACTGTAGCCACGACGACTGTAGTTGACGATGCTGGTTGACAATTGTAACTTCCAAGGCAACTGTACAAGTGCCGAGAGTCCGTAACTGATGTTGCCGGCATTGATGCGCTGGAAGTCTTCACGACTGCTGGTGACATGATTTAGGGACCCGCTGAAACTGAGGCTCAGTTCATGATTCCCCCTACCCTCACCTGCGGGTATCTGGTAATTGGCTGTCAGATGGTCGTTAAGATTAGTGTTGTGGACAATGCTCTCAGCACTGGTGGTGCTACCAGCCACACTGTTCAGGTCTACACTGTGGTTGTAGGAAAAGCCCAAAGTGTTCTCGAAGCGGAGTCGCTTTTTCTTGTCGAGAGTTTGTCCGCAGTTAAAGTCTGCACCAAGGCTCCAGTTGCCATCGACATTGACGGGCTTGGTGGTAGTGCGTCCGCTGGTCTTGTCATAGACCATACTGGTGGCTACAGCGTTATAAGTGCGACTGTACCTGAGACCGGCACTAATGGTCCGTATCTTGGGCCCTCCTATAAGGAAGAAGTTACTGCTGATATTCAGCGTATGTGTCTTGTGCAGGTCAGGGTTTGAGTAACTGACGTTCAGTGGATCGCTGCTATCGACGTAACTGACGAGAGTCATGATGTCTGGCACGCTGGTCTGGTAGGAAGCATACATCATGATTTGCATGATGGTGGGCTGATTCTCGTCCAGGCCAACAAAGATGGCACCTCCCTCGTGCTTCGGAGAATAGATCACCTGCAGGTTGGGATTCAGCATCCAGTGACTCTGTGTGAGGTGCTGCTGGGTCTCGCGGAAATAATCCAAACGCTTGTCTACATATTGTAGTGGCAACGTCATGTATATGCCCCCATTACCCATGAATCGTGGTGACAGCGTCAGTGAAGCCCGCAGTTGCTGGGTATTGTCGTGGCGGGTATAGTTATAACTGTTTGGGTTGTCGAGCACGCTGCGCAGAGCCTCAGCAGTGGATGGCAGCAGATCGATGAGCGTTGAGTCGCGCCCAGGCAGACGATCCAAACGGTAAAGTGAATTCTCGTTGTCGTTGTAGGCATGACTGTACGCATAGCCCAAGCGCAGGTTGTGACGGCCCAGTCCTACGTTGTAGTCGGCACTGAGCGAAGTGTTCCAGTTTTTCGAAGGCGCATCGGTATAGTTGTTACGGAAGTCACGTTGTCCATGTGTCTTCATGTAGTTCAGGTCCTGCCGTTCGTAACGGTTCGACGATGTACGGTTGTAGTTGACACTTGCCTGTAGCGACACGATATCTGCCCACAACTTGACGTGAGTCTGTGCATTACCAACGATGTTCAGGTTCTCGTTATCACCCTGACTCTGTGTCTCACGACGGTTTAGCGTCAGTTGACGGTATTTGTCAGGATGGAGGAAGAGGTCATCCAACAAATCTCCATACTCTGCAGGATCTGCATCAAACTGAGCCGAACGGTTGCTGCCCCAGTTATTGCCTGATGAATAACTGATATCGTAATTGACCGTAGTAAGCAATTTCTTAGGCGACCAATTGAGGTGACCATAACTACTGAAGCCCTTCGAACGGCTACGATTGTAGTTGGCCGAGCGGGCGTAGGTGTCGCCACCAGCGAGGTAGGTCTGGCTCGAAGTCCACGTATCCGTATGGTTGTTGTTATGATAGCCGCTGACGCTGACGCCCGCAGAGAACTTATCCTCCCATCCGCCATAACTGTAGCCGATGTTGGCAGTACGGGTGGTCTGAACACCCTGTGCAGCCGACGGTTCATAATATACCGCCCCATTGCCACTCATGAACATACGACTGCTCTGGTCGTTGAGATTGTTCAGATTGGCGTTCAGCGACAACTGATGCATGCCGGCCCTTCTGCTGACCATCATTCGCAGCCCATAGCGGTCTTCGGTTCCTGCACCAACCTCGATATTGCCATTGGTACTGATGGCATACTGCTTCTTCAGTTTGACATCCATCACGTAACTCTTGTCGTTCATGTCGCGACCAGCCATCTCTGTGAGTTTGCCCTCGCGGTCGAACACCTTGATCTTGTTCACCGTGTAGGCTGGCAGGTTCTCGAGTGCCGCCTTCGGATCGCCTTCGAAAAAGTCGCGCCCATCGACCAGCAGGTTGTCTATCTTCTTGCCGTTCACCTTGATCTCGCCGTCCTTGCTTAGTTCGGCTCCAGGCAACTGGCGTATCAGGGCGTCGAGCATCGAACCTTCGGCCAGGTTGAAGGCGTCAGCATTATAGACGACGGTGTCGCCTCGCATCACCATTTTGATTTTCGTACCCGTAACAGTAACCTCACCCAGCATCATCGACTCACGTCTCATTTCTATACGTCCCACATCGACATCGCCCTCACGCTTGTATTTTACCTCGAAGGGCGTGTAGGTGGTCTTGAAGCCGATGCACGAGGTGCGGATGAGGTACTTTCCCTTCTGCTTGACAGGCAACTGGAAGAAGCCGAAACGGTTCAGCAACAAAGTGTCACCGCCCACAGGCTGATAGGTCTCTATCACGGTACTATCGGAAGCGGACAGCAGACAGACGGACACATTGGGTATCACCTCGTGAGTGAACGCCTCGACGATACGACCCGATACGACACGTCTGTCATTGTCCTGAGCGACGACATTACCCGACGGACACATCAGTGCGATGATAAGCAGAAACAGGAAATACGGTTGATTCATACCTTTGTTTTACTTATTATACGCAGAAACTATCCCTTTTGTTGCATCTCGTAGGCAACTTTAACATCTTCTAACGTGATGTCGAGCAGTGCCATCTGACGGAAGAACTCTGGCAGGCGCTCCTTCATGAAGTCCTTCTTACGGGCCTTCAGGATCTGCTTCTTCGCCCCTTTCGTCACGAAGTAGCCCAAGCCACGCTTGTTGTAGATCACCTCCTCACGAGCCAGTTGCTCATAGGCCTTGACGGCTGTATTCGTATTCACTTCCAAGAGTACGGCATATTCGCGTACACTGGGGATTCTGTCGTCATCCTGGTATTTACCTGAGAGGATCTCGTCGCACAGACGATCGACTATCTGCAGGTAGATTGCTTTATCATTTGTGAAAGTCATAATTAATCCACTTATTTGTTATTAACTGAAAACCTTTGAAGATATGGAACGAAGCCCAGTAGTTGAAGATAGAGAGTATAGGCAGTGCCACCGTGATGAAGTAACCCAAGACACCCACTTTGTGTAAGACCTGGACGGACTTTGCATATACCGGCCCATTTGAGTCCAAGGCTCCGGACTGGCGCAAAGCCTCTAAGGACTGACCATCTATCACAGTATCTACATAAAATACTTGGAGATTAAATTTTTGAACCAACCATGTTATCAGAAGGAAGGCTAAGATAATCACCAGACTCGACGCGACGAAGGTATATTTGCGCAGCAGGGTACCTCCAAGGATGTAGGTGGAGTGAATCCAGACGAGCAAGCCAACCAAAAAGATGGGAGCGCACACTTTGTAAGGTATCGTTTGGATCATCATGCCTCCTTCATCGAAAGGGGGAATCATCTCACCGAAATGATCCAGAACTATCGGCACAAGCGAATACCACTCATTACCACACGCCAGGGCACGGACGGCCATTCTGAGCGTATCGCCCACGACAAAAGCCAGAAATCCTGCCAGCGACCAGACCACAGTGACATAAATAACGACTGCCAGGAATTTTTCCAGGTTCGTTGAAGGCAGCATCAGGAAGGCCTCACGCCTCGGCTTCTTCTGATAGTCAGCGAAACCTGTACTAAACGCTACCAACACAAATATGACGAGTGCTATCTGGCAGATCTGGGATATGGAGGAATATAATAGTGGGACGTAATTCCCGCCATCTGGATGAATTTTAAGGGCGATAAAAATCATCTCCATAAGGAAAGCACCCACACCAGCACCTAATGTCCACGCCAGGAAATTGCGGAAGTTGGTAGCCACCACCCAGCGGAACGTCTGGCCAAATCTATTTATATTAAAACTATTCATAACTTCAATTTTTCAATTCTTCAATTCTTATAGGTTCACGAACTTACCGATAACCTGCTGACGGCAGAAGAGCCTGTACGACAGCCAGAAGTTTCCCAGGAACCAAACTGCATAGAACACATCCCAGCCAAATGTCACCTGTGCTGAGTCCTTATCGCTGTAACCCGTTCCTTGAGGCAACAACCAGATACACAACATACATACTACGATGATGACCACCGTTGTCAGTATCCACGCAAACTTATGCGAGCGGAAGAACGTGCCACCCAAGGTATAGACAGAGTGGAATAACAGCATCGTAGCAATCCCACCATGCCACATGTTACGGGGATCTTCTTTCGATAATTTTGTAAACGTATCGCTGAGATCATTAATCACCTCTGTCGTCACAAATGCCAGGTTCTCATTGCCCCATATCACATTCACCAGATATTGAACCAGGTCGGCACCAAAGAAAGCCACGATATAAAGCGGAAACAGAAGGATCCACGTGCTGTAACGCATCAGGTACTTCTCCAAGTTCGAGGCGGGCAGCATCAGCAGCGTTTGGAGGTCGTGCTTACTTTTCATGCTCGAAAACATCCACGACGGTCCTGTGACGACTGTAATGATGAACATCACCATTGTCACAATGAAGCACATTGTATAGTCAGCATTTTCACCCATCACAATAATATGGAAGAAATGCGTCGTGAAGGCAATGAAGAGCAGCGACAGGACGACGAACACGTTCAGCAGGTTCTTCAGGTAGAAGCCCCTATCGACCGTCAGCGACCAGCGCATCAGTTTGCCAAATCTATTGAAATTAAACTGTATCATAATCGTCAATGTTCAATATTCAATGTTCAATGTTCAATCCTTTAAATCTTCCCCTCATTGACGGCATTGAACAGCAACTCGAGGTTCACCTGCGTCTCAGCACTACCCTCCTTGCGTGGTGCGATCACGGCGTTGCCCTGCAGCGACGGCTCGGCATAGAGTGCATCGTTCATCTGATCTGGTGTACGATATTCAAAAGTGTACTTCTCCTGAATCTCAGCCACTGAGGCATTCAGCAACAATTTCTGTGGTGAGAGAATCAGGATGTGATCCAACAACGCCTCCACATCGTGTACCTGATGGGTGGAGATGATCAGGGTGCGATCACCACTCATATACTGCGCCACCACCTTGCGGAACTGACTCTTCGAGGGGATATCCAGACCGTTGGTTGGTTCGTCCATCAGCATCACCTTGGTATTCGTAGCCAGTGCGAAGGCCATAAACACCTTCTTCTTCTGTCCCATCGAGAGGGCATTTAACTTCACATCCATTGTGAGTTCGAAGTCCTTCAGACAAGCCTCCAGCACCTGAGAACTGAACAAGGGATAGAAGGGACGGTTGATCTTCACATACTGTTCCAGCGACATAGCAGGCAGATCAAACTCCTCAGGAACGATAAATATCTCGCTCAGTGTCTCAGGCCTGCGGAGTTTGGTCTCGATACCATCAAACAATACAGTACCCTTCTTGGGGCGAAGCAGACCGCTGATTAGATAAAGCAGAGTAGATTTGCCTGTACCGTTCTTACCCAGCAAACCGTAAATGTTATCCTGTTCCAGTGTCAAACTGAAATCATCGAATACCAGGTTCTTCTGACCTGCGTACTTAAAACTGATGTTGTTTACCTCAATCATAATCGTTGTATTTAGATGTTATTTTGATAATTTCCTGTCTCTTATTTCTGGGATCCATCACCCCTGTTGTAGTGTACTACTTAAATAGTACACCGCAAAAGTAGTGCTTTTATGAATACACTCCAAATTTTTCGGCAAAAAACTTCAGTTTCTTAACACACTTTAACCCTTATGTCTCGTGCGTACATTATATAATTAAATAAGCCGATACACTCCCTCAGAGCATATCGGCAACCAATTCCAATGGAATCGTTTCTCGGTTAATCCTTGAACAGATATTGGGCAAACTCATGCAGCGACTTGCGCCACACCTGCCACTCATGGTCGCCTGGGTAGGAGTTGAAACGCACATCTACCCCACCGTCACGCATCGTCTTCACAATATTGCGGGTATATTCAATACGTGGATCCTGCTCACCACAAGACAAGAAGAATACATCAAACTGTTTATTAAACGTCTTCGTATCCGTCAGCATACCTGGCACTTCTTTCTCCAAATCGAAATTCGATGCCCCACGGATACCACCGAACATACCCGTCGAAAAGACACCCACGTTGGCGAATACCTCTGGATCGCGCAAGCCGATATAGAACGACTGTCCGCCACCCATCGACAGTCCGCACATCGCACGGTTCCTGCGATCCTTCTTCACACGATAGGTCTTTTCGACAAAAGGAATCACATTCTCTATCAGTTCACTGCGGAAGGTCTGCATGCCCTGCCAACTGTAACCGCCACCACCAAAACCGCCACTGGCAGAGCGCACATTACTGTTCGAACTCACCACGATCATCGGCACCGCCTTGCCTGCCGCAATCAGGTTGTCCATGATCTGAGCGGTGCGCCCCTGCTCCATCCAGCCACGATGATCCTCACCACCACCATGCTGGATATATACTACAGGATAGGTCTGACTACCCTCGTCGTAACCTGCAGGCGTATAGATCATCAGCGGACGCCAAGCCTTTTCCACATTCGAATAATAATAGACGGTACGCACCTCACCATGCTTGACATCCTGCACCTCGAAGTCGGCCATGCCTTCCTCAGGTATCTCAATGGCACTCGACCAACGACTACAGCCATAGAACGACTGACTGGCGGGATCTGCCACTGACACACCGTCGATAATCAGCGAATAATAGTGAAAGCCCGGCACCTGCGGCTTTGTCTTCACCGTCCAAGTGCCATTATCGCCCTTCTCCATGTCATACTTCGTACCGCCAAGATCCACCTGTACCTCCCGTGCCTCCGGCGCGCGTACTGTGAACTTCACGCTGTTGTCACTGAGCAACTGTGGTCCTTGACTGAAGTTGATGTTCGTCACAGGCACCTTATAAACATTATTGATCTGATACATCGGGGCTCCTGTGCCACGTTGTCCCTGCGCTGCGACTTCTGTGCAGCAAACGGCCGACAGCATAGCGGCCAGCATAATCTTGACTGTTCTCATCGTTTCAATCTTTAACGCTGCAAAGATATAAAAAAAAGGCGAAAGTCGATGGGCTTTCGGTATTTTTTTGTACCTTTGCATCGAAATTAAAATACACCATAAAATGAAGATAGGATTCGACAACGAGAAATACCTCAAGATTCAGAGCGAACATATCAGAGAGCGTATCGCCCAGTTTGACGGCAAGTTGTACATGGAACTTGGCGGCAAACTCTTTGACGATCACCACGCCTCCCGGGTGCTGCCCGGTTTCAAGCCTGACTCAAAACTCCGGATGCTGGGACAACTGCGTGACTCCATAGAGATACTGATCGTGATCAGTGCCGAGGATATCGAGAAGAACAAGATACGCGCCGACCTGGGCATTACCTACGACGAGGACGTGCTGCGACTGCGCGACGAGTTCATGAGCCGTCAGTTCATGGTGGGTTCGGTGGTGATCACCCACTACAACGGCCAGCACGCCGCCGACCAGTTCCGGCACCGTCTGGAGCGCGAGGGCATCAAGTCGTACATCCACTACCCCATCGACGGCTATCCGCACAACGTGGAACTGATTGCCAGCGACGAGGGCTTCGGCAAGAACGACTTCGTGGAGACCACCCGTCCGCTGGTCATCGTGACGGCCCCGGGCCCGGGCAGCGGTAAGATGGCCACCTGTCTCTCACAACTCTACAACGAGAACAAGCGCGGCATCCGTGCAGGGTATGCCAAGTTTGAGACCTTTCCCGTATGGAACCTGCCGCTGAAGCACCCCGTGAACATCGCCTACGAGGCTGCCACCGCCGACCTGAACGATGTGAACATGATCGACCCGTTCCATCTGGAAGCCTACGGCAAGACAGCGGTCAACTACAACCGCGACGTGGAGATCTTCCCCGTGCTGAATGCGCTGTTTGAGGGCATCTACGGCGAGAATCCCTATAAGAGTCCGACGGACATGGGCGTGAACATGATCGGCTTCTGCATCTCAGACGACGAGGTGTGCTGTAAGGCCTCGAAAGACGAGATTATCCGCCGATTCTACGATGCCACCAACAAGATGGCAAACGGAGCCGACAACGAGAGCGAGGTGAGCAAAATCCGTCTGCTTTTCAATCAGGCAAAAATCAGCACAGCCTTCCGACGCGTGACTACTGCCGCCTACGAGAAGAAAATTGAGAGCGGACATACATCGGCAGCCATCGAACTGGAGGACGGCACGATTATCACTTCCAAGTCGAGTCCGCTGTTAGGATGCAGCGCCGCCCTGCTGTTGAACGCCACAAAATACTTAGCAGATATTGACCATGAGGTGAAACTCATCTCACAAAGCCTTATCGAACCCGTGCAGAAGACGAAGACGGAGTATCTTGGTGCCAAGAACCCACGCCTGCATACCGACGAGGTACTGGTGGCGCTGAGCGTGCTCTCGAACGATGACGAGAACTGCCGCAAGGCACTGGAGCAACTGCCGAAGTTGCGCGATTGCCAGGTACACTCCACGGTGATGTTGAGCGAGGTGGACAGGAAGATTTTCAAGAAACTGGGCTGCGGCCTGACTTGCGACCCAGTGAAAAAGAAATAAAGTCTTGGCATTCTACACAAATGAAGGCTGCCGTTTGGCAGCCTTTTTTGTGTCGACACTTGGATTCGGACCAAGGACCCCCACCATGTCAAGGTGATACTCTAACCAACTGAGCTATGCCGACTTTTCTGATTTGCGGGTGCAAAGGTACGACTTATAATTCAGAATCAAGAATGAAGAATTAAGAATTAGCATCCACTTAGCGTTTTTTAACGATTACCTGGTATCCACACCCCAGGTCATCTTCTCCCGGAGGGTGTTGAAATAGCGATGGTCGGAGCGCTTCACCACCTTAATATCGTATGGGGCGCGGCGGAGGGTGATCTTCGTGCCCTCCTTGCATTTCTCTGAGCGTCCGTCGATGGCCACGAGGAAATTGTGATTACGGCTCTCCACATCCAATTCAATCAACGACGAATCAGGGATTACGATGGGACGCACATTCAACGAATGGGGAGCAACAGCTGTCATGGAAAAGACCTTCGTGCCAGGGACGATGATCGGACCGCCATTGGAGAGAGAATAGGCTGTAGAGCCCGTAGGTGTCGAGACTACAAGACCGTCTGCCTGATAAGTATTCAGATATTGGCTATTGATACAGGCGCGGATAGAGATCATCGAAGCGGAGTCACGCTTCAGGATAGCCACATCGTTGAGGGCAAAGTTACAGTCACTCAACGGCTTGCCATCAGCCTCCACCTGGATGAGGGCACGTGACTCAATGGCGAAGTCATCATTATGAAGAGCCTCCAGACAATGTTCGATATCATCAGGGCTGACATCAGCTAGGAATCCCAGTCGTCCCATGTTCACACCCAATATGGGGATATCCTTCTTGCCCACACGACTGGCAGACTTCAGAAAAGTGCCGTCACCACCCATCGAAATGACGAAGTCTGCCTGGAAGTCGTCATCCTTGATAATCTTCGTGGCATTTACATCCAGTCGCTGGTTGTCTTTCAGGAAGTAATAGTACTCCATATCGACATAAAGCTCTGCACCGTAGTTGGCGATGCACGACAGCACCTTCTGGATGCTGGCCGACTTCTTGGCCTGATAGATGTTGCCGAATAGGGCGAATCTGAGTCTGCGCTGTTCCATCTTCTCACGTTTTGGGTGCAAAGTTACGAAAATTTCGATTAAACGAGAACAAAAGTAATGTATTTCATTTGTTAAGTGTGAGAAATTACGATTTCTTTGCAAACTTTTTCACTGTTCGCTGTTCATTTTCCACATCTTTTTTGTATCTTTGCGGTCAGAAACCCTACAAAGTAAAAAATTATGGCAAAAGTTTATGTATTCTTAGCAGACGGCTTCGAGGATGTCGAGGCACTGATTCCCATTGATGTGCTACGTCGTGGCGGTGTAGAGGTTGTAACGGTGAGCACCACGGAGTTTCCACTTGTGGAGTCGGCTCACGGTGTGAATATCGAGGCGGATATCCAATTTGACCAGAGCGACTATGAGGATGCCGACCTGATTATGCTGCCTGGCGGCATGCCTGGTGCAACCAACCTGTTTGAACACGAAGGAGTATGCAAAGTAGTAATGGACCAGTTTGCTTCAGGCAAGAAGGTGGCTGCCATCTGTGCCGCTCCTGCTGTGGTACTGGCACAACTGGGTATCCTCGACGGTAAGAAGGCCACCTGCTATCCGGGCTTCGAGAAGGCGCTGGCAGAGGCTGGTGCCACCTATACGGGCAACCTCTTTACCGTGGATGGCAACGTGACCACAGGTGAGGGACCGGCTGCTGCCTTCCCATACGCTTACGAACTGCTCGCACAACTCGTGGACAAGAAGACCTCCGACCAGATTGCCGAAGGCATGCGGTTTAAGCATCTGATGGCCTAATGGATTATGTCATTATTGTGGCAGGTGGAAAGGGCCTGCGTATGGGGAGTGATATCCCCAAGCAGTTTCTGCCGATAGGTGGGAAACCTGTATTGATGCGCACTTTGGAGCGTTTCAGGGCATACTCTAAGGTGCTGCAGATTATCCTTGTGTTACCTGAGGCTCAGCAGGGCTACTGGCAGGAACTCTGCAAAGAGTATCATTTTGAGGTGGCGTATCAGTTGGCCAATGGCGGACAGACACGTTTCCACTCCGTACAGAACGGACTATCCCTCGTGCCTGACGATGCACAGGGGGTAGTAGGTGTGCACGATGGGGTGCGCCCATTTCCCAGCATCGACGTCATTCGCAACTGCTACGATACCGCTCGCGAGAAGAAGGCCGTCATCCCCGTCATCCCCGTCGTCGAGACCGTGCGCCATCTGGAAGGCGAAAGCTCTGTGACGGTGCCGCGCGGCGATTACCGTCTGGTGCAGACGCCACAGACCTTCGACATCCAACTATTAAAGGCCGCCAACCGTCAGCCCTACAACGACGGTTTCACCGACGATGCCTCTGTCGTAGAGTCATACGGCCACACCATCACCCTTGTCGAGGGTAATCGCGAGAACATCAAGATTACCACACCCTACGACATCGTTGTCGCAGAAGCCATCATCCAACACCCATCCCCCAACACCTGACACCCTTGAATATCTTAGACCAAGATATCAAATACTTGCCAGGCGTGGGGCCTAACCGCAAGAAGATGCTGAGCAACGAACTCGGCATTGAGACCTATGGTGATCTGTTGGAGTACTATCCTTATAAGTATGTGGACCGTTCGAAGGTTTATACTATTCACGAACTGACGGGTGATATGCCCTTCGTACAAGTCGTCGGAAAGATACTAAGTTTCGAGACCTTCCCCATGGGACCGCGAAAGGAGCGGGTTGTGGCTCACTTTACGGACGGTACTGCCATCGCAGATCTCACTTGGTTTAATGGCGGCAAATACGCCAAGCAGAACTACAAAATCGGTACGGAGTATCTGGTCTTTGGCAAACCCACTGTATTCAATAACCGCATTAACTTCACCCACCCAGATCTCGATGACGCTGCGAAGGTAGATCTCTCGTCGATGGGATTACAGCCCTATTACAACACGACGGAGAAGATGAAGAAGAGCGGACTGAACTCACGAGCCATCGAACGACTGACAAAAGTACTCATTGAGAAGTTACCACCCCTGCCAGAGACACTCCCGGACTTCATCATCGCCGAGCGACACCTGATGGGGCGCGACGAGGCCTTCCGCATCGTACACTATCCTCAAAACGCCAAAGACCTGGAACGGGCGCGTGTCAGACTGAAATTCGAAGAACTCTTCTATATTCAACTTAATATATTAAGGTACGCGAGCGACCAGCGGCGGAAATACAGGGGCTACGTATTCTCCGTGGTCGGTCATGTATTCAACACCTTTTACAGCAACTACCTGCCTTTCCCGTTGACAGAAGCCCAGAAACGCGTCATCAGAGAAATCAGAAAAGACATGGGCTCCGGCAGACAGATGAACCGTCTTTTGCAGGGTGATGTCGGCTCTGGCAAAACACTCGTGGCACTGATGTCGATGCTCATTGCCATCGACAATGGCTATCAAGCCTGTATCATGGCTCCTACAGAGATCCTGGCAGAACAGCATCTGCAGACCATCATGGAATTCCTTAAAGGGATGGACTTGCGGGTAGCACTGTTGACTGGCATCGTGAAAGGAAAACGTAGGCAAGAAGTGCTCGACGGACTGATGGACGGTACTATTCACATATTAGTGGGCACCCATGCCGTCATTGAAGATCCTGTGCAGTTTGCCAGACTGGGGTTTGTAGTTGTCGACGAGCAGCACCGTTTCGGGGTGGCCCAGCGCGCCAAACTATGGAGCAAGAGTGCGAATCCGCCACACGTCTTGGTGATGACGGCAACGCCCATCCCCCGTACGTTGGCGATGACACTCTATGGCGACCTTGACGTCAGCATCATCGACGAGTTGCCACCTGGTCGTAAACCCGTGAGAACCACTCACGTCTTCGATGCCCGTATGACATCGCTCTACGACGGTATCCGTCAGCAAATCAACGAAGGACGACAGGCGTATATCGTCTTTCCCCTGATTGAGGAGAGTGAGAAGAGTGACTTGAAAAACCTCGAAGATGGCTTTGAGGTATTGAAACAGGTGTTTCCTGAGTTCAGGCTCAGTAAGGTGCACGGACGGATGAAGCCTAAGGACAAAGAAGAGGAGATGCAGCGCTTTGTGAATGGAGAGACGCAGATTCTTGTTGCCACCACGGTGATTGAGGTGGGCGTCAATGTTCCCAATGCCTCCGTGATGGTCATACTCGAAGCCCAGCGCTTCGGACTCTCCCAGTTGCACCAACTCCGAGGACGCGTTGGACGGGGCGCAGACCAGAGTTTCTGTATCCTCGTGACACCCTATAAACTCAGCGAGGACACCCGTAAGCGTATTGACATCATGTGCGACACTAATGACGGTTTCCGTATCGCCGAAGCCGACCTAAAACTGCGTGGACCAGGCGATTTAGAGGGAACCCAACAGAGTGGTATGGCTTTCGATTTGAAGATAGCAGACATTGCCCGTGACGGACAGTTGGTGCAAATGGCCCGCGACACTGCCCAACCTATCATCGAGGAGGATCCTGAATGCAATTCGGATAAGTATGCAATCTTGTGGAGAAGGCTCCGCGAACTGCGTAAGACAAACATCAATTGGGGGGTGATTTCATAACATATTGGAGATGCTCACTTTACAATCGAGTGTTAAAACAACCCTAAACTTTGTTAACGTACACATCTTTTTGGTTCGTTTTTGAAAACTTTTTATTACCTTTGCGCAGTATTTTCGCATAATGCGGACAAACTCTAACAAAAGAATGATGTTTAAGACCATAAAGATTACACTTATAACAGCCGTGATGTCGCTATCAGCCACCTCTTTGCAGGCGCAGGATCTGTTGGCACGTCAGGCTCCCGTAGACAAGAAAATGAAGCAGGTTGACTCAGTCGCGCTCAACCAGTTGATATATCAGGAAATGCTTGACAATCCCGCATCCGACCTGTATGACGAGTTCGACAACATTTCAACCCACTATCGTGCCAATACCCCGCTGCCAGATGAGGCTACCATCGACCTGCGCGGTTTCTGTATGCCGACACCCAGTCGCGTGATCACCTCAAACTTCGGGGCTCGCTGGGGACGTCAGCACAAGGGACTGGACATCAAGGTCTATATCGGCGACACCATCCGTGCTGCATTCAGCGGAAAGGTACGTGTCGTGAAGAACGAAGGTGCTCGTAAGGGTTATGGTAAGTATATTGTAATCCGCCACTATAACGGATTAGAGACCTACTACGGACACCTGTCGAAGTGGCTCGTAGAAGAGAATCAGGAAGTGCGCGCCGGCGACCCCATCGCACTTGGCGGCAACACAGGACGCAGTACAGGTTCGCACCTGCATTTCGAGACACGTCTTTGCGGTATGGCTCTCAACCCTGCCCTGATGTTTGACTTCCGTAATCAGGACGTCACTGGTGATTTCTGGACCTTCAAGCGCAGCAAGTATGCAGCCGAGTCGGCACAGGCTACCCGCCTGCGTGGCGCCAATGCCAGCACAAGTGCCGCAGGGCGCTTGGAGACTGCCGACGACGATGACACAGAAATGGCCATCGCAGCACCTGAGGTTTCTTTCGCACCAGAAGTACACTTCCACAAGGTCAAGAAGGGTGAGACCCTACAAGCCATTGCCAAGAAGCGCGGTATGACCATCGACGCTCTTTGTAAACTGAACCACATCGGCAAGAATATTCGCCTGATGCCGGGTCAGATTCTGAAATACAACTAAGATTTGAAGGTCATTAATTGACCTATCTTAACTACATCGCGGATTTATCTAATTTTCTGGAGAGAAATGTGATATAATCCGCGACTTTTAATTATCTTTGCACCCTAAATGCATTTATTATAACGTTATAAGAAAAAATATGGCTGACAGTAAGAAGATTAAGACCGCTTTGGTATCGGTCTTTCACAAGGACGGACTGGACGAATTGCTCAAAAAACTGAATGAGGAAGGCGTCAAGTTCTTATCGACAGGGGGAACACAGAAATTTATTGAGTCACTCGGCTATGAGTGCCAGAAGGTGGAGGAAGTGACAACCTATCCTTCCATTTTAGGTGGACGTGTGAAGACACTCCATCCGAAGGTGTTCGGAGGAATCCTGGGGCGCCGTGACAATGAAGGCGACAAGGAACAGATGAAGCGTTACGAGATCCCCGAGATCGACCTCGTCATCGTAGACCTGTATCCGTTTGAGCAGACCGTTGCCAGCGGGGCATCAGAAGAGGACATCATCGAGAAGATTGACATTGGCGGTATCTCGCTCATTCGCGCAGGTGCCAAGAACTTCAACGATGTGGTAATCGTACCCAGTAAGGCAGAATACAGCGTGCTGCTTGACATTCTGAACAAGCAGGGTGCCGAGACTACCAAAGAGCAGCGCCGTATGTTCGCCACCCGTGCCTTTGGCGTCAGCAGCCATTACGACACCGCCATCCACGGTTGGTTCGAAAAATGAATTGTCAAATTGTAAATTGTCAAATTGTAAATAAGAATGGGATTTTTTAGTTTCGTCCAGGAGATAGCAATGGACCTGGGCACAGCGAACACCATCATCATCAGCGACGACAAAATCGTAGTAGACGAACCGTCAGTCGTGGCTCTTGACCGTCATACCGACAAGATGATTGCCGTAGGTGCGAAGGCGAAGATGATGTATGAAAAGACGCACGACAACATCCGTACCATCCGTCCGCTTCGTGACGGCGTGATTGCCGACTTCTCCGCCTGCGAGCAGATGATGCGCGGTCTGATCAAAATGGTACACACAGGCTCACGCTTGTTCTCACCATCACTCCGTATGGTAATCGGCGTACCTTCCGGTTCTACCGAGGTGGAACTCCGTGCCGTACGCGACTCTGCGGAGCACGCAGACGGACGTGATGTCTACCTGATCTTCGAGCCGATGGCTGCTGCCATTGGTATCGGTATTGACGTTGAGGCTCCAGAGGGAAACATGATTGTAGATATCGGCGGTGGTTCTACTGAGATAGCAGTGATCTCACTGGGCGGTATCGTCAGCAACAACTCCATCCGTACAGCAGGCGATGACCTGACAGCAGACATTCAAGAGTATATGAGTCGTCAGCATAATGTGAAGGTCAGTGAGCGTATGGCTGAGCGTATCAAGATCAACGTAGGCTCTGCCCTCACCGATCTGGGTGACGAGGCTCCTGAGGACTTCATCGTGCATGGTCCAAACCGTATCACAGCCCTCCCAATGGAGGTTCCCGTATGCTATCAGGAGATAGCACACTGTCTGGACAAGACGGTGGCTAAAATTGAGAATGCCGTGCTCTCAGCCCTTGAAAACACACCGCCAGAACTGTATGCCGACATTGTGAAGAACGGTATCTACCTCTCAGGAGGTGGTGCTCTGCTTCGTGGTCTAGACCGTCGTCTGGAAGAGAAGATCAACATCCCGTTCCATGTGCCTGAGGATCCCCTCCACAGTGTGGCCAAGGGTGCAGGTATAGCCTTGAAGAATGTAAACCGTTTCACTTTCCTGATGAGATAATCAAGCAAGGTTAGATGCACAACCTACTCGATTTCCTGCAAAAATACCATCACTGGTTCCTCTTCGTGTTTTTAGAGGTAATCAGTGGTGTTATGCTGTTCAAGTACAACAGTTATCAGGGAAGCGTGTGGTTGTCGTCAGCCAACGTGATGGCGGGCAAAGTCTATGAGATAGAGAGTGGCATCACCTCGTTCTTCTCAATGACCAGAGCCAATGAGGAACTCACACTCCGTAACTTCTATCTGGAAAGACAGGTGGCTCAGTTGCGAAGGCTTTATACAGACGCTACCAAGGACACAACGGTGGCGCAGCGTAATGAATTGCAGTTTCTGAATCAGTTCAAACTGATTCCCGCAAAGGTCGTATCCAACACTGTGAACAGGCCCGACAACCTGATCACCATCAACAAGGGAAAGGCTGATGGCGTAGAGGTGGATATGGGTGTAGCATGCGGCAACGGTATCGTGGGAGTGGTCTATCTTGTATCCGACCACTATGCTGTCGTCATACCAGCCCTGAACGCCAAGTCGTCACGTATCAGTTGTGCCATCCGCAACCGTGACTATTTCGGTTATCTGCATTGGGCGGGTGGAGACCCCACAATTGCCTATGTAGAAGACATTCCCCGCCACGCTCATTTCAAGAAGGGAGAATGGATTGTCACCAGCGGCTACTCATCCATCTTCCCCCCTGGCATTCTTGTGGGAAAGATTGAGAAGGTGTTCAACTCGAACGACGGTCTGTCGTATAAGTTACAGACACGTTTGAGTACGGATTTCAGTTGTCTGCGTGATGTGGTCGTCATCAGCGACAAGCATATACCAGAGCGTGTGAACCTTCTGGAAGCAGCACGCGACTCTATCAGGATGAAAGGTAATTAGAGATATGTCATTAGACTTGTTAAAACGGTTAGGCCTGTTTCTCGCCTTGTGTGTGGCTCAGATACTGATTCTGAACCATATCCATCTCTTTGGCGTGGCCATCCCACTGTTGTATGCCTACTTCGTCATTACCTTTCACCGCAACACACCGAAATGGGCCATCCTGTTATGGAGTTTCGCCTTAGGACTGGCCATCGACGTATTCTCAAACACTCCTGGACTGGCGGCAGGTTCCTTGACCCTCATCGCCATCATACAACCCTATCTGCTTGAACTATTTATCCCACGGGATTCTATCGATGAACTTGAAGTGTCAGTCAAAGTACTGGGATGGGGAAATTTCACCTCTTTCAGTGCGATATTGATTCTCATCTTCTGTCTGGCATTCTTTGCCATAGAGGCTTTTACTTTCTACAACTGGGTACACTGGCTGACTTCTGCAGGCAGTAGTGCCGTCCTGACCTTGATATTGATTCTTGCCATTGAAAGTGTTCGTACAAAGTGAAGGACTATACTCTTGGAAACAGAAAATATGTGATCGGCGGGGTGGCTACATTGATTGTAGTCATCTATATTATCCGTCTGTTTACACTCCAGATTACCAGCGACGACTATAAGAAGAGTGCTGATTCGAACGCTTTCCTGAAAAAAGTAGAGTTCCCCTCAAGAGGCGTCATCTCAGACCGTAACGGGAAATTGCTGGTGTATAACCAGCCTTCGTATGACATTATGGTGGTGATGAATGAGGCCAACGGACGACTGGACACTTTGGACTTTTGTCAGGCACTGGGCATCAGTAAGGAGGAGTTCGACAGACGTATGGCTACCATCAAGGATCGTAACCGTAATCCGGGCTATTCAAGATTCACTCAGCAACTGTTTATGAGTCAGTTATCGGATAAGGATTTCAGCATTTTCCAAGAGAAGATGTACCGTTTTCCGGGTTTCTATGTCCAAAAGCGCAGCGTGCGTCAATACCAATATAATATGGGTGCCCACATCCTAGGCGATGTGGCAGAGGTGTCTCCTGCCGACATTGAGGAAGATGACTATTACCAGCCAGGCGATTATATCGGCAAACTCGGTGTAGAACGCTCCTACGAGAAACAACTGCGTGGCGAGAAGGGGATGCAGATCCTGCTGCGTGATGCCCATGGGCGGATTCAGGGCAGATACCAGAATGGTGCCTTCGACAAACGCCCTATTCCTGGTAAGAATCTCACACTGAGCATCGATTACGAGTTACAGGCTCTGGGCGAACGGTTGATGGAAGGAAAGATTGGCAGTATCGTAGCCATCGAGCCGTCTACGGGTGAAGTACTGTGTATGGTATCCTCTCCCTCCTATGACCCACGACTGATGGTGGGTCGTGAACGAAGCAAGAACCATAAGATCCTGAGTCAGGATGTGTGGAAGCCGTTGCTGAACCGCAGTATCATGGGACTCTATCCTCCCGGCTCCACCTTCAAGACCTCGCAGGGACTGACGTTCCTCTCAGAAGGCATCATCACACCGTCGACCCCCTACCCCTGTGGTCACGGATTCAATTTCAAAGGACTCCACGTAGGTTGTCACGGACATGCCTCACCCCTGCCTCTCGTCCCTGCACTGAGTACCTCCTGTAATGGTTTCTTCTGCTGGGGACTTTACCACATGATCAATACCAATATCTCCAAGTACGGTTCCGTGCAAAATGCCATGAATACCTGGCGCGACTATATGGTTAGTATGGGATTCGGGTACAAATTAGGTATTGACCTTCCTGGTGAGAAACGTGGACTGATTCCCAATGCCCAGTTTTACGACAAGGCCTATAAAGGCTCCTGGAACGGTTTGACGGTTATCTCCATCGCCATCGGACAGGGCGAGGTGCTGCTTACCCCGCTTCAGATAGCCAATCTTGGAGCCACCATCGCCAACAGAGGCTATTACTATGTACCTCATGTGGTCAGGAAAGTGCAGGGTGAAGCACTTGACACCACCTTTACCCGTCGCCATTTCACCAAGGCCAACCGCGAAGCCTACGAATATATCGTGAAGGGAATGCGTTCGTCGGCACTGGGTGGAACCTGTAAGGAATTGTCAAGACATAGTTTTGTACCTTGCGGAAAGACGGGTACAGCCCAGAACCGAGGTCATGACCATTCTGTGTTTATGGGTTTTGCACCGATGGACAACCCGAAGATTGCAGTAGCCGTCTATGTAGAAAACGGCGGATGGGGTGCTACCTACGGTGTACCTATTGGTGGCTTGATTATGGAACAGTTTATCAACGGAAAACTCTCGCCTGCGTCGGAGACAAAGGCGCAGACTATCCAAAACAAGAGAATTGCGTATGGCTCGGCAGATAGATAAACAACCCAGCGTGCTTCGTTCCATCGACTGGTGGACAATTCTCATCTACCTGGCTCTTCTGGTCTTAGGATGGATGAGCGTCTGCGGTGCGAGTTACACTTATGGCGAGACGGATATTCTCAGTCTCGACAGCCGGTCTGGTATGCAGATTGTCTGGATAGGTACCTCAATCGTACTGGGACTGGTCATCCTATTGCTTGACGACCGTTTTTACGACACCTTTGCCTATGTCATCTTTGGTGTGATGCTGGTACTGCTGTTTGCGACCATCTTCAATACCCACACCATCAAGGGATCCCGGTCATGGCTGGTGTTAGGTCCCTTACGTCTTCAACCCGCCGAGTTTGCGAAATTCGCCACAGCCTTGGCCCTGGCGAAATTTATGAGTATCTACGGCTATAACATCCACCAATGGAAGTATTTTGGCACGACATTAGGCATCATCCTGTTCCCGATGTTGTTTATTGTCCTGCAACGGGAGACGGGGTCCGCCCTTGTCTATCTGGCCTTCTTCCTGATGCTCTATCGTGAAGGGATGCCTGGCAGTATTCTGTTCACGGGTGTGGCGATGGTACTCTATTTCGTGGTGGGCATCCGTTTTGCCGACACGATGCTTCTATACACGCCTACCTCAGTGGGCAAATTCGTCGTCCTGCTGCTGATACACATCTTCTCAGGTGCAATGGTCTTAGTCTATTGCAACAACAAGAGGGAAGCCATTCGCATACTTTTAGCCACCATCGGCATTACGCTCATATTCCTGTTGTTCTCACTCTATGTCATCCCGTTTGATGTGATATTTGTGCAATTGGTGGTGACAGCCCTTCTGATAGGCTATTTGCTTTGGCAGGCCATAGTCAGCAGAATCAGAAACTACATGTGGATCGCTCTCTTCGCCATAGGTTCCGTTGTCTTCTTCAATGCAGCCGACTATGTGCTGAATCATCTCATGGAACCGCACCAGCGGGTACGTATCAATGTGCTTCTTGGTTTGGAGGAGGATTTGAAGGGAGCCGGCTACAATGTGCATCAGAGTCAGATTGCCATTGGCTCAGGAGGCATCTGGGGAAAAGGATTCCTGAATGGTACACAGACCAAACTAAAATATGTGCCGGAACAAGATACCGACTTCATTTTCTGCACTGTCGGTGAGGAAGAAGGATTCATCGGCTCGGCGTCAGTCCTACTGTTGTTTATGTTCCTGATCCTGCGACTCATTCATCTGGCAGAACGACAACCCTATCGCTTTGGGCGAGTCTATGGATATTCTGTGCTGAGCATTTTCCTATTCCACGTGTTTATCAATGTTGGCATGGTGTTAGGGTTGACACCTGTCATCGGTATTCCCCTTCCCTTTTTCAGTTATGGAGGCTCATCACTGTGGGGATTCACCATTCTGCTCTTCATTTTCCTGAGAATTGATGCAGGCAGAAATCTCGTACGTTCCTAATTAAAAAGCCTACTGTCTGTCCAACCGGATGCCGACATCTGCGACACCAGGCATAATCTCCCGTTTCATATTGTGTCCCACGGTGATATGCAGCGAGTCTCCCTCATGCAACCTCAGTGTATTGACGTGGAAATTATACTGATAGAAACTGATACCCGTCCCTTTATGGTTCCCGTCTTTGTCTACCAGATTGCAGTTCAGTGTATCACGATACACATAACCAGAAGGATGGATGGTCTGCTTGATGACAAGACTTAGTCCCATAAAAGGATAATCGGAATCGATACGCAGCCCCAGTTCCTCACGGTATAAACCTGCACTGACGGGAGGAATATCAAAACTTAGTGTGTCATTCTTCTCCCATCCCGCAATCGGTGCATGCTCATAGTGATAATAAATCGTCTTACGGTCGCAAGAGGCCAGACCTATTGCAACCGCAAGCATTAAACCGAGACATATCCATCTGTTATTCCTTCGCATGGTTGTCCTGAGGCGCATCCGATGGTTTCTTCTTCTTTTTCTTCTTTTTCTTCGACTTATCGAATCGACTGATATCACCTCCAGCAAGGTCTACATGCTGTTTGACTGGTTTCTGGTGATCATCCTCTTGAAGCGAGAGAGGCTTTTCTCCTTGCTTGTTCATCTCGATGATCTCCTTGGCACGGACAGCCGTGATGGTCTCCACATTCGCAGCGATATTCTTGTCCGTGGAATAGGATACAAGACCAGCCAGGATATCACTCTTGAAGAGATAATAGTCAGCATCCTGTGTTTGGAGCACGATATCCTTGCCGGGCAGACGCTTACTGGCTTCCACATAATCGTCAACCTCATAGTTCAGACAGCATTTTAGTTTGGCGCACATTCCCGCCAACTTCTGCGGATTAAGTGAGATATCCTGGAATCGGGCCGCATTCGTGCTGACACTGGAGAAGTTCTTCATCCACGTGGCACAGCAGAGTTCCCGTCCACAGGGACCCGTACCGCCGATACGCCCAGCCTCCTGACGCGCACCAATCTGCTTCATCTCAATACGCACATGGAAAGCGGCAGCCAGATCCTTAATCAACTGCCGGAAGTCCACACGCTCATCAGCGATATAGTAGAAGATGGCCTTGTTGCCGTCGCCCTGATACTCCACATCGCCAATCTTCATCTGCAGACCGAGTCCCTTGGCAATCATACGACTCTCTATCATCGTCGAGTGCTCGCGAGCCTTCGCCTCGCGGAACTTCTGCATATCAATCTCACGGGCAATACGGTAAATGCGCTTGATGTCATCAGCCGATTTCAGATTGGCCTTCTTGATCTGCAGTTTCACCAGTCGGCCCGTCAGTGTCACCACGCCGATATCATGTCCGGGACTGGCTTCTACCGCCACGATATCTCCCTTTTTCAACGGCAGATTGTTCACATTGTGATAATAGCCCTTACGGGTATGCTTGAACTGCACCTCCACCAAGTCGGTATCTTCAGCATTACCAGGCACATCAGCCAGCCAGTCGTAAGTATTCAACTGACGATCCTGTCGCCCTACGGCCTGATGACAAAACCCTCTGTCACAACCTACCACGCTGGGCAATTCTTTCGTTTTCTCTGTCATATTTATTTCTGTATCAATAATACTATCATTTGCAACGTAAAGTCGAAAAATACAATCTTCGCATTGGCATTCTGTCCGATATCACGGATAGCCCTGTTGGCAAGGTCGCTGATGGGCAGGATATTCGCCTCGTTCACGAACCGTGCAAAGTTACGTGCGAATCCCTCTTCCTTCTCCGTCATATAGACTAGTTCTTCCCGTTGAAAGTTATACATGAAGTTCTCACGGATCATCCTGAGGAAAAAGGTGAGCCAACGTTTCTGTTTCTCCCGTCCGAAACCCGCCATCACCTCACTCCACTTACGCAGGTCCTTGATCTTCCGCTGGTAGGCCAGTCGCATCAGTGAGATAAACATATCCAGGAACTGCTCGTTCTCAGAGCCTACCTGCAACTCTTCCATCGCCTTCAGCCAACTGCCGTTGGCAAGTCTTGCGATACGATGGGCGGCATCCTCACTGATTCCCCGTCGCTCCACAAGGGCCTGCCTTATACTCTCATCGTCTATTTTCTTCACATCGATGCGTTGCACACGGCTGCGGATGGTCTCCAACAACTTATCTGGTTCCTCACACACCATGATGAACACCGTCTGCTGGGGCGGTTCCTCGATGAGTTTCAGCAGTTTGTTGGCACACTCGATATTCATGCGTTCCGGTAACCAGACGATGCTGACCTTATAGCCACCCTGACTCGACTTCAACGAGAGTTTCCGTACCAGGTCGTCGCTCTCGCCAGCGGTGATGATAGCCTGCTGGTTCTCACCACCCATTGCCTGCATCCAGTCATCCATCGTGAAGTACGGTCCTCCCATTATCAATTCATGCCACTCCTTGGCAAAATCATCGCTCACGGGTTTGTGATCTGCCGACATCGAAGGCAGTTTGATAGTCGGATAGGTGAAATGAAGGTCTGGATGCTCTAACTTGTCGAGCATGGCCTTGGATGAGGTTCTGCCATCATCGAGCAACTGACACCCAAAGGCCATTGCCAGCGCCATCTTCCCGACCCCTTGCGGTCCGCAGAGCATCAGGGCATGCGGCAGACGGTCTTCACTAACCATCTGCATCAGGCGCTCCTGCACCTCTTTCTGTCCTATCACCTCACTCCAATGCATAAATCACAATTAAAGAAGTCGTTTCAAAGAAGTCGTTTCGCGACTTCTGCCACACTGTCCACTGCAGACACCGTATAAAAATGGATGTTATTCACCCCGTGCTGATACAAGTCACGGCATTGTTCCGTAGTCCACTCGATACCCAACATGCGGGCATCCTCGTCGGTCTTGCACTTTACGATTTCTTTCGCCAATGGCTCCGGGATGTCACAGTGGAATGTCTTCGGAACCACCGTCAACTGTGTGAGTTTCGCCAGTGGTTTGATGCCGGGGATGATGGGAATGGTGATGCCCATCTGACGGGCTTTCTCCACGAAGGAGAAATATTTCTCATTGTCAAAGAACAACTGTGTCACGGCATACTGCGCCCCCAGTTCCTGTTTCTGCTTCAGGTATTCCATATCGCGCTCCAGATTCGGCGCCTCCTCATGCTTCTCAGGATAGCAGGCCACACCGTAGTCGAAAGGACGACCCGGATTCTTGATGGGCGAGCCATCGGCGAAGAATCCTTCATTAAAATGTTTCACCTGCTCAATCAGGTCGGTCGTATGGGCATGACCGCCAGGTGTCGGCACAAACCGGCTATCCTCCTTCGCCTTGTCGCCACGCAACAGCAACAGGTCGCTGATGCCAAGAAACTGCAGGTCGAGTAGTTCATACTCGATATCCTCCACAGTGGCTCCACTGCAAATCACATGAGGCTGTACAGGGATATGATAACGCTGCTGGATGGCGGCAGCAATCGCAATGGTGCCAGGACGGCGACGGATTCTGCTCCGTTCAAACTGCCCGTTTGCCAGTTCTTTATAGACAAACTCGGAGTGGTGGGTCGTGATATTGATGTATGCAGGATCAAACTCCTTCAACTTGTCGATGTCGGCAAAGAGCCTGTCCGTACCTGTCCCCTTCAATGGGGGCAGCACCTCAAAGGAAAATCGCCTGCAGCCTTTATCTAAGTTCAGTATACTCATATTTCGCTGCAAAATTACGCAAAAATCCCCGAACTGCCAAGCAATTCGGGGATTATTCACTATTCACTATTCACTTTTCACTATTCACTACTCAAAGATTTCTTTGAGTTTGTCTTGCAATGCCTGTGCCCTGAGCCCACGAGCCACAATCTTGCCCTGCGGGTCGATCAGCAGGTTGTCGGGGATGCTGTTCACCCCATAGACCTCTGAGGCTACCGTATTCCATCCCTTCAGGTCGGAGAGGTGCGTCCAAGGCATCTTCAACTCGGCAATGTCCTTCACCCACGGTTCCTTCTTATTGTCGAACGAGAGCCCCACAATATCAAAGCCCTTGTCGTGATATTTCTCGTAGGCTGCCACCACATTCGGCATCTCAGCCTTGCACGGTCCGCACCACGAAGCCCAGAAGTCCACGAGCACCCATTTGCCCTTGCCCACATACTCGCTCAACTTGTGCATCTTGCCGTCAGGATCAGCCTCCTCCAGATCGATGAACTGCTGACCCACGAAGGCCTGCTTCTTCTCTTCCAAACTCTTCTGATAGGCAGCAATATCCAACTGGCTCTTCACGATGGGATGACTGGGACACTGATGGCAGAACGTGTGGAAGTGTTGCGAGGCCCTGCATCGGTGCTCTATGGCAGCAATGCTATGGGCGGCGTGATGAACATTGTCACCCGTCAGGCCAAGCAGGATGGTGTGAACACCAATATCCAACTAGGCGCAGGCAGTTACGGCACCATCCAGACGGAAGCCTCAAACCAGGTGCGCAGCGGCCGTTTCAGCAGCACCGTCTCGGCACAGTACGGTCGTACCGACAACCATCGTCCCCGTATGGGCTTTGAGCAGTACGGCGGCTACCTGAAACTGGGCTACGACCTGAGCGACCATTGGAACACCTACATCGATGCAAACATCACTCACTTTAATGCTTCGTATCCTGGAACGGAGGACAAGCCCATGTATGATGCCGACCAATGGATTACCCGTGGCATCGTTTCGGCAGCCTTGGAGAATCACTACGGCAATACCAGCGGTGCCCTCTCCGTCTATTCAAATTTCGGACGTCACAAGATTGACGATGGTACTACTGACCCCGCCACTCCCACACAGCGTTACTTCCGCTCGAAGGATGCACTGACGGGTGTGTCGCTCTATCAAAGCATCCAACTGTTTGAGGGCAACCGTGTGACGGCAGGTGTAGATTATATGCACATCTATGGTAACGCCTACTACACATCGAAAGCCACGGGCGAAATCCTCGACACGCCCAACAAGCAAAGCGGCAATGATGGTGCCGGCCACTTGATGGGTAAACACGGCATCATTGAGAAACTTAGAGAGGCAGGATATAAGGTGGAGCAGATCAAACGGAAATGAGACTGCGAGAACAGACACCCCAAAAATCATGCCCCAGACTCAGGGCAAACCATTTTGGAAGTTCATTTTTCTGCCCCAGATCTGGGGGAAACCATTCCGACTTCGGAAAAACGTGCCTCAGATTCAAGGCAGATTTCCCCCCACTGTGCATAAACGTGCCTCAGATTCAAGGCAGATTTCCCCCCACTGTGCATAAACGTGCCTCAGATTCAAGGCAAATAATTCCGACCTCGGAAAATCTTCCCTCGGATTTGAGGCAGATTTCCCCCACCGTGTGACGTGTACTGAATAAGTTGACACTTTTGAAGTTCAAAAAGTGTATCAGTATGCGACAAAATCGTGGAATGACAGATGAAAAAAGACTTGCATTATTGAATGAGTACCTATCCTCAGACAAG